>Ga0310690_10000099_pt1 | contig 192463 bp, 230 predicted proteins | sample AusTroGonzalo_MG_2_FD_207661 | JGI IMG/M metagenome (GOLD analysis project Ga0310690, IMG submission 207661) | Bovine rumen microbial communities from tropical cattle in Woodstock, Queensland, Australia - Gonzalo_04 (v2) (version 2) | ecosystem: Host-associated > Mammals > Digestive system >... | reverse complement strand
ATGCGTTTGTTTGGTATAATTTATCATTTTTCCCTCGGTAACGCTCATCTACAATTACATTTTCTAAATCGTATATTGCGTCTTTTATTTTTTCTCCACATTGGTCGTTGTTATCAAATATGTAAATTGTATCAAATCCAATTCTTGTATGATATTCACACCATTCTTTAACGTAACGGTTTTCATTTTTTGCTATGGCACAAATACACGTTTTCATATTACATTTCCTCCTTTGTTTTTAATGTCCATTTGTCAATACTCATATTTTGCTGTAATTTTGTTTAATATTATTCATAGTGTATGGAATCTATCATTTTTGTATAAAAATCGCTTTCTTCTTTTTTATAGTTTGGATTAGCATATTTTTTAATAATATCTATGGGTTCAATTTGATGATGAAACTGTATTCCTTTTTTATCATTCAAACATATTCGCTTAACGCCAAGTTTGTCAGCCAGTCTTATATACAGCAAGTCATCATTATTGTATTTTTCGCAAATAGCGTCAAGTATAACAAAAGGATATGACTTAAACACATATGGAGGAAAAATGTAACCAAAACCGCTTCCTTGTCCAGATGAATTATAGTATATATTTTTTCTGTCATTACTATAATTCAAATACAATTTTTTACAATAATCATTTGGATATAAAGCATCGTCATCAGCCGTTATAACTGGCAACGTCCTATACTTATCCATAGCGAACAAAACCTTTTTAAAAGACCTATAATTTTTTTCAACCCAAATAATCTCAACAATACCCCGTTCAACATAATCATACAATGATTTTGGCAAATCCAACTCCTTATTCACAAACTCATCAGAACTTAATGTCATAACAATCTTGAAACCTTTATTCTTTTCCAATGTTTCTATTGTCTTATAAACATAATTTATTCGTTTTTTCCAAGTAGTCAGACCAATTATGCCGTAAACAACATTATCAAAAATATATGTAAATTTTTCAGTAATACAAGGAATAACACATTCGTTCCTTGATTTTTCCAATATGAATTTTTTTAATTCCAATCTTTTGGCAGATTTCATATTGGTATCTGGTGAATACTGCAAACCGTCTAACCTAACCCTTCTGTTATAAAACACCGATGACAACTTTAAGATATTACTTTTTGGTTCTATCCTATACAACAAATCAAAATCCGCCGATATTCTCCAATCCCTATATCCGCCAAATTTATCAAAAATGTCGTGTTTAACCATATGCGAACCCCACGCCAGACCACGAGCATCATTCTCACCAAAATTATGGTTTTCATACCGAACAGCAGAAACATTTTTCAAATCATTGGCAAAAATTTTGGCAACCATATCATTCGGCATAGTATCATCGCTGTCAAATCTCAACAACCACTCATATCTCGCCTCTTTCATAATGGTATTGCAGGTGACATAAGTACCGACATTCTTGTCCATCATCATCACTTTGAGATTCTTATATTTGCCCATAATCTCCTTCACCTTCATAAGAGTTTCCTCGCAACCATCAATACCAAGCAATATCTCATAGTTGTCGTTATTTTTAAACCAAGTCTGCGCAGCAACTGAATCCAAACATTCTTCTATATAATCAACCGATTTCCAAGCCGATATACATATACTTATACCAAACGGATATTCGGAAACGGATAGATTGTTCTGCACTGGTTTTTGCGGAAGTCCGTGCTTTATGGCTGGGTTATTGGTTTTATTTGCACCTGGACATACGGCACGTTCCTGCGGCGTTCTGTAATCCACATTACCGAGGCTTTGCGTCTGACTTTTAATTGGAGGTTCTTGTTGGTATGGCATAATCTTGGGTTTTAATAATTTATGTAATATCGTATCGTTTTGCGAATTATCGTTTCCAGTAGGATGAATACCATTAGAAACATTGTTGAAATATTCGTCAAAATATCTTGATTTTTCTTCAGTTTTCTTATTGTATTTGAAATAAAAATCCTTATTCAATCTTGTTTTGGAACTTCCTTTACCCCTGCGTTTCCATTTTATATCAACAAATTCTTCCAACGATTTCGTAACATAATGCCGAACACAACCACATTCGTGCTTAACATTCGGGTCAGTTGTCTGCATAACGTATTTCGCTGAACTTCCATCTGGATAACATATACCGCCAATAAAGTCGCAATAATGAACATTCATCATTTTAAACTTCGGGATTTTTGTCCTATAAATCTGCTTATAATACTTGTTTACCTCACCATTCTCACACAATTCAGTAAACCTCGAAATCACAGAACCAGCTTCATATTTCAATTTGTCAGAATCAGAATAACACTTCCAATGAAAACGCACGGCTTTTGCATCAGCAAAACATTTCTGACTTAAAAAAGCATTTATATTTCCGAATTTTTCCAATGTCAAAAACTCGTCAATGTCAATAAACATAATCCAGTCGTACATTTTGCCATATCCATTATAACACTCATTGTACGCTTTCACCTGCGTCTCGCAAGAAGACTGGTGTTTTCCTCTATAATTGACAACGGTTATCCTATCATCAGAAAGCACGTCAGATATTTTTTCCCCATCAATTTCATTATTGTCATAAACATAGATATGGTCGAAACCGAGATTCAAATGATATTCAGCCCATTCATTGATATAAAGGTTCTCGCATTTCGCTATCGCACAAAGCGCAACATTCATAAGATTAAGATTTTGAAGTTCTGATTTATTTATACAAACAAAAAAGCGGCCTGCGCCGCTTCTTCTATCGTATCAGACTTATAATTTTGTCTATCTGCTTGTTCATATAGCCCTGCACCTTTCTGCCAGGTTCGTTTCTTTCAGCATATTTGCCTTCTGGTCTTTTTGACGAAACACCTTTGCCATTTCCACCTTTGCCATTCCCACCTTTGCCATTCCCACCATAGACATTCATTGGTATATTCTCTCTACCAGCAGCAATCTGGTTGTAATACGCAATCAATTCAGCGTGCTCTGGATTGTCCTTGTCAAGATTTCCAAGATACGGGGTGTGGAAATAACGTCCCTTACCAGCATTGAACATTGATTCAATATCACCAGCATCACGTGGCTTGCCGTGCTTTATCTGGCAAGTGAATGCCACATTTACTGGAAAATCATCATAACCAAGACCTTCACCCATCTGCATTTCAATCTGGTTACAAACCATATTGCCCATCATCGCTATCGGATTGAGCGGATTGCCAACGGTAACGTGCCACATACCAGTAGCCTCACCGCTCAACAATGCGTGTGCTGGCTGCGTAACACCAAGTTTTCCGAGCTTTCCGTTTATAAGACCACCAATGATATTCTGCAAGCCACCCTTGATTACATTCTTCGCCAAGGTAGCCCATTCTTCAAGGCTCTGCGGGAACTCGCCGCCATTCCAACTCTCAATCTGCCCCATAGCGTCCTCAACAAGGCTCTTTCCGTATGCGGCATAGTCACCACGGGCAAATGCACCAAGGTCTCCTGGCTGTTTGCCGAAACCACCGCCATTTCCGTAATAACGGGTAGCACCACCCCACCAAGTACCAGTGTTAGTTCCCATAAGAATCATATTGCCTATAATATCAAGCATAGCAATCTTCGGGTTTACATAATGAAGGGATTTCAACTCATATTCAAACTTCAAATTGAAGTTGTTTTCAAAATTAAGACCAAGGTCACGAATATTGGTTTTCATCACCACGTCAACTGGTCCCTGCGTGTACTTTGAGTATTTCTCCCACGGATTTATCTGCGCAGCCTGCCCAGCAATGGTCATCTGCTGCGGTGAATAATTATGACCAGAAAGCATACTGAAGAATGTAGCACCCACACCAGCACCGACAGTGCCGAACTGCTGCGACTTGTCAAAAAGCATACCGCCAATGCCGAAACTGGAGGCTCCTGGCGTTCCGCTGGTAATGGTCTGTATTTCAGAAGTCTGTTCTTTCCAGTTTGTTCCCCAAGTAAATTTCAAAATATCATCCATTTTGTTTCCAGCAACCTCCGACATATATGTTGTTGCGGTCGCTATCGGAAGCAACGCAGACCTCGTGTTCATATCTGCGTGTATGTCCTCTGGATATGCCAAAGTGAACGGAATGTCAGTACAAGGAATACCATAACGCCTCAATGTAATAAGGTAGTTTGTCGGTATCATCTTATAATACTTGTTGTATATGAAATCTTGTATCTTGTATTTTCCAGCTTGTATGTTCTGAAAAGCATCAATGATATTCTTGTATGTCGGCTCTACGTTAGACCACATAAGTCCAGCACGGGCAAGGCCAGTATCAAAGTTCTTCGATAAGACAGACTCATCACCACCACGCATAATGCCGAGAATACCGATATAATCCATAAGCATATGGCGTGAGAACATACTGAACGGAGCATACAGACTTTCCGTGCGAATATCATAAAAATCCTTTGCAACAGTTTTCTTCTCCTTTTTGTCGTTACTATCAACATTTACAGTTGTATAGACATCACCGACAACATCAGTTCCATCCTTGTTAGACCTTTTCCAAGCCCAAGCAGGTGCTCCAGTACCAGAAACTTCCCACACATCGGAATATGGGTTAAACATATCAGCAAACGCTCCAGAAATATTTTCAGCCATCAGCAATCATTTGTTTTTCTAAAAGGACAACTTCGAATCCTCCGTTATGAACTTGTACTCCATTCCGTGAAGGTCGCAATAGTTGCGGCAGGCTTTCGCCTTCTCCATATTGCGTATATAGACCTTGGCTTGATACTGGTATTTCTCCACAGCCTTTTCCGTCATACGCTTCGGTTTTTCTGGCGAAGTCAAATCCTTTTTCGGCTTCACTTCCGCAATTATTTTCCTAACACCATCATTCGTCTTGTATTCAAAATAGAAATCTGGAAAATACTCGTGGTATCTCTCGTCAATCATACTGAAATACGAAACCTTTATGCACTCACTACCCCACCTCAACACAGTCGCACACTCATCAAGAAACTTGCACACCTTATACTCCCAGCTTGAACGATATATTATGGGCATCTTCCCGCAATACTTCGCTGGAAACAACGGAATATAAAAACCCTGCTTGAAATGGGTTTTCGTGTTATATCTCGGCTGCAACGACTTTATGTTCATCAAACGATAATCTTCCTTTATATTTATAAAACAAAAAAGCGGAACTGGTTTCAGTTCCGCTATGTGAGTTAAAATAAACTATGGTATTATTCGTTTGCGTACTCATCAAGGAAACCATCAATAGCCTTATCCTTGATTTCAGCACAAAGTTTCTCCGATTTATCGCCAATACGTTTCAAACCTATACGGTCTTCAAGTTCATCACCGATTTTCTCATAAACATAGAACTCATCCCAAGATTCAGACAAAACCTTTTTCAATTCATCGGTGTCAATGTCATAGCCATACAGCATACCATTAAACTCGTCCATATTGTCAATGGTTCTGACTTCAATCTCATAGTCATCTTCAGCCATATTCATATAATGGACGTTCACCATCATTGAAACACGGCATTTTCCGACTTCACCCATTTCATCGCCTTTCAACGAAAAATCAAAGTTCAGATAAACCTCAAAATTCGTGTTTCGGTTGTTATCAAGTTTTCTAAAATCGTCAATGTCGCCGTTCCCTTCACGCTCATAGAAATACCAATGCTCGCCATCCCATTTGCAAGTGGTGTCAATAGCATTAAGTTCAAGCGTATTATTCACGACACAAGTCACATTCATATAGCCTTCTTTAATAAACGAATTGCTGTCAAGTATTTTCATAAAAAGTTTTTCTTTATTTATACAAACAAAAAAGGCGACCAAAGCCGCCTCAAAATATAACAGAATTAGCAATCTTAATCTTACAATTCCGTTCAAATCTATGCCCCGAACAGTTCATCATTGATAGTATTGATTACTTCAAGTGTGTCATTTAGGTCAATCGGTGAACTATCATTTACATACATTTTCATAACCATATTGTCTTTGTCAATCATACAATCATAATCCTCTGTTGCAGGCAAACGCTTGTCACGTCCCCAACTGTAATACACACAGTTTCCTTCAACAGACTTAAACAAATCTTCACCACTATCTCCTATTTTGTTCACATAATTCTCAATGTACTTGCAGATGCTATCGGTGTCAAGTTTTCCATCCACTTTGTCAAACACCATTTCGGGAACATCATCTTGAATATCTCTGTCCACAATTTCTTTATAGAGCGTGCTTGCCTCCATCACATAACCCTTATCCAAGCAAATCATATAGTATGCTTTAAGTTTTTCATCCGAACACGCTTTTACGTTCTGCCTTCGTTGCCCTTTATGCCATTTTTCCATTTTGCTTTGGGCATCGGATGTGCTTGCCATCTCATCAATTCTCATTATGTGTGCCATATCAGACTTGTATATTTTCATTATTTATAAAAACAACATTATACCAAAGGACTCTTCGGTCTCACTTTCTCAATATATTTGAGAACACGAGCCGCAAGGTTTTTAGTTTCCATAGAGATATGGTCAGCCTTTTCAATCATCCACTCAAAATAGGACGGGTCAACATCCTCAACCAGCATACCGACATTCTTGCCCTTTCCCATACATACCTTGAAATCCTTGTTGAGAACAAAGAAGCCATCAACATCAATTCGTGTATCATTACCGCAAACCTCGTCAATTTCCTCAATGGTCGTGTTATGCTCCTTACACATAGCGTTGAACAAGCAGATTGTCATATTGGTATCGCTCAACGCATCGTGAGCGACATAGGTTTCCCCGTCTGGGCAATACTCACGATACATATCCTCAAGATGTTTCTCGTGATAGTGCAGGTAAAGTCTGCGGGTGTCAATGATACGGCGTTTCTCAATGGTGAACGTGCGACCGCAACGCTCAAACTCCGCCAAAAGGAACGGAACATCAAACTTGATGCAGTTATGACCTCCGATGTCGCAGCCTTCAAGAAATTCAAGAATCATATCCGCACATTCCTCAAACGTAGGTTCAAACACAAGGCTCTCATCTGAAATGTGATGTTTTTCCAAAGCCTCTGGTGTGGACTTGACACCGCAAGGGTTGAACTTGCGCTCAATGCGGTTGATGTACTTGCCGTTATAATCAACCTTGACCATACCGATTTGAATGATTCTGTCAATTTCCTTGTTAAGACCAGTTGTTTCAAGGTCAAAGAAAACGATGTGCTTGTTGTTGCTTCTCATAACTCTGTAATTTTATCTGTTATTCGTTTTTGATTACGCTGCAAAAATACAACTTATTTTCATATTGTCAACAAAAAAATTCAAAAAGTTATCAACAAAGTTATCAACACCCCAAAAAATGCCAAAAACAAGACCTCTCGAAAAAACTGTTTTTATATTTCACACATTATCAACCAATTATCTCAAAAAAACAAAATCAATAATTATATGAAGAAGAAAACGATTTTTTAAAGGATTTTAAAGGTTTTAAAGGCGATTTTTCGTTTGGATTCCAGTTGGTTTTGAAATGTCTTTGATATTCATTTCGTTTTTGGTACATTTTAAAAACCAATTATAAATATAATCAGTTAAAAGAAATTATAAAACTTATGGCAGCATTTACTCCAGTCATAAAACCATTGAATGAAAATGGAACAACTTTTTACACATTTTCCAGTGCAGCAAGAGACCTTTCAAAGTGTCTTGCCAATAGCGATAAGGAATTTGTGTTCTCACATTTTGTATGTCTTGATTTGCCAGATATTATAAATCCAGACAGAGACGTTGAACCAGAAACTGGTTATCAAGGTGATAGCAGTTCTTATAATAGAAACAGTGGAAATTATAAACAAAATTATTTGCAGTTAGTTGGCATAAAGGATATGCTTGACAGATGTAATAGTCAAAGCACCCAAGTTCCTTCAAAAGCCAGATTTGCTGAACTTATGCAGGATTATCTTTTCAATATGGAGGAACTTTTGATAACCCTTTCTGATGATAATGATACTGACCGTTCAGTTGCAGAACGTGTATTCTGGCATTTTTTGAAAGAGATGGGTGCTATGAATTGGGTGAATGGTGACAATCAGACAGCACAATCCTTAATCAACCATCACGAGCATCGTTATATGGAAGGTTGTACATTATTCAATGGAAGTGATGAAAGTTATAAACCAGTTGTTCGTTATATAGGTCAGATTGACATAACAAACAATGTTGATATTGCGGAAGAGGCTTATACAGAAGTCTATGTCCACGTCCCAAGTGAGGCTGGTTATACGCCAACAGTTCTTTTCAAAGAAGAATTTGACGGCAATTTTACGGCTGGTTCAACTAATAGTGCTTCAAATGTTAGCGGCCAGAATGATTATAATTTCATACTCGGACAGCATTACACAGACCCGACTGGTATTGCTTATGAAGCGTTGTATGATGACCATAACAATTATTCATATAATATAGAAAACGCTTTGAATGGGGCAAGTGTGCCAGAAACCACAATATTCAATGACGGAAGCCCTTATGACAATTATTTGTATCGCAGTGGAATTGATGGTATGTGCATTGACTTTGAAGCGAACTCATACAAGGACATTGTTGAAGGAGGTATGGTCACTATTGATGATTACAACAAGTCTGCTTTGAGTGGAAGTTTTGAGTTCAACACAGTTCTCGTTTATTATGACATTGTGGATAAAAGTTCTGGAAAAAGGACTTCAAACTTGTACGGCATTTTGTTCCTTGACGATATAAAGGTTACAAACATTTGTGATTATTTCCAGAGGTATCCGAAATATAAGCCGTTTAGCGGTGTTCAGAATGGAAACAGTTACGGATTCAAACTCAACCTGCGTATTGACATTGAGCCTAACAAGCAGGGCGTTACTACAATGGTGAACGAATACAACACATTCTCTATGAGTCTGTTCAGCGATGCTATGACACGTATGCTGCAATCTGCCGATATGTTTACAAGGATGAACGGCAGTGTGAACAACCTCAATTCAAGGCTTACTGATTTGGAGAATGTGCTTTTGTTTATGACCAACTACAATGATATTGTCAGAAGGGTAGGGGAGCTTGAACGAAGTGTGGAAAATGCAAACCTTGCGTTTGCCGACAGAAGCACGCTGGTTGATTTGATTGCAAGAAACAGCGATGACATCAATTCCATTGTGAACGGCAGGCTCACCACAAGGCTGCAATATAACACCGATGTAATTCATAAGGGGTATGGCGTTTCCATTGATGACAGCGTTCCATACGAGATAACGATAAGCACAGCCAACAATGGTTACAATCTTCCTGCCGTTATGGTTGATGGCAATGCAATCAGCAGCACCAACGCAATCAATTTGAATGACAATGACAGAAATAACAATGATATTCACATCAATTTGAAGGAAGCAACCAATATGGCTCGTATATGGGTGGTTGAAAACACGCCGTCCGCTTATGACATAAATTTGTTCGTGGACGATACTTTCAACTCTTGGCGTGAAGGCCAAATATTGAGAGTTGTGTTCAAGAATATGAGCACCTATGATTTGAACGGCAGGGACATCGTATTGAAAACCGATGCATCCGACAAGAGCGGCAACGGAGCTTGGGGCTGCGGCGTTGTTGTTCCAGCATCAGACATAACCCACGACAATCCGATTATTGAGTTCGTCTGCATAAACCCGACTATGACGGACAATTCATTTGATTATGACGTTCTGCGATGAAAAACATTAGAAACAAATGGGCTGCAACTGCGGAAGATTTAAGATAAGACATACGGTAAATCCAGTTAAGAAAAAGACAAACAAGGAGCGTGAAGAAGAACGTGAACGCAAACTTGAGATGTTGAGAAAGATGTGGGAAGACGCAAAAAACGGAAATGATGGCAACAAATAGCCGATTTTCCGATTTTTTTATTATATTGTAGTATGAAAATTTAAATCAAATGTGTTCCGAATGTGGTTACATAAACAAGAAAGTCAAAAATCTGGGTGTAAGATATTGGACTTGCCCGAACTGCGGTGCTCATCACGACAGAGACATCAATGCGGCGAAGAACAACGAGCAATATGAACCAGATGAATGGCAAAGATATATCTCGGCAAGGAATGCCGAGTACGGTCGTGGAGCTGTAAACCAACCGTTTGCAAAACCCAAGAAAACTGGTGAACAAACGGACAGCAATGAAGCGACTATTGAACTTGAAGTTTAACAAAATTAAAAGGGATAATTCCGTGAATCACACAGACATAATAAACTATTTGATTAAACAAAACAACTACAATAGTTACCTTGAAATAGGATTGGATGATGGCCGCTGTTTTGTTTTTGTTGAATGTGAGAACAAATACTGCGTTGACCCGTTCACAGAGTTCAAAGACTTGATACAAAACGAGGATATGATTCCGCCTTGTCTGACTTGGCGTATGACATCTGACGAACTGTTTGCACAGACCGAGCAGAAGTTTGACATAATTTTTGTTGATGGTATGCACAAAGAGGATTTTGCTGGAAGGGATATTATCAACGGATTGAAACATTTGAACAAGGGCGGGCGTATTGTAGTACACGATTGCATACCGCTCAACTATGAGGCTCAACTTGTTCCGAGGATTGTCGGCGGTTGGAATGGTGACGTTTGGAAGGCTATAACTATGCTGCACGAGCAGGGCATTGATTTCAAGACGGTTGATACCGACTGCGGATGCTGCATTATTGAATACCACGAAAATCCACAAGATTTAGTGTTTCCCAATAAATCAAAATTGACTTATGATGAAATGATTGCAGACCGAGACAACATTCTTCACGTAATCAGCGTTGAAGAATTTTTGGAACTGTACAAAAAGCAATCATAAAACGATATAAATTTCTGTTTATCTAAACCGATTGAAGATGAAAGTCGAAATGCCAGAAAGCGAACCCGTGAAAATCTACGGGGACAGCAATAAGGAAAACCCGTGCCTTAAAAAAGTTGAGGCCGCAGAATCAATGTTTTTTGAAGATTATTCACGCCGTGTGTTCGATGCTCTTGCGATACCGAACAACAATGTCATAGTTACTGGCGGTAACGGTGTCGGAAAAACATCGCTCGTCAAGCACATACAACATTTGTTTGATACTTACAACTGCCCTTCACAATTTTTCAGTTGTGAGATTATGGAACTTTTTCAGTTGAAATTGAGCGATGGCATCAAATCCGTAACCGATTATGAGGAACGCTTGAACAGCGTGTTCGGATATATAATGGATGCACCAGAGAAACGAATACTTTATATTGACAACATCGCCGCCCTAATCAACGACAATATCGTGAACATTATGATATGGCAGCATATTGAGCGTGCCATAAAATATGGTGTTAGAGTTATATGCTGCTGCAACAACAACGATATGAAAGGCATAGAGAACAAGTATGACCTTCTTCGCCATTTTACAAGAATAAACGTGAAGCCGCAGTCTGCGGACAACACGAAGGCCATACTTCGGAAAAGGCTTCCAGAATACAACCTTATGTTCAGAACAGTTATGGACGAGCAGACCGCAGACAAGATTGTTATGCTGTCTGACAAATATGTGAAAAACGGATTTCAGATGCCTAAAAAGTGCATACTTGTTATGGAACATATCTATGCAAGGTATTCCAACAGAAAGCATATGCCAGACCATTCCGTTATTAAGAAAACGAAATCCCTTGGCGAAAAACAATCCGAGATTGACAAACTTGCCAATGACGGCCAGATTTCCCTTACGGACAAACTGGCACGTATGCTAAAACTCAATGATGATGTTTCCAATTTGAAATGCTATATTGACGAAGCGGTTACTGTTTCCGATGCATCCGACACGCCGAACATTGTTACCGATGATGATGTTTATCTTGCAATCAGCGATATGGCTGGTGTTCCAGTAGCCAAACTTACGGAAAGCGATATGACAAGGATGAAGAATATGGAAGGCGACATATCCAAAAAGGTAATCGGGCAGGACGATGCCGTTTCTATGGTGTGCAAGACTGTTAAAAGAAACCGCCTTGGCCTTCGCAAGAAAAACCATACTGTCGGAAACTTCATATTCCTCGGCTCTACTGGTGTCGGAAAGACATTCCTTGCAAAGAAACTTTCCGAATATCTTTTCGGCTCTGAAGATTCTATGATTAGGCTTGATATGAGCGAGTATTCCGATGAAATCAGCGTGAACAAACTCATCGGAGCACCCCCAGGCTACGTTGGTTATGGTGAAGGCGGTGTTCTCTGCAACGCAATCAAGAACAATCCGTATTCGGTAATTCTGTTTGACGAGATTGAAAAGGCGCACCCGTCCATATTCAACACAATACTTCAATTACTTGATGAGGGTTATATAACTGACGCAAATGGAGTTAAGATTTCTGCCGTCAATACAATCATAATCCTCACAAGCAACGCTGGCGTAAAGGAAGCCAAAAACGCAAGTGGTGTTATCGGATTTGCATCAGCCAAAACCGATATGGAAAAGAAGAATGAAGAAAACCGAAGGAAGATAATTGAAAGCACAGTCAATAGGATATTTTCCCCAGAGTTTTTAAATCGTATTGATTGCATCTGCTATTTCAACGAACTCGGAGAAAAGGAACTTGAAAAAATATTCAGCAATGAGATTGAGGAAGTCCGTGAATCCTTGAAAGACTTGGGGTTTTCACTTTCCATAAGCGGCGATGCGAAATCCTATATTGTCAAAAAATCCGCAGATGAGAAGATGGGCGCAAGGGCATTGATACGAGCCATACAACACGACATATCGGATGAGATTACCGACCTAATCATCAACTGCGGTGAAGACAAGAACAAGGTCAGCATAACTATGGACAAGAAAAACAACAAACTCAAATTCAACGTAAGCACCAAGTAGGCTGTTGATAACTTTTTCATCTTTTGTGTTGCGAATTTGAAATAATATTGTATTTTTGCAGCACAAAAACAAAAATGATATGAACGGACAGAAAATCACATTTAATGACATTCGCACCAGCAGCGGGATTACAAGCATACCGACCAAATTGGCTCTTAACAAAAGCATAATCCTTGACCCGAAGCTGTTTGATTCGCTTTCATCTGAAAGTCTGAACCATCGCAAACGCACATACGACTTTGACGTTTTTCTTCCAGACTACAATGTGAAATTACAAAGGCCGTATGTTTGGGAATCCCACCAGCAAAAGAACTTCATTGTCAATGTTCTTCTCGGAAAGCCCATTGACGAGTTCATTGTCGTTGAGGATGAGGATGCGGATAACAATGTGGTTGTGTTCGTTATTGACGGCAAGCAGCGTTTGATGACCATAAGGAAATTCATACACAACCAGTTTCCTATAACCGTTTTCGGTAAGGATGTTTATTATGATGATTTTGATACCGAGCTGAAAACGCTGTTCAGAAGATATGTGAACAGTTTTGTCGCAACCGTTTATTATTCGGATTCCTATGCCCGTATTTCAGACAAAGACAAAATAGTATTGTTCAACTATTATAACTTTTCTGGAACTCCGCAGACGGAGGAACATAAGGAAATGCTTGAAAAACTTATCGGAGAATAGCGTATGTATGTTGATTTGACCGAAGCCATAAAAGATGTTGCGTTCTTTGAAGATTTTTTGAACGACCTCGAATCAAGCGATTCAAATCACGCAACCAAATTGTGTTTTGCAGATTGCTTTGAAGATGAGGAAACTGGAGAGCATTATCTCAAACTTTGGTTTACCGTAGCCTATATGAGAAATCAGTGGGGTGATGACTGGTCGGACTATCCTTATGATTCGGAGGCTGGTGAGCCTTACGATAGTTATCTGGATGAGAATGGAACAAGAGTCTGTTATAACATATACACGATAACGCTCACACTTATAAATAGGGACGATATACTTATGCCTTGCGAATATGGCAATAACTCGTTGAGTGCTGCGGAAATAAACTCTGGCCGTGCGGCTTGGGTTTATGTTCGGGAAAGCCAGTATCGTTGCGATGGTATTGCTTTGCAGGCAGGTATAACATTAAAAGAAGCATTGGACAAATTAGATGGCAAAATCAAAGACTATAGAGGAAACATATAAGAAACTCACGGAGACCGAACACGTCCTCTTGAGGCCAGGCACATACGTGGGTTCTACCGTTCTCACCGAACTTACGACCGAATGGGTGTACGACAAATCCGAAGGCAAGTTCGTTGAAAAAAATATCCAATATGTGCCAGCGTTGCTGAAGTTGTTTGACGAAATTTTCAGCAATTCTGTGGATGAGTCAAAACGGAACAAGAAACTCAATACGATAAATGTTTCGGTTGATTGTGAGAAAAACACAATCTCTGTTTATGATAATGGCGGCATACCAGTTGTTATGCACAAGACAGCCAAGATGTATGTTCCCTCATTAATTTTTTCGAACCTCCGAGCAGGGTCGAATTTTGACGATAACGAAAAGCGTGATTGGGTTGGTACTAACGGACTTGGTGCTACATTGACCAACATATTCTCAAACAAATTTACTGTAAAAACCGCTGATGGAAAAAACGAGTTTGTGCAGGTTTTTGAAAAGAATATGTCAAAGCAGTCAAAGCCCAAAGTCAAGGCATCAAAAAAGAAATACACCGAAATCATATTTGAACCAGATTTGTCAAGATTTGGGATATCAAAAATTGACGAGGCGCATTTGCTTATGATGCAGAAACGTGTCATTGATGCTGCTGCGACAAATCCTAACTTAAAGATAAAGTTCAACGGGGAAACATTCTCATTCAAATCGTTTGAAGCATATTGCAATATGTATTGCGATGGCGTTATATTTGAAAAAGGAAAAAGTTGGGAAGTCGGTTTTGCCCCGTCTGACACATTCACGCATATATCAATGGTCAATTCCGCCGAAACAAAGGACGGCGGCACGCACGTCAATTACATAGCAGACCAAGTTGTTGCGTATCTGCGTGAACGCATAAAGAAAAAATATAAGACTGAATTAAAACCAAATGACATCAAAAATAAATTATGGGTGTTCGTTTCCTGCTCTGTTGATAATCCAGCATACAGCTCGCAGACAAAGGAAAAACTCATAACCGATGTCAGAAATTTCGGAACAAGCCATTCTGTTTCCGAGAAAACGCTGAAAGCGGTATTCGCATCGGAGATAACACAATCCATTATGGACTGGGTTTCAAAGAAAGCTGAAGCCGATGACCGTGCTGCTGTACGCAACGCAAACAAAATGCTGACCAAGGTCAAAATAAACAAACTTGTTGAGGCCAAGGGTAAGAACAGACGGAAATGCACGCTTATGCTTTGCGAGGGGGATTCCCCTATGGCTGGTTTCAGAAAATACAGAGACCCAGAAACGCAAGGTGCTTTTCCGTTAAAAGGCAAGTCGCTGAACGTCCGTGAAGTCAGCGAAAAAAAGGCCATTGAAAACCAAGAGATAAAAAGCATTCTTGGCGCATTGGGATTGCAATTCGGCAAAAGCCCGTTTGTGTATGACAAGAACGGAATGATGATTGAGGACAACCTTCGTTATGGAGAGATACACATATACAGCGATGCCGATGTGGACGGAATAAGTTGTGCGAGCCTGCTTGTAAACCTTTTTGAAAGATGGTGGCCAGAACTGTTCAAGGAACATAGGGTTGCCCGTTGCGAAACACCAGTAATTATAGCAAAGAATAAGAAAACTGGAAAACGTGTTGATTTCTACTATGACGATGAATGGGATGATTGGCAGAAAAAGAACGATGTGTCAAAGTGGGATGTTTCATATAAGAAAGGTCTTGCCGCATTGACCGATTCCGAATATGCTGAAATCATAAGAAATCCGAGATTGTACTATTATGATATGACGGATTCAAGCGATGATAAATTGAATGTATGGTTTGGCGGTGATTCCTCACTTCGTAAAAAGGCTTTGCTTGAAGCGGGAAACGCCAAGCGTGAATACAAGGAAGGCAAGGTTACGAGAAAACAAGTAAAATCTTTGTTCTGATGATTTCGATAGTAATGCCCACGCATAAAAAACCGCCGCTTTTGTATGCAACATTGATAAGCGTGTTTTCGCAGAAGTTTGATGACTTTGAGTTTATAGTTGTGGATGCAAGCGATGACGGATATTTTGAAGAAGCGTGCAAGAATGAGTTTGAAACAAACGCTGTTCTTTCCAAAAAGAAAGACCGTATGAATAAAATTCGGATTGTTCGTGCATCGGAAAACCGCCAATTTCCAGGCATTATGAAGCATCTCGGTTTTTCAAACTGCGTGCAGGACGATGATTTTGTCATATTTCTTGACCACGATGATTTTCTTGGTGAAAACATACTTGAGCATATAAGGAAAGCATCAATGCAATACCCGAATACAGAAATGATTTCCACGAGATACACGAGTATTGTCTATCGTGACGGATGCTTTATGACAAACCTTAAAACATTTGCTGGCGGAACTCCTTGTGACAAAACTGAATATGTGAGTATTGGTGATATGTGGTTTCGTTTTAAAAACAAGCAAGACATATACGACAATATCCATCCATTCAAATCAAATCTTCACCCAAAGATAATTTCAAAAAAGGCTATGCGTGACCATAGGTTTCGTTTTGTTGATGACACGGAGAGAATTGATGACCCGATGTGGTGTGTCATAAGCCATAGTTTTGTTGAAACGCACATACCCCTTGTTGGCTATGTTTATGTCGGCTATAGCAAATGCGGCATAGTTTCAAACAGTTGCAACAAGGAACGAAAAGTGTCTGACAAATCAAAACGATACAATGATATTTGCAGCAAGTATGCTGAAATGCTTGAAGAAATAGGTTATAAAAAACCGAGAAATGAATATGTGCTATGATGGAATATAATCCATATAAAATATTGGATTTGCCAGACAACACGAAATTGAAAAAGGTAAAACAAAGGTTTCGTGAATTGTCGCATACTATGCATCCAGACAAAGGGGGGGATGAGGAAATTTACAAAATTATCATAGACGCATACAAGCGAATAATCAATGGATTTGTAGTTAGAAAATATATCAATTCTGTCAAAACCGATGGGAATTTGACAAAAACAGAGTACGACACCAGCGTTGATGTGCATATAACACTTGACGAGGCTTTTAACGGATGCAGCCGCAAGATAACATTTGACGATGGCGACTATATAAACATAAAAATAAAACCGCATATCGGATATATGGAAACGGTTTCGTTTTCTGGACGTGGAAGAAAGAACGAACTTGGTGTGAGAACAAATCTGTTTGTTACCGTTATCATTGACACACCAGAAAGGTTTTCATTCAACAAGCATAACGGAAAATATATGCTATGCTACACATATTGCCATCCAAAAGACCATACAGACATTTTCTATGTCAATGTGAACGGGGAGGGTAGATATGTGCAACTTCCGTGCAATGTGAAAAGCGGTATGTATCTGCGTGTTCCAGAATTTGGGTATTATTGTGATGGGAAACGGCAGGACTTGTACGTGAAGGTTGTTCTGTTATAATTCTATGATTCTCTGAAATATAAGTCTTGTCTTTGGCGGGTTTTTGAAATAGTCATCTTTCAATGGCTGTCTCACCTTGTTTCTGTATATTTCCAAAATATGTATGTTCACATCGTTAGCCGACAATTCATCATCCAAATAAATCATTTTCAAAAACACCCATTCGCTTTCTTCAAAATACCGAATTAAGAAACCTTCTCTGTTTGTGGATTCTATGTTGAATATCGTACTGAAATCAAAAATGGAATTGTAGTCGTATTTCAACATATCATCATTTGATATGAACACATAATTCCTATTGCCGCTTGCGACGCACACATCCCCAGTGCAAAACATATTTTTTCTGAAAGTATGCAATGGCTTTAGATTGGAAAGCATATTTTTAGTAACTGGCTTTATAGCAAGTTTCTCGTTCACATAATCTTCAGAATGCAGAATTTTCATAAATCGTCTAATGTTTCAAAATCCACCTAACGCAGTCGGTTGCTGTTTCTATGTATTTCGGAATTGTGTCGTTTATCGTGTCTGGGTCAAACATCCCAATTTTAGCGTCAATCATATCGTCAATGTTTTCAAATCCAAAATAATCCAGCAAGGTTTGAATCATTGCGGCTGAATATAGTTTGCTGGTTGGTTCGAGTTCATTATCAAGAAAATCATCCACATCACTTAACGAATACTTTGTATCAATATGAGTCAGTTTTTTTGATTCCAATGGTGCTTCGCTGATAAACGCTTGTCCCCATCGGTCTTGATATATTTTGATTCCTTTTTTCCCGTCCTTTATTGCAGTAAGCAAAGTTTTTGTGACGGGCTTTATGTTAAGTTTCTCATTCACGAAGTTTTTGTATTTCAGAATGTTCATTATAATGGCGTTATATTTTTAGGACAAATCGGTTGTTTGTTTGATGTTTTTTATGAGTTGGTCATCGGCATCGGTCTGTGGCATAGCCCCACGATTGGGTGCATTCCGTATGCAGTTGTTGTATTTTTTCATATCCATACAATTCCCAATAATGAAGTCCATAGCGGAAATCTTGTTTTTCACGCCGTCCCTGCTGTGGAATTTTATCATAATATCAACAGTTTCATCCGTTATCAGTTCTTCAACAAGGCTTCTGACTTCGGTTTCCGTACAAGCATCATTCAACAAGTTCGTTTTCGGGTTTTCGCTGGCAACGTGCGGCTCAATTTTTTCTGGTTGCAAATCCAGACCTATTGTTGTCTGTATGACTTTCAATATGTCAAGCGGACGCATATCCTTATTTATGAAATTTATGGCTGCGAATTTTGTCGGTTCACCATCCCTAACTTTGTTGAAACAATAAATTTGTGACCATCTGTGGTGTCCGTCAAGTATGTATTTGCCGTTAAATGTTATAATCGGAATACCTTTCAGCATAGGCGGCTCTGCGTGTATTTGCTTATCCACAGTTCCGTTATAGTTTATCAATCCCCATTTCAAACTTTTGTTCATATCAATCTCGCTTTGTGTCGGGAACACGGAATCCGTTCTTTTTGTGATATTCCTTGAAACACGAATTGTCGTGTCACCCCAATTTCCGCCAAAACCTTTACGCATAATGTTACGCACACGTTTGTCATCAAGAAGTGTGTTCAATACATCAAGATAGTCCTCGGTATAATTTATTTTCTGGAAAAGGCGTGCGACTGAACGCAACAGTGCTTTGTCGCTACCTTTGAAGTTCTCATATTTGTCGGCAACCTCGTCAAGTGTCATTCCGTTGAACAATGCGGCCTTGTTTTCCAGTATTCTTATAAGTTCGTCTGTTGTGTAAATTTTCATTTTCAAAAAAAATCTTCAAAGTATATTTATAATGAGTTTCATTTTTTTGATTTTTTTATTATATTACTAAAAAGCGAAAATCAGATGAAAAAAATCAAAGACCTAATTTACACATTCAAAAAAACTTGGAAAATCGTAAACCAAGACAGATTAATCGTCAAACAGCGTATCAAGTATGTGACAAAACTTTTTAACTACATTATCACATTGAAACTTCGTATTGTGGAATATGAGAAAAAGTTACAACCTATGCTATGTGATTTGGTTCTTGACGGTGAGTTCAAGAATATGGTAAATCAGTTGAATAACACATTTCAGTTTACCTGCTATGCTGTAATTGACGATGACGGAAAGTTAAAATATGAGTTCCCATATAAGGCAAAGGAATATCATAATGACGGATTCAAATCAAACGAACTTCGTTGTGGCATCGAATCTGAATTGCTTGATTTGAGCAGAAGATGCGTGTCAATAATCGGCAGAATGGAAGATTATGTGTTGGAGAGCGAATATTCCAAGGCAAATGAATTGTATGACAATGATTTGAAAAAAATGCTGCGTGAACAACGCCGTTTGCACGGACTCAAATTTGACAGCATACTTGAAAACATTGAAGCAGGAAAAGAAATATGTTAAATATAACTCCAATAACGAAAGCCAGACTTGATAGTATGCGGATTCACCGCAACGGCAAATTCTACCCAAGAACAAAGAATGAATTGTTTGAGCTGGCATTCAAGAGAATGAAAGAGTATGGCTATAACTGCGATTTGAATGACATTGATGTTTCCGCTATTGATGATATGTCAAACTTGTTTGCTGGCACACATTTCTGCGGAGATGTTTCAAAATGGGATGTTTCCAACGTCAAAAATATGTTCTGTATGTTTCAGCGAACTCCGTTTGACGGGGACTTGTCTGGATGGGATGTTGGGAATGTGGAGAATATGGAGGCGATGTTTAACCAATGCAGATGTTTTAATGGCGACATATCAAAATGGAATGTAAGCAAGGTCAGAAATATGTCTTATATGTTTTACGAAACAAAGAAGTTCAATCAAGATATTTCAAGTTGGGATGTGAGCAATGTTAGAAATATGTATATGATGCTATACAATGCCAAAGATTTTGACGGCAACATATCCACTTGGAATGTTTCCAATGTTAAACGAAATACAGATTTTGCAAAAGGCGCACCAATAGAATTGAAAGAAAACAAATTGCCTAAATTCAGCAAATACGTATGGTGATTGAATTGAAACATTTATCAAGAAAACAATGTTTGAACCAGTTATAAAATGGAGCGGCAGCAAAAGAAGCCAAGCGGAAAGCATAATAAGTTTCTTTCCTAAAAACATAGAAACCTATTACGAGCCGTTCTGCGGAGGTGCTTCTGTTATGCGCAGATTGTTGTCAAGCGATATCCGTGTGAAACATTATGTATGCAGTGACATAAACCAAGGGCTTATTGACTTGTGGAATTGTATAAAGTACAGACCTTACGACATACTTGAACATTATACCCGTTTGTGGAATGAACTCAATTCCAAAAAAGATTTGGAAGAAAAAAAAGAATATTACTATTCTATCCGTGAACGCTACAATAAGATGCACGACCCGCTTGATTTTATGTTCATAATGCGTACCGTAACAAATGGTATGCCGAGATACAATTCAGATGGGGATTTCAACAATTCATTTCACGTTACACGATGCGGTATAGTACCAGACGGATTGCGTGATATTCTTATTGAATGGAATGGTGTGTTAAATGATAAAAATGTTGAATTTATATGTTGTCCATATTCTAACATAAATCCGAATCCAGATGATTTCGTTTATCTTGACCCTCCGTATGCAAAAACTAAAGGAATGTATTATGGTGCTATTGATTGCGATGCCTTGTGGAAATGGATGAGCGGCTTGAATTGTGCTTATGCTTTGTCTTTTGATGGAGTTAGTGGTGATGATGATAACACATATGAAGTACCACAGCATTTGTATGATAGCCACGAATATCTGCAAAGCGGCAATAGTTCATTCAATAGGTTGTTTGTCGGGAAGAAAGACAGTGTTGTTTATGAAAGTTTATATCTGAAAGGTTGCAAAAAGAAGACATTGTTCTGACATTTTTGCGATTTTTTTATTATATTAGATTGTACCAAAAAATTAAATACTATGTGGATAAATGTTGCATCAAAGGAATTTCCGTATGGGAAACTCATACAGCTTGAACTTCCAACGATAGAAAGTATATATATCACCAAATCAGAAACGAAACAATCTGGTTCTGATGAATCTAAAATTGAGTTGTGTCTGCATATTGACACAACAGTCGGAAATAACTATACGTTCAGCGGAAGTGAAGATTATATAGTTCAATGCTATAATGGGATTTTTAAATATATAGGTTATGTCAATGACGGCGTTGTTGATTTGACATCTGACAATGAATATGAAGAAGTGGAAGATGACAAAGATGATGAAGACGAAGAATGCGATTATGATTTTTAATATTTGTAAAATTTAGAAAAAAGTTTATTATGGCAAAACAATCTGGTGTATTTTCCATTGCCGACTTAAACAAGGCAATGAGCAAAAATTCAAAGTTCGGTGCTCTGCTCTCCGAGGGCGGCGGCACATCAAAAATAACCGAGTACATATCAACTGGAAACTATCTGCTCAACGCTTGTATGAGCGGAAGCCTTCTGAAAGGTATTCCGAACAACAGAAGCGTATGCCTTTCAGGTGAGAACTCAACTGGCAAAACGTATCTTTTGCTGAATATGTGCCGTGAAGCACAGAAACTCGGATATTTTATCATTTTTTACGATAGTGAAAATGCAGTTGATGGAGACCTTGCTGAAAAATTCGGAATTGATTTATCTATGTTTCGTTATGAACCAGTGCAAACAGTTCAAGAGTTTAGAAGTAATGTTACAAATGTTATTGATATGCTTGTTGAGCAGAAAGAAAACGGAAATGAAATACCAAAACTTTTCATTGCTCTTGATAGTGCTGGAAACCTCGCATCTCAAAAAGAGATTGACGATGCCAAGGCATATTCTGACAAGGCTGATATGAGCCGAGCCAAGATGATGAAATCCATATTCAGAATTATGATGTCCAAACTCGGTATCATTGGCGGCAGTTTCATTTTCACAAACCATACATACAAATCACTCGACTTGTATTCATCCGATATTCAATCTGGTGGTTGTTTGGTTCCAGGTTCAAAAGTTTTAATGTCTGATGGTTTATATAAAAATATAGAAGATATTAAGGTTGGCGATAGTGTTATGACATTGTGTGGAAATCGTGAAATTTTAAATACTTGGGAATTTAATAAGCCAACATATACTGTTGAATTTGAGGACGGTAGTGCTATTACTTGTTCTAAAGACCATCGTTTTTATATTGGAGATGAAAATGGTGATGTTAATGATGAAAAAAATTGGATATACGCAAAAGATTTAGTTGAAGGTGATGAAATAAAACAATTTGTTCCATAAATAACCCACCGCATTGCACTTTATAAATAAAATAAAAAGTGTGATGAAATACGATGACATAAAAAATTTTAATGATTTTCAAAAATACATATCTGAAGCATTTCCAAATATCAATATAAACAACATTGAACTTATATACCATTTATATGATATATTCAAAAAGTCAAAAACCAAACGTATGAGAAGCGTGTATGATAATATGTCAAATTATATGAAATCTTTACGTGGCGGAAAAGGTTCAAGTTTGGTGTCTGTAGATTATTGGAAATCTATGGGTTGGACGGACGATTGTGATATAATACAACGTATTTCAATCCAACAACGTAAAAATAGTAAACGATGTCCAGAATATTATATCTCACGTGGGTATTCTGAAAAGGAATCTAATGAAAAAGTTAGTGAATTTCAAAAATTATTTACTGAATTAAAATATAAAAAATATACGCACGAAGAATTGTCAAAAATGTCTGCTTGGTCTATTGCTTACTGGACAAAACTTGGTTTTAATGAAGACGAGGCTAAACAAATGATAAAAAGGTACAACTGTTCTTGCAAAGAATGTTATGCCAATGAAGACGATTATTATAAACATATTCAAGAATTATCTGATAAAAAAAAGAAAATATATAAAGACAATCCAGATAAATTTTGGCATAAACGGACACCTTATACGTCAAAAGAAGAGAATGCTTTTTTTGATAATTTATCTTCTTTGATGTTCGAGGTTAAACATCTTCATTTTGGTATTAATGTTCAAAATACAGAATTATCTATTAAATATAATAAGCAATATATTGTATGTGATGGGTATATAATTGACGATGACGGCATTATTATATTAGAATATGATGGAACATATTGGCATAATTCAGATTATGATGAATTGCGAGATTCTGTTATATTTAATTTGCGTGATGATATTTTGGGGATTATACGAATAAATGATATATTTGTTAAGAATAATAATATACAAACAATTAAAAAAGAAGTTGATTATGCAATTAAAGACATTAAAAGTAAAAAGTGTAAAAGAAAACTTTTGTACGAAAGTAAATGATTTGACTGTTGCCGATGTACAACATTATATTACAGATAATGGTGCTATTAATCATAATACAGGTCTTTTGTATGGTTCGTCAATCATTTTGAATATGTCAAAGGCCAAACTCAAAGAGGATGGCGGTACTGAACAGACTGGTATCATTGTTACAGCCAAACCGCAGAAAAACCGCTTCTGTGTTCCGAGACCTGTCAAGTTCCACATTTCATTTCAGAAAGGTATGAACAAATATGTTGGGTTGCAGGAGTATATGAGTTGGGATGCTTGTGGAATCGGTCGTGGCAAATTTATCAACACCAAAGATTATTCAAAACTTCCAGATGTTGAAAAGGAAAAATGCAGACAGCATCCGCTTGATGAAAACTTGTATTTCTATCCGTCTGATGCTGGCAGATACATTTGTACCGATTTTCAAACCGAGCCTTTCAAATGGGCTGAAGTATGTTCGGCAAAGGTGTGGAATGAGAATGCGTTGAAACGCCTTGACGAAAATGTTATCAAAAAATTGTTCGCTTACAGCGATAGCAAGAACAATGATGACATTGAGAACATACTTGACGATGACGAAGGTATGAACGATTCCGAAACCAATGTCAATAACCTCATCAAAGACCAACTTGAAGACTAATGGCTATCAACTATAACAAAGTCCCCGTGAAATATATAACGGGGACTTTTCAATACGAAGAATCATACCCGACAACAAACGATTTGTTGTTTGAAATGGCCACTATATGCGGCTCTAAATTCAAATATGAAAAATTGCTTGATGCTGTAAAAGTTGAGGAAGAAACAATCCAAGACCTCCTTGGAATTTTGCAGGATGACGGTTATATAAAAATGAACAATGGTACAATAACCATAATAAAGACACCTTGGGATGGAGAAAGTAACGACTAACGAAAGCGTTGTTTTCAAATATATTTTGGACAACCCCACATATTATAGGAATGTGGACAAGAGTTTTTTTGGAAACAAGACCCTTTCCGCACTCATACTCATTGCCAAAAGGTTCTATGACAAGTATAAGGAAATACCTACGGCCAATCAGATGAAAGCCCTCGTACACGACAGCGAGAAGATTGACATTGATGATGAACTCATTGATACCGTGTATGCTATTGATACGGAAAACTATGACAGCGATTGGTTGAAAAAGACTGCGGAGGCTTGGATTAAATGGAAGTATTTGCAGAAAAACCTTGTTGATAGTATTGAGTTTGCCAAAATGACAAATGTCAATATTGACAATGTTGACAGTGTTGTTCAGAAGATTGTTGATACGGTCGGCCTTTCAAATGGTGTCAATTTTAATTTTGATGAGGGGCTTGACTTTTTTGAGCCGTCATCCCATTATCAAGACACAAGTAAGAAAATACCAAGCGGTTATAAATATATAGATTCGCTCACTGGTGGATATGACGAAAAAACACTTGTCTGTTATGTCGGCCAGTCAAATATCGGAAAATGCGTTTGCGCCGAATCCGAGATTTGTGTGCGTAACAAAAAAACTGGTGAAACTATGAATATAGCCATCGGTGACTTTTTCAAAATGGTAAAGAATGGGCAAAAGAATTGACGTTAACAAACTTCGTGGTATCTATTACAATAACGATAAAGATACCTTTGCTGAAGCGGACAGCATATCATCAATGAAGCGTGTTATGGCCGATGATATGGATGTGTTTGCGGTGAACGACTATGGCGGTGTGGTTGATGAGATTGAGGAAAGTGTCGTGAACTATATCAAGACTATGGACATCCGTGACTGCAATGACATATTCAATGTGGATTCCAGAAAACTTGGAATAGCGGAGATACCGATGAACCTTCTTAAAATATATGTCATATTCAAGAACATAACATCATTAAGCAACATACTCCTTATCTATTGTGACTATTTCAACCTCAAATATGATATGGTCATTAAAGACCTACCGAATGGTGCAAAAGTCAAGTTATATGAGGAGCTTTCAAAATATACTACAAACAAGGCAATGTTAAACAACCTGCTTGTCTGTGATGACGGGTGGACAAAACTTTTCTAAATGAACGTCTGGTTTATTTCCGACACACATTTCGGCTTGAAGAACAATTCAAAGGTATGGGAGGAACAATTCAAGGATTGTTTCGAGAACTTCCTATATCCTTTATTTGATGAAAAAGTGCAACGTGGAGATGTCCTAATCCATTGCGGGGATGTCTTTGACAATCGCCAGACTGTCGGATTGTCCACATTGAACTTCGCTATGTCCGTTTTTGAACGCCTTGGCGATTTCTTCTCACAAATCATTGTTATTTGCGGAAATCACGATGCCTATGAAAACAACAGTAATGACATATCTTCAACCGATTGCTTGAAATACATTCCGAATGTTCGTGTCATAAAGACACCACAAAAATTTTCTGTCGGAAACCGCACGATAGGTTTTGTACCTTGGATAAATGACAGCGAAAATCTTACTGCCGAATTGCATAAGATGTCTGGTGTCAATATGGTTGTTTGTCACGCAGACTTCAATGGCATAACAATGAACGCATCTGGAACAAAATCCGAATCTGACGTTAAGGTTGAAAATGTCGGTCTTGGTTGCAGGATTTATTCTGGTCATATACATCACAGACAGAAATACAAGAATGTGTGTTATATTGGCTCTCCATATCAAATGTCGCAAAACGATAGGGAGAACGACAGAGGCGTGCTTTGCGTTTCCGAAGACGGCGTTGAAACATTTTATAAAAATGAAATTTCACCAGAGTTCAAACGTGTCCATTATGACGATGTTAAAGAACTTACGCTTTACGAGTTCAAGGAATTTTGCAAAAACAAGTATATGGAAATTACTGTGGATTCTGACCTTTTGTCAAAGTTCTGTTTCCATAAGATTTACGCATACACAAACAACTGCAAGGAAATTAAAAACATAACATTCATACCAGAGAAAAGCAAGTTGGAGGTTGTTTCACAAAAAGTCAATATGAGCGAGTGTGTGAGCATTGAGGATATGCTTGACCGATATGTTGATACAGTTCTGGATTATGATGACAAGGTAAAAGCCAACATAAAGAAAATATCAAAAAAACTTATACGCAATGGGCAATAACAAACGCAATTTTGAGAAAATGGAGAACGCTCTCCGTGTCATTATGGATGCTGGCAGACACGCAATCAATGACACAAAGACGAACAACAAGTTCGGGTGGCACGAACTTTCAATCGGAGATACGGTGTATTTCAAATGTTATGACGATGTGAACGATGTCGTTACCGTTTCAAAGGGAAAAATCACTGGCATCATAACAAATGAATATGAAGTTATGAACAAGCCGAATGAAAACTTCAAGATTGAAGGTACGCATATTGAAACTTCTGTCACATATCGGATTTCTTGGAAAGATGCCAAATTTGACATTGACAGCCGATTTGTTTATACAGACAAGCGTGATGCTTGTATGGCTGCTATTTATGATACAGTTTGCTCATACTTTGAACTTTAATTTTAATCGTGAAACTGCTATTAGACAAATACTATACTCCAGTTGATTTGGCGAAACGTCTTATAGACAAAACGTTTGAAATCATAGGTTATGGCAATATAACTGATATAATTGAGCCTTCAGCTGGTAATGGCTCATTTTCAAATCAGTTGGATTGTCGTGCCATTGATATAGAGCCAGAGGCAGACGGAATAGAAAAGGGCGATTATCTTTCCATTGACATAGCATATAAAAAAGGCAGACTTGTCATTGGAAACCCGCCTTATGGAGAAAAACTGAAACTTGCAACAGATTTCTATAACAAGTCAGTTGATATTGCTGACTACATAGCATTTGTTCTTCCGATAAGCCAGTTGAACAACACAAACTCATTATATAAGTTTGATTTGATTTATTCTGAAGATTTGGGTGAAATGTCTTATTCTGGAAGAAACCTGCATTGCTGTTTCAATATATACAAAAGACCATTGCGTGGCATAAATGAAACCGAAAAAAAGCATATTAACGGAATTGTGTTTTATAGGCAGGACAAACAAGGATATGAATCCATAAAAGATTACGATATTAGAATGTGCTATTGGGGTAACGGGACTGTTGGCAAAATTCTCACTAATGATAACGAGCACTATTCTGGTGAATACAAAATAAAAATAACGCATCCGAGAAAAAATGAAATTATAGAGTTTTTCAAGACATTTGATTGGAAAGAATACACCAAAGGTATTGCTATGAAACGACTAAAACAATATCAAATCATAAACGCTTTGGTTGAAAACATAGAAGGACTTGAAGAAAAAACAAAATCGCTTTTTTAATAATTAAATTACATAAATTTGGTAATTGTTTATGAGTAATTTAGATTTGTTGAAAAAAATTGTTGGCTTTGACAAAGATTGGTGTTATCAATACCAGAGGCGGCTTGATACGTTGGAATATGATAAAAAACGTTATGGTTGGAGTGATGATGACATATCTAATATAAAATTGTCCGATTTTGAATTTCATCCAATAATAACCGATGTGGAAAAGACAAATGCCACTGAATTTATAAAAAGGTACGAATGGCTTGGAACAATAGGAAGTTTTCCGACACATTGGTTTGGTGCTACATATAAAGGTATTCTTGGCGGTGTCATAATAATGTCTATGCCAAACGCTTTTAGTAATTTGCTTGGCGAAAAAACAAAAAAACTTGAACGTCTTATATCAAGAGGTGCAAGTGCAAGTTGGACACCATTTAATCTTGGGAGCAAGTTTCTTATGTGGTGCATAAAATGGATGGTTGCAAATACTGATTATAGACTTTTTACTTGTTATAGCGATACACAAGCGAAAGAAAAGGGGTCTATTTATCAAGCACTTAATTTTTACTATCTCGGAAAGAATAGCGGAACATCCATACGATGCATCAATCCATATAATCCAACAAAAATTGTAACAGATAGAACATTTCGGACAAGAAGTTTTTATAAGCACTATGCTAAAGATTTAGGTATTGTGTGGAGAAAGGAATGGAACGATGACCAGCATATTTTTTGGGAAAGAATACCAGATGATATTGAACGCAAACTTCGTGACTATTCAAATGAGATGTACGAAAAATCTGTTAAATTGAAGTTTCCGCCAAAGCATAAATATGCGTTTGTTCTTGGGCGTGATAAAAAGGAAACCAAATCACTTCGAGAAGAATTTATAAAAAGAAACAAAATATATGAATATCCGAAAGAGCGTGTTGTTGAATGTGATGATTTTTCAAATTCGGTTAGAACTATAATAAACAATACAGATAATACAAAAGATACAAAGAAACTTTTTTGATTTATGAGCTCATTCAATTTGTATAACGGGGATTGCTTTGATGTTATGGCACACATACCAGACCATAGCATTGACCTTGTTCTGTGCGACCTTCCGTATGGCACTACGGCGAACAGATGGGACACCGTTATACCTTTTGATGATATGTGGGCTGCATACGAAAGAATTATAAAGCCAAAGGGAAACATTGTTCTTTTTGGTGCTGGACTGTTTGCTTTCAAACTTGCTTTGTCAAATGAGCGGCTGTTCAGATATGATATGGTATGGCAAAAGTCAAAGTCTGGTTCACCACTTACCGCTAAATATATGCCACTAAAAAAACACGAGATGGTTTTGGTGTTTGGTGAAAGTGCTGCGTATTATGAACCACAAATGCATAAGGGGACACCATATAAAAGGAAATATACACCCAATAAGGTGAACAATATGCAATATGGCATAAAGGGTGTGCAAACCGACAACAAGGGCACTCGCCATCCGTCCACTGTACTTGACTTTCCGCAGAAATGGAGAAGGCAAGACCAAGTGCATCCGACACAAAAGCCAGTTGAACTTATGGAGTTTCTTGTAAAGTCGTATTGCCCAGAGGATGGAGTTGTTCTTGACAACTGTATGGGCAGCGGCTCTACTGGTGTTGCTTGTATGAACACCAATAGGAATTTCATAGGTATTGAGATTGAAGAAAAATATTTTGAGATAGCCAAAAAACGTATAGACGAATCTGGTAAAAAACTTTTTTAATGAACAACAAGGGACTTAACATAGCAAAAAATGACAAAATGGACGAGTTCTACACAAGATATGTGGAAGTCGAAAATGAGTTGTGTCATTATGCCAAGTTTTTTGTTGGAAAAACGATATATTGCAACTGCGATGATTATCGTGTTAGCAATTTTTACAAATATTTGAAAAACAACTTCAAGACATTTGGACTACGCAAACTCATTGCAAGTTGTTATAAAAAACGCAGTTTGCTTGACCTTAACAATGATGAACGTGCGTTTTATGTAGAATATGATGGTATAGATACAAATGTAACATATTTTAATGGTGATGGCGATTTTCGTTCAATGGAATGTATAAGATTACTTGAACAATGTGATATTGTTATCACAAACCCGCCATTTTCTATGTTTAGGGAATTTGTGCGTTTTATGATTCAATATAACAAGCTGTTTCTTGCAATAGGCAATGTAAACGCAGTTACCACAAAAGAATTGTTCCAACATATTAAAAATGGAAACATAAGGCTTGGCGTTACAATACGTGGTGGTGGCTGTTTATTTGGCGTTCCAAATGAATATGGTACATATGAAGGTGCTTGTGGAAAAACAACAGAATGTGGAAAGACCATACGTGTCAGAGGTGTCCGATGGTTTACAAATTTGAAACACGGATACGAGCCAGAAATGCTGAATACTGGAAAACAATACGAAGTATCGGTTTATCCTAAATATGATAATTTTGATGCAATAAATATTGACAAAACTGAAGACATACCATTGGATTATGATGGTCTTATGGGTGTTCCAGTAACTTTTATAGATAAGTATAATAGCAATCAATTTGAACTTATAGGTCACGAGCACGACCTTAATGGGAATGGTGGCGAAGGTGTTGCTGGCGGTCAGTTTATAGTCAATGGCAAATGTGTCTATAAACGTATTCTTATCAGAAAAATAACTAAATAACATATACTATGTCAAATTTTAAAATCACACCAAGCGTATGCAACCCGATTGTCGGCAGTGACGGCTCTGAATATCCGAGCATACGCAAAATGGCAAAGACCATTCACAGAAAACGTGACAACATAGCCGAATCACTCAAAAACTACGGCTATTATAAAAACGGGAATGTTACCTATACATTCAAATCCCCAATACCGAAAAACGCTGGTTCGGATGAAGAAATGCAGGAACAACCCATTATTGACCCAGAGTTCGAGAATTTCAAAAAATTGAAAAACATTGAATCCCTGCCGTTTGAAAAATATGACTTCAAATTCAAGAAAAAGGCTGAAGGCAGCAAATATGCCATTGCACTATTCTCTGATGCTCATATTGAGGAAACGGTAACGGCTGCATCGGTTCTCGGCAAGAATGAATATAACATTGACATTGCCAAGCAGAGGATTGAAACATATTTTACAAACCTCGCCTGCTGTCTTAACAAGGACGGTGTTGAACGATTGATTTTTGCAAGCCTCGGTGACACAATCTCTGGTTACATACACGATGAGCTGTCGCAGACAAATGGTATGTCTCCGCTTGAAGCCACATTGCTCGCTCAAAATCTGATTTACAGCGGCCTTTGCTTTTTGTGTAACAATACAAAGTTGAAGCAAATCCAGTTTATTGGTATTGTCGGAAACCATTCCCGTACCACAAAAAAGATACAGCACGCCAACGGTTACAAGTTGAGTTATGAATGGCTTATGTATAAAAACATTGAACAGCAATGTGGCACGGCAAAACTTCCGATTGTATTCAATATTCCAGACAGCGAACTTGCCATTGTGGATACCGATGATGGAAGGCGTTTCATTTTCTGCCACGGATTCCAGATTAGGGGCAGCGGAACTGGAACAGTTTGCGGAATCTATCCAGCATTAAACAGATTGAGTTTGAAATGGAACAACACGTTCAATCAAGACCGCATATTCCTCGGCCATTTTCATTGCTGCACATCAATCACAAACGCAGCCGTCAATGGAAGCATTATCGGGTATAACACATTTGCTATGACAAACGGATTTGCATATGAAGAACCTTGTCAGTATTATGTGGTATATGATTCTGAAATCGGTGAGTTGCTTGAACGAAAAATTTATTGCAAATAACAGTCACAAAAATTCTGTTTTTTATTATATACTATTAGGATTATTACACTCAAAATTCGGTAAAATGAGCAGAAAACGTATAGGCATAGATGTTGATGGAGTGCTGCGGGATTTCACTCTCGCAGCCATTGACGTTTACAATAAGGAATTTAATGAGAACAAGACCATAAAAGATATGGTTTTCTATGATTTGAAGAAGTCGTTTCCTATGTTGGATGACGCTGACGATTTCTTTTTCAACAAACATTGCAAGGAACTGTTCTATGACGCACCAGTAATTGATGGTGCAAAAGAAGCGTTCAACGAACTTGCATCACGCAACGATGTTGTCATATTGACCACACAGCCAAACTCATCACAAAAAATATATACGATTGAGTGGCTTGTTAAAAACGGATTCAAGTTCAACGACTTGTGTTTCCTGCACGACAAGAACAGATTTGGCAGACTTGATTTTTTCATTGATGACAATCCCAAGAAATTCGCTGGTGTTGATGCTGAATACGGAGTTCTCATCTATGCGACATACAACCAGTTTGTTGATTTGCGCACGCTTGGCGGATGTGAGAAAATAATCCGTTGCGACTATCTCAAAGATTTTACAAAAATATTCAATGTGTAACTATGGACGATTTGACAAAAAAACTCGCTTTGTTCGGCGATGACAGCAAAAACATAAACATACAATTCTCAAACGGGGAGTGGTGTGCTACGTATAACGATGGCGTGTTCAATGATAATGCTGGCGGTGATAACGCAGTGTCTTGCGTATCAAAGTTGTATGAATTGTATTGCAAGCATTATAGTCCAGAAACAATAGCGGAAAATCTGTTCAATCTAATAGAAAAAATTGAAACTGATAAGGATTTTGAACTTTGTTCTTTGCGCCATAATTATCTGAAAAAAATAGATGGCCGATTTGTGTGGAAAAGCGTGAAACCGCAAAACACCATAACTGCAATTCCAGAGGAAACACGAGTGGTAATTTCAACCAACGACTATGCGACACCAGAACCGCACAAAAAGACATCAGCTGTCCAGCCAGAGCCAAAAAACGATGTCCACGCAAATGATGGTTATCCAGATTATTTTATGAAAAAGAGCACAGACCTTATGTACACTGATGCTTTCGGCATTGATTATAATGGAAACCGTGTCCTTGTCAAGATAAACCGATTTGACTATGAGCAGACCGCTATATATTCAAATCCTATTATGGGATTTAAGGATAACGAGATTGTGGCTCTTGGAAAAGATGAGTATGATTCATACTATATGGAAGCGAAAACTATAATTGACAATAGGAAATATTACACACCGATTGATTACAGTAATGTTACGATTATTAAGGATTGATTTTTTTGATAACTTTTAAAAATTTACATATATGGACTGGAAAGATTCGAGAAATGAAAAGCCGTCAGAAGGCGGCTATGGCATAGTGTATGCCGTGAAGAGAAATGTACAACTTGACTTGTTTGCCGACACAAACAAGTCCAATTCCGAAAAAGACAATGCAATCGTCAAGTATGGCGTTTACGGGCTTGCCTATTGGGATACCAAAAAACAGCACTTTGTGATTTTTTCGTCAAGCGGTGATTCAAGATTTGAAGAAAAAAACGGCCTTGAAACTATCAAAAACGCTATGTACAAAAAAATCGATGTGCTATGGAAATAAATGAACTTCTCAAGTCAAAGGATTTCAGCAGGATTGTAAGTTATATATTCTGCAAATTCAACTGTTTCAACGAGGAAACACAAAATGACGTGCGGCAGGTGTGTGCGCTTGCTGTTGTCAAAAGTATGGAAAAATACGATTCTGCAAAAAATCCTAACTTCTGGGTTTTCTGCAAACCTCTTATGACTGAATATGCAAAGAACGAAATTAACCTTCAGCGTAATGTCGTTCATATCCCGTATCATAGACTTAATTCTGGTTTCAAGAAATACGATAATATCACGCATAGTTATGTCGGCATTACCTATGATGATGGCGATGATACGGAATTTGTGCAGTTCAATGATGCAATTTATAATGAAGTCATTATGGATTACAAACGTCTTGTGGGAAGTCTTGATTCAAAAAGCAGGGACATTGTTGATATGAAATATGGTTTCAAGGAAACACACAACGGAAAAACCGATTTCATAAGCATTTCCGAAACTATGGGAATGTCGCTTTCCAAGACAAAGGAACTTTTCAGAAAGGCTAATGAATATTTAAAGGAGAATTTGAAATGATTAGAAATGTTGTTGTTGCCGTCAGTCAGAATGGCGGTATCGGACTTAACGGCAAAATGCCTTGGGAAAACAAAAGCGATATGAGAAGGTTTGTCCGTCTTACAAAAGGGCAAGCTGTCATTATGGGTAGAACCACATTTGAATCCATTGGTCATCCGCTAAAAAACAGAGTGAATATAGTGGTTACTTCAAAGGCCGACACCAATGGCGTGTCGCAGCCTTCTGACAAAACTTGGCTTGCTTATGCCTCATCGTTTGATGAGGCTGAAAGTATTGCTGAAACGTTGGGCTATAAACAAGTGTATTATATTGGCGGGGCGCAGGTTTACAAATATGTTATGGACAATGACTTGGCCGATACCATTTATTGCAGTGTCATCAAGAATTGCAGCATTGAAAAATTTGACACATATTTTCCAAAATTCTGGTACACTATAGGCAATGCCACAAATGGCGGAAGATTTCAGAAAAAATATGATGTCCGTATGATTGAAGATGTCGATGACCATACGTTTTTCACAATGTTCAGAAAACGACACGAATCACATTGCGACATACAATATCTGAACCTGCTGCGTGATATTCTTGAAAATGGTGTTGATACACCCACAAGGGTAGGAACTGCCCGCAGTATATTTGATGCACATCTGCATTTTGATTTACGCAAAGGTCTGCCAGTTCTCACAACAAAGAAAATGGCTTTAAATGCTGTTGTTGTGGAACTTGTTTGGTTTCTTAACGGATGCAAGAACATTAAATATCTGGTTGACAGAAATGTTCATATATGGGATAAGGATGCGTATGCCCATTATGTGAAAATTGCCAAATCAGCGAATATCGAACCAGTTGATTTTGATACTTTTTTGGATGGTGTTAAAAACGAAACAAGTATTGACATTGATGGAGAGAATTATACTTTTGGCGATGTCGGTCCAATCTACGGCTCACAATGGACAGACTTCGGTCATTCTGGTGTGAACCAGTTGGATGCCGTTGTTGAAAAATTAAAAACAGACCCGAACAATAGACGGCTTGTTGTGTCTGCTTGGAATCCTGCTTTTATGGATAAAATGGCATTGCCGCCTTGTCATTATGCTATGGAGTTCTATGCAGAACCCATACCTTTTGACGAAAGAGTTGAATTGTATTACAACACAATAGGTCTTGATACAAAAGGTATGAATATGGAGTATGTGCTGAAAACATACAACATACCAGAATACTATTTGAGTATGCGTTGGATACAGCGTTCTTGTGATATGGCATTGGGTATTCCGTTCAATATATTGAGTTATGCCATACTTCTGTCAATCATAGCAAAGACAGTCAATATGTGCCCGAAGATGCTTGCTGGTTCTCTTGGAAACGCACACATTTACAAAAACCACACGGACGGCGTTCTTGAAATGCTTGAACGAAACCCCCATTTGTTCGGTGCGGCCAAACTTGTTCTTCCTCAAACGGTTTTGCGTTATGACCAGATAACGCCAGAAGATATACGTATTGAGGATTATGAATCATATCCAGCAATCAAGTTTGATTTGTTCACAGATGCTTCAAAACAAAAATGATATGGATAAAAAATCAAATGAAATTTATTATGAAAACGGATTACGAAAAATATTCAAATATACCGTTGCGACTATCTTCAATACAAGAGGGTTATGATTTCCGTACAATTGAAGAGTTTTTTGATTTAAGCCATATTGATGAAAAAAATTCAGATGACGAGATTGTTGATTATGCTCTTGGTTATTACTACAGTAAAAACTGGCAATGGTCTGGAATACGGGAACGGCCTATGTGCGGGCATATAAATCACATAATTAATATTAATGAATCGTTACGCACACATAACGCAAAACCCCTTATTGACAAAATAAACTTACTTGTTTCCGAATATAATGCTGTGTGCGGTTATGACGATAATGTAGCTAATGATATAGATACAATAAGCATATCGTTCAGTTCAAATTGTTCTATTGTAGATGATACTTGTGTTGGAACAAATATGTTGTTGTCATCACCAATGTCCGATAAATTATATGATTTATTGGAGTTGTATCTTTATTATATAACTATTATAGAATCAGTTAATGGGAAACTTACAGTTTTTATTGAGCCATATTATACTGAATGTATAAATGACGAAATAAAAAGAAACCAATATGTCTATCATATAACAGATATAAAAAACATTAACAGCATAATGCGTGTTGGACTCCGACCAAAAGTCGGTCGTGTTAGGTCGCAATCAGATTCTAAATCGCAAACTGGTTACAGGTATTTTCCAGAAAAGATTTTCTTGTGTGGAAGATGTGATACAAAAGAAGATACAATCTCCAATTTGCGAAAAATTATAGATATGAAACATATTCATAACTATGCTATAATTGAAATTGACCCACGTGGCAAACAAGGCGATGATGATATTGTCATTGATTTTTGGCGTGACAACGCCGCACCAGAAATAAAAAATGCGTGCTATACGTTCACTGCAATCCCGAAAATGTTTATCAGCAATGTGTACTATACTGTTGCTGATGTCAAATAGGCACATATAAATGGAATTATCCATTTCAGTCTTGTAAAAATGTGAGTAATATAAATATGGTATAGTGTTTTAATCAGATGGAGAGAATGTACACGTACAAGTTTAGGTTGTATCCGAACAAGGAGCAGCAAGTTTATCTTGCCAATGTGTTCGGATGTTGCAGGTTTGTGTACAACCATTTTCTAAACGAGAAAAAAAAACAGTATGATGAAGCAAAGACAAGTGATTCATACAATGTGCAGTCTGGTAAATTAACAGAAATCCGCAAGTTTGAAGGATTTGAGTTCTTGAACATTGTTCCTTTGCAGTCTTTGCAATGCAGTTTGAAGAATATGCATACTGCGTATGACAATTTCTACAAGCACAGAAGCTCCTATCCGAAGTTCAAGAACAGAAGAGACAAGCAGTCGTTCAAGATTGCACAGCCTAACACATTTCATATCAAGGATAACAAACTATACATTCCGAAGCTCAAAAGCGGAATAGACATAGTTATGGAGCGTGGAATTGTAGGTAAAATCTGCTTTGCCACAATATCAAAAAACAAGGCTGGCAGATACTACATAGCGATAACGGTCAAGCAGGACTACACACCAAGAAACAAAACTTATGAACGTGTAGGTCTTGACCTCGGAATAAAGGAACTTATAATCACAAGCAAGGGATTCAAATATGCAAGCAAACGAAGCATAATCAGATATTACAAAAGAAAACTGAAAAAATATCAGAGATGTCTGGCAAGGAAGGTCTATGGAAGCAAGAGATATGAAAACCAAGTATTGAAATGCAACCGAATCTACCAGAAAATCACAGACATCAAAACTGACTACATACATAAGATAACCGCAGAACTGGTCAAAACTTATGACTTGATAAAAGTTGAGGATTTGAATGTAAAAGGTATGATGAAAAATCACAAACTTGCTGAATCCATATCCGAATGCAACTGGTATCAGTTCGTTCAGACACTTGAATACAAATGTGCTTGGAACGGCAAGACTATGATGAAAGTTGACAGATATTATCCGTCAAGCCAGATGTGCAGCGAGTGCGGTTATATAAACAAGAAAGTCAAAAATCTGGCAGTAAGATATTGGACTTGTCCGAACTGTGGTGCTCATCACGACAGAGACATCAATGCGGCGAAGAACAACGAACAATATGAACCAGACGAATGGCAGAGACATATCTCGGCAAGGAATGCCGAGTACGGTCGTGGAGCTGTGTACCAACCGTTTGCAAGACCCAATAAAACTGGTGAACAATCGGACAGCAACGAAGCGACTATTGAACTTGAAGTCTTATAAATAATACAAGAATAAAAGGGATAATTTCGTAAATAAGGAAACATATTTTTGAAAAATGGTTAAATCATATATTGAGTTCATAACGGAATCAAGCAGCAATTCGATAGTTGATATGCTTCGTTTTTTTGCGGAACAATCATCTGGCTATCAGCGTGATTACTTTAATAAGAAACTTGAATCTGTTAAGCACGTTAAGTGTACTTCGGTATATGAACTATTTGATGCATCTACAATAAATATTCTAAAACGCAACGGCAAATTCAAGAAAAAAGAATGTTATTCCAACGCATTGCATACGGCTCAAATACTTGAATCGTTTGATGAAATCACATTGAACATAGACGGGAAAACATATGGCTGGGAAGATATAAAATATGTGGAAGGCTATATGACATTGTACGGAAGTTTTCCAATAGACCACGCTTTTAACAAAATAGGCGACTATTATTTTGATGTTACCGCCGAACTTGTTTTGAAAGACATCAGTTTTGATGATTATTATTCAATAGGGGAATGGAACTCTGATGAAGCATTGAGAATTATGGCGAAAACTGGTTATTATGGCGGCGTGTTTGACACTATATTCAGAAATTCAACCAAAGAGGACGTTAAGGACGCAAAAATTGTTTAACTTTTAATTTTATTTTTAATGCAAGACAACGATAAAAAACTTGAACAGCGTATGTATTCAATGGTTCTACGCCAGTTGAATCCTATGCAGAAAGGAATACAATCGCTTCACGCTGTTGTGGAGTATTCCGAAAAAATCAAAGACGAACACAAATACAATGTCTGTGACCGTGATGCTTATAATGACTGGGCTAACATTTTCAAGACAATGATTGTGCTTGATGCTGGCGTGTATATAGATTTGATTGATGCTATGTCGGCACTTGACCAGCTTAAAGTACCGAACTGCGCTTTCTATGAGGAAGATTTGAACGGTTTGCCGACCGCTGTATGCTTTCTTGCTGATGAACGGGTATATAACACAGAGGCATATCCGTCTTACGACCAATACCGTTTATTTAGTGTTAATGAGCACAACACAATAGATTTGTTTCCGAAAGCATATACAACAACTGAAGTTGAAAATTATAAAGTTCCAGAAATTGAAGATTTTGTGTCTGAACATTTTGGTTGTGATGTTGATGAATATTTGCGACTTATGGAATTACGTAACTTGATTTTCTCAAAAAGACTTTCAGCATAATCAGATGAGAACACGAACAATAGACAACTTTCTTGACGTTGACCAACTTCTTTTTGCAAAGTCGGTCATTGAAGACCGTGCCATACCAAGTTGCATTGATGGGTTAAAACCAGTTCAGCGAAAGATAATTTTCATCGCCAACAAAATATGGAAAACTGGCAATGAGAAACCAATGAAGGTTTATCAGCTTGGCGGTGAGGTTTCTTCGCTTGCCCTTTACGCTCACGGCGACAAAAGTATGAACGATGCCATAACCAATATGGGACAGACATTCAAGAACAGCCTACCGCTTCTTGAAGGCCACGGCCAATACGGAAGCCTGCGTGTTCCAGATGCTGGTGCTCCGAGATATATAGGAACTAAACTTTCAAAAAACTTCAGACTTCTTTATAAGGATTTTGAATTGCTTGAAAAACGAATGGAAGAAGGTTATGAAATTGAACCATTGTTCTTTCTTCCAATCATACCGACAATATTGTTGAACGGCAGTTCTGGAATTGCTGTAGGCTTTTCAACAAATATTCTCAACAGAAACCCAGAGGATGTTGTTGATGCCTGCATAGCATTTCTCAACAATAAAAAAGTAAAGGAACTGAAACCTTGGCTTTCTGAATTTGGCGGCACATTTGTTCGTGACAATGACAACCCTAACAAGTGGAATATATCTGGCATTTATAAAATTGTCAATACGACAACTGTCCGTGTAACCGATTTGCCGCCAGCGATAACTTTTGAGAAATATGAAGAATACCTTGATTCTTTGATTGACAAAAAAGTGATTGTTGATTATGAGAACAACAGTTCGTCTGGCGTTGATTATGTTCTCAAATTCACACGAGCCGCATTGAAAGAACTTATAGACACAAACAAACTGGAATCGGTTTTGCGTGTAAACAGCTCTGAAACAGAAATCATAATATCGGTTGATGAAAATGACAGACTTTTGCAGTTTGAAAGAGCCGAGGATATCATACCGTATTTCTGCAAGTTCAGACTTTCTTGGTACGAGAAACGGAAGAAACATATTATAGATATGCTTATGAAGGAAATCCTTATTCTCGGAAATCGTGCAAAATTCATAAAGGCAATAATTGACAAAAAACTTAAAGTCAGCAATGTTCCTAAAAAAGAAATTTGCGATTGGCTTGAAAACAAAAAGTTTGACAAGGTTTCAAATTCATTTGACTATCTCATAAATATGCCGATATACTCGCTCACAAAAGAACGCTATGCCGAATTGCTCAAAGAATACGATGCCAAGAAACTGGAACTTGAAATTATGAAGAAGCGAGTTCCTGCCGATATGTACCTTGATGACTTGAAATCACTGAAAAAATCATTGAAAAACTGACAAAATGTCAGACAGACGTGTTTGGCACGCAAATTGTATTCATTAATCTGAAACAAAAAAATCATATTTTGTTCATAAAACAAAAATTTTTATTATTTAATATAAAGCAAAGTTATGAGTTACATTACAGATTTGACAAATTTATTTGACGCAATGGGCGTTGATTTTGAAAAAATGGATTCCGCTTTCAAGAAAACGTTTCCAGAAAAAAAGAATGGCAACAAGGATTTCTTCCATTTTTGCGCTATGAGTAATTGCAAAAGAGAAGAAAACGACAAGGCGGTCATCGTGAAACTTCTTATGCCAGAGGTTGACAAGTCCGAACTTTGTATGTCTATTGAATGTACAAACAACGGAGAAAACTATGTCAGCGTTGGCGTTAAAGGTGAAGGCTTTGACCGTACATTTTTGAAGATGGGAAAAGACGAAAAAATCAAAATCCCGTTTGACGATTGTGTTGATGAAAGCAAAATCAGAGCACATCTTGAAAATGGCGTTCTGACGGTTGTTATGCCGAAACGAGAACAGAAAACGATTAATAAACAAATAAACATTGAGTAATATGAACGAAAAAGAAGCAATCAACGTGCTTATCCAAGCAGCCGTAATTGGACAGAAGGCTGGTGCATATACGTTAAAGGACGCATCCTTGGTTTATGCCGCCATCACAAAACTGTCCCCAGAGTTCTTCAATAATGAGAATGCTGCGGAAGAAGAAAAACAAGAGAATAAAGAAAACTAATTTCTGAATTTTTCAAATCTTTCCATTAATTGAAAAAGCCTCCAAATCGGAGGCTTTTTCTTTTCGGTGATACGCTCACCAATGGAAATTTTGTTTCCTTGCCAGGTCGGTTATTCTTTTTCGGAATTATCCCTTTTAGTCTTGTAATGCAATTCTTGTTATACGATTAACGTAAAACATTTGAACGATTTATCATACAAGTAAAAATGTCATCTGCCGAATTTGGATTAAAGTAAATAATTGTAAATGCAATTTCGCAAGAAACACTACCTTCATCATCAATACAAACAACAACATAAGTATTTTCATCCTTTTTGTCAATTTCAACACTATAATGACCGCCATATTTATCTATATTGTTGCATTTTACAGAAAATGTATCAAAATCCATCATATCTCCATTTTTAATGTCGGTTTTGATATGTTTATCATAAACATCAACACTTGTGATATGTATTTTGAAATCATCCAAATTTTTTAGAAAAATTTGTTGGTTCATTTCATTGATTCTTTTAATATGTGTCATAATTCAAGTTTATATTTTTCTTGTATATTTATAAAAGCGTGTTACAAGACTAAAAGGGATAATTCCGTTATTTTTTGCAATGTATAAAACACTACCTACTTATAATACCTATTTTTTCACAATCTTCTGATATGTCATCAACAAATTCGTCTTTCTCTATGAGAAGTTGGAATATTAGCGATGTCATATTGATTTTGCCTTCTTTGAATCTTTCCCAATCATTTTGTGTAGGTTCTTTGAAATTGAAATTTGTTGTTATCAACATACTTGTAACAGACATATCAACTCTACCGTCAGTTTCTGTGTCATAAACAAAATCTTCAATATCAAATGCGTGACCACGGCAAACATCATCATTGAAGTTGCGCAAAAGGTTTTCCAAACTGTTTGCTGTTTTAATATGAGTTATCACAAATGGAAAAGATATACCCTCATCCTCGCCATTGACATAATTATCTTCAGCCATAATAACCTCACATTCGGCTATCCTATATGTGTGCCGCTCGCTGTTGGCTTTCTTTATATCCGACAATCTCGTTTTTGTAACTGGCTTTATTGTGAGTTTCTCACCAATGTAATCGGCTGCTTTCAATATCTTCATCATAATTAAATCAATTCATCTTCAAGGCAATCGCACAGACGTTTAATATTATAGAGCAGGTTGTAACCGCTCGTATTGAATTTGTCCTCACCGTCAATGCTCACTATGTTTCCATAGCCGTATCTTTTGACTTCAATCCTTCTTCTCGGATATTGTTTTTTGAAGTGTTCGAGAACTTCCAAAAAAAGTTCATTGTCGTTTTCCACTATAAATTCTTCAAGTGCAAGTATCGTACTCATTTTTATTATATATTTTCCATATTCGCATCAGCGATTGATATGTCCAAAACGCCAATCATATCTTTTCCGCCTAACAATTTGACATTCGTTCCACAATATATGTCCATAAGACGTATGCTGTCGTTCACATATCTTGATATTTTGTTTATGACATCTTGCGGTGTTTTGTAAGATACCTTTCTCCAAGGTTTCATACCACATTCTTTCAGCAAATTATCAGAACTTCGCATAGCCAAATATTTCAAACTCGGATTAAATGGATTATTTCCGCTTTTGTCAAACGGCGACAGATACAAATGCGGCATATTTCTGCATTCTATTTTACCATAACTTAAATCGAACCAAAAGACATTGCTGCTATGCCTATCTATACCCTTTTCGTTTTTATTCAAACATATATATACAATTGGCTCTATTGTGTTATCACCCAAACCTCTGACTGTATATTGCAATTTCACATTCACGTCACCTATCGCATTTTCAAGTCCATCTATCAATTCTTGATGCGCATTTATCCCCCAGTTTGCTTTATTGAATTTTAATGTTATAGCATCTGTTATTTTTTTGTTGTATAACCCATTTTTGTCTGCAACGAGTTCATATATTGGTTTCAGTTCCATTCCGATTTTTTTCCACACATCCTTTTTTACCTCATCGGAATATGCGTTTTCTGCTGATGTTATCCAAATATGATATGGCGGTTTCGGCCAATACGGAGAACATTCGTAATCCGTCAAATCTTTTATTTTATACACATTGCTTGATATTAACGGCAATTCGACAATCCATATATTTTCTTGGTTGTGAGTATATCCAAGTTCGCCTTTTAATGTCAATTTGCCAGATACCTCAACTTTATAGTTCCCTTCAATTATTCTTTTCTGTATCTTTGCATATGTGTACCAGATAAATTCAGCATATTCTTTCGTGTCTTTCCTTGCGTGCATTTTCTCTTTCAATATGCGTTCATCTGACATATCGGAAAGCATATCCTTTGTGATTGGACGTATGTCGAGTTTTTCGTGTAAACTTGCGAAATCTTTTGAACTTAATATCTTCATCAATCGGATTGCTTTTCCGTATATTTATAAATAAAGAAAAAGACTCAAATGTTACTTCCAGCAAGAAACAATATGTTTGAGTTCTTCTTTGCGAAGACACTCATACCAGACGAGATAAACGACAAGTATATGCCCTATCTCCAACGCATCCCAGGCAACGTCTTTGACCGCTGCATTGATTATGTCAATTACGGGGTGCAGGGATTCAATATGCAAAATGTGCAGTTTGATGTTGTTGAACAATACGACAGAAAAACCCCGTATTCAAGAATCTATCGTTCTGCATATTCACCAGAAAGACTTATGCCAAAAGAATTTACCGTAACACAGCAGTTGTATGACGGCTATGTGAACTATTTTCTTATGTTAGATTTGTTCTATTACTATTATTCGTCATCCGAAGACAAGTTTATAAACGGCGTTCCTTTTGTCAGAATTTTTGACGGCAACGGATATGAGGTGTTCACGATAGAATACAAGAATGTTTTGTTCACGGCCATAGACGGATTGGATTTCAACTTCTCAAGCAATATGATAGATATGAAAACATTTAACTGCACATTCCGTGCGCAGGAAGTTGTTGTTAAACTTGCAATATAATATGCTGTATGGAGATACTCAACGCATCAAATTTCATAAACGAAAAACTTGACATAAGGCCAATCACAAAAACAAATCTTGGCAATGTTCGTAACATATTGGACAAAAGACGCATATCGTATGATGACGTATGCAATATGCAATATCCAAAAACGCAGCACGATTTGATAAAGGCCGTTGCTGCTGCTTTAATCACACAAAGTGTTTGGTATCCATACAATTTTGAAATTGATTATTTTTGCGTTGTCAAGTCTTCAATAACCAACAGATGTTACATTGACCAGCAAAAGGAATACCATACAGATTCCGAATGGTTTGTTGATATTGAAAAAAACATATATCCATATGCTATTCAGTTGCTTATGGAAAACCGATATGTCATAGGAAAAAGGAATAATATGAATGCTCTTATGCCAGCAGCTTTATTGATTAATAAGCCAAGGCGTTATGATGACCCTCACATTTGGAATTATGAAAATGTAGAAGAACGATTGGATGACCTTTCATTATTCGGCAAATCTGTTTCGCTATATATACGAAGTGATTATGTTCCTAAAAAATACGAATACTGCTGCTTTCATTCGGAGATAGCAAGCGACAGCAAATATCCTTTCAAATATCCGTCACACGACATAAACGGCAATGAAATAAAATATGCAATGCTTAACTGGCATCAAGGGGATAAAAAATGGTATATTTGTACAGATATGATTAAAAAGGGCGAAACCACTTTAAGTCATACAGATGTCATACAAATATCTGAATTTGGAAAACGGAAATAATGCCAATACATATAAATAATATCGGAAAATTATAAAAAATGAAAAAACTATCAGATTATACAAATAGGCCAGCACCAGTTCTTGAATCCACTGGCATAATCAGACAAAACGGAAGTGAGATTATAAACGGCACATCAATACTTGCCGATGAACTCAACGCATCCGCAACTATGACAAACCCGAACATTGTCGTTTCAGATAACAAGAAGATGAAAAAAATGGCGGAACTTGTTGTCAGTATGCTTAACAAGAATTGCGGATGGAAAGCGTATTATCACACATATTTCAAGGTGATTGACGGTATCAGTACAATACTCATTTTGAGCGGAATCAGAAAAGGTCTTGCTGTAACTGTAACACCTATCGGCATTGGCGATAATTCGGTAATCCGATATTATCTTAATTATGATTTGGAAAGCGACCATCAAACGGCTGACTATACGATAAGTGCAAAAAATATGGGCTTGGTTAAAATGCTCGGACTTCTCTTTGACATAATCAAGAACCCATCCGCATATAAAGGCGGTATGTATGAAGGCCGAAATGCTGGTACGGGTTATGCCGCATTGAACGAGGGTGTTACTTCACACGATGACATTTTGAGAACCTATGATATGGTTGAAGCTACAGAGCGTTATCGTGTCATAAAGAATTTCATATTTGACGATGAGAATAAAATGAAGCATAATGTCGGCAAGAATCTGTCCCGTGAAGGCATATTCAAATTTGCTGACGAACTCAAAAAACTAAACTCAAATTTCAGTCCAATCCAAATCGTGTTTGACTTGCGTAACAATACGGCAAACGGCCAAAAGTATCGTGAGATTTTATCAAACGGAAGCGGCAGCACATCAACCGCATCTGTTGAAACCTATTGTGCCATTGTGAAAATCATTTGCACAAGTGAAAGATTTGGTATTGATGTCAAAGTTACAACAAACGAAGGTGTTACCGTAAAAACTCCAGCACCTATGAGTGAAAAACTCATATATCGTGGTCTTGATGTTACTGTTGCTCAATATGTGTATGGCGGCAATATGGAAAAATTCTATGAATTGTGCGACAAGTATTTTGACGATATGGATTATTTGAAACGCAATATCAGAAGAATGGTTGAATATTGCAAATCGTCAAAAAGCGAAAAACTAAAAAACAACAAAATTGGCGCACCTTGCATATTCATATCTGGTAAGGGCGGTGTCGGAAAATCGGAGGCTTGGAAAGATGTGCGTAATGAAATGCGATTGAAAGACAACATTGATTATGCACAGCGTGGAACTTCAACTTGTAACGCATCGCAGCTTTACGATTTTGTTTATGACAATAACGGAAAATTGCTTGTGTTTGATGATACACCGAACTTGTTTGATACTGGATTCCAGCGTGCATTCTGGAAACACGTTCTTGAAGTCGATGCTGGTGTGTTCCCACAGATAGAAGCACCGAGAGGAACTGCAACTGGCGAGGGGCCTCGTGGAAATTACTACGGCATAACCGACTGCACAGTTGGCGACATTGTGAATTACCGCAAGATGTATGAAAAGGAATGTCCAGAAACAGCAAACAGAAAAGCAATAGCGAAAGCCAAAAAGCAAGAGGAAAAGGAGGATGAGATTGAAAAACTAAAAACCCAAGTCAGATACCTTCCAGACAAAATGCGTGTTATGAGCCGTTTTCTCATTATTACAAATGAAACACCAGAAGCGTTGGCAAAGATTATGGGTAAGAACTCTTGGGATGCGGTTGAAGGCCGAAGCCTTTTCTTTGAATTTGCACCGCCTTCATTGGTACTTTGGGCTAAAATCAAAGAGAAACTGCTTCAAGTGAAAGCTGAAAACGATGAAACTTGGGATGTTCCACCGCAATATGTTGATGAGGTTATTGAGTTTGTTGAAAACGAGATAAAGAAAAACGGCGACTGCAAGATTTCTTGGCGTACATTCACAAACGGCGTACTCAAATCAGACTTTATATATGGTGAGGACTGGAGAAAGTCATTGAGAAGAAAAATGGAAACGAAATAGTACAAATATAATAGCATTATAATGGGAGCATTCAATTACAATATAGGAATAATGTCGAAGTTCGCTTATGAGAACTTCTGGAAAAACGTGGATAAGAGCCTTTCAATTTCCGAAAAACGAAAACTCTATGAACAGTTTTATAAGGAGAACGAGGCGGCAATCAATGAATCCGTCAATGAACTTCTTGAAAAGACAAAGACCGCATCTTTTCTTACTGAAGGCCGTGTTGTCAATGAGGGCTTATTTGACAGAGTTAAATCAAAAGAAGAAACTGACGAAGATAGCATACCAGACGATGATACCGATTATAGCAAAATAAGGTCAATGAGCGATTTGGAAGCCGAACAAGTCAGAAAAAGAAACAAGCAAGAGGAAATAAAGGCAAAGGAGAAAAAACTGAAGGACGAACTCAACGACTGGATGAGCCATCAAGAGATAACCCTTACCAATGTAAAGGGCGATGCTTATGTTGACCAGAACTTGCACGATATAAACTTCGCATCGGATTTGGTTTATCATCTTATCACAAACCCGAAAGACAGCCCTTGGGGTGATGCTGTTACAACGCAGGATGTTGAACTTCCATATTCGTTCTTCAATGTGACAGATGTCCGTGATTTTACGGCTGTGTTCGCATTCAAGGATTTGCCGAATGTTGATTTGAGCAACTGGAATGTTTCAAACGGAACTTGCTTTGAAGGTATGTTCTACAAATCCACATTCAACAACGATTCCATAAAGGACTGGGAACTTAAAAAGGCACAGAATATAAAGAATATGTTTATCGGTTCTGACTTTGACAAGAAGGATGTTTTGAGAAGATGGGCTTTGACTATAAACCAAGAACTCGGTTATCTCCCAGTTATCGGAAGGACTTCCGCCGATGATACGGAATCCGTCAAAAAACGTATGGGTGCTTGGATTGGCAGTGCAGATGACATTAAGCGAAAAACAAGTGATATTAAAAAATACAGAATGCAGGCCATTATGGATACAACTAATGAAAAGAAATATGTGTTGGATACTATGGAGTTCATCAACGAACAATATGGTATGAATGAAGGCGTTATCAGAGATTTTGCCCAAAGGTCTTTCAGCAAAATAAAGGACGCTTTTGAAACGGTCGGTGTAAAACTCAAAGACGGATTCACGTTTGTTGTGGGGAAAACACTTGATATGTTCGGTGCTAATCTCCCGCAGAACATTGTTGATTTCTTGAAGAAATATCGTGTTGCTGGTGTTTATGCTGAATGTGGGAAACCAGTCAATTATCCGCAGAAGTCTGGGTATTATGACGAAATACCAGAGAACAGCCAAGAGTTTGACAATTACTTCAAGTTTATGGAATACACTTCCAAATTGTCAAGCAGCGCAATAAGCGAATCCCTTGAAGTCAATGAACGCCGTGTCGGTCTGAAAAGTGTTGAGAAAATCGGAGGACAGACATATAAGAACATCGGTGCTAAAGACATAAAAAGCGAAACGCTCAAAAGTATGCTGAACACCATATTGAAAGGTATGAAAGGTGACAAGCCAATCATATTTGAACCTATGGTGATATGGGGTGCGCCTGGTATTGGTAAGACTACCATACCGAAAGATATTGTTGATGCGGCCAACGATGTCGTTGCGGAAAGTGGCGGAAGCAATAACGACAAATTCTCAATTATAGTTGTTGATTGTTCAATATTGCAGGCTGGCGACTTGTTTATGCCTATGCCAGTCAAGATAACACAAGACGATATTGAACGAGTAAAGAATATCCCGTTTGTCAAGGAATATATGGCGGCACATAATATGACAGACAAAGACTGTGAGAAATTTATCACAGCGCATTCATCAGACGTTCCTAAAAGTTGGCTTCCTATGTGGCTGCCTACTGGAGATAAAGAACTTGACAAAGCAAGAAACGCTGTTGCTAACGGACACGTCAGCGTTATATATGACAAAGAAGGATATATGGAAGATACCGAAACGCACGGCGGCGGAGGTATCCTTATGTTTGACGAGTTTTTGCGTGCCGACCCAGACACATTGTTCGGTATCGCACAAATTATGATGACACGCCAAACAACTGGCGGATACAGACTTGGAAGCAAGTGGTATTGTATGGCTTGTTCAAACCGTCCGACAGACGATGTTCGTGTCAAAAGAAGTTGGAGTGATGCTCCGCCAGCACTTAAACAGAGGTTGAAATCATATAACTTTGTTCCTACATTCAAGGATTGGTCTAAATGGGCTAAAGACAAAGGCGGATTTGATGATTTTACGATTGAGTTCATTGGTGCGAGAGGTGAAGACACGCCAAATTCAAGATGGCATAACATTGACCCCGATGCAACGGAAGACGATATGGAAACAAGAAGCATTTCACCAAGACAATGGTCGAGGGCTATCTCGGAATTGAATAAGGTGTGCAAGATTGAAGGCGTTAAATCCTATGCCGACCTCGGTTATGATACATTCTTGACTTATGTGGCTGGTTTCCTTCCAGATGACATTGCTCAAGAATATGTTGAGGAATACATTGAAAATGGCGGCTCTGATTCATTCAGATACACATACGACCGTATTGTAAACAATCCAAATCTTAAAGTTGATACCAATGTGAATGCGGTTGCGGTTACAAACCACTTGAAACGTGAAATACAATCAATGTTTGATGCTTCTGATAAAATACCGCCAAAAGATTTGGAAACCATAATCCATTTCTTGAACGACAATTTTGATACACAATCTTCATCACCAGTTCCAGACCTTATTGCAAGAATTTGTAAATACTGCAACCTTCTTGACAATACTGACCCGAACTTCAATGAATATGCACGCATAATCGGTGATTATGAACAAAGCCATCCGAATGTTGATTTGGACACTTTGTTTGACAGTATAGGAAATTCTATGATAGACTAATTTATGGATAAGGAATACGTATATAATACATCACATTATTCCATCATTCTTGAGAGTTATGGAAATACAAATGGCGGCAATGCCGATGAGCTTGCCGCACTTGGCAAAATCCGTATGTCTGATGGCAATCTTGTTGATGGCATAGAGTTTGTTGACCTTGTAAATAGTGCAATCGCATATTTCAAGAATACGCAGCCCTATGAATACAAATATATTAAAAATTGTTCAATAATTTATTTGCTTGATGACACGATAACAGATACTATGTGTGTGGATTCAAAAATGGTGTATTATATAAATGTCGGTTTCTTATATGACAATCCTCCGCACGGCCTTGGAATGAACGCACTTGCCGTTTTTAGAATATTGTACCACGAGGCTATGCACTCTATGCTTGCCCATATACCAAGAATGTTATCTTATAATGAAAACCAAGAAATAAAAGCAAATTGGAAAGATTTGAACATTGCTGGCGATTTGGAGGTTAATGGTATAATGGTAGGCGATAATATATGCCCGCCAGATTTTTGGAAACAAATCGGTGGTTGTTACAGCAAGGATGTTGCAGGATTGCCTATGGAAACAATTATGAAAAGGTACAAGAATGTGGTAGAACAGTGCAAAAAGAATCCGCAACCGCAAGCAAAACGGCAAAATAAGAAAAAGGAAAAGATACCGACAAGTTCTGAATGGAAAAACGGGCATCGTGACGGCAGGGAACTTATCAGAAAATTGTATGTCGCCAATAACAGAAACGCTATCGCAACAATCAACGACATTGAAAAAATGATGGAAAAATATGGCGGTGATATGACAAAAGTTGCTGATGAATTAAAAAGGAGATTTTCAAATAACTAACAATGGCAAACACGGATAACATATTGATACCAAATGAATATCAAAGATATGAGGACGGCCTCATACAAGGTATTGGCGACAGTATAGGTGAAATTCAGCAGTCCCTTATGGATGCTCCGCCTTTTGGTGGCCAAGACAATGATGAAGAAAAACCAGAAACGTATAAGGAAAAACGCATTGTTCCGCAAAAGAACAATGGCGGTGGTGATTCTTCGTCTGATGATAATGATATGGAATTTTCGGATGATGAAGATATGTCTGATATGACACCATCGCAAGTGTCTGAACGTGCACAGAAATTCGCCGATAAAGCAAAGCGTTCTGCTGAAAGTGCAGAACAGTCCGCCAATAAAGCACAAAAATCAGCAGACAATGCAAAGTCGGAGGCTGATAAAGCAAAATCCAAATTTGGTGAAAACTCAAACGAGTATTCTGAAGCAAAGGATTTGGCAAATGAAGCACAAGATGCAGCAAACGATGCGAGAAAAGCAGCAGAAGACGCAAAGAAATCTGCTGACAAAGCACAAACAGCAGCAGACAACTCAAAGTCAGCCGCAGAAAAAGGTGATATGGAAACGGCAAGACGTGAAGCGGAAAACGCAAAAAAACATTCCGAGGATGCTGAAAATGCAAATGCCGATTCAAAAATGAACTCTTGGTTTTCCGATGATGCAGCGAAAGAGTCCAAAGAAAACAACAGAAAATCATCTCACGGAAAATCAAAGAACGATACTTCAAATATGTCTGCTGACGAAGCGGCAGAAGAAGCACAAAATGCCGCTGATGCCGCACAAGACGCAGCCAACGATGCGCAGGAAGCCGCAAATGACGCACAAGAAAACGCTGATGAATTGTCTGATGCCGCAGAAAAAGCAAGACAAAAATACGGAACTGGTTCAGATAAATACAAATCAGCAAAGGATGAAGCCGACAAAGCACAACAAGCGGCAGATAAGGCGCAAGAACACGCAAACGATGCACAAGATGCAGCAAACGATGCACAAGAGGCGGCAGACAAAGCAAATGAATCCGCAGCAAAAGGAGATACAAAAGGTGCAAGAGAAAATGCAAAGAAAGCGCAAGAAGAAAACAACAAGGCACAAGATGCGGCAGACAATGCTGTTGATGCTGCTGACAATCAAATGAACGGAAAAAACAGCAGCTCCAGTAACTCGCAAAACGGGAAAAATGGTGATAAAAACCAATCAGACCAAAACAATGCAGGTGGCAATGACGGCAACCAGCAAAGAAGTATTGAAAAGCAGCACGGATATTCCGAATATGATGACAACATAAGAAAGGAAAAGAACAGAAAAAGGAAGCAGAACAAAAATGACAATATACCAGAAATAAGATATAGTGAAAACGGTTCTGGTGGAAAAAACAGATTTGTCGGCGAGATAATCAAACAAAGTGAAGTTAACGGAAAACTTGGAGATAGTTTAAGACGAAGCGGGTTTGACGATGCAACGGCAAGCAAGATAATGAGCAGCATACAGAGCAAGGATTCCATTGATACCGAATCCGTAAGCAAACTCCGTGATGAAATAATCAAGAACAAGCCAAATAGTACACTTGAAAAAATATGCACAAGCATAAAAATGAAGGATGCTGTTATGGACGAGTTGTGGCAAGAGATAATCAAGACGTTTCTGGAAGACAACACGCTTTATGCAGGCAAACGCCATAAAATTCCAGACAAACATAGGGTTCGTTGGGGTGACAGAAGAACAATCGCACACGATATGATACGCCCCTACCATCCGAAAAACGATGCAGCACCGCAATACATAAACATATTTGTAGATACGTCAATAAGTGTAAATTATAGCATTATTGAACTGTTTGCAAATACAATAGTTAATTGTTGCGACAAACTCGCTTATTCTGGAATAACATTGATACCTTTTGCAACAAACATTGACTTTGATGCAATGCTTCATTTTGAAGCCGACTATGTGAAAGAACATCACGATAGCGTTGTTACACAGATAATAAATATGTGCCAAGATAATGCTGCTGGTAGTGGAACAAATATAGGCAAGTGTGTCAATTATATTATAAAAACCATAGAGAGCGACAGAAACTCCGTGTGGTTGTTTCTTACTGATGGAGAGTTCAGTGGCAGAACATTAGGAAAACTGCTCACTTGGAAAAAGAAGATACTGTTCCTTATTTACAACCACAACATAAGAAAGCAGTTCAAGAAACATTTGAAATGGTGTGTCAATCCAGCACTTGACCAGCTGAAACGATGTTACATAGAGCTTGACGAGAATGCCAAAAAAGACGATTATGGAGATTGACAATATGATTAAGGCCAGCGGTTTGCTGGCTTTTTTGTTTATAAATATATTCGGAATAATATATAGAAACCAATGAAGCAATTAAGCAATTATTTCAATTTCAAAAGAGTAAATGAATCTGTTAGTGACAGAATAGATGTGCAGGAAGTTATAGCAATCCTTGAAAAACGCTATGCAGAAGAAGTTTTGCAGTGGTATCATTACAATACCGTTGCTGATTTTCTCGTTGGAAGTGAAAGACCGAACATTGAAAAGACATTCAAGGAAATGGCCGATGACGAGCTGAACGACCACGCCGAAAAGATATTGAAACGCATTTCTGAACTTGGCGGCGACATTGAACGCTTGAAAGACATAACGTATCTCGTTACTTTAAGCGAATGCCATTACACTATGCCACAAAAGCCGTATGACACGAAAGCACTCGTGCATATGAACATAACTCACGAGCAATGTGCCATTGACGGCTATCAGAAAACGCTTGATTTCTTGCGTGACAAGGATACAACCACTTATGATATGGTTGTTCATATTCTTGCTGACGAGGAAGAACATCTTAAAAACCTCAACGATTTTCTTGCCGATATGGAAAGCAAGAATGCCATCACGGAACAATAATCTGACTTATGCACATACTTGATTCCGAGGAATACATTTCAGAAAAATTAAACATAAGGCCAGTTTCAAAAGCAAGGCTTACTGAACTGCGTCCATACAAATATCATCCAAAAACAAAAGATGAACTTATTGCGGCCATAAAGGAACACATAGACTGTTCAAATTATGATTTGAATGACATTGATGTTTCAAAAATAACTGATATGAACGCATTGTTTTGGGGAATGGATATTGAAAACATTGACATATCCAAATGGAATGTTTCCAATGTTACGGATATGGGCTGGCTTTTCTACAATACGAAATTCAATGGCGACATATCCAAATGGAATGTTTCCAATGTTACGAATATGCAGTATATTTTTGACAGTTCAAAATTCAACGGAAACATATCAGAATGGGATGTATCAAATGTAACCAATTTCAATAGGGCGTTTGCCGATTCAATATTCAATGGCGATATTTCAAAATGGAATGTTTCCAGTGCTGTGGATATGAGTGCTATGTTCTGTGAATGTGAATTTGACGGGGACATATCAAAATGGAATGTAAGCAATGTGGAGAATATGAGTTTTATGTTCGCATTCACTAAATTTCACGGGGACATATCAAAATGGAATGTCGGCAAGGTGGAAAATATGTCAAGTATGTTCTGTTGCGAGAACGGCAATTCAAAAAGCGGATATTTCAATGGAGACATTTCCAAATGGAATGTCGGCAATGTTGAGAATATGACATCAATGTTTCATAACAATCTTGATTTCAACCAGAATCTTACGGCGTGGAATGTGTCAAAAGTCAAGTATATGTCGTATATGTTCAGCAGGACAACGTTCAATGGCGATATTTCCAAATGGAATGTCTCCAGAGTTGAAAATATGGAGCAGATGTTCAACCTTTCAAGATTTAATAATGACATATCAAAATGGGATGTTGGAAATGTTGAAAAAATGACAAAAATGTTCTATGGCTCATCTTTCAATGGCGACATATCAAATTGGAATGTCGGAAATGTAAAGGATATGAATGCTATGTTCGCCTATTCGGATTTCAATGGTGACATATCATTGTGGGATGTCAGCAGTGTTGAAACAATAGAGGATATGTTTTTCGGATGTTCACAATTTGATTGTGATTTGTCTGGCTGGGATATTTCTGTTATTTGCAATACAGCAAACGCATTCAGCAAAACTCCAATCGCAAGAAAAAAATCAAAACAACCTAAAAGAATTTAAACAACAATATGAAAATACTCAACACAAACAAATATATTTCCGAAAAACTGAACGTCAAGCCAATGACGAAAACCAGAATGCAAGGCATATCAAATGAAGCCAAAGACATTAATGTCCTTCGTGCCAAACTTGAAAATATGTCATACGCACAATTAACGCAGTTTATGCGTTCAATCGGCGCATTTGGTGAGAACGATTTTGTTGAGGTGTTTTCGTATGAACATCTTACCGACACTATAAAAGAAGCGATGGAGAGCGGCTATTCTGTCAATGTTCACTCATTGGAAAAAAACAGAACAAAGCATATCTTTGTCAAATGCGTGAAAAGCCCATATATAAACACGTGTGACATAATCGGCTTGGAAGAAAATCTGATAGACTCACTGCCGTTCCAGTTTGACAAAATAATTGACGATTTTCCAACAGCCATTGCAGTTATCAACACAATATCAAAAGTTGATGAAAAACTGAACATAAAGCCAGTAACAAAAGACAGATTGTCTGATTTGTCAAATGATACCTCATTCCAAAACAAATTGTATGTTGAAGATTTGTGCGATATTGCAAGAAAAAATCTGTCAAAACTTGAAGACGCTGGGGCTGGTATGTATAACTTATGGCTATCGCAATCTGATTTGCATATTCGTAAATTTGATGGAATGAACGATTCCATATTGTTCCAAATATATCCTCACGAAGAAAGTGATTACTATGGCAATATGTATCTTATCGGATATTCAGAGCCAGACACCAATGGATATAGTGAAGAACAAGTTGTGTTCAAATTCAATGAATTGAATACAAACGAAAAACGAAAAGTCCGTGATGCTGTCAGAAAAACAATACTTTCACTTTAACATATTTCATCTGTAAAAAAATAAAAAAGCTGTTCGTATAAATAAAAACAGAAAAAGACGAAAAACATAGGATGTATATGAGTGACACAAATGTAGTAAAAGACGGAAACGACATAATTATAAATGAAATAACCTACCATTTCAACGGATATAACAATGGTCAGAAACTTTATGAGTGTAACGGCAAAACCTATACGCAAAGGGAAGTTGAGCAAATTGCAGGTGAGTCTGTTATCAGCCAAAACTAATTAGAATATCAATAAACCGACATCAATCCGTATAAATAAAAACAGAAAAAAGCGAAAAATCGCTCGTATAAATAAAAACAGAAAAAAGCGAAAAATCGCTCGTATAAATAAAAAAAGAAAAAACGATAGTAACTATGACAAAGCTATACGATATCCGACCAAGTAAATCACAACTCTTTTGGGCGAACTATAATGACGAATATGGTTCGTGATGCGATATATCGTACAAAAAATATTCGGTTGGCGGTATATCAAAAATATGCCGCCAATTTTTTTGCTGTTTGTTTTGATAATTGAAATTGCTGATATTGTGAATGTTGAATTAAATAAGATTGTTGATAACTCTGTTGATAAGTTTATTGAAAAATGTATTGACACTATTAGAAAAGGTTGTATCTTTGCAAAGTCATTATGACAGTGATGCGCCGACACTAAAAAACGGCAAAACGCTCTTTGATATGATAAACGAAAAATGTTGCAATGTTTTCTCCATTTTTCAAAATTTTTATTATATTGATTGAGTAACGTTCTTTGAAGATATGAAACACAACGGCTGTTGATAACTTTGTTGAAAACTTTTTTACGAAATTGTTGACAGCATTAAAAAAAGTTGTATTTTTGCAGCGTTGTTTTTGATAACAACTGCGAAACTAAAATGCGGCTCTTTGATATGATGAAAACTGAAGTTTTTGCAAAAACATTTTGCATATTCCGAAAATTTTTATTATATTAAATACGCAGCGTTCTTTGAAAATATGATGAAAACCGAGAGGCGGTCATTTGACAAAAACATTTCACGATTTCTCGAATTTTTTATTATATTGGAATAAGAACAAAGTTCTTTGACATATTGGCGAAAGGCACTATAAGGAAATTCCGATGCTCTGTGGAGGCGTTGCCAAAACAGATGCGACAATCGGATGGTAGGCGGACGTACCGCCGAAGTAACGCTTGCGGACTGCCAGATTACATATTGCGTTCAGAAATGAATCCAAGAAGTGTCGGCAGGTGGAAACAAGAAGGAGAAACCCGTTTCTCCATACGAAACGTATCAGACGGGAGTGTGCGGCATCTTCCAGAATTTCTGCAAGATGCTCACCAACCCGCTTTGAATTTATATTTGGAGTGCTACGGCGTGAACAACCCGTAGTAGAACGTCCCTAAAACGGTGGACATCCCCATTGACGATAACGTGTTGTGCAGTTCCGTTCTGGCTTATGGCCAAATCGCAACACCGTACACATTTTATCATCATACCGCCAGCAGCCGTCATAAGCGAATTTGTTTGTGATGTCTGCGGCAGCACTAACCAATAACGTGCGGGGACAATACCGTGCTAAAATGATAATGTGCGGCAAAAGAGAATCGGGCTATGAGAATAAATTGCCTGCGTAGAATCCCCTTTTGCTGCCTTGTTTTCAATCAGATGATGGCAATTCTTTGATTGAAAAACATTATCATAAATGTGTAGAGAGCATAGAGGACGAGCCTACAGTCGGAATTTTTAATAATAGGTGTCCGTAACACCAAATTTACGCTTGCGGACTGCCCAACTATGGATGACTGTCTGACAACAGACTTAAAAAGTAGTGGCAGGATGAAACAAGAAAGAATGGTCTATTTACTTGATTATTCTATACGGTAGAGCGGGTATGACCCTCAACAATTCATTAAATTTAAAATGTTATTATAACTGCGCAGAATTTCCGATATGGCTATAATGTGCTCCAGACCACAACAGATAATAAAACAGAGCTGTCACGGCTGCACACCTGATACAAAGTGTGTAACAAATGTATGAAAACTGATTTGTTTCAGACTGTTTTGGTGATATTATTTGGCTATGGTAACATAGTGTGGTAGGTTAAGGAAGTCTTTAAACCTTTGTAAATCATAGTTTTCTAAATCCAGTTGAAATGATATATACTGGTTGCAGCTGTCGGAACGGTAGGTGTCAAACCGCCCGTCAGTCAAGCAATGCCGCAATGTGCGGCGAACATAACGTCCAAGAGACATTTGTGTCGGTCATACGAAACCGCCCGCCGATGCAAGACAACTATACTTACCTGCGGTTTCCTTATATGCCGTTTGGTTTGGATTGGCCACAGTTCAGCGAGAAGCAATAAGAAAATGTAAAAACTGCTGCGGCGACACAATCGCATCCACGTTCTACATTACCGCACGTTTGCTATAATGCGATAGTGTCCGAATGGAATGGCATATACGCACCGTCCTATCGACAAGTGGTTTAAGTCGCCACCCTTTCACGGTGGAGTCACGGGTTCGAATCCCGTTGGGACGACATTTCATTACCCGCCAGAATCTTCACTTCTGCTCGGTATATGGAAAGGTTTTTACGCTTTAATTCTATCCATAAGAAAAAAGCCCTAAATGTGGCTGATGGTGAACTGCGCCACACTCCTTTGTTTTGCAAGGTTTGCGAGGACGTAAACAGATGAAATTGGCTTGGCGGTGAAGACGCTGGTCAGAACATAAACCTTGTATTTCTGGGTCTGTAGTTCAGTTGGGAGAACGCCTGCCCTGCAAGCAGGATGTCGTGGGTTCAAGTCCCACCAGTATCCACAAAGGTGCATACAGCAAAAATATCATAGCATTTACAATTAAAATTCTGTTTCATTTTTGTTATTCGTTACCCAGCACCTTGTAATCCAGTCCTATAGTTCAACGGACAGAACGAGAGTTTCCTAAACTCTAAATGCAGGTTCGATTCCCGCTGGGACTACAAAACGGGGGAGTAGCTTCAATCGGTCAGAGCGGCGGCCTGTTAAGCCGATGGTTGTGAGTTCGAGTCTCACCTCCCCCGCAAAACCACCCGTAGTTCAACGGATTAGAACGTGAGTCTACGGAACTCAAGATTGGGGTTCGAATCCCTGCGGGTGGACAAAGACACTTACAGCAATCCTTAAATGAACAAGCACCATACTTTTAATATGAATACGCTATTTCAAAGTGTCTTGTTTTCCTTGATTGTTCGTTTATACATAATTTATAGAACGACAAGATAGCGGTGTATCCTTAATGGTTAGAGGACCTGCCTTATAAGCAGGAGGTTGCGGGTTCAAGTCCCGCCATCGCTACAAGCAAATTAAACTTGTTATGAAAATTGATGTTAGTGAATACTATAAAAATAAAGGTGTAACCAGTGTTTATGTAAATATAAACAAAGAACCCAGAAGAGTTGCAACTATGAAATATGCAAATGGCGAAAAACATTCAATGTCTTATGCAAAATATCTTTATACTTCATATTATAGTTGTGATGTGGCAAATGATGATGAAGTTGACCACATAAATGGTGATAGAATGGATGATAGGATAGAGAACTTACAAGTTATATCAAAAAGACAAAATAATTCAAAAAAGAAACAATCAAAAACTTTTATTGAATGTGTTTGTCCAGTTTGTGGTGAGAAATTCATTTTTGATAAACGTAATTTATCAACGCACCCAAATCCTTGTTGCAGTAGAAAATGCGGAGGGATTAAATCACATTGGAAAAAGAAATAACATCATTAAAATATAAGTGCAGTTTTAGACATCAGTAATAAACACAAACATTTGTGGCGACTGGTCATTTCCATCATTACTTTACTCATAGTCAGACCAATCCCAGCAAACAATGGTTTCCTGCACTTTTTAATAGACGGATAGCATAAACGGAAATGCGTCAATTCCGTATCAAGATGTGGGGCGTGGCGACACGTCACCGTTCTGGAATATGAACGGGTATAAGTTCCGAAACAATCGGTTTATAGTTATCATCACGGTTGTCAGTCAACTAACCGACAAAGTAGGCTCTTGATATGGTGAAGATTCAAAGGTTCGATTCCTTTGCCGTCTGCAACAGTCAGTATATATCATTATGAAAACCAAAGATACATACAGCAAAAACAAAAGCATCAAACTCGTAATTTGAAATCGCTACATTTTTAGTATCTTGTTTTTTTAACGGGGGTTCGTCTAATGGTAGGACACGTATTTTTTTGACGATTCTTGTATGAGAATTGGACAGCAATTTTATTTCAATTTTGCTTTTGGGTAGCCGTTATGGTGGTTCGAATCCACCACCCCCGACAAAATGGTGTGTTAGTTCAGTTGATTAGAATGCCGCCCTGTCACGGCGGAGGTCACGGGTTTAAGTCCCGTACACACCGCAAACAGAATGATGTTAATTGTTACAGCTTTATGTTGAGTTGCAAATCACATATAGTTTTAACAAACCTATCCTCTGTCAGTATCTGTAGTGGTGAAGCGTTGGTGGGATTCCAACGTGGAGATGTCGGTAAGAACGTGAGGCATATCCTCAAGGGCGCAGGTTCGACTCCTGCCAGATACGCAAAGACACATACAGCAATTCATAAAAAAATCAAACTGTCACTTTGAATCTTTTTTGTGTGTCTTGTTTTTTATGGCATTTTTCATTCATAGTTAATTTATAGTTCAAAAGGTGCGTACAGCAACATTATTCCAAACAACACCTAAATTTGTTATTTCCATATGCACCTTGTTTTCTTTGACTTTAACAATTTTTGTGTAAAACCTCGTTTCGCCGTGTCAAAACCGCAGTGCCACGGAAACATAAAAAAGGAAGCGGTGCAGGTGAGCAACCTATCCGAGAGATAAAAACGGTTGCTTGTAATGTCCTGTGGTATAATGGCTATTACACTTGTTTTTGGCACAAGTAATATCAGTTCGATTCTGGTCGGGACAACAACACAGTGCTTGCAGACTGGTGTTCAAGCATCGCTGACTTGTGCTGATATGCCGAAACCGAAATTATAATTTTCGAAAACGGACGGCATTGGAAAGTTGAGGCGTATAAGTGTCAAGTGACATTCCCGCCACAAAGCGGGAGAGCGTGGTGACAATTCCACGATGCGAGTAAACTTCCGCAGCAAAACGAGCGTGAACGGAAATCAAGCCTCACCGAATAACTAAAGAGGCTTTTTCGCCGCAGCAGCGATAGAGGCCGATGCACATTGCAAAAACTTCGGTATGCTGCACTTTTGGGCCTGTAGTTCAGTTGGAAGAACGCCTGCCTTGCAAGCAGGATGTCGTGGGTTCAAGTCCCACCAGTGTCCACCAAGATAAAGACAACACGTGATAGTTGCAAATATCGTGTGGTTTGGAAGAAATTGGTTGCGGAGTTGTGCACGACAAAGCAACCGAGCGGTTCGAGTCCGTGTTATGGTCTAACAAGGCTGTATAGTTTATTGGTTAAAATATTCAAATGTCCTTTATCTGAATGGGGAGGTAGCTCAGTTGGTAGAGCAACGGACTGAAAATCCGTGTGTCGGCGGTTCAAATCCGCCCCTCCCCACAAAAACAACAATAAAAACACAAAGTTATGATTTTTGAAACGCTTGACAAACACATTGCGGACGCTATGTTTGAAGAAAAAGACTGCGCCGTGAAATTAAAAACGAATTTCTGGAAAGGTGTCAAGACCGAAATGGTGAACGCCGTGCATAACGGAACAAAACTTCCTAATGACGAAAAGGAAACTGAAATTCTCCGTTCTATGCTGAAACGTTGCCGCACGGCTGCGCAGGAGTTTGCCAAGGCTGGTGATGACAACAAAATAGCCGTTGAAAACAGAAAGGTGAACGAATTTGAGGCTTCTGAACTTGAAAAACTCTTGCCGAAAGAGCCGAGCGTTGAGGAAGTTCGCAATGAAACCGAAAAGCAAGTTGATATACTTGTTTCTGAAAAAAACAACAATGGTGAAACGTTTGACACTAAACAACTGCAACGATATACCAAAGATATTATCGCAAGAGTGAAGGTTAAATATCCTAATGCGAACAATGGTGTTATCGCAAATGCAGTAAAAGAAATCGCCAGCAAATAGTTGGCGTAAATGGGGGAGCTGCTCTGATGGTGGAAGGGCGGCGGACTGTAAATCCGTTACATAGAAACACAGGGGGTTCGAATCCCTCCTCCCCCACGTGAAAGGTTGTAGTGTTCTTTACCGTATTTCGACATAGTGCAACAACCAGCCTTGGATGAGGAGCTCATTATTTGCAAGGAGGACAAAACGAAAACGGACATTTGGCAGTAGCTTAAAGGTAGAGCACGGTAAGAAAATGTTTCTTGGCCAAAGAAATTATCAGCAGTATTTAATCTTGTCCAAGACCGATGTGTGGGTTCGACTCCTGCCTGCCAATCAATTTTTTTCATTTCCATACAAACGGATGAACCGTGGTGTAACATTTCGGTAGCACGACACAATTAACTTTGTGCTGCGTTGGTTCGAATCCAATCGGTTCAACAAACTGGTGTCAAACGTTGTTCTTTTGACTTAATGGTTATAGGATGATGTGAAGTCTGTTTCGCATTTCTTGTTTTTGATATAAACACGAAAATCCGAACTGGCCTAAAATCTGAAATCAAAGGTGTGGTGATTTACGTATAAGCCACAACGCCGCCGCCAGTTTTTAATAGTGCGGAGTGGAGCAGAGGTAGCTCGTAAGGCTCATAACCTTGAGGTCGGCGGTTCGATTCCGTCCTCCGCTACAGAACACCGAATCAGTTCCGTTCAACTCGGACGGTCGCAGTGGTTTGCGATGAATGCAGGTTCAAGTCCTGCTCGTGCATACTATATTGGTATGGCGATGGCGAAATCGGTCAAACGCTCGGTGGCTAAAAAGATGTAACGAGGTGTGAAACCCCGTTTGAAGTATGGCGGAAGCGTGCTTTGCTGGCATAACGACAAACCAGCCATCTTTCTTTATGCAGGTGTAGCACAACGGTTAGTGCTTCAGCCTTCCAAGCTGGAAATGTGGGTTCGATTCCCATCACCTGCTCTCCGACCTGGCAAGGAAGAAAGTGTGTTATTATCCGCACATTCTCACGGTCACGTACCGTAACCAGTCCGTGTGAGCGGCTGGAAGTTGCCGACATACTTGGAAAGTGTACGAAAATCGGTGGATTGGGTTGTCAGTATAATCGTCCGATGGAAGAACTGACAAAATGGTCGAGTGGTGGAATTGGCAGACACGGCAGTTTGAGGGACTGTTGCCCGAAAGGGTATGCGGGTTCAAATCCCGCCTCGACCACAAACGAATATGAATATCAAACGATGAGTGGCGCAACTGGCAGACGCACACGATTCAGATTCGTGTTATTGTGGGTTCGAATCCCACCTTATCGACATTATATTGCGGTGAGTGGCGGAATTGGCAGACGTGCTTGTTTTAGGAGCAAGTGCCCGAAAGGGCGTGCGGGTTCGACCCCCGCCTCGCCGACTTGATTGTCTGGCTTGGTGGTGGAATTGGTAGACACGACAGACTTAAAATCTGTTGCCCATTGCGGGCGTGCGGGTTCGAGTCCCGCCCAAGCCACACATATCAGAAAACAAAAACATAACATATATGGATAAAACAACGGAAATCCTTAAACAAAAACTTGAAAATATGAGCCGTGAAGAACTTGATGAAAAACTTTCAAAGTACAAGCATCTTCACAACACATCACCATCAGCTGAAGAATATCTTGAACTTGTTGATGAAATTCAACGGCGAAATGAAACGAACCAGCATATTGCCAAAACGAGGGGCTGCGGCGAATGAGCCTCGTCCTGCACTTTGTAGAAAGCAGGTAGGGATACAAATCCATCAATGATGAATAACCGCTGTTGGTTTTTTGGTCGAGTGGCGGAACTGGTAGACGCAAAGGTCTCAAAAACCTTCGTCCGAAAGGACGTGCGGGTTCAACTCCCGCCTCGACCACGGCCAGTTTTTGGCTCACGTCTCCTATAAGACGAGCCGTTTTTACGATTCATCGGTTTTTCGAGTTAAAAAACCGAGAAACTCTCGCCGAGGATGCATCAGTAGGCGAGGAACGGGTTAGTAGCTCATCTGGTAGAGCACATCCCTTTTAAGGATGGGGTAGTGGGTTCGAGTCCCACCTAACCCACAATAAAAACAGCATAACAGCCAAGCGAGTTGTGTGCCGAACATAACCACGACAAAATGGTGTCGGTACGGGAAAACGGCAGAAATATGGCAACCATCGGATTGGTACGCTTTAGTCCGCTGAATATAAGTGGCGGGATTTCGGTGCTTCCAAGTGACTACGGAACTCTTGGATTGGCTGTTTATCATACAGACAAACTTGTTGGCCAGAAAGGATAAAACGCAAAGCCACTCGTGCAGCCAAGATGAGTATAACAGAGGAATGGCTATGCTGGAAGTGATGTCGCCAGCGAAACTATACGGTTAAAAAGTCGGGAGAGCGGACGGAGGTGAGTTCACGGAAAGTAAAGAATGAACATCCCATACAGCAAAAAAGTACGCTGTCTGTGCGTGCTAAAAATCGGCAGGTAGTTCAATGGATTAGAACGGTTGACTTCTAATCAACGGGTTATAGGTTCGAGTCCTATCCTGCTGACCTAACATAACGGACTATACGTTAACTGCGTATCGTGGTAGCACGCCAGAGAAAACTGGAAAATCCGTGTTGGGGGTTCGAGTCCCCCAGTCCGACAAGGTTAAAACGCAAGAAATGGTCACCGTTCCGTGGATGGAACGCACCCAGTAATGCGGATAGTGACAACGAGTATGGTCGGGTATAAAATCGCCGTTGTTCGGTTTGCGCAAGCCGTACAATGCTAAATGATAACTGCATTGTTGTGTACAGACAATCAGTAAAAGGTGCGAATCCGAGACACATCTGCTATCACCTTTGTTGCCAGTATATCCAAGTGGTTACGGAGCATCCTTTGTAACGATGAAATCGGGGGTTCGAATCCCTCTACTGGCTCAAATTTGACATATAAATAATATAATATATATTTGTATGCCAAAACAAAGAAATGGATTAAGTGAATCTGAAGCTGGAAAACTTGGATTTTTAGCGTCATTAAAAACAAGAAACGAACAAAAAGATAAACGCATATCCGACTATTATAAAAACCCAAATTGTTGTAGTTGTTGTGGAAAGTTATTACCTTATGATAAAAAGAGCAATAAATTTTGTTCGACAAATTGCGCTGCTAAATATAACAATAAAATAAGAACAAAAGAAAGTAGGGAAAAACAAAAGGCCACATTATTAAACACATTACACACAAATAAATCAAAAAATACGAAAATAAAAAAATGTAAATGGTGCGGCGCAGAAAAAGGTCATTGTGAAAGACCAGACATTTGCAATAAATATAGGATTTTTAATACATTAGCCATATTTGGTTTTGATAAAAGTAAAATTGGAACAACTGATATTTTTTATGAATATGATAAAACTGTTTGCTTGATAAAACAAGAATATGCAAATCATATTGATGATAAAACATTATCAGATAAATATGGATATAATTCTGGTATTTCCAATTTTCATAAAATATTGAAATCATTGGATATACAAACAAGAAATCACAGCAAATCTTTATCTGAAGCATATATACTTGGTAAAATAAATGTCAAATCAGAAAAAGACTCGTGCCCTTATAAAAATTGTTGGCATACTACTTGGAATGGCAAAACGTGTTTATTTGAGGTCTTCGTATGAATTAGATTTTGCAAAAATATTAGATTTGCAAAAAATTGATTATGACGTAGAATGTTTACGAATTAAGTATTTTGATACATTGACAAACAAATATAAATGCGCCATACCAGATTTTTTCATACCGACAACTAATGAGATATTTGAAATAAAATCCAATTGGACATTGAACTTGCAAAATATGAAAGATAAGTTTTTAGAGTATGAAAGACTTGGATATAAACCGCATTTGATATTGGAGCACAAAGAAGTTGATGTGGATTTATTGTGATTTTATGTCGTATAAATATATCATAAAAAATTACTGTTATGAAGATATTGAAATTTAACGAATTTAGAAGTAGACACATCAACGAAGAATATACTTACGCAAAAGCCAATGAGGTGAGAAAAAAATATGCGAAACTGGAACTTCGCAAAACAAACGCTGACAAAGCAGTTGAGGTTGCAAAAGAAATGCTTGATGACAAGTTTTCCGAAATATACGATAATGAGGAAACTTTTAAAGCCAATTATGATTCAGCAAAAAAATTTGCCGACAAATTCGGTGTTTACAAACGTGGCGAAATGCCAGTAATCAACAATTCAAACTTCAAAGGTGTTGGTAAGGGAAAAGAAGATGAGGAAAGCGCACCGAGAACAGAAATGATGGATGATGCTTTGGAAGATGGTGGTGTTGAAGACCACAACAAAAGAAAAACGGTTATGGCAAACCAAGTTCTTACATTGAAGTTCTTATTGCAACACGGTTTCATTGATGTTATCGGCGAGGATAAAGAACTTGCAAAAAAGGTGCAGGCTGATTTGGACAAAGACGAAGAATTGAGTAAAAAATGGCTCACAGCTGGTGACGGAGATAAAAAGGAACAAGTCAGTGGTGCTGTCGTTGATATTCCAGTCAGCAAACTGAAACCAATCCAAGAACAGATTTTCTTCATAAAGAGTATCTATATGGCAATCCCTCTCGGTGGCAAGGAAGAACCCACGAAAGAAGGTATGGACTGGTTGCTTAAACCAAATGACAAAAGCCCCATCACAATCGTGTCAAAAGACAATTTCATTCTTGACGGACATCACAGATGGCTTGGCGCATATCTGGTTGACCCGAACAGCAAAATGAAATGCTGTGTTATCAATATGAATAAGAATGAACTTCTTGAACTTACTAACAAATTCACTGGTGCAATCGGCAACAAACCGAATGTCAGTGACTAAAAACAATCCAAATGGATAAAAACGAACTTGACAGAAAAGCCAGAATTTATGCTGGCATAAACAAAAAGGACATTAATTCTATAAAACCCATACCGAAATCCGAATTGAAGGTCGGTCGTAGATATAACGGTGTTTGCCGCAATGCTAATATGGCTGAATGGAATGGCGAAACATTCGTATATGACAGATACAAATTCGGATTTTGGTTCAAAGAAGAAATTAACCATTTTGAGGACGATGACGGCTATGACGTTTTCGTTCCGTTTGAAGAAATCAATGACATAATTATACGATAATGCCATTGGCTTCAAATGCGGTGTTAGCACAACGGTTAGTGCGCTGGCTTGCCAAGCCAGAGATGTGAGTTCGATTCTCATACACCGCTCTTGTGTTACGGGTAGTGGCGCAGTTGGTAGCGCACTTGGTTTGGGACCAAGGGGTCGAAGGTTCGAGTCCTTTCTACCCGACAATAGTCTGCAACGGAGGTTATGATTGTTTTTCTTGTATCATAGAAAACTACAGCAACCTTTCATAATGGTTATTAAAAAGTTCGACTCTTTTACCCTCCTTGCAGACTTTTTGACAAACAGCAGGTCGTGTGCGATAGCCTGCTGTTGGGAGCAACGCACACTGCTCCCGTAGCCGCATATATCAGTGGTAGATAAGCTGGACAACCAGCAGGCCGCAGGTTCGAGTCCTGCTGTGGCTACAACTCGTTCAACCACACCAACGAGTATAAAGAATGCGTGGCGACATTTCGGAGAGACGAAGATTATGCGTTATATGATACATAATTTAAAATATGAGTTATATGGCGCATAATTTGTTTGACGTTGTTAATTTTCCATAATATTGCGGTTACGGATAACCGCCCTCACCAAAATATCCGATGACTGCCGTGAAAGAACGGCAAACCATAATCTGTGCGGGTATGCGGAACGGTATCCGCAACTTTCTTGAAAAAGAAAAGTCCCGCAAACGCACATTGTGAGTTCGAGTCTCACCCGCACGGATTTTTTTGTTATAACGACATTATAATGGGAATTGTCGAACTTTTGACATTATAAATAATATAACAATAAAGTTCGATAATGAAAACATACAAATATCATTATTTTTATAAAATAACAAATTGCATAAATAATCATTTTTATTATGGTGTTCATAACACAAACAATTTAGATGATGGATATATGGGCAGTGGGCGGCGTTTGCGATATGCTTATAAAAAATATGGTATTGAAAACTTTAAAAAAGAAATTGTTTGTTTTTTTTGATTCTGCCGAAGAAGCATTTGCGTATGAATCAGAAATTGTAACCGATTTTTTAGTCAAAGATATAATGTGTTATAATATGAAAACTGGAGGTGATTATGGTTGGAAATCTATGAAAAATACAGTTTCTGTTAAAGATAAAAATGGTAATGGTAGAAAAATAAAATTTTAATATATGGCGTAGGTGGCAGAATGGCTATGCAACAGATTGTGGCTCTGTGGATTTATTCTATATGTGGGTTCGAATCCCACCCTACGCCCAAGTTTTTCATATTTTTAATGATATTATAGGAGTTCAGCACGTGAGGATTCCTTCCGTGAAGTCGGACGCTTTGGGATAGCAACAGAAGTTGATAAACCTATTCAAAAGTAGTCAAAAATGTTCAAAAGTAACTCGTATAAATATATTATAGTTTAAGACTATTTATATAATGAAACGAAAGCGAGGAGTCGTTTCAAAATAACAATAAAGATATACAGAGGTTTTATCCTTGATGGCACTCCTCGCATTACTGCCGCAAGTTTAATGCCTCTTTTTTATTGTAATATGGTCATAGACAGCAAATACACAAAAACATTCAAGTCAAACGACTTAACACGTCAGAAGTATGACGATTTACATTCGTTTGCTGTTATGCTGCGTGACCATAAGAACCTTGTTTCCGAATATGTGAACTCCAATCTTGAAAAGTACCTTGAATATTCAAAATTCGACTTCTTGAAGGGGATGAGGGCGAGATACAAGGATGCCATTCCGAGTTCGTTTGATATGCAACTATATACACAAGTGTTCAACTGCTACCAGAACAAGTTTGAAGCAATCCGAAAACACCTTGACTTTGAAGTTATAAGATTTGTCGGATTTGAGTTCTACAAGCGTGACACCAAGAAGAACAAGAAAGGCGACTTGAAGAATGTCGTAACGGAGAATAGCAAAACACCATTGTCAATCTGTCTGACTTATCTTGCAAGATACGGAAACGATAACACATTGGAATATATCATCAAGCAGTTGGAGACCTGCGATGACAAGAAGCGAGACTTCTACAACAACATCATACGTTGCTGTAACAAGTTCGGTTTTGACAGACTTATGGAACTTGCCTTGCGGAAACGAAACAGAATCATCGATTGTTATTCCGAGCATCCGATTGAGTTCAAGTCATTGTCATTCGGAGGCAGGTGCAGGAAGACGAGAATCATTGACTACAACAAGAAGTTTGGTTCGGTAATCAACTCCTTTGTCAGTCTGTCTGGAATCGAAAGAAAGTCGTTTGACATCCCAGTGAGGTTCAACAAGGATTGGCACGGAAGTATGAATGACTACCGCAAATCCAATCCCGACTACGAATATGTGCTTACATTCAACGAAAAATACCATCAAGTCAATATCAACTTGTGCAAGGATGGTCAGAGATACATACCAGAAGCAGGAGACAACGTGGTAGGAATTGACGTGAACTGCAAGCACAATCTCTTCAGTCTGTCAAACGAAACTGCCTATGACTACAACCGTAAGTTAGTCAATGACTTCTGCAAACTGTCATTGAAAGTGGACGAACTGAAGAAAGACAAGAACTACACCATCGGCAAGCGCAAACAGCAGAAACTTGACACACTCAAGATGAAGATGCAGAAATCCGAACAAGAACTCATTTCAAAGATGTGCAAGTCGTTGATGTTGGATGGTGTTGACCACATCGTTATGGAAGACCTTGACAATGGTTTTGGAAGGTGTTACATCAAGGATAAAGACAACGAGGATATAAACTACAATAGAAAGGTCAAGTTCCTCGGATTGAGCAGTCTAAAAGATGAGGTTGAACACATTGCAAGGAAATATGGTATCGCATTGTCAACAGTGCAGGCGAGTTACACCTCAAAGATGTGTCCGATTTGTGGTTGCATCGCAGATGAAAACAGACCGAGCCAAGAGACCTTTGAATGCGTTGAATGCGGGCATAAGGACAATGCAGACCACAACGCATCTGTCAATATAAAGAACAGAGTGACCGTAACCGTGTTGCGTGATTCGCTCTTAAAACGACTTGGCAACGGCGCATACGAACCGAGAAAACTCAAACGTGAGAAAGTTAAAGATGTGCTGTTGTCGTTCCGAAGAAGTCTGATGAACAAATCAGATGGTGAACGTAGTGAAAGTGGTGTGACCACTTTTGACTATGTTTAGTTCTTCGGAGCTTATAGTCCTGCGATAGTGCGACTAATTCTGTCGCTGTAGCGGAGGTGGTTTCTTGCGCCTCTCTCATAAGGAGGAGACGGTGGTTCGAATCCACCCAGCGGCACAAAACAAACGCCAAAGTTTGTGTCCCTTCGTTGTGGGCACATTGCTGGCCTTTGAAAAGCAACCATAAAATGCCATATGGTTTGTGCCAGCGGTTAGTTTAATTTGACGATACAAGACTGGTTTGGCGTGTTTTTTGCGAGGTTAGTTCAGTTGGTTCAGAACACCTGCCCTACAAGCAGGGAGTCGGGGGTTCAAATCCCTCACCTCGCACAACTTCTGCGTGATAGGGAATTTGGTATACCTACGCTTGATACAGATGTCGTGGTCTGTTAGATAGTAGTCTTGGGAGTGAGACGTAAAGGTTGCCCGCCGACAACACGATTAGCGGCGGTACTGCTGGTTCGAGTCCAGTCGTGGAAGCAATTTTATGGAGAGTAAAACAGTGAGGCTGCTGTAGCCGTCTGCTAAACGTGCTGCTCCTATGGAGTGTGTTTCGAGTACACTGCTCTCCGCAATAAAAGTCAGATGAAATGAGCTCAAGTAGTCTGGAACGTACCATTCTTGAAGCCAACCGATAGGTTGCCGCATTCAACACCGAATCGTATGTGTCGGCGGACAGTGGCGGGCTGTCGGTAATATATCCGCCTTATAGGTGGTTAGTTCAATGGTAGAATGCTGGTCTCCAAAACCAGAGATTGAGGTTCGAGTCCTTGACTGCCTGCAAACATTTCCATTTATTTTTTATTATATATGTATGGAGGCGTGGCCGAGTGGTTTATGGCGGCGGTCTTGAAAACCGTTGGGGCTAATAACCCCCGTAGGTTCGAATCCTACCGCCTCCGCAAATTAAACCATTTATAATATGAAACAAGAGGAACTTAAAGAATTTTTGTCAAACTTCGGTTATGAGGAAACCGTTGTTTTTGAAGACCCGTCTTATGACACTGCTTGTGTCGGCCTTACTGATGACGGCAGGGCTGTGTATGACTACGACAAGATGATTGAGCATCTTATGGAAGTTGATGGTATGGATGCGGACGAAGCCGCTGACTTTATATCATACAACACCATACGCTCACTTCCGTATATTCAAAATTCACCCATTATCATAACATTTTTTGACAATATGCAATGATTAGTATAATTACGCCGTGCAATAAAATAGTTCCTTGGCAGAACGCTCGTCTTATAAATGTTTGTTCGCAAGATTTTGATGATTGGGAATGGATTATTCTTGACAATTCAAAAGATGGCTGTGTCAAAGAATATGTTGAACGATTCTTCGTAGAAATGCAAGGCGTTTCGTTTAAACATTGCAAAGAGAAAATAAAAGTCTATCACGACCCGCTTGATGGTATTTCTGTTGAGAATGGTAGGTATGGCATTATGCGTAACAAGTGCATAGACTTGGCTTCTTATGACGGTGATTCCGATGTGATATTCACTCTTGATAGTGATGATTTCATTTATGAAGGCACTTTGTCAAAGATACAAAATGCTGTGAATACATATAAGGACAGCGAATTTTTTACGGGTATGCGTTCTTGGTGTATTAGTCAAAATCTGGTAAGCGGTGCGTTTTATAACCATAATACAGAAATCGGATTATCAAAAATGCCAGATGACACAAGACCTATAGAAATACTTGACAATATGGGTTTTGATGGCGTTGGATATTCGGAATACAAAGACAAATACTTAAAAGGTGAAATAAAATTGAAACAAATAATTTATAGAAATGACACAATAAGAATACCATACATCTCTTTGGTTTTGAAAAGTTCATTTGTTACATCTGATACTGACTATTCTTGGTCGTTTTTATCTTCATCATCACAACCTTTGGCATTCAAGAAAAAAGCATTTCTTGAAAAAATTGGTGGGTATTGTACGTCTTGTGCTTGCGAGGACAATGTATATTACATTATGCCTCACAGATTTAAAAACCCAGTTTATATAAAACAGCCACTTTTGATGGTATGCTCTATGATTGATGATAACAACCAGTTCGCATCGGCGACAACCAATGTTGTTGAAAGCACGACAGAAGTTGGAAAAGTCTATGATGCTGTTGTTGCTGGAAACTATCTTGACCGATATAATTTTACAAGAGATTGTATGCGTGTAATCAAACCAATAATTTCAGAACAATGAAAAATAAAAAAGACATAACCGAGCCGTATGTCGGTATGCGGATTAAAATGGCATTGCCGACATCATATTGTGAAGTTCCTTCAAAAAAGCCGTTGCAATGGCTTAAAGGTAAAGTGATAAGTATGCCTAATAATAACACTATTGTTGTTTCTATATGGTCTAAAAAATGGAAATTCCGCATTGATGATATGATGTGTTTCAGAAAAAACGGCAAATTCATAAAAATCGTTGAACAACTTTAAATTATATGTTATGATAGAATTTGACAAATATTACAAGCTGAAAGACAAGTATTATTGGTGCATACAATTACAAAAGTATATCAGATTTAAGGATGGCGTTGCTGTAAAGGCAGCACAAAGGACTGCGCTTGATGCTTCAAGTGACGGAAGGCTCTGGTTTGGAAAAGTGATTTCCGATAGATTTGGATATGACTTTGAAACAGAGATTGAGATTAATTTCTTTTTGAAAGATGTCATTTGTGAATATGAATTGAAAGTTCCGCAGACAAGTATATTGTGCTTTATTGACTTTCCATATAACATAAAGCCAGAAGACAAGCCGTTTTCTGAAGGATGTCTTGTTGATTCCTCTTGTTGATAACTCTGTTGATAACTTTTTTGAAAAAGTATTGACATTTGAAATAATTGTTGTATTTTTGCGGCGTAAACAAAAACGGATATGAAAGACAGAAGATATGTCATATTGAGAAAGGATTTGACTACTGGCGAAATCTGCGGCTATTGCGAAAACTCGTTCTCTATGTCGTTTGAACCCAAACGTGTCAAAGTTTATGGCGTAATCAAATTGGGAGAGGCTTATGCGAATCGTTGTTATGGGTATTTGCAGAAAAACAAGAAGTCTTATCCAAAATCCGTACAAAACGCAAACTCGCCAAACCAGAAACTCTGGTTGGAACTTCGTGAAACACTTTATGCACTTCGTAATGGAAATCTGTTTTCCGAGGACAAAGGAAAATATGAATATAAATTGTTCCGACTTGGCGGAAAATGTCCCATTGAGGTTGATTTCACCGAACTTGACAATATGCGCAAGCATAAAATGCAATATGACAAATACCTTTACAGAAACCAGCCGTTCACGGTTAAGTTTCCAGAAAAGTGGTAGTTCTTTGACATAAAACAACACAAAAGAGAAGCATACAGCAAACTTGAATTACAATTAAATCCTATCAATTTAACTTGGAACATTCTTCGCTTCTCGTATATATTGGCACTGTGGTACAGAACCATCCGCAATTAAGCGAAAGCGTTTGCGGGTGCGGGGCTTGGCTCAACTGGACTTCGCCGAAAGTAAAGCAGTCGGCATAGCGGAAAGTATTATCTGGCAATTCCAAAAGACGATTATACGGAACGCCATTGCAAAAGAAGAGACCGCTGGCAATAAATTGGAAATAAAGCAGCGGTAAACCGAAAAAGCAGGAACACGGTTTTCAGTGGGGGTTCGATTCCCTCCGTGCCAACAAAATGCGGCAAACATTATGCGGCAAAAATTGTATTATGTCTCCGACTCAAATAAGAAAAGAATAGCCAAGCATTCAAAATGGTTGTATCGGATGTAAGGCAAACTCTATCCCTTGAGAGCAACTGCCTCTTTAAAAGTTTTCTTGTGCTGAAGGTTGCTTATGCGGAACGCACAATGCTATGTGTGCCGCTTTATATGTTCTTGTGTCCGAGCGGTTAGGAGGCGGTCTGCAAAACCGTCAACGTTGGTTCAAATCCAACCAAGAACTCAAAATGGTCAAGTATATCAGCTGGATTAGATAGCTTGTCTGATACACAAGAGGTCGCAGGTTCGAGTCCTGCCTTGACCACATATTATTAACCAAACCAAAAATTATGTTTTTCAAATCTGAAACAAAAACCGAAGTCGTGGAAAAAGCAGCGATGTTCGGAAACCCGTCTGTTTATGTTGAGGTGAACACACCAGTAAAAACCATTTATGGAACTACTGCAATCACAACGCAGGCAATGTTTAAACTTGTGTCTGACATTCTAAAATCTGTCATTGATACGGACAAAACCGCCAATGTCAGTATCGGTATCGCTTATGACGGCATAACGAAAGTTTTTGTCAATGGCGCAATCGGATATGAAGATATTGACAAAGGAAAACTTGTCGGTGTTGATACTGTTTCCGCATTGGTCAGCACAATGATTAACCAGTTGCTCAATATGTTCTTTGAAAAATATGCCAATGACCGAAAAGGTTCTATGGCATAATGCATTTCCTTATTGAAACCGACTTGATATTCGGTTTCGTGTCTTTCACCTATGTTTAGGCCGCATCAGTTATCTGGTGCGGCTTTTTTGTTTATATAAATAATGAAAACCAGACAAATGCCAGAAGAAACCGAACCAGTTCAAGCGTATAACGAATACAGCGACCATTGTGACGGCTGCTGCTGGGATTGCGATGACAGAACTTGGTGCTGTCATTCCATAACTGGAGAGAATGATTATTGTTGAACCAAAAACATCATTTGATGGAACTTGATGTCATTTACAATGAGGACTGCCTTGAAGGAATGAGGCGGATACCAGACAAAAGCATTGATTGCGTTATATGCGATTTGCCTTACGGCACTACAAAGAACAAATGGGATGTCGTTATACCTTTTGACAAATTATGGGCTGCATACGACAGAATATGCAAACCTACTGCGGCCATTGTCCTTACAGCAAGCCAGCCGTTCACGTCTATGCTTGTTATGAGTAACATAAAGGACTTCAGACACGAATGGATATGGATTAAAAACCGTGGCTCTAATTTCGCAAATACGGTCAGAGAGCCGTTCAAGGAACACGAGGAAATCCTTGTGTTCAGCAAAGGCAAATGGACTTACAACAAACAGATGCAGGAACGCAGCGGAAGCGGGCTTGCCCGTGTCCAGTACAACGTGAAGTTTGACAGCCAGTCATCAAATTATAGGGATTTCGGTGTGCGTGAAACAAACAAATGTTCAGATATGAGAGTTCCTTCATCTTGGCAGAAGTTCAATGTTGAGGTCGGACTGCACCCGACACAGAAACCTCTGGAACTTTTCAGATACCTTGTACGCACATATTCAAATGAAGGCGATGTGATTCTCGACAACTGCATAGGCAGCGGGACAACCGCAGTCGCCTGCATAAAGGAAAACCGACATTATATAGGTTTTGAAAGCAACAAGGACTATTTTGACATAGCAACAAAACGCATAGAGGATGAACGGTCGGCAAAACCATTGTTTTAAAAGTTCAATTATGAATTTCCGTTTAGTTTCTTTATAATATCTTCTTGCTCATTCTTGACATCAAATTCTATACTGTTAAAGTTTTTTCTGTTTTCTAATTGGTCTTCAATATACACGTGCCTTCCGTTTATATCAAACATATAAAATGGGATGCCATATTTGTTTTTCAGTCTTTCAATAGCATCCTTGCACAATTTTTCATATTCGTTTTCATCAAATTCTGAATCTATTTCTGATAAAATACTATCATCTGAAACCTTTAAATAATCCATACCATCATTATCATCGTGATATGTGTCATATTCTCCATTGGCATAATCAACATATTCATAAAAATAATTTATGTCATTAACAATTTGCTCGCAGTTTATTTGCAATTCATAACAGTTTATATAAAGATTTCCATAACCATCAGAATACTCAATAAATGGATATTCCTTGTCTTTCACATCGCCTCCAAGCACAATCGGATTTGGAAGATTTACGTGTCCCCAACCACATCCATAATTAAATTCAAGGTCTCTGGAATCGCCGCATTCGTCATCAAAAAATTCTCTTAAATATTGTGTATAGTTTATTATCTTCTTTCTCATTTCGGCTGATGCTTGTGCCGTTGACCTCAACCAGCTCCCAGTTATTGGTTTTATATCAAGTTTTTCATCCACTTGAAACTCATAATTTCTTGACACATACTCAAGAAATTCCGTTTTTGACACAACCCAAAACGATACACCGCCATCAATCAAACGGTCATTGTCACCGTCATAAAAGAAGAAATTATCATCTCCGTCTGATGTCATACATTCATAGTAACTTTCAGTTTCCCATCTATCAACAAAATCGTGCTTAATGCCTATTTTGATTTTCCAATATTCCTCATCGTCAATCATTATGCGTTCCCCAGTAAATTCAGCTGTGGCTAAATCAAATTTCAAACCTTCAAATTTAACTTTATATCCAGCACCAGCACCCTCGGCTATAAACTGGCTTGACCTTAATATCCTCATATTATTCTATATTTGTTCCGATATTATTTATAAGTGCTGTTGCATATTTTCAAGTTTTTTATTATATTGGTATATACGATATTATTTGAATATGAATACAAAAACGCAGAACAAGGAAGACCACAATGTTAGTGGCGACAATGACAGCATCAAATTATTTATGATGCTTATGATAGCATACGACAATTTTGAAGGTGTTGTGAAAGGACATAAAGGTTGCGGATATGATGTGAAAGGATTGAAAAACGGATGCAACTATTTGTTTAATCTGAAACAACGTGATTTCAACAGCACCAAATACGGAGACCTTGTTATGGACAAGGCAGATTTTGAGGCGTTGGAATGGGCGAAAAAACAAAATGGCGAAAACACCAAAATTCTTTATGCACAGTTTTTCAAAGACAACACGCTTTTTATAACAAACGACCAAGGATGGAGTGAATTGAAGCGAAGCTGCCCGACAACAACAAGGTTTGAACAGAACAATTATATTGAAAAAACACTTATGCGGAAAATGCAGAATGCGGACAATGTGAGAAGAATTGATTTGAACGACCGACATCTTGGGGATTTCATCAAATACTTATACGAGCCTAAACCAAAGACAGAAAAGAAAACGGCATTGTTTTAGTGTTGATAACTTTGTTGAAAACTTTTTCAAAAACACATTACATTGTATTGGATGTTTTTGTATTTTTGCGTCACAAAAACATCAGATATGGAAAACGGAAAAACTATTTTTTACAGATGGCGTGAGGCTTTTGCCGATGTGTGGCACAAAACACGCTGCGAAGTTTTGTCAAAAACAAACAAGACAGCAAAGATACGGCTGCTTGAATATGGGAAAAACGGAGCAAGACCGAACACCGTTATGCGTGTTCACTTGAAATCCTTAATCGGACTTGAACCAGAGCCGAAAGCGGTTGATACATCTTGGAAAGGTTACACGTATTTTGATTAAAAAATATTGATATGCTAATCAAACAATTACCAAAACGAATAACACTTTTCGATATCTTGCATAACAAGACTGGAATACTCAATCTTGTGGACACATTCGGTATGGACATACCAGAAGATGTTGATGGCAAGGAGTTCAAAAAGATATTTGACAAATGGGCTACACGAGAAGGTTATACGACAAACTATTATTTCACCGAAGAACTTCGCAAAGGATTGAACAAGTATTTGCTCAAGACACAAAAAGCATCGGTTTAGATATGTTAATGCGTAAAATTAAAATATATAATTTGAATCATTATGAAAAAAGTAACAGCGGCACTTGTACTTATTGACGGAAACGGAAGCATATTGGCCTGCCACGCAACTGGACGGCCAGACAACTGTGGATATGATTTTCCAAAAGGTCTTGTTGAGGATGACGAATCCGATATTGATGCAGCCAAACGTGAGTTCTCTGAAGAAACTGGCGTTAAAATCGAAACATTGTTCTCAAATGGTGAGCCGTATATAATTGACTGCGGAACACACAATCACAACAAGGAAAAGAATATACATATATTCTTATGCCGCATAAATCAGTTTCCAGATTTGTCGGTTTTCAAATGCAAATCGTTCTTTGATTGCAACGGCAAACAACTTCCAGAAGTGAACGGATATGCCGTGATAACGAAGAATGAACGGAACAAATTCAATAAAGTATTGTGGAACAAGTTTGAAATCATTGACAGTTTCAACAACTGATATATTATAGTTTATTGTTTATCTATGAAACGCACCGCAGAAATGTCGGTGCGTTTTTTATAAATATAGAAATAAACATTTATGAGAATACTTGATTCGCAAAACTATATAAGCGAGAAACTTTCAATAAAACCGATTACAAAAGCAAGACTTTCCAACAAAAAAAGTCTTTTGTACAAGTATTTTCCGAAAACAACAAAGGAACTTGAAGAACTTATATCATATAGAATTGAAAATGAAGGCGAAAATTGCGATTTGAACGATATAGACGTTTCTGATATAAATGATATGTCCTATCTTTTTCATTGTATAAAGTTCAATGGCGACATTTCCAAGTGGGATGTCAGCAATGTTGCTAATATGTATTGTATGTTTTCCACAACACATTTTAACGGAGACATTTCAAAATGGAATGTTTCAAAAGTTAAAAATATGTGTTATATGTTTGACTATGCCCTTGATTTCAACTGCGACATATCCAAATGGGATGTGTCTGGAGTTGAGCATATGGAAGGTATGTTTTGCCACGCAGAAAGTTTCAACCAAGACATATCTGGATGGGATGTGTCAAGTGTAAAAAGTATGGACGGCATATTCAAAGGTGCTAAAAGTTTCTTGCAAGACATATCTGGATGGGATGTGTCAAGCGTTACAAGCATTGATGCATTGTGTATTGACTGCCCGCTTGCAGACCATCCAGAATACCAGCCAACATTCAGATAGTTTCGTGAATTACTGCACGGTTATCCTGCTGCCTTGTATGGTGTCTGATATATCGTGCAATATTTTTTCCGCATCTTTGTTGTTCATAACGGTAAACACGCCGTATGTAATTTCTTTTTTATCACTGCCAATAATTTCATACGTGCAATTCGTACTGCCAACATCTGGTACAGATAATATAACTTGTGCGTTTAATTCATTGGCAACTTTTTGTAAAATTGATACAAATTCATTTAAAACAAGACACGTTCCGTCAAAATTTATTTCATCAAAACCAGCATCATCATCACACCAAGCAATAACTGAATAGTTAATTCCACCTATTTTGTTCAATGCTGTTGCAGTCATAGGTTTAATTTCGAGTTTCTCCGAAATGTAATTGTCGGCTTTCAATATGTTCATAATCATTATTTGTTTTCCATAATTTTATCGGACATTTCCTTGAAAAAATCTTGTATGCATATCAGACTATACATAAAATCAACATAAAACGAATCATCTTCTATTTTTCTGTTTTTGTCCGACTGCTTGTTTGTTGATATACAAATTGAACCGCCGTTGTTTGTGCTGCATACAACATTGACTTCATTCGGATTTATCAAATGCAAATGCTTTTTCAAATTTGTTCTAATATAAGATGCAAGCAGACTTGTCAATTTCACGCCATCTGATACACCCATCCAAGCAGTCCCTTTGTCATATTCATATCTCAATCCGTATTCGGAAAGTATCTGCATCTGCTCATCATTTAAGGCAACTGGCAATCCGCTTGGGTGTGTAAACGGACTCCATTCTTCACCATAAACATCGCAGTCATCATTTTTTACGGAAATGCAAATATGCGTGTCACCGTATTTTGTTACATTTGTCTTATATGAATAGTCCAGCAATCCAAGCGCAAGCACACCAAGTTCCATATAATTCAATCCATCAATGAATATCACATCAAACGTTGCTTCAAGCAATCTCTTTTCTTCACGTGTTTTCGCACCGACATCAGCAAGCCTTGTTTTTGACATCGGTGCTATTAAAAGTTTCTCGCTTATAAACCTATCCGTTTTAAGTATATTCATTGCTTCATTATAATGCCATTATATTTATAAAAGAAAAACACTAATAATGCAACGGCATACCTTTCAACTGGGAATACGGGCTTACCGCACTTGTGTCATTCGGTATTATCGGACTGTTGTTTCCGATATGCTCGTATCCGAACATTGGTTTGACTTCCTGCACTGGCTCATAATCATCCCCGTACAAATGCTTGTAAAGTTTGTTTTCAAGTTCTGGATTGTCCTCAAGTATAATGTCGGCAATCCATTTGAAATCCCTATTGTCAAAAAACGCATTCGCATCAACACAACTCATAGCACGGTCATCGTGGTCTGTTATGGCTGCGTATGAAGAACCGACACGACCGAAAAGATTGAACTGGCCTATCGTTTCTGGCTCGTGCAGAATCATACGGCCAGAAGTTATATGTTTTCTCGTATTCTGGCAATATATAAGTTTGTTGTCCTTGTTCAGTTTAAGTCCTGGTTCTGCTGTTTTTCTATCCGCAGCACGCTTGAATTTCAAAACAACAGATGGGTCAAAATCATTCTTCTCACCGAACACGTTGCTCAAATGATTATACACCTCACCGCCAAACGCATTCCACTCAAGAAGCATTTTCACATTATCTGGATTGAACACAATATGGGAAAGAATGTAAAGCATTTTTGCGAATTTCTGCAAGTGCATTTTGTTTGATGCGAATATGCCGACTTGTTCCAGTCCGATAAAATCATAGATTGAATCTGGAGAAATGACATTGTTCCATTTGTCCTCGTCCATTATACGCATTCTGAAAATGTTTATGACAGAATCATCACCGCCGTTGCCCTCCGCAATATCTATGCTGAAAAGGAACTGGTCGTTTGTGTATTTCGCACGTGATGGGTCAAAGTCTGGTTTCCATACAATATCACGGGCTTCCTCTATATCGTAATCATCAAACACCCATAGGTCATCGGACTTGTTGAAAACTTCAAGGGATTCTTCAAGTATCTTCAAAGCGTTTGGTCCGAGCAGCAAATTACCAGTGCTCAAGAACGAGTTTCCGTATTGAGCACCAAACCTTTCCCTGCCAAGTTCCTCGTCAGCACCGCCCAAGTCCTTTATCATCATATCCATCCATTTCTGGTCACGTTTCACCCAGCACTTGTTTTTCTTATCCCAATTCGGTACTTGCCACCAGTCAATACGATATGGTTTATATGAATTTATACCTTTTGTTGCAGCATCATATAATTGATAAAACAAATTCATACCATTTGGTGTTGATGTTATAATTATTTTGCTATCTGACAATGATGAAACTGTCGGATATATATTGCTGTAAAAAGGTTCAATTATATTTTTATCAACGTGAGCAAACTCATCAAGATATAAGCAATGTATGGTAAAACCGATACCGCTTCTCTCGGTTGTTGATTCACCAATAAGACGGCAACCATTATCAAATGTGCATTCAAGACTTCCCCATTTGGTTATGCCTGGCTTCATAAAAAACGGCACATTCATAATAACGTCCTGCACTTTTTTTATGACATCCCTTGCTGTTTTCTCCTTGTTTGCACACACAAAAACCGTTTTGTCATAGTTAAACAACAAAAACCAAGCAAGATATATTGATGATGAAACGGTTTTTCCGCTTTGTCTGCTTGACAAAATTATTGTAAATCTATTTTCATCTATTGTATCAAGCAATTCTTCTTGATAATCACGCAACGTTATCTGTTCAAGTGCTCCGTTTGTCGGCGACATTGTATAGGCGTAAGAGTTTGAAAAAAACTTCACATCGGCCTTGCATTTTACAAGTTCATCTATTTCGTGTTGCGTATATTCAAACATAAGATTTGGCTTTCTTAAATGCACATCACCGAAATAATAAGGATTATCCTTCCTTTCTATTCCATTGTCCAAATCATCTGTAAATTGTTGTATGGCTCTCGTGCTCCATACTGTGGTATGTGATGCGTCTTGTCCTTGTTGTTTAGCCATAATATAATTATGTTACATATATTTATAACCATAAAATTTCAACTATTTTCAAATCAATGGTTTATGGTTTCTGTTGATAACTTTGTTAATAACTTTTTGAAAAAAGTTGTTGACTATAACAAATAATGTATTATTTTTGCGGTGTGAAAAAGAGCAACGTACAATAACAAAAATAAAAAGCAATGAAAAGATTTAGAATAAATTACAACGGAATCGGCGATACACAGAAAGTCTGTGGGACTGCATACACGCTTCTCAAATACGGCAAGGGCGAGTTTGAAATAACCGACTGGAAGGGGAGACTTCTGCTCGGTGTCAGCGTAAGCGACAACACAAGTTACGGACTGCTCGGTTTCGGAAAAGATTCCGTGTGGCAGTCATATATGAGAAAGCATACCGAGGTGCTTGACAAAATCAACGAAATCAAATCAAAAAACAAAAAATAATGGAAACAGTATCTACAAGTTACAAGGGAAAACGTGACAACGGAAAAATCTGCAACATAGCCTACGCTATGCTTAAAAGCGGTGTCGGAGAGTTTGTCGTTTCCGATGCTTTCGGAAACCCGCTTATCGGAATCAGCATAAGCGACAACTGTTCATTCGGTAAACTTGCTTGCGGAACGAACAACACAAGTTGGAAAACCTATGTCAGAAAGCACCCAGAGGTGAACGAACTTCTGAACTCAATTAAAAGCAAACGACTTTTTTAACGTTTTTATTATATTGTTAAAATAGAGTTTTATTATGGAATATCAGATTGGACAAGAAATCACCATTGACGCACGGCATAACATCAGATTGTCCGTGTGTGAGCACCGCAACTGTGACGGTTGCTTTTTCATTTACAAGTGCAAAACCGAAAGCCGTGATGATGTCAGAAAGACATACGGAGAGTGCTCTTGTATGGAGCGCAAGGACGGAAAGAATATCATATTCCTTCCGATTTCCGACAACGGAATGAACTTCAACACAAGTAAGACTATCGTGAATGTGCCTCTGTTCTGCCAAGAATCCGATTCTTATGAAAAGGGTGCTGGCGTGTATTTCACTTCAGACCTACATTTTTTCCACGATAGGGAGTTTATCTGGAAGCCAAGGGGGTTTAAGGATGTGAACGAAATGAATGTTGAGATTGAAAAACGCTGGAATGCCTTGATTGGCGAGGATGACCACGTTTATATTCTCGGCGACCTTATGCTCGGAGGTGCTTCAAACAAGGGTATGGACATACTGAAAAGGCTTAACGGCAACCTGCACATTGTCATCGGAAACCACGACACAGACAACCGAATAAGTCTTTACAGAACTTTGCCAAATGTCAAAAGCATCACCTATGCGGCAAAGGTACGATACGAAGGTTACAAGTTCTATCTCACGCACTTCCCGTCTATGACTGGAAATCTTGAAAAGGAGTCGTTGAAACAGATGACACTTAACTTGTCTGGCCATACGCACAGCAAAAGCAAATTCTACAATGACATTCCGTATATCTATAACGTGGCCGTTGATGCTCACGATTGCCGACCAGTTGCAATCGAACAAATCATCAAAGATATGAATGACAAAGTTGAGGAATGTAAAGAACAACTATAATGATGTACTTTCTGACAAACATTTGCATACTTATCGTGATTGTCGTTCCTATGGCCATCATTTTTCATCTGGTCGGACGGCAAGAAAAACTGCATCGTTTTGACAAAATCCATATCGGAGACAAATATGAAAGGATTGATGACCTTGACCACCCAGACGTGTATGCGATAGACACGGTTACTGTTATCGACAAATACTTTGGAGAGCACGGCAGAATGTTTGTCAAATATATGTATGGTGACGGCGACACACACATTAAAGAAATGGATGATTTTTTGTGGATATTCAGATTAAAAACAAATTAAAACCAGAAATATGAAAACCACTTTTATTTTATTGCACATTATCGTGATTGTATTGTGCGTTGGCGTAATCATTCTCGCTGGATTTATGTTGAAAGAACTTAATTCCAAATCAAAAAGGCTGAAAGTCAAAGATGAGGATATTCCTAAAAATGGCGATATTTATGTTGATGCGGATGACTTTGACAATCCTTACAAGCAGTTCATCAGAACGGTTACAGTCGTTGATACAAAAACAACAGATGACGGAAAGTGCGTTTATGTGCGTTACAAATACAACAGCTATGGCGGTGGCGAGAACGCTATGTCGTTGTATGACTTCAATAATATATATAAAAAATCCGTAAATGAGTAAGGCAATCATAATTATATTGTTCTTCATTTTTGCAATGCTTCTTGCAATTTCTCCAATTAGTGAAATGCGTGAGGAAAGAAAAATGAAAAAAGCGTATGACGATATAAATGTCGGTGATACGTTTATCAGCAAAATTGACAAATCCGAAAAGTGCGTGGTTACTGAAAAGAACGAATACCACCATAGAATACGCATAATCAGTTATACCATTGGCGATGATAAAAAGCCAAATGTTTTGGAACTTAAAGGATTTCTTGCTTTTTACGAAAAAGAAACAAGTTGTTAATAACTTTGTTGATAACTTTTTGGAAAGACAAGCTGAACATAACAAACATTGTTTTATTTTTGCAGCGTTAAAATAATAATACTATGCAAATTGATTTGAACGGAAAAACATATTCAATCCCGTCAGTACCGCAGGCTGATGATTACCGATATGCTGGGGAGCTTTCTTGTGAGTGCTCTACCAATGAATCGTTCTACGATGCGTTACAGCATTGGGAATGCGATGGCATTTATGACGGAACTGCTGGCCAGATGATTTGTTTCACTTGCAAGAAATGCGGCGACAGATTCAAATTCCACGTAAGGGATTTTGAGGCATACGCCAATCTTGGGGCATTTGACAAGTTTGTTGTCAAAAAGGAATGCACCCCGTTTGAAAATACATATATGACGTTCCCTAAAATCAACGATGACGCTGTAAACGAAGTCTTGTCAAAGTGCAGCAAGTTTGAACAGCAAGACCTCTGGTATAGATATTTGAGGTGTAAAGATGAAGGCTTAAAAGAAAAAATGCTAATCACCATCAAGATTTTGAGCATATTCAGCCACCATTTTTATTCAAACAGCAGTTTGTACGGTGCTTTACGTTTGCAATATAACAAAGAACATAAAGGCCAAGACACTTTGATTAAATACAAGAATATTGTAACCACCGAGTTCAAAAATATCTGTGAGTTTGTCGGTGAGATTGAACGTGGCAATTATCCTTTTAAAGTCAAATTATGGGACAGCAACGCATTTGTTACCTATACGGCTGTTGTAATTGACGGCAAGGCAAAACTGAAATATCTGCTTAAACGCTCCGAGGTAAAAGACGAAATCAAGCGTGTGAGTGAAATCGTCAAACACGGCGGGGCTTTTTATTATAAGGATATGCTTGACGAACTCAAAGGCAGCAAAAAGGACAACGGGCGATATCTTATTATTGACTGATATAACTGCATTATAATGAACACGACAATGGCGAAAAACATTTTTAAAAACGAGAATGCACTCGTCAATTTCATAAATGGAAAGAGTTTCAGATGTGTGTCCAATTTCTTGTCTTGGCTTGAAATCGGCAAGAAATACCAGTTTGAATATCTTGGGTTTGACGAATACAAGGTCAAAGACGGACAATATTCTGGCAAGTCATTCATTATGAGCCAACATCAGCTCATTTCTTGTTTTGCCCCAACATTCATTGAGGAAAACCTTTCCCATACGCTTGTGTGGGGACATTGGCTCGCCTCTCGTGGTGTTTGCGGGACAACACTTGATAAAATCATCAATTATTATGCAAAAACTAAAAATAACATAACATATGACAAGCATTAGAGATTTATTGATGGGTGCGGCATCTGGAGTTGAATTGTATTCAACTTGCTTCGGCAATGTGCGCTACCAAAAAACGCTCGATGACGGAAACCTTGAATTTAAAAAAATGAGCAACGGCGAAATGTTTTCCGTCAATGTTTTCGGACAGATTGATTACAGCGGGGAATGCGTGCTGTTTCCAGCAAAAGACATCAAGTATTGGGAAGGCGACTGGCAGAGTATTGTTATGCCAAAAAGCGTAGGCTCTGTAATCGTTGCTGGTGATGGCAAGACATACGCAATTTCAAAAGACTGCGTGCTTGCAGCATATCCGACACTTGTTGGAAATGATGTGCCGAAAGGCAAGTTTAATTTCAAAAATTCCAGATACGCCAACAATGTGGAGCGTGCCGAGTTTTTTGAAAAGGCCGCTGCATACGGATTCTACTGGAACGCAGACCTTTGCGATTTTGTCGGTGCTAAAGCAAACAAATGTGTTGTGTGTGTCAAAGACATTGACACCGAAAGGACACGCAGCGGCGAAAAGGCGTTTCTTAAAAAAGGAACACCGCTTTACATAAAGTCGCAGACCGCATTGACTGAGCTGAATCTGATTGACGAGTTCGGACGTGAGTTCAATCTTCCGTCAAACCTATTCCGCCTATGGACTATTGACGATGCAAGGGACGGCGACATTCTTTGCGACAATGACACAATTTTCATATTCAAGGAAATTGACAAATGCGGATATATTCATTTTTATGCAAGATACGGAGTTACAAACCACAGACTTGATGTTGTGACCGATTGGGAAAAACACAATGTTCATCGCAAAAAGAACGAATGCTCTTTTGAATACGCATCCATTGATACGAAAAAGGAGATTCTTTCTATGCTTGAGAAAAACGACTGGATATGGGATGCCAACGAGCATATTGTTTGGAGAAGCAACTGCGGCATTCCAAAATACAAAAAGGGCGACAGAATCCAATATAATGGCGATTTATACTTGGTTTCATCAGTTGACCAATTCGGGTATAATGTGTTGAGCCTTGGGGAAGGCGAGTGTTCAGCAATAGGTTTCAACGCACCAATAACGCCTATGCCGTTTTCGTCTGAAGAACTGCGTCCGTATGACAAGGTTCTTGTCCGAAATTATTTTGATGATGTATGGGTTTGTGATTTCTTTATGTATTGCGAGGACGTTGGTGACATAAAATACTATATGTGTGTCACTGGCGCATTCACACAATGCGTGCCATACAGCAACGACACGAAAAACCTTCTCGGAACTTGCGATGAATATGACGGAAAATACAAAACTTGGAACGATGGAGAATAAAACCTACACGGCAAAAGTCTGGTGCAATGTCAATAGTGGCAACACCAAAATTCCAAAAGACGTTTTGAAAAACGCCATAGAGAAATTTCTTAAAGATGGCAAAGCCATAGGCACACTTGAACATCCAGTATCAATTCCAGCTGGTTATGTTCCGCTATCGGCAATGGCTTGCAAAGTAAATGATATGTGGGTTGATGATAACGGAGATATGATGGCCAATGTGACACCAGTTGGAACATTTAACGGAAAGGTATTGGAATCTATCATAGAAAAAAATCCGAACAGCATTGAATTTGAGTTAAACGGATATTACCATAATGAGCACAATTCAGAAACTGGAGAAGTCGAAACAATCATTGACGGCATCTGTTCAATAAGCGCAGTTCTCGGAAAACATCAGAACAAATAATAATAATAATAATACCATCGTTATGAGAGTGATGACATTAGAAGAAAAGGAACTCGTAAAGTGCGACTTGTGCGCCAGACTTCCGTATGGCGTTATATGTGAAACTTATCTTGGCGACAGATTTGTCCTCAAAGATACGGAATTAAGCAGGGAAAACATAGACAGACGTTATTTCCACACTTGGTGTGTCAATGAAATAAAACCATTCTTGCGGCCTATGTCAAGTATGACGGATGACGAAAGAAACGAGTTGCACGAAATCACGCACAACGGCTCGGAAGAATGGACGTTCTCACATAACGCCTATGTAGCACTTGACTGGCTTAATGCCCGACATTTTGATTACAGACACCTCATCGAGAAAGGTCTTGCGTTGGAAGCACCAACCGATATGTATAACAACCAAAAAACAAAGAACGTATGATTGTTCCGATACCAGTTATGTTTGGTGACATTGCCGAAAATATGTTCAAATACGGTAATATGAAAGCCAAGGAAGCCAATGAGAAATGGCTGAAATCACTTGAAAAGAAATTCGTGGAAGCATTTGACAAAAACGATTTCAACATAGTTACATTTGAGCCGTTAACGTATGGCGTGAAATGCTTTGTTGCAAGCAGAAAATACCCAAACCTATACGCAAGCATAGAAATATCCGAATATAACATCACCAATGATGTTGTGTTTCGTTATTATGTCAATAAAAACAAGTGGAACGATATGCATATTAACATTATCAATCTTATGATAATGTTCGGCATAACAAATGAGCCAAAGAAAACCAAAAGGTGGAATCTGTTTCGTAAAAAGAAAACAAACGACTTCACATTCACCATTGACCATTTTTGGGAAACATTTGACTGTATGATGAGGTTATGCGGCATAACACCCATTCCATATAAGTTCAAATACGAAAGCGATAACATCATCCTTGATATCGGAAAGGAAGACGCTGAAAAATGGTTTCCAAACGGAAACGAGTCTGTCATTTATCGGGCTGACAAAAGCGGAATAAGACATTCCGAAATCAGTCTTGACAACATACAAAGAAAACTCCTGCAAATGTTCAAAACAAATATTGCAGGAAACGCATCAAACATTAAACAATAAAGATATGGTATTCCAAATTTATGAAACAAGCCAAGACAATTCTCGTAACATTCTGTTTGACATAGAATATTATGATGACAACATCACACGATTGAGAACCAATGCTGGAGATGACGAAAGAAAAATGTTCGGAAATAAAATGGCGATAACACTGTGGCGCAAGAAAATCAAAGTATCTCCTTTTGTTGAGAACATACTTTTGTTTGTGCGTGACAGAATGTACCTGCTTGAAAACGGCGGCGACTTCATTGATGATTGCTCATTTATAAGCAGACTGGATTCGTGGCTGTATGACAAGCAGAAAGACAACGCATACACATTGGAAGATTTTAATCCAGCAACAAAAGAATGGCTTGTTGAACTGAAGAAAACCCTTACGGATTTTTGCAACAAATTCAATTTGGAACTGAATATTGACTGACCGAAATCTGTTGATAACTCTGTTGATAAGTTTTTTTGAAATATGCTATACCTTTTATAAAAAATTGTATTTTTGCAGCATAACAAAAATAAACAGTTATGGAAAAGGAAAAAACACAGAAACTAATCAAGCATTTTCAAAAGGAAACTTATGACGCTGGTTGTAAGCGTCTTTCTGAAAAACCGTCAAAGAAGGAAATAGACCTTCTCAAAATTTCACAACTTGCGCTTGACGATTTTCACAAGATTGAGAAAAAGATATTCAAGGACAGCGCACGCACAACATTGACAAGAGTTAGCAGTGTTGATGATTCGTTCTTACACTTTCACGGCCATTCTCTTGCTTATGATTATGAAGTTGGTGGCAAATGCAAAGCCGCAGAATTTCCTAAAATCCCAATCAAATGGTTGCTTTGTGATGGCGAAGAACTCGTCAAGGAAAAGAACAATTTTCTGGAATCTTGCAAGCACACCCGTATCGAACAGCTTGACAAAGAAATCGCATATCACAAGCAAGCGATAGACGGCATTGAAACCGAAATAAAGAAAATCCAAAAAAGAAACTATAATGAGCAGGTCATATAGAAAATTTGTAAAACTCGGAATGTGCGGCGGTTTTGGCAATCAAAACACTGGATTTTACAAAAACCGCAGACGGAAAACATCCAACAAAAACAAGCAGATTGTCAGAGATGCTGTAGCACACTACAATCCAGAGGACATTGATGACCACGTTCAAGAATACAGACCTCCAAAGCGTGATGACTGGGCAGAGCCGTCAGACGGAACATTTATCTTGGATAAGAAAGATGCGGACAGAATTGTAAACAGTGAAAATGACCCAGTTTCTTACAAAGAGTTCATCATTAGAAAAATTCTTCCAAAACTGAAAAGGAAAAAATAAGGAATACAATGAAACGGAATCTGCTAATTCTCGCAAAGGTTATCTTTATAGATTTGGTCGCAATAATCGTATTCCCAATACAATGCATCTTTACAGAACGCAATGAGAGGTGCGAAATCTATGACAAAATCAACGAAATGCTGTTTGTTTTCACACCTTATCTGTTCACAAAAAATGTTAAATCAATCAAAAAACGCATACAATATAATCTTAAAAAATCATAAAAAATGAAGTTGTTTGCAAGATATATACACGGCTCTGAAGACAGCACGGACACTGATGTTGTCTATGTTGTTGATGAAATACCATCATTGCAGGAAGCGAAAGCGTTTTGTAGTGCTGACAAATCGGAGAACAGAAATCTGATAACCGTTGATGAGCGAAAGGGCGTTGTGATGGCTTGCTACAAAGGCAGCATTGATGAAATAAACAATTCGCTTATTGACACGTATGATTTGCACGAACAGACCGACCCGTTACTGGTAAAATTCAGAAGATGCAGGGACATTCCAGTCAAATGTATGCGTTCATCAAGAATCATACTATCACACTTGTCTCGGTCACAATTCCGCACACAAATAAAAGAAGCATTACACGGATGCTGGAACGAAAGGCTTGAAACATTGGAACTTCTTGCGGACAATCTTGATACGATTGATTTTGACACATTGAATAAAAATATGAGCGGCGATGACATAAAAAAGGTCATAGCGTTCCAGATAGGACAATGCTCCGCACTTCTTGACGATGTTGAAATCTATACAAAAGGCGGATTGGCCGCATATTACCCGACACTCAAGCCATATTTGTACAGATGCTCAACCAGCATTGATGATTTGAAAGGATGGATGCACCAGTTTTGCGATATGTTACAACCATACATAAGTAGAATTACTGGCAGCGACCAATTCAAAACAATCTGGTATGACACCAATTATGAATACGATTTGATTGCCGAAAAGAAAATAAACATATTATAGCATAACCACTATGAACGGATTGATATTTTTCTTAACATTGGCTATTGTTGCTTTTCTTCTTGTACTTTCTGTTATCAACGAAAAAAAGGCAACGAAGGAAAAGCGGGATATTTTTTGCAAAGGCGCAAAACTTATTTTCTATGTTTGCAAGAACAATGATTTTGACGATTATGAGGAAATTGGAAAATGCACAGTTCTTGACACCAAAGGTGAATCCTTGAAACTTGAATGGAGTGACGGCCATACCTCATACGATTCCTTAATGCAACTCGGCGTGTATGATGACAAACTTGAAGTCTATCACGATGACAAACTTGTTGCGGTTTACAAATTTGAAATATAACAGAAATATGGCAAACAGATACAGAATAAAGATTGTATCGCACAAAGGGAAGTTGTTTTATTACCCGCAGGTAAAGAGTGTTCTGTTTTGGAAATATATCATATTCCCAGACAGAGTGAACACCGAATCCATTGTTGAGGATTACAGCCCGTATCTGGCAAAAACAACGCTTGAAGAAGCCAATGAGATGATTGAGCATCACAAACGCTTATCTTCCGAAAACGATTGGAGCACCACAAGATATTTGTACAAATAAAAAATTTTTATTATATTATAGAAAATAAAATTATGGAAATTACAGAAGAACAAAGAGAACGGTGGAAGGCCGATAAGGAAAAATGGCACAATCGTGCGAAAACCGAAATCCGCAACACGGAACAGCTTAAAGCGTTTGCCGATGAACTCGTTTCGCATTGTTTTGCGTTAAAAGACGGCACTGACTTTTACGAGCAGACCGTTGATTCCGCATCTGCACTTGCGTATGCGGCAATAGAAATGTGTTCTTGTCAATATGGTATGACTGGCTTTCAAATAGGTTGTGTGCTGTGGAGTATCATTGACAAACTTATGCTTGATGACCACGATTGCGGAATGCGTCTTGTGAACTACAACCATATGCTATATCCGCAATACGATGACAAGTTTGAAAAAACAATCAGCAAGGACACTTGGACGGCATTGCAAAAAAAAGCAAAAGAACTCGTTGAAAAAAACAATGAGGAAATCCGCAGAAAAGAGGCTGGTGACAAATATGCGTTCCCTGCTGGCAATAATGTGGCCAAGCATTGGGAATCCATAGCAAACGGCGTAGTTCCATTCGGATATACTGTTGTTGAAAAATAAACGGATATGTTTGACAAAATCGGAAAGTTCATAAAAAAGGCCGTAGAGAATAACCTAAACTTTATTCTTGGAATTGGCATAGTTGGAATCATAATGGCTATAGTAGGACATTATGGTACAGTTGGTTTTAACTGGACTATGTTCCTATGCTTTGAGCTTCCGCTTTATATTTTTGTCGGCTTGGCATTTTATCACATATTCAAAATATTGAACATCATCAAAAAATCAAAGAAATGAAAAACTTGTATTGGTTTAGCGTATTGGACGGTTTCAAATGTGTCTCCATTACTGCTATGATTATTCTTATAGTAACAGTTGTTGTGCTTCTCATAACATATATTGTTATGGTTGCTGAAAACGAAAATGATTCTATTAGGACAAAAATCGGCAAAATGACATTCAAAATGTTTGCCGCACTTTGCGTAACATCGTTATTCGTGATATTCGTCCCTTCAAAAGAGGATATGTATGTCATTTATGGTGTCGGAAAAACCCTTGACTATTTGAAAGAAAACCCAGATGCAAAAAATCTTCCAGATAAAACCGTTGAATTTCTCAATGTTGTTATGGATGAGTATATTGACGAACATAAGAAAAACGATGACAACCAATGATGATATAATTAAGAAACTTGAAGCCATAAGTTCACCAACACCATCCAACTGGCGTGAAATGGCCGAATGGCGTGTCAACAATCGCCAGTGGCTTCGTGTATCTGGTATGATTGCCGTCAAAATACTTGAACGGCAAAACGGCGGGGATAACGCAAGAGAATATATAAAGAATACGCTCGGCTGTGATGATGAATACGCAAGCCATATAGTCAAAGGTGATGCTGACTTGCATATAAGTGAAGCGTTGAAACTTATCGGGTTTGACGGATTGCTGTATGTTTTGAATTACATAACAAACAAAAACAAAGAAAACGATGCCACCTAAAGATTACTTTAAAGACTATTTGAAAATATTGCAACAATACAATAATGCGCCATCAACATCGGTCAGAGATGATAGATTTGAAGTATCATTCAGAACTGAAGATATATTTGGCGGACTTCCAAAAAAACCGCTCACGCTTGAACAAGCGTATAATATACTAAAATGGAAAAGCGGTGAAGGCTCACCTTTTTCTACCATAACAGTTCTTGCCAAAAATCCAGACTATAAAGAACCTAAAAGAAATGGTGGAAAACTGGAAATAAAGCCTATTACAAAAACACGCTTGAACGAGATTGACATTGTTGAACTTGACAAGACTATTGCAAAAAATAAAACAAACACTTTTTATATCATAGCGATTGAAAGTCTTGTTCAATGCGGCGGCGACTATGACAGAAGTTTTGACACGGAAGAAAATAGGGAGATAGTCAGAAAAATATTTGAAAAATACAACAACCAGATATTTGACATAAGGTTATGACAGAAAACAAAAACGCAACATCCGAACAACCAGTTTACACGCAATCAAGCAAAGATGAATTGATGAAACGTGTAACCAATGCGGCCAATATCATAGCTGAACGTTCAAGACGTGGGACTCATTCTTCAGTTGGCATTTATTGCCCGTTGTTTAATGTGCCGTATTCTGTTGTTGCGGAATGGCCTTTGGAAAAAAGAACGCTTTTTGAAAACTTGTGTGCTATGGCCAGCAACGGAGTCATTTATACTGGTGCTGTCGGTGCTGATTTGTACGAGTGGTGCGACAAATATGTAAGGACACACAGCAAGTGCAAGTTTGAAGAAACATATTATTACCAGATGATTAAACCAATAGCGGATTCGCTATTATAACAACATTATAATGGAAGACATAAGAGTTAAAAGATTACGGAAGGCTGAACGCCTATGCGCCTACCTCAAATCGCACAACATCAAAGGCGTAACAACAACCAGAGGAAACGTGAGTTTCACGCTGAACCAGAAACACGGAATCGGAATGTCATTGTCATATTCTGGCGAATACAAACGCAGATATGACAAGGTTAAGGTCTGGTCTTATGCTGATGAAAATTTCATTTTTGACGCTGACAAGAAACTTGAAATCAGATTGTTTCTTGACAAGTTCTCAAAGAGCGTGAAAGATGAAACTGGCATTGACCTGCTTTCCAGAATCACAACGGTTGAATACACCACAATGAACAGATACTCGTTCAAATAGTGTTAAAAACTCTGTTGATAATTTTTCGCATTTTCATATCAACGATTTGAAAATATGTTTTATTTTTGTATCGTCAAAAACATAAAGCGATGAAATATCCAAGAACATATCATCTCCCGTTCTCACAAGGAGCTACCTCTGACGATAAGCGTTTAGAGAGTGGATGGTTTGAGAATTACAAGGGCAGGGAAGTTGTCATAACTGAAAAACTTGACGGAGAAAATTCTTGCTTGAGCTGTGATGGCGTGTTCGCCCGTTCTCACGCAACAGAAACAAGAAGCCCTTGGTCAAGGAACTTGTGGGGCAATGACGGGCTTTATTGGAAAGTGAAAGGCAAAATCGGAGAGTATGAGGAGGTGTTTGGGGAGAACTTGTACGGAGAGCATTCCATACATTATGACAGACTTCCAGAATACTTCCATATATTCGCTGTTGTCGGATTGTCAAACGATATGTTTCATTTTCCTATATTCTACTCTTGGGATGATGTTGAACTCACGGCAAGCATTATGGAACTTCCAACAGTTCCAATCCTTTGGCGTGGCGTGTTCCATAGCGAAGATGAGGTTAAGCAAAAGATTGACGAGATTATGCAGCAGCCGTCAGCATACGGCGACACGAAGGAGGGTGTTGTTATGCGTATAGCAGATGAGTTCAGCGTGGACGAATTTCCGAAATATGTGTGCAAGTATGTGCGTGCAAACCACGTTCAGACTGACAAACATTGGACTAAACATTGGAAAAGGGCACAACTTATATAATTACAAATTTATGGAACTGGAAATAACATATATTAGCACATATGTAACCAGCGGCGGTTATGTGAGCGGCGGAATTGAAGTGGAACACGATATTGTTTCTGTTGATAAAGATATTGATATGAACAAACCGACAGAAGCAATATGGTATAGCATTGAACCTTTTGCCAGAGAGCAGATTTTAACCAATCTTGATATGAATAGCATTATTTCAATACGGGAGGTTTCAAATGGACAGTGATATTAAAATTTTCAACGAGGATTATTACAAGTATATGCGGACTCTTCCAGACAAGAGCATACCGCTTATTGTGACCGACCCACCATACGGAATAGGGTTTGCGGGCGTTACTTCAGACACGAGTTGGGATGACATTATGGATTATCAAGTGTTCATAGTTGAATTTCTGCGTGAAGCGAAACGTGTTCTTACAGATAACGGAACAATATGGATGTGCTGTGCAAGGACAATGTTTCCAACGGTATATGAGGCCGTCAAACTTGCTGGACTACAATGCAATCTTGAAAACTGGCTGACTTACGCAAGACAAAAGGGTAGGGGAAGTTCGCTGAAACTAAAATCGCAAGCGGAGGAAATCCTGCATATAACAAAAATTGGTGCTAAATGGACGTTTAACAAAGTTGAGTATCTTCGTGAAGTTGTAGCACCATATGTCAAAGACGGAAAACCGAGGGGATGGTTTCTTGACCAAAACACTGGTATGCGTGTCCGTTGGAGTGGAGTTGGAAATGTACTTGCGTTCACCTCACCGACATACAATTCCAAGTTTGAAAAACAAATCCACTCAACACAAAAACCAGTCCTTCTGAATGTTGAACTGATAACACTTTCATCAAACAAAGGCGATACTGTGTTAGACCCGTTTATGGGCAGTGGCAGTTGTGCGGTTGCCTGCAAACTCATAGGCCGCAATTTCATAGGTTGCGAAAAAGACGGCGATATGTTCAAAAAGGCAGAGAACTGGATAAACAACATCAATTACGAGGAAGCCGAAAACTATATAGCATCAAGAATAAAATCAAAAGCATTGTTCTAATGGTAGAAAATGTAACAATATACGGAAACTTTGTGTTCAAATTGACAAAACGCAAAAAGACTATTGACATTCCAGTATCCAATTTTGTATATTGCGGTGCTAAATATGGATTGTCAAGCGAGGTTGATTTGCTATTGTCTGGCAGGAATATAGACAAGTATGTTGAATGGATGCATTCACACAACGGTATAATAAGTATATACGATTCTATATGTGATTGTGTGATATTTGACAGCGATAACAAATGCGTTGCTGCCATACAAAGGGCAGTTGTTTCTTCGGATAAGCATTATATCAGAATGGCTGCAAGCAACGCATTGCTTCGTGGCCGTAAATCTGGTTTTAAAAATAGTTGTCAATCCGCTGACTTGTTTGAAAAACAATTCTTGGAAAACGCACACGAGATTGAAAACTATCGTATGACACCAGACATAATTAACACAAGTTGTCGTGCTGCACAAAATTCATCTTTTATCTGGAAAATCCAAGACGAAAGAGAAATACAGCAAATGGCCGCACAGATAGCTTCAACTGGCCAAGATGCCTTATACAAGACACTTGCCGCAATATCATCAGATTTTCAATAATATCATTATGGGCGGAATCACAAAAGCATTTGAAAACGCATTTGAGCGTATGCGTGAACAGAGATGGGAATACATATATGTCCTCATTGACATTCACGGAACTATATTTGAATCGGACTATTCATCCGACTGCAACTACAACTGGCTCGGCAACGCAAAAGAGGCGTTGCAAATGATGAGCGACAGAAACGATATATGCCTTATACTATGGAGTGGCACACATTCCGACAAACTTACAAAATACTGGGCGTATATGGTGAAAAACGGAATAGTGTTTGACTATATGAACAGCAACCCAGAAGTTGGCGACACCGACATATATTCAAAAGAAAAAATATATTTCAATGTCGGTATTGATGACAAGTTCGGATTTGAGCCAGAAACAGATTGGGATGAAATCATCAATTTTCTTGAATCGCATCCTTGCTGTTGATAAGTTTGTTGATAACTTTTTCATTTTTCCTATTGTCATATCAAAACATTGTCGTATTTTTGCAGCGTAAAAATATGGAATTATGATTGACACAAAAGAATTATTTAAGGACGCTATCTGTTCAATTTCTGTTGATTATCGTATGGAAAGCCTGCTTCCGAAAAAACTGGTTGGCTTTGACGAGCTAAAAGGGGGATACTGCATTGTCAGAAAATGGCTGGACGCATACACAAGCAAAGAGCTTTGTGCATTGTATGCCATTTTGAAATCGTATGATGTTTTCAAAAAATTGTATGACGGGTTTGTGCCTATGTGCGATGAAGAGATTGAATATGAGAAGATGGAAAAACGCTATCTTGAAATCAAGGGATTTGAATACAAGAAAAATTATGGTTACTATCCATCACATTGCGAAATTGCAGATGCAATCAACTTCAATATTCTCCATAGTATGTCAGTTGAAGACAAAAAACTGGCCAATTTGCTTTGCAAAAAAGGATTGTTCACACCGCTCTGCATTATGAATCGTGAGGATATGAAAAAGAAAAGCGAAGGCGTTAAGGAACAGAAACTCCGTGATGTTCTTTCAAAACTGATTTAATATGAGATACCATAAGTTTTCAGATGACGTTGTGCTTGTCATTGAGCATAAAAACGGCAATACACCCAAACGTCTTGATGTTCCAGTGTCTGGTTTTGAAATAGGTGTTGTCGGCAGTTATGATGACCCGTCAATATCAGTGCGTTTTCGTGGAAAAAACATTTCCAAATACTTCAATGCACTTATACAAAATAACATAGTACCAAGCGGCATTTGGCGCAAGAAAGAAGGCACATTCACTTGCGGAATATCCGCTGGTGTTGATAATTCCGTTACATTACATAATGCAATGATTTCCAAATATGATAGAATTACGGGAACAAGCGATGAAACCATCACACTATATGCTGATTATGCAATGTGTGGATTGGACGATTTGGGAACAAAAATATCAGACATATTAAATAACAATTATGACAAACAACGAGAGCTTTACGCTGAATATGTAAGCTCACTAAAAGATTGTGAAGAACCTTTATTTGGAATATACTTATAAATTATGGCAGCAATAGACAAGATTTATGCAAACAAAGCGGATGCCGAAACAATCGTGGCATTCTTGAAAGAACATCGTGACGAAATTATGGCACGCTGTACGTTAGACCCAATGCGGTGTGTTTATTCGCAAGATTGGAATGATTGGGATGAAACCAGTGAGGATTACAACCCGTCAAAGGAACATCCCGTAACAAACTTTCCTCTTGCGATTGATGTCTGCATTGCACAGATGGACAATCTCCCGCAACCGATAATTGAAGGTCTGCGCTGGTGTTATAGTGACGAGTGGATTGATATGGTTCGTGAGGCAAAAGGCAAAGGCGGCAAATACGACTTTGAACGCTGGCATTATGTTCCAGCAAAAAAGTTTGTCCTTGATTTCAAAAATTACAAGTTCAACGACAAGAACAACAACAAACTTTGCCTTGCCCGTGGCTATGTTGATGTCAGTGCAAGTTATTTCGGAAAGGAAAACACAAGCGAATATGGAACTACCTTGTGGTTTGATTGCGATGATAACGACAAGGAGGTAGGATGGCACACACTTGATGTTTTTGACATACATATCCCGAAATATAAATGGGGTTCAAGTGATGCCAGTGTTAGAGCCAAAACTATGAAATCACTTATGAGGTGGGTTCGCAAAATGAATTTTCCAAAAGACACCATTCTGTCGTGCAGCACTGGATGGGTTGGTGGTGATTTCAAAATCTATTGCAAATAATGAAAGTTCATATCAGAAAAGACGGCCACGGCATATCCGACTTCGTATCCGAAAAGGAAGCACTCGCTTGGTTTGCGGAAAACGAAGACGTTGAGGTTTGTTATGAACCCATTGAATATGTCGTGTGCGCTGCTATATGGTATGACAACGGAATCGAATATCCGTTTCAGAAACACTATGGGATTGAAACTGGGTTTGTCCTCGGCGGTTACAGACATCCGCATATCGGAGATATCCTGCCGACAAACCCGAATTTCCTGCTAAATGTGTTCGGGCACGCAACGCCAGAGGAAATACAGAAGTATGACGAACTGCGTGTCAAATACGGATGGCACGAAAAAGACTTGACAAGGTGCAAGGCCGTGCAAGGATTCATAACAAGTAACGGAAGGTTTGTCAGTCGCAAGGAAGCGTTTGATATAGCCAAGACCGCTGGTCAGATTGATGAAAATGGCGGGCTTGACGGCGAACTTTTTTCAGAAGATTTATATTAATTATGGAACACAAGAAACTTGACATAACACCTATAACAGCCAAACGGCTCAAATCAATGAAAGGTATGGGTGATGTTGAGTATGCACTTTCCATACACAAGAAACTGGTTTTGCTGCCAATATATATCGAAAACCTGCGTTTAAAAATGCGTATCGAATTTGATTATATTGATGTTGAGGCACAAGTCAAGCAAAGTGTCAAAACATATCTGAAATGGGCTGAAATCGCTTGTATCAAAGATAATCATATACTTCACAGTTCAATAATACTCAAAAGTATTGGAAACCTATCAAGAAATTCAGAGTTGCTTCGTCTATATGCTATTTTTGACATATATTGCAATCACGAATTTGATATGAAAAAAGACTACATTGAAATCGTGAAATTGTATGTTCGTGATTTCTGCATAAAGTTTCCTATTGGAGAAAAAGCATTATGCGACATTTTATTCAGCAAAATTATTGCTTGAAAAATATATGCTCAATTTCATCGTTTCCAATAATGTATTGCTCCTTGAAACGTTCAAGATATAGTTCAATTATTGGATAATAGAATTTGTCTTTCAGATTCTTTTCAAGCATAACAAGCAGCGACATAATTATAGTCTGTGGCCTTAATTGTTTGTTGTTAGCATATTTCTTGTGTTTTTTGTAGAAATGTGCTTTATCGTTTTTATAGCTGCCATATCGGTAATCTCGCCAAAAGCTGTCAAACTTGTCTTCAACCTTAAATCGTATATGAGTAAAAGTTTCAATAAAACGACCTCTTGTATCTCGTATTCCGTGTTTAAGCAAATTGTTTTGTATGTCTATGTGTTCAGCAAGTTCCATAGTGCTCCATTTGTTTAACAGTTGCGTAATTTCGTTGTTAAACTCCGCACCCATATCGGACAGCCTTTCTTTTGAAACTGGCTTTATGTCAAGTTTTTCGTTTATGAAATCTCCGCATTTCAATATTCTCATTATAATGGCGTTATATGTTTTTCACAAGTCTTATCGGTAGTTTTATATATGATTTTGTACGGTCGTATATAAGTTTGTTGTAATTTGATTTTAATGCGACATATCCATATCCTTCAGAATCAACAAAGTCATCACACCAAAAGAAAGACCTATCGCCAAAACCGCAAACCTTGCCGTTTACAGCACCAGTTGTTCCAACATATCCAGTATAAAGTGCGTTGAAACCGAAAATGTCTTTTCCGCCCAAACTTTTTGACAATAGCCAATCCCTGCTTCCAGCCGCCGAAATAAACAACGCTTCTACATCTTTATATGTCGGAAGATGCCATCCATTCGGAACTACCCGTTCAGCCGCTTTGTATGCGTAATATACATCATCGCCGTTCTTTACATAATCTTGACCTTCTTCAAGCTGGCTTCCGTCTGCGCAAACAGTAATGTTGTAGTTCTTTGAAGTCCATATATTTTTACCAATCTTGACACGACTTGAAAACAATATGTCATTAAGTCCGCTTTTCGTAACGGGCTTTATGTCAAGTTTCTCATTTAATTGTTCGATGTCAAATATTTTCATAATACTATTTCTTTTCAAAAACGATGATGTCAAATTCATCCAGTTCATCAAAAATGACGCTTTTGATTCTCAAAAAATATCTTTCGTCCAACGGCTGCGGATTTGACATTCTCTTTATCTGCACAACTTCTCGTATCGTACCATAGTTGTCGTTATATACAAGGTTTTTGTCAAAATTTGAAACAGCCAGATATTTGTACCGCACAATATCATAATGAACGAAAAATCCGTCAATGGAATATGCCTTGTTTCTTCCCCAAGTTTCAAATCCGAACAGTCTTTCGTATTTCGGCATATCGGTTTCCGAAATAAAAACATATCGTCTTTCCTCTGTTCTTCCGCTCGTATATGTCATTATTATTGTAACAACATCACCAGTTTTGAGCAGACCTTTTAATCCGTCCAGTTTGATGTTCTTCAGCCGTTCCCTTGTTATCGGTTTTATACCAAGTTTCTCGTGTATGCGTTCCATTGTTTTATGTGTTTTTTATAAATCTCAACGATACACCATACACACCAGGCAGCGTTTCCTCCCACATAGTTCCGTTTTCATTATATTGGTCTCCGTTAAGCAACTTCATAGTATTTGTGCTGCCATCCGTTTCTTTTTTATCACCGATAATGAAATTTGCATATTGGTTTTCTCCTATCATCCTGCTCTTTCCATATATCCCAAGAAATTTTATACCAAACCCATAGTCATCAGTTCCGCCATATTCTTTTGATACAAGTGATAAAACATTACCATTTACAGATGAAAACAAATGATACCAATCATTTGTATATGGCAATCGCCAACCATAAGGAATAATTTTTTGTGCACTCATTTCCGTATAGAAGTATTCACCGTTATGCACGAAATAATCAACACCCTCAACAAGACGAGTGCCGTCATTCGCTCTTGTGGTTGATGCGTTTTCGGCTGTCCAAATCTGTCCGTTTATTGTAACAGTTTTCGTCTTATACAATCCGAGCTGACTTTTTGAAATAGGTCTTATGTTCAGTTTCTCGCTGATTTTTGTCGTTATCGAATTGCTATACAATATGGTATAGTTTCCATAATTGCCTATCTGTTGGAAATACAAATCAGAGAACGGCTGATACGGAGGTTTGTCGTATCTTCTTATCTCCTTTATTATATATCTGTAACCACTTCTATCCGCTTTATATTCCCCATTTCTTCTAAACTTGCTGAACAATGTATATGAAAACTTGTTTGAGTAATATGCTATAAGCGTGCCGTGCTGCCTATCGCTATATAAATTGGATGTGTATAAAGTGAAATTGTAGGTTTTCGCATATGCGTACTTCCTCATACTTTCTTCGGAAACAAACACAAACCTCACATCTTCTATACCGTTCATTGTATCGCAATGCACGATTACAACATCGCCGTCTTTCAGTTGCCCGAAAATATCCCAGCTTCTTGACATAAGCTGTGTCCTTGACATTGGCTTTATATCCAATTTCTCATTGTATTTTTTGGTATCCATTATTTCCATAATCTTAATATTGAGGTTGCTTTTCTTTTTTTGATTCAAGCGGACAACCGCTGAACATATTTCCAGTATCCCTAACGTGTGAAATATCCCAGCAGGACAAATCCCTTGAATAATATGAATTTGCGAACATCTGGAACATATCATTCACACTTGACAAATCCCAGTTTGATATTTTTCCATTAAACTTTGAATATGCGAACATCTGATACATATTCTCAACTTTACCGACATTCCACTTTGATATGTCGCCATTGAAATCCGAATCATAAAACATACGGCTCATATCAACGACATTGGAAACATTCCATTCAGATATGTCGCCGTCAAATCTGTTGAAATCAGTCATAAACAGCCCAGACATATCTTTTATTGCTGAAACATTTATGTCGTTGAGGTTGCAATGCAAGCCTTCATCCAATATGCGTTTGTCCATTATTCTTATAAGTTCGGCTTTTGTTGTCGGCCTATAATTGTACGGATGCATATCATTAAGCCTTGTTTTTGTTACTGGCTGTATGGAAAGTTTCTCATTTAATTTGTCATCGCATTTCCATATCGTTTCGTATGTTCCATCAAAGACAGTACCGCCACGCTTCACAATATATTCGTCAAATGGCTGCTTCTGTATATTGTCATATCTACGTATTTCAATGACTTTCAGTTCACCGTTTGGGCGTGTCCAACAATTCAATAAACAATCAAAGTTGTTCAACAGTGCAAAAATGAAACCGCTTGGACTATGGCCGATAAATGCACCCTCATTACGCTCGGCATCACTATATTTGTAATACCCAGACAAATTAAATTTTTTGGCATATTCGTATTTGCGCATATCCTCATCTGGCACATATAGCATAAACATACCATTTATCCCTTTTGGATATGCGCTGTCTTTAATCACAACACTGTCGCCAGCTTGCAAAAGTTTTTTTGGGTCTTTGCTAAAAGCAACACCCATATCATTAAGCCTTGTTTTTGTTACTGGCTGTATGGAAAGTTTCTCATTGAATATGTCAGTTCTGTAAATACGCATACTTAAAAAAACAATGGTTGTTTCTTGGTGTCATTCTCAATGGGGCATCTACGGAACATATGTTTGTCATTTGTTACATTGACAACGTTCCATCCAGACAAATCTCCGTTGAACACTGAATCTTCAAACATACTTTCCATAGTGGTTACGCTTGACACATTCCATTTTGAAATATCTTTGTCAAATTTTGATGAACAGAACATATAACTCATATTGGTTACACTTGACACATCCCAACCCGATATGTCCTTGTCAAATATGGAATCACTGAACATAGATGCCATAGTTTTCACATTTGACACATTCCATTTTGAAATATCTTTGTCAAATTTTGATGAACAGAACATATAACTCATATTGGTTACACTTGACACATCCCAACCCGATATGTCCTTGTCAAATATGGAATCACTGAACATAGATTCCATACTTTTCACATTGCTGACATTCCACTTTGAAATGTCGCTATTAAATTGTGAATACATAAACATTTCTTTCATAGAAAGAACATTGCCGACATTCCAGTTTGATATGTTCCCGTTGAATGATGAATTTTTGAACATAAAATCCATTTCCTTTACGCTTGACACATTCCATTTGGAAATATCCCCGTCAAAAGCCTTGTTCCTTTGAAACATAGATTCCATATTATCCACGTTTGAAACATTCCATTCTGATATATCCCCGTTGAATTGTGAACCAGCGAACATACCTTCCATATCCCTCACATTTGAAACATCCCATTTGGAAATATCTCCATTGAATTTGTCAAACCCGTAGTTGTCGGAAAACAAGCCGTACATATCAGTTATTTCCGAAACATCAATGTCGTTCAAATCACATTTAATTCCATTATCGTAAATGTGGTTTAATATGCAATCGACAAGTTCATCTTTTGTTTTCGGGTGGTGTTTGTGCGGACGCAGTTCGGCCAGCCTTGTTTTTGAAACTGGCTTAATGTCAAGTTTTTCGTTTATGAATCTGTTGGAGTCAAGTATTCGCATAGCACACATTTTCTATATTTATAAGAACAACAAAAAGGTCAGTCGTTAAAGACTGGCCGAATATCATATCTTGAACTTTGGCTGTTTCCGTTTAAACCTTGCGAGCGGTGAATATGTGAACATACTCGTATGGTCGGTAACTCCAGAAACATCCCAGTTTGAAATGTCGCCATCAAATTTTGAATATGCGAACATACCTTTCATATTCGTAACATTTTTTGTATTCCAATTTGATATGTCATCATTGAAATTAGAGCCATAGAACATACATTCCATAGTTTGCACACTTGATACATCCCATTTGGAAATATTGCTGTCGAATTTGGAATTTTTAAACATAAACTCCATAAACGACACACTGCTGGTGTTCCAGTCTGATATGTCTCCGTTGAACTCGCTGTCTTTGAACATATTATCCATATAGTTCACATTATGAACATCCCATCTGGATATATCTCCGTCAAATTTGCTTCCACAAAACATAAAGGACATAAACATAACCCCAGAAACATCCCATTTGGAAATATCACCGTTGAATCTGCTTTCTTCAAACATTCCACACATATTGTAGGCACTGCTGACATTCCAACCAGAAATGTCGCCATTGAAACAATGGTTACGGAAGAACATTTTTACGAATGTCCGAACTTTTCCGACATTCCATTTTGATATGTCTTGGTTAAAGACCGTGTGTCCAAACAAGCATTCCATATCTTCAACATTGCTCACATCCCAATTTGATATGTTTTGGTTGAACGCCGAGCCATAGAACATATGCGACATAGTAACCACTTTTGAAACATCCCATTTTGAGATATCCCCGTTAAAGTTTGAGTATTCAAACATACTTGTCATATTGGATGCGTTTGACACATTCCATTCGGAAATGTCCACATTTACCACTATGCCATAAAACACCTTTGAAAAATCAGTGATGCAAGAAACATCAATGTCGTTGAGATTGCAGCCGTCACCTTCTTTTTCTATCCTTGAACGCACAATGGCCTTCAGTTCCTCGTTGCTTTTTGGAAACCATTTGTGCTTACCACGACCTTTATTCGCAAGCTGCGTTTTTGTGAACGGTTGTATGATAAGTTTTTCGTTTATGTATTCGTCAGTATCAAGTATTCGCATCTTTGAAAATAGGTTGTTTTTCTGGTTGGGATTTCAACGGACAGCCATAGAATATTTTTTTATATCCTCCGTCAAATATGCGGAAACCAACATTCTGTGTATTCCAGTTGGACAAATCTTGATTGAACGATTCTGCTTGTTCAAACATAGATTCCATATTATATACATTACTGACATCCCATTTTGATATGTCGCAATTGAAATCTTTTGCCCAGTAGAACATATGCGACATATTCTTCACATTGCTTGTGTTCCATCTGGATATGTTTCCAGAAAACCTTGACAATCCAAAATTGATTGAGAACAGCCAGCTCATATCGGTTATTTCGGAAACGTCAATGTCATTCAGATTGCAGTTGTTCCCGTATTTTTTCATTCGTTCCTCTATGATTTCCCGAAGCTCATCCTTTGTTTTTGGAAATTCCGTGCATTTTAGAAATTCACCAAGCCTTGATTTTGATATTGGCTTGATGACAAGTTTCTCGTTTATGTATCTGCTGGTGTCAAGTATTCTCATATTATTCAAATCTTTTACAATGAGAACCCTCCGCCGCCTTCTTCATCCTCGTCCTCTTTCTTTTCCTCTTTCTTTTCCGCTTTGAAGTCGGCTTTGTCAGCACCGTCAAGTATCTTCTCTATATCCTCATCCTTATAGCCTTCTTTTTGGAGTTCCTTTCTTTCCTTGAACTTTTTGTTGGTGTCCAAGTCCTCTTGTGTCATACCACTGAAACGCATAACAAGGAAGTCGAGGTCAAAATACGGAACATCATTACCCTCGCTGTCTTGTGTAACGAGGTTCTGCATCATAGCGGAAATAAATTCAGATTTCTTCTGCAACACCTCGGTTTCACGCATTTCAGTAAACACGTTATCAGAAACAAAGTCAAGCGTAAGAGAGTTTCTGAATGAAACATCTGTTGAGAACTCCTTATGTTTAAGACAGAGTTGTATATATACGGGTTTTATGAGTATTTCCTTGAATATGCTTCGCAGGCGGTTTACAAAGTTGTTGAACTTCACCTCCTCACGCATCATAGATTCGGTGTTCAACGCATAACTTCCACGGCCTTGCGTGTTGTCAAAACGGGTGAACGGAATCTTGCTGGTCTGCCAGAGTTTCTGCTTGAAGTAGTTGAGTGCCTCGGTGTCGGAGAGGTCTGGTCCGTCACCGCCCAAGGTCTGTATCTGCGGGCTTTCTCCTCCTACACTTGGAAACCAGTATTCCTTGCTGAACGGCATCATCGGCCTTCCGTTCACGTGCAGTTCACCGCTTTCCTCGTTGAAATCAATAATCTCCTTGTAGTTGTGCATCATCTGCGCAAGTGTCTGCTGACCACGGTTTCTGTAACTTTCAACTGGTATGGTGAACAATGTCTTGTAACTTGAATTTGTTACAGCCCACATAATCCTCGTGCTCTCCATAATACGGAGAAGGTTGAAACTCCTTGACAAACGTTCCACATAGGAAACACGGCTTGCGCTGTCAAACTGCGCATAACTTATATATATGATTTGTGAGTCGTAAAGCACACGCTGCTTGGCTGGGTCATTCGGATATTGAATCCAGATTTTCTCTCCAGTCTGCTGCGAAACTGCTGGAATTAACGAAAGGATGTCAAGTTCCTTGAAGTTTATGATATTCTTCTGTGTTTCTGGTTTTGTCGGCTCTCCGTCATATATGATTTCAAATGCGAGGAAGCCTTCAATGAGGAATTTGCGGAAATAACCCCAAGCCATATTTTGGTCCCAGAAACCGAAATAGGAATATATGCTGTTGAATATATCAACAACCTCCGTGTTCAGTTCATCGGTCAATAGGGTTTTGTCATAAAGCAATTCGCAGAACAATCCATTCTTGTTATAACATATTGTTTCGTCTGTCAAAATGTCAAGAATGTCCTCAATCTCGTCCTGCATAGCGAGCCTGCGCAGTTCGTTGCGCTTTCTGTCATCGTAACGCTGGTCATAGATTGACACGTTCTTGTGCATTGACGGGTCTGTGTACGAGAACCCTTGGAATATGTCATATATAGAATCTTCATATTGGAATATTTGGGTGTTCGGTGTTGTAGGGTCAACATCATAAAGACCGATTGCCCTTGAATTTTTGAACACTTTTCCGTCAAAGTCCATACCGAGGTTGCTGATTTTTCGCAGCATCTTCGACACTCTGTTAGTTGTTGCGTATGTCCTTGGGTCTTTCCTTGTGGTAATAAAACCTGCCATAGTCTAATGATTAAAAGATGATTCCATATATTTATAACGCCATTATAATGACATAGTTTTTGTTGATAACTTTGTTGATAACTTTTTGAAATTTTTTGTAGATTATATGAAATTTAGTTGTATTTTTGCATCGTGTTCAAACAACAAGTTTAATGAGTAACAAAAGAACAGAGATTATGGAAAAGAATGAAAAAAGACTGGTGTCCAGAGAGGATGCCGCTGAATTTTTGAGATGCACTCAACAGACGGTTTCTAACTGGGTGAAAAACGGTGTCTTGAAAGGACATATGATTAATGGTAGGCTTTTCGTTGATTCCGACACGCTGCACGCACTTACCGACAGCATTGCCGAACTTGAGGAATCCAAAAGAAAGGTGAACGAATTACTTGACAAGTCAAATGCAACAGCCAGCAAACTCCAAAACGAGATTGATGACAAGCGTGCGGCACTCGGACTTTACAGAGGCGGTACTGCCAGCAGAATCACCAGAGATGCGATTGCTTCGTTTTTGAAATCACTTGGGGATGTTTTACCAGAAAAAGAGTGTGACGTTCTCATCGGCATTGTTGAAAGCGGTGATGTTGCTTATGTTGCAGACAATCACGGGCTTTCTGAAGAACGCACGGTACAAATTGCGAATAAGGCTTGCAGGAGAATCAGACACGCAAAATGCGGCAAGATTGTTGAAGAAAACTATCACCTCAAAAAAAGACTTTCCGAACTTGAACGGGAGAACAACAATTTGAGAAACGGTATCGTTCCGCCAAAGAGCACTGAACGAAACCCAATCCTTGACGAGCGAATTATTGACTGCGACTTTTCCGTCAGAACAATCAACTGCCTTATCGGTATGGGCATTGACACGGTGGAGAAACTTGCCGCATCAAAGAAAAGCGACATTTTAAAATACAGAAATGTCGGCAAAAAAACACTTTGCGAAATTGAAGACTTCGCCAAAATTCACGGAATCAATATCGGATAATAACAAATAACAAACAATAATCATTAATCATTAAAAATTAAAAGTTATGAAGAACAGCAAAAATGTAAACAGCAAGAAAAACAGCCAAGTGTTAACTGAAACTGAAACTGAAACTTACGGATTGGGTTTCCAACAAGATTTTTCCGTAGATAAGTTTCAAATCGATGGAGAAGAACCGACATTGGAACAATTATATAAAGGTTTTTCCGACACATCCGATGATGACGGCGGTAGTGTGGTTGCGTTGGATGGAAAACTTATTATTCGCCCGAAATTCCAAAGAGGTTATGTTGTAAAAGAAAACAAAAGATGGCAATCAAAGTTGTTGGAAAGTGTGAGTTTGGGCTATCCGATTGGACATATGTATTTTGGCCACAATACAGCAACAAATGATTATTGTGTTGTTGACGGACAGCAAAGATTGTTGACATTGTTTAACTTTCTTGAAGGAAAGATTAAATTCAAATATGAAAATTGGCTTAATAACCCAAGTGGAAACCTTGTGTTGTTTAGACAATTGCCAAAAGAAGTCCAAGAAAAATTTTTAAAATACAAGCCAACAATTAACAAATGTAAAGGCAATGAACGAGATTTGATGAACTGGTTTACCATTATTAACCAAGATACGTCATTGCTTAACGACCAAGAGTTAAGAAACTGCGCATTCACTGGAGAATGGTGTGAGGATGCAAAACGGCATTTTTCAAAAAATTCAAAAACATCAAAACCAAATAAAATTAACGGTTTTGTGTTTAACAAGAAAGACAAAGACGGACGATACTATTATGACACATTTATGTATAATAGGGCTGCTGAAAGACAACTTGTTTTGGAAACGGCATTGGATTGGGCAAGTGCGATATGGGCTGTTGAAAGTGGTGAAAACAAATGGTTTATAGAACACGGTGAAGGTGAGTTGGTTGGTGAAACATATTTAAAAGAAACACCAAAAATAAAGGCTAAACGAATTTTAGCATATATGGAAGAATTTCATAATTATCCAGATGCCGAACATTTGGTTAAGTCATACACAACAGTGATTGATTGGGTGCGTTCTATTTTTGACGAAAGTACAATAAATTCAAAAATAACGAGACTCACTGATTGGGGAAGGATTTACGCTTTATATGGCCGTAAACAATTAACAATTAAAGAAAAAAAGGAAATCAACAAAAGTGTTGATAGACTTATGCAAGACCCCGATGTTGTCGCATTATCACGAATTGTTGAATATGTATTGCGTGGAGAGAGAAAAGATGATGAAAAAATGTTAAGCATACGGAACTTCACAATCAGCCAAAAAGATGCTTTATTTAAGGAATTTGGCGGCATTGACCCCGTTGACGGTAAGAAACACGATAGCCCAAGAGATTTTTGTTGTCATCATATTGTAATGTGGTCGTTGGGTGGAAAAACAGCACCCGAAAATCTTTTGATTACAACAAAAGAAAATCACGAGAAACTTTTGCACGGAAACAAGTTCACAGAATCTGACATTAAGGATGCGAAAAAACGCCTAATCGAATGTGTCAAAAAAGGAACTCCAGAAAAATATGTACCACTCATTAAAAAGAGTAAATAATAAATAGGTTATGTCACAGATGACTTAATAATTTAGGTCATCTGTGACTTTATAAATTCGCTAAATATAATTCTAAACTTATGGAAAAATCTGAACATTTTGAAGAAATATATAATCCAATACTTGGAAAATACGTCATTCACTTAAAAAAAGGTTTTTCTAAAACATATCTGGAAAATAAAATCATTGCACCGACAAAAGTTTCGCTCAATGCTGATTTTTCAGAATTTCTTGGAAAACCGTCAAAACAAAAAAACAGCAATTTGCGAGAGGCGAAAAAAAACAAATACGATGAGTTCTATACGACATTTGAAGATATTGATAAAGAGCTTTATCATTACAAAAATTTTTTCAAAGGAAAAATTGTGTATATGCCTTGTGACAAAGTTTTAAATATAGGCAGAAGCGAATTTGTTAATTTTTTCACATACCACTTTAAGGAATGGGGCATAAAAAAACTTGTAATCACACAATATATAAAAAATGGTAATGGTATAAAAAAAGAACTTGGCATAAACGGGTTGGCTTTTGAATATAACGGGGAATGCGATGATTCAATGTTTGTTGATGAGAGTGAATTTGTTGTAACCAAATTAAATGGTGACGGCTCTTTTTCGAGTAAAGAGTGTATTGAGATAATGAAAGAATGTGATGTTGTCGTCACAAACCCACCATTTAGTTTATTTCGCCAATTTGTCAATCAAATTATAAAATTGGAAAAAAAATTCATTATTATCGGTAACAAAAACGCCATAACGTATAAAGAAATTTTTCAATATATAAAAGATAACAAACTTTGGCTTGGATACACGACACCAACGGATTTCATAACTCCGTTGAATAAAATTGTTGATGAAAAAAGTCAATATATGGTAGATGGTATCGTGCATCAGAAATTAGGATTGTGCAATTGGTTCACAAATGTCGAACACAACAAACGAAAAGAACTATTTTATCCGCAAGAACAAAAAAAATATAATCTTGTAGACTACCCCAAATATGATAACTATGATGCAATAAATGTGGATAAACTTGATTTTATTCCTATTGATTACAACGGAGTAATGGGTGTTCCTATTACAATTTTAGAGCATTATAATCCAAATCAAATTGAAATTATTGGACACGAGCACGACCTTAACGGAAACGGCGGAGATGGTGTTGCTGGTGGGCAATTTATGATTAATGGTAAAGGTGTTTATAAACGTATTCTTATCAGAAAAAAATCAAATAACAACCAATATTTTTGATACAGAAAAAATAAGTAACTCATATATAAACCACATAAACCATCAATTTATGGCAACACACAAAAAAACAGACAATCAAACAATCGTAAAGGCATACGTAATGAAAGCCAAAATGTCAAAACACGATATTGAACGTGTATGGAAACCAACGATTGACGAATACATAAACTATTACAACAAACTTTCCGACTGGATTTGCAAAAATCTGACAAGTGTTACTATCGGTGATTTGTTGAAATATGTTGGAGAAAAACAGATAAACAAGGGTGTTGGGTATTACACATATTTCATTGATGAACAAAAAACAGATTTGCCACTTTACACCCTTTTCACAGACTGTCCGAAAACTCACGCAGACAATTTGCTGTTTGAGGCTGTTAGGAAAATAAATCCAGAGAATTATAACGGCAACCTATTGTCATTGTTTGAAACTGGATACAGAAGAAACGGGTATTTTGATAATGTCATAAGCAACTACCGCACAAAAATGACAACTCTAAAAATAAACCCGAAATACAAAAGGTTCAGTTCCGAAAATATGCCGACCGATGAGGTTCTTCTTGAACAAACCGTTTATGAAGTTACGAAAAATGACTTCAAAAATGATGATGACTGGAAAAAGTCAATAGACTATATGAAACAAAAGTCAGAACCGAACACCGCACTAATCTTCCGTATGGAAACATTGTTTGATTATTGGAAAGACCATAAACAAGATGTTGAGCAATATATCAATCAGAAAAGGGTTGAATGCTTGAAAGACTTTGGTGGCTGCAAAAGAAGAGCGGATGGATTGTCTATGGTTATCCTCTTAAATAAGAAATTAACAAAAATCGAAGCCGATGGCCTTACTTCATATAAACTCACGACAAATCTGTTTGGTGGAAAATATATGATAAACATTTTCGGTCATCGTGCGCTCGTTTCTGTTTGCAATGGAGAACGTGCTGAAAACGAAAATATTGACATATGCAACAAGCACGGTGAGCGTTTTACATTCAAAATTGAAAACGGAAATCTTTTTGTCGCACTGACAGCCGATTACAATTATGAAAAACAGCCGAATTTGCCGAAAAACATTGTTGGCGTGGATATCAACATAAAGCACTCAATGCTCAATTCCAGTATTGAGGACAAAGGCAAAGTCAAAGGTTATGTTAATCTGTATAAGGAATTTCTTTCCGATAAGAATTTCAGAAAAACCATAACGAGTGACGAAGAGCTTAACCAATACATAGAACTCTCCAAATACGCAACATTTGGAATCACAGAATTGGACTCGCTTTTTGCCCGTGCCACAGACACCGAAAAAAGCATACTTTGCAAAAGAGAACTTGCTATGCAGGATGTTTTTGAGAAACTTGAGAAACGATACAAAGATGACCACAAAATCAAATTCTACCTTGGCTCAACACAGAAGTTACGTGCGCAGTACATATCTTATTTCAAGATAAAAGAAGCGTATAACCGCAAGCAGCAAGAATATGATTTGGCTCACGGTAAAACAGACAATCCTGATGAAGTTTACAAAAGCGACTTCATCAACGAGCCGTCAGCAAAAGAAATGCTTGTCAAACTAAACAGAATTGAACGGAAAATCATCGGTTGCCGTAACAACATCGTAACCTATGCGTTCAACGTCATTAAAAATAATGGCTACGACACCATTGGCGTTGAGTATTTGACATCATCGCAATTTGAAAAAAAGCGCAGACTGCCAAGCATCAAATCACTTCTCAATTACCGCAAATTACTCGGAAAACCGAAAGATGAGTGGAACTTAAAAGAATGGAATGATGTATATATGTGTTATAGGCCAGAACTTGACGATGCTGGCAATATTATGAATTTCACAATCACCAATGAAGGAATCAAACGCAACAAAGAAAGCACGTTTTATAACTCTTTCATCAAAGCAATTCATTTTGCTGATGTCAAAGACAAGTTCGCACAACTCACAAACAATAACACAATGAATACGGTATTTATACCTTCATCGTTCACATCACAGATTGACAGCAAAACACGAAAATTATATCTTTTGGAATATACTGAAAAGTGCGATAACGGAAAAACAAAAAAGGTTGTCAAGTTTATAAACAAGCGAGTGCTTCGTAAAATACAAGAGCAGCATCTCAACGGAATGAACGCAGACAACAACGCAGCACGGAACATCAGAGACATTACAAAAAATCTGCGTGATGTTTTCACGAAAAAGCAAACCGACAAAAACTGCTACAATTCTGCCGAGTTTATGATTCAGACAAAATTCAAAAAAAGACTTCCGCAAGCAACCGTTTTTGGTGAATTGAACAGAAACGGGTATGTTAAAGTATTGACCCAAGAAGAATATGACGAACTCACAAAATCAGCAAAATAATTTATTACTGATTGAAAAATAAAGCGTTCTTTGACATATTGTATAACAAACAAGCATTTTTGTAAGAGATAACCCATTTCATTTTATTGATATACAATGAAATGAAAAGAATATATTGTTGAATGGCTATGTTTGTATGCTATTTACAACGAGAATCTTGCGAAACACAGCAAGTTGGTTATTGTTGAATGGCTATGTTTGTATGCTATTTACAACCAGCTCATAAGCACCTCCTTCCTTGATGTAATTGTTGAATGGCTATGTTTGTATGCTATTTACAACTCTCTCGCACCTTGTATTCCTCGACTTCCTATTGTTGAATGGCTATGTTTGTATGCTATTTACAACGTACGAATGTCTCCTTTGTTTAAGTTTATGATTGTTGAATGGCTATGTTTGTATGCTATTTACAACAGAAAACATAAGCGGATTCAAAAAGAATGCATTGTTGAATGGCTATGTTTGTATGCTATTTACAACGATGGCAAAGAATGAGAGACGTAAACAGCAATTGTTGAATGGCTATGTTTGTATGCTATTTACAACGGTGAAACTCAAACTGATTGAGGAAGGGAGATTGTTGAATGGCTATGTTTGTATGCTATTTACAACTGTGAGGACAAGATGAACGACTGAATGATATTGTTGAATGGCTATGTTTGTGTGCTATTTACAACGCTGATTGGAATGAGACAAGTTGGAGAATATTGTTGAATGGCTATGTTTGTGTGCTATTTACAACACAAGGAAATTACCAAACTCGACAACAATGATTGTTGAATGGCTATGTTTGTATGCTATTTACAACGCAGCCCTCATCCCATCCTTATATAATTGAATTGTTGAATGGCTATGTTTGTATGCTATTTACAACTTTAGAGGAATTTCTGTTACAACCGATTGATTGTTGAATGGCTATGTTTGTATGCTATTTACAACTAAAAGTGGCAAATCTGCTTGGAATGAGATTGTTGAATGGCTATGTTTGTATGCTATTTACAGCTAAAAGTGGCAAATCTGCTTGGAATGAGATTGTTGAATGGCTATGTTTGTATGCTATTTACAACATATGGTGAGCAAGGATTTCTTGCAGAAGTATTGTTGAATGGCTATGTTTGTATGCTATTTACAACGATATTGCTTGCTTTTGTCAATCTTTTGAGATTGTTGAATGGCTATGTTTGTGTGCTATTTACAACATACAAATGATAGAATTTGTCAGAATTTTGATTGTTGAATGGCTATGTTTGTATGCCATTTACAACGATTTTTCTAATTTCCTTTTTGTTGAAATCAATGTTGAATGGCTATGTTTGTATGCCATTTACAACATCGTGACGGAATTAAGTTGGTGGATTTCAATTGTTGAATGGCTATGTTTGTATGCCATTTACAACAAGACTTGTCCAAGGTCTTTAAGTTACACAAATGTTGAATGGCTATGCTTATATGCTATTTACAACCCAACGGTAGAGCAGTTCAAGGCATTTCTTAATGTTGAATGGCTATGTTTGTATGCTATTTACAACCGTATGAGTGACACAGCGTCTTTTGATGTTAATGTTGAATGGCTATGTTTATATGCTATTTACAACAGGTCTCCAATTTCTCAACGGGCAACGTAATGTTGAATGGCTATGTTTGTATGCCATTTACAACAAGACTTGTCCAAGGTCTTTAGGTTACACAAATGTTGAATGGCTATGTTTGTATGCTATTTACAACTGTACGACACAGTGAATTTTTGGATAGACGAATGTTGAATTGCTATGCTTGTTTGTTATTTACAACTGTGAAAGACCTTGAAGTATTATACCCATTAATGTTGAATGGCTATGCTTGTTTGCTATTTACAACCAACCAACCAATTACATATTGTCATTTAAAAACTTATACAAAATATGCTGGACATAAAACCAATCACAAACACACAACTCAAATCAATGCGTAACAAGTTTGTTGATGATAAATTCGCAAAACTGGTCAAGATTTACGAGAACGTTGTTTTGTCGGACAAGCATCCGAATGCAATCGGTGCGGTGTATGAGGACAATGACGGCGAACCTCATCCGTTCAAACTTGACGATAACGGAAATCTGGTCAATCTTGACGGAACACCAATAGACAAAAACTGCATTCCGAAAAGTGTTCTTATTCTAAACAAACGGAATGAGAACAAAAATGTCGGATTTACAAAAACTATCGGAAAAACCAAATTTGTCGTAGATTATTATGATTGAACGCAACACCACAATACTTGGGGACTGCATTGAAACAATGCAGGACATTGATTCTGGCTGCGCAGACCTCGTTGTTGCTGACCCTCCGTATTGGAAGGTTGTCGGTGAATCTTGGGATTACCAATGGAGAACCGAGCTTGAATACATCGGCTGGTGTCTGGCTTGGATTAAAGAGGTTTCAAGAATACTACGATATGGCGGCTCGTTCTATTGTTTCGGATATTTCAGAACGCTTGCCCATCTAATACCTCATCTTGAAAGCCTCGGTCTTGAACTTCGCCAGCAGATTGTAATAGACAAAGGTATGCGTTCCGTTTCTGGAAGGGCTACAAAGAATTACAAGTTGTTCCCCAATGTAACGGAAAGCATACTGTTCATAATCAAGGACAACAAGAAAAAGATAAAGCCGTTTCTTAAAGAACGACAGAACGCACTCGGACTCACTTCCAAACAAATAAACGAGGCTCTCGGTGTAAAGACAAACGGCGGAGGTATGTGGAGCATATATACTGGCAAGAATGTTTGCGAGCAATTCCCGACAGAAGAACTTTGGAACAAGTTGTCGGAAATACTGGAGTTTGACCTGCCGTATTCAAAAATCGCACAGACGTTCAATCCGCAAATGGGGCTTACTGATGTCTGGACTGACATAGACTTCTACGAAGAAAAACGATACCATCCGACACAGAAACCGCTCAAACTTATAAAACGGCTCATATCGGCAAGCAGCAATGAAGGCGATTTGGTGGTTGACCCGTTTGCTGGTTGCGGCAGCACACAACTTTCGGCGATAAGTCTGAAACGTGATTATATCGCCATTGAAAAAGATGAGGCATACCATAAAACATCTTTGCAAAGAATAAAGGAACTCGTTTCACAAAAATCGTTATTCTGAAAAACAAAAAACCAGCAGGTTTCTGCGGGTTTATATTTAAAACATCACCAGTTTCTTTTCAAATGTATCTATAACGGTTTTTATGTCGTTGTCAAAAATTTCAATGTAATTCAAATTGTTTTCTTTAGCACATTGCCGTTTCTTAACATCAGATTCGCACCACACTTTTGCTGCGATATTATAGTATTTTGAATTTTTTGATTTCCAATAATTAAGTCTTTCAATATCAGTCTGGCTGTTTTCATCAAACGGATGACCACCGTGCGACCAATGTGCATTTAGTTCAACATACAAATCATAGGATTTTATATAGAAATCACATCTGTAAGGATACAATTCTGACATATAATTGTAAACAACATCATTTTCTCCGAATTTTTCAACAAGATAATCATAAAAAAGTATTTCAATTCTTGATATGCCAGAAGTTGTTTTCATATGTTTTTTGTTTGCCGTTTCTATAAGCTCCTTGAATCGTATTCTAACTTTATCGACATATCCTTCTGTTCGTATATATGATTCATCACCATATCGTTCTAATGTTGTCGTTTTTATCTTTAATTTCACAGCATCTAACTTTGATGCGTGTTCTACACCATATTTTTCAATACAAGTGTTTTTTGATTTATCTTTTATTTCTTCAGACTGAAATGGATTTTCCACTCCATATTTTTCAAGAAATGTATGACGTTTTTTATCTTTAACACATTTTGCTTGTGACGGATTATCAACACCATATTTCTCATTGTTTGTTTTCTTTATAGACTCTTTAACCGCATTGGACTGAAATGTATATTCAACACCATATCGTTCCATTGAAGTCATCTTTTTCTTTTCTTTCACAATATCTGACTGTGAAATGTGCTCAACGCCATATCGTTCAAGACAAGTGGTTTTCTGTTTTTCACGAACAGATTTTGATTTTAAAGGATGCCCGCCATATTTTTCTTCAAAAATTTTATTAACACGTTCACTTATCAATTCACTATGCAGTGTACATTTATTACCATATTTTTGTATATTTGTTTCAATGGCCTTGTTTTTAATAATTTTAGATTGCATAGGATTATCAACGTCATAATGCTCATTTAAAGTCTGCTTCTTTTTATCAGAAACATTATTTGAATTGGCCATACATTTTCTTGAACAATAAGTTAAATAGCCAGTTTTTAAGTTTACAAATTTACAACGATTTCCGCAATAACAAATTCCGAGTTTCAAATCTGTGTCGTTATGCAAATAATGATATAGTTTTTGATTAAATGTAAATTCCGAAGGAAATGACATTTTTTGTATCTCATTATACTCAACAACAAAATTCTTTCTAAATGTAATTTCTTTATAAAATGATATATCGTTTTCGCACAAATTTATATAATAATCGTATGTCATAATAGCATTAAATAACAATACATTATTTATAAAAAAATCCCCCAAGCATTATACTTGGGGGATTTGGTTGTCATAAAAACATTAGAATTAAATGCCAACGATTTGTTCGTCCCAATAATCGCATCTAAACGTTAATTGGGCTTCTGCTGCTTCAGCATCGCTGTAATCCAAGGTATCGCCAACCTGCAACTGACCAGTCGGGAAAGCATCCTTGCAAATGATTTTACGATAGATTGAGCCGTCCCTGTTAAATTGGACCACTATCATACTCCCTACATAATCCTTCTTCATACCGCTTGCGCCATTCAGCGGATTCCAGATAATGTTGCACCATTTTCTCAATGCGGTGTAAATGTAGTTCTCGTTTGAGTGGTTGAGGTTCATTGTGAACGTCATAGCCAAGTCGAGAGTGGTCTTTTCTGGGAATCCAGCGTATGAACGGGTTGCTTGTTTGAACTTCTGTTCAGTTGTACTCACAGAAGGGTTGAGGCCGTCAAGACCGCCGATGCTTTTTACGTGTTGCAGAAGCAGTGCTTGGTCAAAATTGACTGCGGCTGGCGGGAATATAGTGACCTCAAACAACGCCTTATAGACGGGTTCGTAGTGCTGTGTACTCGCTATAGAATTACTATAATGTGGTAAAGCCATAATATTTCATATATTTTTCGCCGACACAAACAAATTGTGCCGTATATTATTTATACGAACACTTTTTGATGATTTTGTCTATTGCAAAAAATCATCAACACTTGTTCCATCTATGAATTGTATGTATTTGTAATAACAAGTAGGATTGCATTGATTGCCACTGTTCCAGTTACCACACATAAGTTGAAGTACACGTTCATTGCTATGCAGGGAAGTATCAATGCCGCTGTCTGCCAAAAGATTTCCAAAATTGTCAAACGCCTTAAAACGATTTTGCGTTGCGTTGAAATCCCATTGTATAATCATAGGACTGCTTTGGGTTTCAACATACGGTATTTGTATTTTTGTAACATTGGACGCAGCTGGGTCATACGAGTTTTTGCATAAAGCCCAATACCATCCAGAATTGTACATCCAAATCAAACAATAACCACGATATGCTGTGTTATTATGCGATAAGCAGCTTAATGGTTCTTTGCCATTTGTATGTGTTGTTGAATAAAACATTGTTTTAAACCGCAGCCCAAAACCGAAATATTCTGGGCATACGCCATTTGTTGGAGGATTTGGCGTTGATGTGTTCCATTTTATACTTCTATTTATATATACCGACTTATATCCGCCGTTTGCGTATATGTAATAAGCTCTATTTGTCACGTTTCCATTTGTAAACCATACACCATCCGTTGTTGTTCCCCAAGGATAATTAACATTTACGGCGTGGTCAACCACAGTGTTGTTTTCACAATACACATTAGTTAAATAAACTTCTGTCGGTTGTGGGGGGGGGGCGGACTGCTCGTATTCTCTTCTCATATTTCAATTTTATATTAAACAATATTATCTGTCAAATTCAAACGAACCGTATAGAAAAATCTAATAAAACTGGAATTATTAGTCCTTCTTTCTTGTTTCAACCTGCCACTACTTTTTAGGTCTGTTGCCAGACGGTCATCCATAGTTGGGCAGTCCGCAAGCGTAAATTCGGTGCTACGGACACCTATTATTCTTAAACCTTCACACAAGATGTTAATCGCTGCATTCACATCTCTGTCGTGGTGTTCACCACAAATAGGGCAGACCCATTCACGGTCGCTCAAAGTCAAGTCTTTCTTGATGTAACCACACGTGTGGCAGGTCTTACTGCTCGGATAGAAACGGTCAACCAACACGACTTGCTTGTCATTTACATTTGCCTTGTCAAGTAAAATCTGCTTGAACTTGTAGAAACCAACTTCTTGGATTGCCTTTGCAAGTTTGTGGTTCTTCAGCATTCCTTGAACATTCAAGTCCTCCATACAAACCAAGTCATACAAGGATAGCAAAGCATTTACAACCGAATGGATGTAAGCGTCTTTCTGATTGGTCAGTCTTTCAAACGCCTTTGCGATTCTGACACGTTGTTTCTCTTGGTTGTGCGAACCTTTCTGTTTTCTTGACTGCTGCCTCTGTAATCTTTTGACTTTTCTTTCTTGCTTCTTGAAAAAGTGTTTGTTTTCAAAGACCTCACCGTCACTTGTGATTACAAAATCCTTGACTCCGAGGTCAATGCCAACGCATTGCTTGGTATGCTTGAACTTGATAAGTTCATTCTGCGGGATGTCAACAAGGATGGATAAGAAGTAGTTGCCGCTCTTGGTTCTCGAAACGGTCGCACTTCTTATCTTGTCCTTGTGGTCTTGAAGTCTCTTGTAATACAAGTCCGAACATCTGAATCTTATGTCCTTTAAGTCTTGAGTCAGCGTTATTTTTCTTTCATTGAACGTGTTGCGTTTGGAAATCGCTTCTGACGGAAACAGTGCTGACTGCTTGTCTTTCTTGGATTTGAACTTCGGAAATCCGTTGTGTTGTTTGAAAAACTTTGAATAAGCGTCAAGCATTTGTCTGATTGACTGCTTCATCACCTTTGTGTTCTGCTCCTGCAACCAAGTGTAGTTCTCGTCTTTCAATAATGTTCCGTGAAACCATTTTGAAATGTCAGTTAATCCAAGAGTTGTTTTGTCTTCATCATAAGCATTGCGTTTGAGTTCGAGCGTCTTGTTATACACAAAACGGTAACAACCAAGAACTTGATTCAGTCTTGCCTGCTGTTCCTTGTTCGGATATAACCTTACCTTGATTCCTCGCAACATATCAATAAAAAAGAGGCATTAAACTTGTGGTAGTAATGTGGAGAGTACCGACAAGGATAAAACCTCTGTATATATCTTATTCTATTTTGAAACGACTCTCCACTTTCGTTTCATTATATAAATAGCATTAAACTATAATATATTTATACGGGTTTGTTTTTATACGTTTTTCGTAGTTTTCATTAGATTTTCAATAAACTGTTACCAACCCATTGCTTGTTATAAACTTTTTTGTATGTTCATCAACAGTAGGTTTGGCAAATCCGTCAAGCCTTGTTTTTGTTACTGGAGTAATGTTCAGTTTCTTGTTTAGATATTGTTCTGATTTCAGTATTTCCATACAAAAATAATTTCTATATTTATAAATAGAATGAATAAACAATATATTAGTCTATGGGAATACTTAATGCCGACCGATATATAAACGAAAAACTTGGCATCAAGCCAGTTTCAAAAACAAGGCTGGCCGAACTGCGTCCACACAAACACCATCCAAAAACAAAAGGCGAACTGATTGTTTGCATAGAAAACCACATTGAAGAATATGGCTTTTTTTGCAACTTGAACGACATTGATGTTTCTTGCATAACGAACTTCTCATATTTGTTTTCCATTTCCACATTAAAGGATTTTGATGGAAACATATCTGAATGGAATGTCAGAAATGCGAAAAATATGACTGGTATGTTCCAAAGCTCAAAATTCAACGGCGACATTTCCAACTGGAATGTTGGCAATGTTACAAATATGTCATATATGTTTTACAATTCATACTTTGATGGCGACATATCAAAATGGAATGTCGGAAAAGTTTTAAATATGGAGAATATGTTCCAAAATTCGGATTTCAACGGCGACATTTCCAACTGGAATGTGAGCAATGTTACGAAAATGTCGTATATGTTTTGCGATTCAATATTTAAAGGCGACCTATCCAGATGGTCGGTTGGAAATGTGTGGCATCGCCACGACATATTCAAAAACTGCCCAATGCAATATGAGGAAGAGCTGCAACCAAATTTCAGATATTAGAAAATTATGAAAATACTCAATGCCGACCGATATATAAACGAGAAACTCAACATCAAGCCAGTTACAAGAACGAGGCTTGCTGGTATGCGTGTGCATAAGTACAAGTATTATCCGCAGTCAAAGTTTGAGTTGAAAAGCATTATAGATGACCGCATAGCAGCAGAAGGAGATTTATGCGATTTGAACGATATAGATGTTTCTGCCATTGACGATATGTCGCATCTTTTTTATGAATCAACTTTCAACGGAAACATATCCCAATGGAACGTGCATAATGTTACGACTATGGAATGTATGTTCAGCCGCTCATCTTTCAAAGGGGACATTTCAAAATGGAATGTCTGCAAAGTGAAGAATATGACCGATATGTTCAAGCTGTCCTTGTTTGACAATGACATATCCGATTGGAATGTGTCAAATGTGAAATATATGTCTGGAATGTTCCACACATCACAATTCAACGGGGACTTGTCCAAATGGGATGTGTCAAAAGTGTTTGATATGACTGGTATGTTCTGCTATGCCGAAAAGTTCAACGGGGATTTGTCCAAATGGAATGTGTCAAGGTCGCAAACTATGACATATATGTTCTACGGGGCAAGAAAGTTTAACAGTGACATATCAAAATGGGATGTGTCAAATGTCATAACTATGACGCAAATGTTTGAAAAGGCATCTTCATTTGACCAAGACTTGTCTGGATGGAACACCAAAAGCATTATGGTATATACGGATATGTTCAAAGATTGCCCGTTGGAAAACCAGCCAGAAAAACAACCAATATTCAAATAGGATATGAGAATACTGAAGTCCGACAAATATATAAACGAAAAACTGAACATAAAACCAGTCACAAAGACAAGGCTTTATGGTATGCGGCGTATTCATAATTATCATCCGACATCAAGGGAAGACCTTTATTCCATCATACAAGACAGAATTGAAAAAGAAGGGGCTGAATGCGATTTGAACGACATAGACGTTTCCAACATTGACAATATGGAAGAACTGTTCTACACCTCCGACTTCAACGGCAACATATCCGAATGGGATGTCAGCAATGTAACCAATATGAAAATGATGTTCAGAAGTTCGGACTTCAATGGCGACATATCAATGTGGAATGTCAAAAATGTTGAGGATATGACCGATATGTTTTGCCAATCCATTTTTAATGGCGACATTTCCAGATGGAATGTGAGCAACGTCAAATGTATGGAAGGTATGTTTTCGGAATCCAGTTTCAACGGGGACATATCGGAATGGGATGTGTCTAATGTGATTAGTATGAAGGGTATGTTCTGTTATGCTTATGAATTTAACGGCAATCTTTCCAAATGGAATGTGTCAAGTGTGCAAACTATGGAATCTATGTTCTATGGTGCTGAAGAATTTAATAGCGACATATCTGGATGGAACACCCGTAGTGTTGTGAATATGATGCAAATGTTTAATATGACACATAAATTTGACCAAGACTTGTCTGGGTGGGATGTCAGAAGCGTAAAAACACATATCAATATGTTCAACGAGTCTCCACTTGTCAATCACCCAGAAAAACAACCATTATTCAAATAGACTATGATAATACTTAAATTAAAAGACTTTATAGCAGAGAAATTAAACATACAGCCAGTTCAATCAAATGGCGTATCGAAATACAAGTATTTTCCAAGATGGGAAAACGAACTGATTGAGATAATTGCGGAACGCATAGAGAACGAGGGCGTGCATTGCGACCTCAACGACATAGACGTTTCTCGCATTAAAAATATGTCAAGGCTGTTCAACCAGATAAACAAAACGCATATGTTTGACGGCGACATTTCACAATGGGATGTCAGCAATGTGAAAGATATGTCCTATATGTTCCAAGAGTCCGAGTTCAACGGGGACATCTCACAATGGAATGTGTCAAAGGTCAGAAATATGCGTTCTATGTTCTGCCATTCCGCTTTCAACAAGGATATATCGGACTGGGATGTTTCCAACGTAACCGATATGGGCTATATGTTCTCCGTTGCGCAGTTCAACGGCAGTCTGTCAAGATGGGATGTTTCCAATGTTGAATATATGGACTATATGTTCTCACATTCAATGTTTAACCGAGACATTTCCCAATGGAATGTGTCAAATGTAAAAATGGCCAGCAGAATGTTCTACAACTCAAGTTTCAACCAAGACATATCAAAATGGAATCTTGAAAAGGCCGCAACAACCGACATATTCAAAAAATCTCCACTTTCCTTTGACTTCAACGGATGGAAAAGACCAAAGATGAAATAGTATGGAAAACACAAACAGACTTATCATAAGACCAGTGTCAAAGGAACGGCTGTCTGGTATGAAACGGAACTACCGTTATTATCCGAAAACAAAGGATGAACTCATACAGATTATTAAAACCAAGATTGCAAACGAAGGAGACGAATGCAACCTCAACGACATCTGTGTTACTTATATAACAGATATGAGCAAGCTGTTCTATGATATGCACCAGTTCAATGGCGACATATCGGACTGGAATGTTTCCAATGTTACGAGTATGTCGCTTATGTTTGCTGACTGCAAATTCAACGGCGACATTTCCAAATGGAATGTGTCAAATGTAATAGATATGTCATTTATATTCAGTCGTTCTAATTTCAATAATGATATTTCAAACTGGGACGTTTCCAATGTGAAAGATATGGAAGCGATGTTTGCAAATACAAGTTTGTTTGACCAAGACATTTCCAAATGGAATGTGTCAAATGTTTGCAATATGAAATATATGTTTTTTGCCGCCAGAAATTTTAACCAAGACATTTCCAAATGGGATGTTTCCAATGTGCTGTCAATGGAAGCTATGTTCAGAGGTGCGTTGTTTTTTGACCAAGACTTGTCTGGTTGGAATGTTGGAAAAGTGAACAACAGCGAGCATTTCGCAAATATATATATGTCCAGAGACAATAGCAAAATGCCGAAATTCAAGAAAAAGAAAAACCCGAAAAACAACTTGTATAAATAAATAAAAAAACAAACTGATTTTATTACTAACCTTTTAAATTCAAAGATTGATGATTATCCAGAAAGTAAAAGTTCGCAACACGGAAAACCCGCTGGACGAACAAATCATTAATGTACCGTGCGAAAACGGCGAAAAAATCATTTCACAAGAACCTTACGTATTAGAATGTATCAACAAGTACCGTGCAACTCTCGGTGGTTCGGACATTGAAACAATCTCCAATTTTGAGAGTTCAAGCCAGAGCCGCCTTATTGACAACACGCTCATTGAGAAGAACAACGGCAAGTTGAACATACAACTGAACAAGAAATACGACTATCAGATGGACGCTTCCGAAGAACCAGAAGAAGTTGTCAGCGCATTTGAGGAAGGTGTCAAGTACAAGATTTCAGTTGCGGCCAATATGAAAAAGGGCATCAACATCTCAATCAAGGATTCGCTGAAATTGTCAGTCAAATCCGAACTCATTTCAGCAGCCCTTTCCCACGACAGCTCGCACGCATATTCAGCAAAGGTGGACGAGTGCGTGAACGGAGGCTATTATGTTTCCATACAAGGCGTAAAATGCTTCCTCCCAGGCTCAACCGCATCCTTCTACCGATTGAGCGACTACACTTCCATACTCGGCAAGGAACTTATGGTCATACCGACAATGTACAACAGCAAGCGTGATATGGTTGTCGTTTCACACACAGCGTTCCTTGACATTATACGCCCAGCCGCCATAAAGACCGTTATGGACGAGGACAGAAACACCGAATACGAAGGTATCATAACATTGAAAAAACACGACTACGTTCTCGTTGTGTTCAACGGCAGTCTTGCAGGCAAACTCCTTTATTCCGATATGAACGAGGAAATGCGAAAACTGTTCAACAACAATGAGATTGAGATTGAGAAAACCCCAATCAAATTCTTTGTTGATTTTGAGCAGAACGGACAGTTTATGCTCACACAGAACTGGTATACGAAGAACTTGTGGAAAGAGAAAATCGCCAAGGAGTTCAAGCAGAACACAATTCTTGACGGATGTGCAATCAGCACCACGAAAAACTTTATGCTGGTGCAACTCACATACAATGTCATTGGAACACTCGCACTCAACAACCAGATTAAAATCGGCGACCATATCAAAGTGAAAATCAACTCCGTTGATGTGGAAGCCAGAAAAATAAAACTATCGCTATGCTCATAGACACCAACAAGACAATAACTGGAATAATCTATTCCGAGGTGACAATGGAACTCACCATCAAATACAATGACGGCAATGTCGTGAAATATGTGAACGTGCCGAAATCCGTGTACGAGAGCATACTTGAAAGCGGCAAGAATGTGTCTGGTTATCTGAAGGAGAGTCTTGACACCAACTATAAGAAAATTGAATTGGTTTAACATTTAAAAAATATAAAATAATGGACAAAAATAAAGAATACGAAGAAAATCTTCTCCGTGAATTTGGCGGCGAAACGCAAAAAGACAATATGATGGAAAGCCCAGTTGACAGACCAGTGGTTATGGATTTGGGCAAGGTTGACAACCCTATGGGCATCAACAAGCAGATGACACGTGAGGAAATCAACAACGACCCGCAGATTATGAAAATGAACTCGCTGGTGAACTATATGCACCTGCCGCTCGCTGGCTTCCCTTCAGAGGGCAGGTTTTACCGTGACGATTTCGAGGTGCATATCCGTGCCTGCCGTGTCGGTGAAATCCGTGAATACTCTATGATGGACGAATCTAACCCGAATGACATCATTGACAAAATGAACTATATGCTTTCACAATGCGTGAAAGTTATGTTCGGCAATATGCCAGGCTCGTACAAGGACATCCTTGAGCACGACCGTTTCTACCTCATCAAGAAAATCCAAGAGCTCACATTCAAGAACGGGGAAACCGTAATCAACATCCCCATTCCAGACGGCTCTTGCAAGACCCCAGGATGCCACCCGCAGAAAGAAGTGCGCCTCACTTCCGATATGCTGGAACGTCCAGACCGTGACCCGCAACTGGAAAAATACTACGACCCAGACAACAAGTGTTACAGCATCCGCACAAAGCACTATGGCACAATCCAGATTGCACCGCCCACAATCGGCGTTACAACAATCGTTAGGGATTGGGCTATCAGCAGGGCGCAAAACCAGAAACAATGGGAACAGTCGCTCGTGCAGATGATTCCGTTCTTCCGCCGTGAGTGGAGACAATTCAAAGACAAGGACATTTTCAATATGGCTACGGAGTTTGAAAACTGGGATACCACAAAATACACGCTCATCTACCGCTTTGTTGAAAAGATGAACGCAACCGTTGGTATGAGTCCGAACATCCACGTTATTTGCGAGTCCTGCGGAGGGGAAATGGAAGTCCCAGTTATGTTTCAAAGCACGTCAGATGACGGAGCTGAAACCAGAGGAGGATTCAAATCTCTATTTGTTCCGACTATTTCAGATAGATTTGACGAACTTCTTGAGGAGTAGGGTTCTTCTGATGGAACAATGGCATATCCAGCCTTCCGAACTTGACAATATGCAGTTCTGGGAATACGAGATTTCCTTGGAGGAATACGAGAAGATACTGAAAGAGAGAAAGGAAGAGCAGGACAAGCAGCAGGCTTCATCTGGTATGAGCGACCCAGCGAAGATGGGAAGCAATATGATGAAACAAGCACAGAGCAGTATGAAAATGCCGAAAATGCCGAATATAAGTATGCCTCATATCTGATAGAAAAGCACCAGAGTTCTGGTGCTTTTCTTTTATAAATATAATGGCATTATAATGAATCATATCAGATATGACAAAAATTCTTAAATCCAACGAATACAACAAACTTGATGAAGGGTTGTCCATAAAGCCCGTCACCAAAACAAGACTTGCCAAATACAAGGAAACTGTTGGTAAAACCATTGTTACATTCCGCTATGACGAAGATAACGATGAGGTTGTGGCTGTGTTTCCGTATATAGAAAACAATGACGGTACTATTATGTGTTATTCACATATTGGCCAGCATAGTTCCTGCGGGTGGGACTGGGTTCAAGAGGATACAATCCCAGCTACAAAGGAACAATATGCTGATTTGCTCAAAGAACTTGAAGACCAAGGATATGATGACTTGCTTATTGAAGATGAGATATTCAACGAATCTTTATGCGTTAGTGAAAAATGACAATCCAACCAATAACAAAAGGAAGATTGACAAACATTAAAAATAATAAATTACGGAATTATCCCATTTAGTCTTGTAAGAATGTAATTGGTATAAATAGAGTATAGTATTTCAATTAGATGGAAAGAGTTTACACATATAAGTTTAGGATATATCCGAACAGAGAGCAGCAAGTTTATCTTGCTAATGTGTTCGGGTGTTGCAGGCTTGTGTACAACCATTTCCTTAATGAGAAGAAACAACAATACGAAGAAACAAAGACAAGCGATTCATACAACATTCAACAATCTAAACTGACCAAACTCCGCAAGACTGAAGGATTCGAATTCTTGAATGATATTCCTTTGCAGTCTTTGCAATGCAGTTTGAGGAATATGCACACTGCGTATGACAATTTCTACAAGCGCAGAAGCAAATACCCGAAGTTCAAGAACAGAAAGAACAAACAGTCGTTTAGGATTTCACAGCCAAACACGTTCCGAATCAAGGATAATAAACTTTATATTCCGAAACTCAAAAGCGGAATAGACATTGTGGTCTCCAAAGAAATCACTGGCAAGATTTGCTTTGCCACAATTTCAAAAAACAAGGCTGGCAGATATTATATAGCGATAACAGTCAAGCAAGATTATACGCCAAGCAGTAAAACCTATGAGCGTGTGGGTCTTGACCTCGGAATAAAGGAGTTGATTATAACAAGCAAGGGATTCAAATACGCAAGTAAACGTAGTATAATTAGATATTATAAAAGAAAGTTAAAGAAATATCAAAGATGTCTGGCAAGAAAGATACACGGAAGCAAGAGATACGAAAACCAAGTGTTGAAATGCAACCGAATCTACCAGAAAATCACGGACATCAAAACCGATTACATACACAAGATAACCACAGAACTTGTCAAAACTTATGATTTGATAAAAGTTGAAGACCTCAACATTAAAGGAATGATGAAGAATCATAAGTTGGCAGAGTCCATCTCCGAATGTAACTGGCATCAGTTTGTCCAGACACTCGAATACAAATGCAGATGGAACGGCAAAACTATGATGAAAGTCGACAGATATTATCCATCAAGCCAAATGTGCAGCGAGTGCGGTTACATAAACAAGAAAGTCAAAAATCTGGGTGTAAGATATTGGACTTGCCCGAACTGCGGTGCTCATCACGACAGAGACATCAACGCAGCGAAGAATAATGAATCATACGAGCCAGATGAATGGCAGAGACATATCTCGGCAAGGAATGTCGAGTACAGTCGTGGAGCTGTGTATCAACCGTTTGCAAAACCCAAGAAAACTGGTGAACAAACGGACAGCAACGAAGCGACTATTGAACTTGAAGTTTAACAAGACTAAAAGGGATAATTCCGATGAAATAACAGAAAATGAAGTAAAAAGATTTTTTGAATACGGAATTGTAATCAGCACCAATACCGAAAGGTTGCTCCGTATAGAAAATACGTTTCTTACATTGCTTTCAGATTTTACAAGAAAAAACGCAAAAAAATATTTCGGCTTTATGCCAATTAAATGTGAACTTGAAAACGATGAAGGTGGTATGGATTATTTTCAAGTAAATTACTCAAAATTGATTCACGGAGATTTTGAAAAATTTGCCGTCAAATTTGTTTCATCTGTATTTAATGTACTGAATGACTTTTGCAAAGAAATGCTTGATTATGTTTTCAAGAAATAGCACAAACAACAATATATGAAAAATGGCGGATTCAAGTCCGCCATTTTTTGTTTCGGAATAAGTATATTGCCCGTTAATTTTCTTCGTAGTATTTTCCAAGACCAATCAAATTTGCAACCTCGTATGCCCACTGTGTATAATTACCGTTATCAAATTCTTCAAATGCACTAACACTTGGTGACAAATAATTCAAATAATCACCATCATAGATTGTATCAAGTATTTTTTTATATGAAGCGTCATCGCTTAATTTATCATATATAAATGGTTTTATGCATTCACTGATGTATGCTTCAAACTCACTTTTGTTTATGCGTTCAGCGGCATATTCGGCAAATTCAATTGCGCCATCTACATCTTCACCATTATACAATGCGTGATAAACAGCTTTAAGTCCGTCATCAGTCATCATATATTTGCCGTCAAGCTCTGTTCCGAGAACAAGCCCACGGAGTGTGTATTTCTTATTGTTTGACATCTCGTCAATTCTTTTAATTCGTGCCATATCTTCAAATTATATTTTCTATATTATTTATACATCGCATTTATCGGTCATTCAGCCGATAAACACAATTTATCGGTTATCTGGCCGATATTTGTCCTTATGGTTTTCGCTATACATTCGTTTCAAAAGTTGTAGGACGTGCTGGTTTGCAAATCCTTTGCCGTCAGCAACACGTTCAATCTCATAGCCGTAGCAGTCACGCAAAAATTCAGCAACGGCCTGCGAGCGTGAAGCACCAGCCCGACAATGCACATAGAAAGTCATAAACGGGCAGTATTCAATAGCATAATCTATAAACTCGTATATCGTTTTGGCCTGCTCATCTGTAAGCCCTTTTATTCCTTCAACATCATATCCGTTCACATCCCAAAAGTCAATGTTAAGCACAGTTGGCTGGCTATACCAAAACCAGTGCGATTTTTCGTCTGGCTCGCTTATTGATATATATGCAATCGGATTTGTCATAGCCATAGACTTTGCTGGAAATGCGTGCGGCACATTATTTTCCGTCATACACTTGTCAAAAAGACGTTTGCTGAAAACATATACTTTCCGTTCCATATAACAATTTAGTGATTTAAAACAGAATCATAAACAAGTGACCAGCCGTAAGACAACGCAAAAACAAGATTTTGGTTGTCTTTGAAATATTTTCCAGTTAGCGGATATTCAAATTTCTCGTTGCGGTATATGCGGCATACATACTCATAATTGCCAGCACTTGTTGTTCGCATTGCATTAATGTCACCATACTGGCTTACCATACTAAATTCATATTTTTTATCACCCCAACGCCACCTTATGAACATACCGTTTTTCAATTTATCGGTTTCTATGCTGGCCATATCAAAGTTAAAGATTGATTTGTATTGGTTGTAATCTTCTTCAGATACATAAAAAAACTCAACTGTATATTCTTTTTTTGAATCCGACACAAGTTTAATGATAACGGCATCTCCAGTTTTCAATTTATTTTTCCAATCGAACATACCGCTTTTCAATCTTTTCTTTGTTATAGGTTTAATATCCAGTTTCTCGCTTATGTATTCTTTTGAATCCAGTATTCTCATAAATTAGTCATATATTTCTCCTTTCAGCCAGCTCGGTTTTCCTTCTGGTAAAACAAGGTTTGGATTATGTCTGCAATAAAAATCACCACCAACTTTCTGTGGTGCGCATTCAAGCGAGGTTAGATTATTAGAACTGCAATTAAAATTTCCACCAACTTTTTGTGGTGCACATTCAAGCGAGGTCAGATTATTGTTATTACAATAAAAACCTCCACGCACTTCCTGCGGTGCGCCTTCAAGTGTGGTCAGTTTATTGTTACTGCAATCAAAACCACCACCGACTTTCCCGAATTTTATTTTGAGTTTTCCGTCAATGACCATATCATCTAATACTCTAACATTACCTCCGCAATCATAACATTTTGATAATGGATTCCATATAAGATTTTTCTCTTCTATAAATCGTATTGTTTCCTTATCAACAGATGGCTTTTTATAATCGGAAAGCCTATCCTTTGTAACTGGCTGTATGTTCAGTTTCTCGTTTATGTATTCGTTTGAATCCAGTATTTTCATAGTTTAACGTATTATATTTCCTTTCAGCCAGCTCGGTTTTCTTTTTGGTAAAACAAGGGTTGGGTTATTGCTGCAAAAAAAATCGCCTCCGACTTCCTGCGGTGCTATTTCAATGGTGGTAAGTTGATTGTGAAAGCAAATAAAATCCTCACCAACTTTCTGCGGTGCTCCTTCAAGGGTAGTCAGATTATTTTTGTTGCAACAAAAACCTCTGCCAACAACACTCGGTGCTCCTTCAAGTGTTGTTAGTTTATTGTCACTGCAATCAAAAGTTTTACCAACCTTTTGTGGCGCACCTTCAAGCGAGGTCAGTTTATTATAATAGCAATAAAAATCCCCGCCCACTTCATTCGGCGCACCTTTAAGTGAGGTTAGCTTGTTAACACTGCAATAAAAATCCCAGCCGACTTTCTTCGGTGCGCCTTCAAGTGATGTCAGTATATTGTTATCGCAATCAAATTTACCTCCAACTTCTTGTGGTGCGCCCTCAAGTGTGGTTAGATTATTATCACTACAATTAAAATCCCTGCCCACTTTCTGCGGTGCTCCTTCAAGGGTGGTCAGTTCATTTTTGCTGCAATAAAAACTGTTACCAACCACATTCGGAGCTCCTTCAAGGGTAGTCAGTTTATTATGAATGCAATTAAATTTCCCGCCCACATTCTGCGGTGCTCCTTCAAGGGTGGTCAGTTTATTATGACTGCAACTAAAATCCCCGCCCACTTTCTTCGGTGCTCCTTCAAGCGATATCAGTTTGTTATAACTGCAATCAAAACATCCACTAACTTTTCCGAATCTTATTTTCAATTTTCCGTCAATGACTATATCTTCTGATACGCTAACATCGCCATCACAGTCATAACTCATTGTTTTGGGATTCCAAACCAAGTTGTTTTTTTCTATGAATTGCCTTGCGTTTTCATCAACAGAAGGCTCTTCTTTAAATTTGACAAGCCTATCCTTTGTTAATGGTTTAACTACCAGTTTCTCGTCTATATATTGTTCGGTTTTCAGTATTTGCATAATTTTGATTTAATTTATAAAATTTCCTTTCAACCAGCTCGGTTTTTCTTTAGGCAAATACAAATTCGGATTATAACTGCAATAAAAATCACCGCCAACCTTTTTCGGTGCGCCTTCAAGTGAAGTCAGATTATTACTATTGCAACTAAAACCCCCATCCACTTTATTCGGTGCACCTTCAAGCGAGGTCAAATTATTGTTACTGCAATAAAAACCTCCATAAACTTCCTGCGGTGCACCTTCAAGTGAAGTTAGATTATTATGACTGCAATCAAAATACCAGCCTACTTTTTTCGGTGCGCCATCAAGTGTGGTCAGATTATTAAAACTGCAAACAAAATTTCCACCCACTTCCTGCGGTGCACCATCAAGTATTTTCAATTTATTGTTACTACAATCAAAATATCCGCCGACTTTCTTCGGTGCTCCTTCAAGCGAGGTAAGTTCATTATAACTGCAATAAAAATTTTCACCAACTTCATTTGGTGCGCATTCAAGGGTGGTCAGATTATTACCAATGCAATAAAAATGCCCACCGACTTTCTTCGGTGCGCCCTCAAGGGTGGTCAGATTATTATGATTGCAACTAAAACTTCCACATACTTCCTGCGGTGCGCCTTCAAGTGTGGTCAGATGACTTTCATTGCAATTAAACTCCCCGCCGACATTTCCGAATTTTATGTTCAATTTTCCACCAGCAACTATATCCTTTGATGTTTTGACATCACCATCACAGTCATAACTCATTGTTACTGGATTCCAAACCAAGTTGTTTTCTTCTATGAATCGCCTTGCTTTTTTATCAACAGAAGGCTCTTCTTTCATTTTGGAAAGTCTGTCCTTTGTAACTGGCTGTATGGTCAGTTTCTCGTTTATGTATTGTTCGGTTTTCAGTATTTGCATATTTTAACTTATTATTTCTCCTTTCACCCAGCTCGGTTTTTCTTTTGGTAAAACAAGGTTTGAATTATCACTGCAATAAAAATACCCACCGACTTTATTCGGTGCACCTTCAAGAGAGGTCAGATTATTGGAAGTGCAATAAAAACCCACACCAACTTCTTGCGGTGCGCATTCAAGAGTGGTCAGTTTATTATAACTGCAAATAAAATTATCACCAACATATTTTGGTGCGCCTTCAAGGGTGGTCAATACATTACTGCTGCAATCAAAATTACCACCAACTTTCTTCGGTGCTCCTTCAAGGGTGGTCAGATTATTATAACCGCAATCAAAATCTTTACCTATTTCTTGAGGTGCGCCTTCAAGGGAAGTCAGTTTATTACCATAACAATGAAAACCAACACCAACATATTGCGGTGCGCCATCAAGGGTGGTCAGTTCATTATAACCGCAATAAAAATTACCACCAACTTCATTCGGTGCTCCTTCAAGCGATGTCAGTTTATTGTTACTGCAATCAAAAATCCCGCTAACTTTTCCGAATCTTATTTTCAGTTTTCCGTCAGCAACAATATCCTCTGATACTTTAACATCACCTTCACAATCATAACTTTTTGTAACTGGATTCCATTTAAGGTTGTTGTATTCTATGAATTGCCTTGTCTTTTCATCAATATAAGGTTCTTCCCTAAATTTGGAAAGTCTATCCTTTGTTACTGGCTGTATGGTCAGTTTCTCGTTTATATATTGTTCGGTTTTCAGTATTTCCATAATTTTGATTTAATTTATAAAATTCCCTTTCAGCCAGCTCGGTTTTTCTTTTGGTAAAACAAGGTTTTGGTTATATCTGCAAATAAAATCCCCACCGACTTCCTTCGGTGCGCCTTCAAGCGTAGTCAGTTCATTACCACTGCAATAAAAATTCCCACCGACTTCCTGCGGTGCTCCTTCAAGTGAAGTCAGTTTATTATCACTGCAATTAAAATACCCACAGACATTTTTCGGTGTTCCTTCAAGCGTTGTAAGATTATTATTACTACAACTGAAACACCCACCGACTTCCTTCGGTGCGCCTTCAAGCGTGGTCAGATTATTACTACCGCAATGAAAATTACCACCGACTTTCCCAAATCTTATTTTCAGTTTTCCGTCAGTGACTATATCCTCTGATACTTTAACATCACCTCCACAGTCATAACCTTTTAATAATGGATTCCATTTAAGATTATTCTTTTCTATAAATTTCCTTGTGTTTTCATCAACATACAGTTTTTCCATAAATTTGGAAAGTCTGTCCTTTGTGACTGGCTTAATGTCCAGTTTCTCGTTTATATATGTGTCTGACTTCAGTATTCTCATAAATTATTTATATATTTCACCTTTCACCCAGATTGGTTTTTCTTCTGGTAAAACAAGGTTTGGGTTATTAATGCAATTAAAATCCCCACCAACTTTCTGTGGTGCTCCTTCAAGTGTAGTCAGATTATTGTCACTGCAATTAAAATACCCGCCGACCTTTTTCGGTGCACCTTCAAGCGTTGTAAGATTATTATTACTACAACTGAAACAACCGCCAACTTCCTTCGGTGCTCCTTCAAGTGTGGCCAGTTTATTGCCACCGCAAAAAAAATCACCACTCACTTCATTCGGTGCGCCTTCAAGAGTGGTCAGTCTATTGTTATCACAATAAAAATCTTCACCAACAACATTCGGTGCTCCTTCAAGTGTGGTCAGATTGTTATAACTGCAATCAAAATACCCACCAACTTCTTTCGGTACTCCTTCAAGCGTAGTCAGTCTATTGTTATTGCAATCAAAATACCCACCAATCTTTCCAAATCTTATTTTGAGTTTTCCATCTGTAACTATGTCTTCCGACACATCAACATCTCCATAACAATCATAGCTTATTGTTTTTGAATTCCAAACCAAGTTGTTTTCTTCTATGTATAGCCTTGCTTTTTCATCAACAGACGGCTCTTCTTTCATTTTGGAAAGTCTGTCCTTTGTGACTGGCTGTATGGTCAGTTTCTCGCTTATGTATTGTTCAGTTTTCAGTGTTTTCATAATTTAACTTATTATTCTCCCTTTCAGCCAGCTCGGTTTCTCCTCTGGCAAAACAAGACTTGAGTTATTATAACAATAAAAATAACCGTCAACTTCATTCGGTGCGTACTCAAGGGTGGTCAGATTGGTGTCACTGCAATTAAAATACCCACCGACTTTCTGCGGTGTTCCTTTAAGGGTGGTAAGATTATTAAAACTGCAATCAAAATCCTTACCTATTTCTTGAGGTGCTCCTTCAAGCGTTGTAAGATTATTATTACTGCAACTAAAATACCCACCAACTTCCTGCGGTGCTCCTTCAAGGGTGGTTAGTTTATTACCAATGCAATCAAAATCTCCACCCACTTTTTGTGGTGCGTCTTTAAGGGTGGTCAGATTATTACGACTGCAATAAAAACTTCCGCTCACTTCCTTCGGTGCTCCTTCAAGGGTTGTCAGTTTATTTCTTCTGCAATAAAAATTTCTACCCACTTCCTTCGGTGCTCCATCAAGGGTTGTCAGTTGATTATCACTGCAATTAAAATCCCCATCAACCTTCCCGAATCTTATTTTAAGTTTTCCGTCAGCAACTATATCCTCTGATGCTTTAACACCACCTCCACAGTCATAGCTCATTGTAACTGGATTCCATATAAGATTGTTGTCTTCTATGAATTTTCTTGTCTTTTCATCAATATAAGGTTCTTCCTTAAATTTGGCAAACCTATCCTTTGTGACTGGCTGGATGTCCAGTTTCTCGTTTATATATTCGTTTGAATCAAGTATTTTCATAAAGCAGTTATATATTTTCCTTCAATCCAAATCGGTTTTTCTTCTGGTAAAACAAGGTTTGGATTATGTCTGCAATAAAAATCGCCAACGACTTTCTGTGGTGCTCCTTCAAGAGTGGTCAGTTCATTATGACTGCAATTAAAACCTTTACCAACCACAGTCGGTGCTCCTTCAAGGGTGGTCAGTTCATTGTTACTGCAATTAAAATCCCCACCGACTTTCTTCGGTGCTCCTTCAATGGCAGTCAGATTATTAAAAGAGCAATTAAAATCCCCGCCTACTTCATTTGGTGCTCCTTCAAGTGTGGTCAGATTATTGTTATAACAATAAAAATTTCCACTCACTTTCTTCGGTGCACCTTCAAGGGTTGTTAGTTTATTATAACAGCAATAAAAATACCCACCGACCTCATTCGATGCACCTTCAAGGGCGGTCAGATTATTACCACTGCAATCAAAATCACCATCAACTTTCTTCGGTGCGCCTTTAAGGGTAGTCAGACTATTACTACTGCAATTAAAATCGCCACCAACTTCATTCGGTGCTCCTTCAAGGGTGGTCAGTTTATTAATACTGCAATCAAAATCCCAGCCCACCTTATTCGGTGCACCTTCAAGCGTGGTTATACTATTGTCACTGCAATTAAAATCTCCGCCAACGTCATTCGGTGCTCCTTTAAGTGAAGTCAGTTTATTGCCATTGCAAATAAAATGTCCACCCACCACATTTGGTGCTCCTTCAAGTGTGGTCAGATTATTAATATCACAATCAAAATCACCACCTACTTTTTTCGGTGCGCCTTCAAGGGTGGTCAGTTCATTATAACTGCAATCAAAATCACCACAGACATCCCCAAATCTTATTTTGAGTTTTCCATCTGTAACTATGCCTTCCCACACATCAACATCGCCATCACAGTCATAACTCATTGTGACTGGATTCCATATAAGATTGTTGACTTCTATGAATTTTCTTGTCTTTTTATCAATATAAGGTTCTTCCCTAAATTTGGAAAGTATGTCATTTGTAACTGGCTTAATGTCCAGTTTCTCGTTTATGTATTCGTTTGAATCCAGTATTTTCATATCTTAACTGATTATTTTTCCTTTCAGCCAGTTCGGTTTTTCTTTTGGTAAAACAAGGTTTGGATTATTGCTGCAATCAAAATCACCACCGACTTCATTTGGTGCGCCTTCAAGTGTGGTAAGATTATTATGACTGCAATAAAAATCCCCACAAACTTTCTTTGGTGTTCCTTCAAGCGTGGTCAGATTATTGTTACGGCAACTAAAATTTCCACCAACTTCCTGCGGTGCTCCTTCAAGGGTGGTAAGATTATTATTACGGCAACTAAAATTTCCACCAACTTTCTTCGGTGCTCCTTCAAGGGTGGCCAGATTATTACTACTGCAATTAAAGCCTCCACCAACTTTCTTCAGTGCACCTTCAAGCGAGGTCAGTTTATTTTTGCTGCAATAAAAACTTCCACATACTTCCTGCGGTGCGCCTTTAAGATAGGTCAGATTATTATTATAACAATCAAAATCGCCATCAACTTTATTTGGTGCGCCTTCAAGTGTAGTCAGTTGATTGTTACCGCAATAAAAACTTCCACATACTTCCTGCGGTGCTCCTTCAAGGGTGGTCAGTTTATTTTTACTGCAATCAAAATTTCCATCAACTTTATTCGGTGCACCTTCAAGTGTAGTCAGTTGATTGTTACTGCAATAAAAATTCCCACCAACATTATTTGGTGCTCCTTCAAGTGTTGTCAGATAATTACTATTGCAATTAAAATGTCCGCCGACTTTCTTCGGTGCGCCTTCAAGGGCGGTCAGTTCATTGTGAAAGCAAAGAAAATCCCCTCCTACTTCATTTGGTGCTCCTTCAAGAGTAGTCAGTTCATTATCAGTGCAATTAAAATCCAAACAGACCTTTCCGAATCTTATTTTGAGTTTTCCATTAATTACTATGTCATCTGATACATTAACATAACCTTCGCAGTCATAACTTTTTGATAATGGATTCCATATAAGATTGTTGTCTTTTATGAATCGAATTGTCTCCTCATCAGCATATGGCTTTTTATAATCGGAAAGCCTATCCTTTGTTACTGGTTTGATTACCAGTTTCTCGTTTATATATTCGTTTGAATCCAATATTTTCATATCTTAACTGATTATTTTTCCTTTCAACCAGCTCGGTTTTCTTTTTGGTAAAACAAGGTTTGGGTTATCACTGCAAACAAAATTTCCACCAACTTTCTGTGGTGCGCCATCAAGGGTGGTCAATTCATTATAACTGCAATTAAAATTTCCACCAACTTCCTTCGGTGCGCCTTCAAGGGTGGTCAGTTCATTACCACTGCAATTGAAATCTCCACTCACTTTCTGCGGTGAGCCTTCAAGCGTTGTAAGATTATTAGAACTGCAACTAAAATCTCCGCCAACTTTCTGTGGTGCTCCTTCAAGCGAGGTCAAATGATTATCATATAAATAAAAACCTCCGCTGACTTCCTGCGGTGCTCCCTCAAGTGTGGTCAGATTATTAAAACTGCAATCAAAATGTCCACCAATTTTTTTCGGTGCGCCTTCAAGTGAAGTCAGTCCATTGTTACTGCAATCAAACTCACCTCCGACTTCATTCGGTGAGTTTTCAAGCGTGGTCAGTTGTTTGTTAAAGCAAAGAAACTCCCCGCCGACCTTTCCGAATTTTATTTTCAGTTTTCCGTCAATGACCATATCTTCTGATACGATAACATTACCACCACAGTCATAACTTTTTGTGATTGGATTCCATATAAGATTGTTTTCTTCTATGAATTGACTTGTGGTTTCGTCAACAGATAGATTTTTATAATCGGAAAGCATATCCTTTGTAACTGGTTTGATTACCAGTTTTTCGCCAATGTATTCGTTTGAATCCAGTATTTTCATCACTTAATTTATTATTTCCCCTTTCAGCCAGCTCGGTTTCCCTTCTGGTAAAATAAGGTTTGGATTATAAATGCAATTAAAATCCCCACCGACTTCTTGTGGTGCGCCTTCAAGCGAGGTAAGTTCATTATAACCGCAATAAAAATCCCTGCCCACTTTATTCGGTGCGCCTTCAAGCGTAGTCAGATTATTAGAACTGCAATCAAAATCCCTGCCCACTTTATTCGGTGCGCCTTCAAGCGAGGTCAGTTTGTCATAACTGCAATCAAAATCTCTGCCCACTTTATTCGGTGCGCCATCAAGAGTGGTAAGATTATTATTATCACAATAAAAACTTCCGACCACTTCATTCGGTGAGCCTTCAAGCGTGGTCAGATTATTGTTACTGCAATCAAAATATCCATTGACTTTCCCGAATCTTATTTTGAGTTTTCCGTCAATTACTATATCCTCTGATACTCTAACATCACCCACACAGTCATAGCTCATTGTTTTTGGATTCCAAACCAAGTTGTTTTCTTCTATAAATTGCCTTACTTTTTCATCAGCAGAAGGCTCTTCTTTCATTTTGGCAAGCATATTCTTTGTGACTGGTTTGATTAGCAGTTTCTCGTTTATATATTGTTCGGTTTTTAATATTCTCATAGTTTAACGTATTATTTCCCCTTTCACCCAGCTCGGTTTCTCTTTTGGCAAAACCAGATTCGGATTATTATAGCAACAAAAATTTCCACACACTTCATTCGGTGCGCCTTCAAGAGATACCAAATTATTGTCATTACAAGTAAAACTTCCTTCAACATATTGCGGTGCGCCATCAAGAGTGGTTAGTTTGTTGTTACTGCAATAAAAACTTCCGACCACTTTATTCGGTGCTCCTTCAAGTGTGGTAAGATTATTATCACTGCAATAAAAATACCCACTAACTTTTCCAAATCTTATTTTAAGTTTTCCTCCAGCGACTATATCATCTGATACTTTAATATTACCTTCACAGTCATAACACATTGTTTTGGGATTCCAAACCAAGTTGTTGTCTTCTATGAATTGTCTTGCTTTTTCATCAGCAGAAGGTTCTTCTTTCATTTTGGAAAGTCTGTCCTTTGTTACTGGCTGTATGGTCAGTTTCTCGCTTATGTATTGCTCTGATTTAAGTATTTCCATAATTTTGATTTATCTTATAAAATTCCCCTTCACCCAGCTTGGTTTTTCTTCTGATAAAACAAGATTTGGGTTATCACTGCATTTAAAATCCCTACCGACTTTCTGTGGTGCGCCTTCAAGGGAAATCAGTTTATTGCCACTACAATCAAAACCACCGCCGACTCTCTGTGGTGCGCCTTCAAGGGAAATCAGTTCATTATCATTGCATTTAAAATCTTCGCCAATTTCCTTTGGTGCTCCTTCAAGCGTGGTCAGATAATTAAAACTGCAATAAAAACACCCACCAACCTTTTTCGGTGCACCTTCAAGGGAAGTCAGACTATTACAACTGCAATAAAAACCACCCACTTCCTGCGGTGCTCCTTCAAGTGTAGTCAGTTCATTTCCACTGCAATAAAAACTCCCGCCAACTTCTTGTGGTGCTCCGTTAAGGGTGGTCAGATTATTTCTACCACAATCAAAATTCTTACCAACCACATTCGGTACACCTTCAAGTGTAGTCAGATTATTGTTACTGCAATCAAAATACCCACCAACTTCTTTCGGTGCGCATTCAAGCGTAGTCAGATTATTATAACTGCAATAAAAACTTCCGCCCACTTCCTTCGGCACACACTCAAGGGTGGTCAGATTATTATCACGGCAATCAAAATCCCCACTGACTTTCCCGAATATTATTTTGAGTTTTCCGTTAATTACTATATCCTCTGATACTTGAACATCATCTTTACAATCATAACTCATTGTGACTGGATTCCAAACCAAGTTGTTTTCTTCTATAAATCGCCTTGTTTTTTCATCAACAGAAACCAATTCTTTCATTTTGGAAAGTCTGTCCTTTGTGACTGGAAGAATATCCAATTTCTCGTTTATGTATTGTTCTGTTTTCAGTATTTCCATAGCACAATTTATGTTTATATATTTATAACAATGTTGATAATTTTGTTGATAACTATTTCATTCACACACCTTATCATACCAGATATTTTTGTATCTTTGCATTGTTTTTGAAACGGCATAAATAAATAAAACATATCGCTATGGAGAACATAAAGACTTTCGGTGAATTTATCAATGAATCTGTTGTGAACGGATTTGATTACGAAGCAGCCAAGCAGGATTTGAAAGCCGTTGATAATGCCTATACAAAGGCGGAGAAAAGACTGATTGCCGATAAATACGGCATAGAATCCAATAAGATTTCTGAAATCAAAAAAGCAATCTACCTCATCGGTAACGAGGTGCATAAATCCAAAAAACCAGAAGAATACACGGACGAGGACTTCCTCTGGTGGTGGAGGTGTTTTGACGCACCGACAACATCCGTTACGCTAAAAAAAGCGTTGGAAGGTGAAAGCGTTCCTTGGTTCGAGTTCATACTCAAAAAAGCTGGAGAGCTTATATTCAATGGCAGACGAAGCGATTACTGGACACGGGCGAAGAACTCGTTTGACAAATATGTGTTCGGCCTTATCAACAAGGACAAAAATGCAAATGACCGCAGATATACCAACCTGCTATCCATTCTGTTTTCCGAAACAAAGGATTTTCACGACAGATACATAGAGCAGGTAAGGGTATGGGCTGACAAGCGATTTGATACGTTCAAGCAGTTTAAGGATTTTGACATATACGATTTTATGAGTTTCTTCGGCACGCTTGATAGAGATAGGGTTGCGGCCATATATGAGAGCAAGGAGCATCCGAGGGACGGCGTGTCAGAAGTTTACCGCAGAATCAAGAAAGTCGGATATAGTTTTTCACCGATTTCAACGGAGTATATTCCTAAAAAGAAATCAGTAATTTTTAATACTTTGATTGAGGCCAAGCCAGTCAGAAAGAAAGAGGATTGGCTGTATGCTTGGCGGCATAACGAAGACCTGCGGAATAGAGAGTTGTATGCCGACCTTCCATCAGAACTGGCTTTACGCACGCAGACAGAAACGCAAGTGCTGGCAAACCATTACCAGTGGAACAAGCGCAAGTATGTTGATGAGGTGGTAAAAAACGCTGAAACCAAATACAAGCACGATATGGAACATATCGCAGAAAAGGTAAGACGAATGAATATGGACGAGAACAATCTCAAGGTTGAAACCATATATCCAGACGTTATCCACTACGATATAACATTGACCGATGGTTTCAAGTCGGTACACGCCAGAAGCATTTTCGCTGCGGAGTTCTCCGTCAAGGTAACACCGCACTACCGCTTCATCATCACATAAAGAGTGTGGAATATAGTGATATTATACACGCCATTCACTTGTAGAGCGAATGGCGTTTTTGCTTATTAAATGCTATTGTATTTCTTACGCAGTTGCTTCATTTCACTGCTTAAATTTTCACGCATACCGCCTTTGGTTATATCAACATAATAGCACACATTTGTTAGTGTGCGTTTTCCATCAAAGAAATCATCAAATTCTTTTTCTGTAGCATCTCTAAATCCGAAGAACTAAACATAGTCAAAAGTAGTCATATCACTTTCACCACGTTCACCACTTGCTTTCTGCAAGTCTCTTCGGAACGACAGCAGCACATACTTCACCTTCTCTCGCTTTAATTTGCGAGGTTCGTATGCGCCGTTGCCAAGTCGTTTTAAGAGTTGCTCCCGCAACACGGTTACGGTCACTCTGTTCTTTATATTGACCGATGCGTTGTGGTCGGCATTGTCCTTATGTCCGCATTCAACGCATTCAAATGTCTCTTGGTTAGGTCGGTTCTCGTCTGCAATGCAACCGCAAATCGGGCACATCTTGCTTGTGTAACTCGCTTGCACGGTTGACAAAGCGATGCCGTACTTCCTTGCAATGTGTTCAACCTCATCTTTCAGTGAACTCAATCCAAGGAACTTCACCTTTCGGTTGTAGTTTATATCCTCGTTGCCCTTGTCCTTGACATAGCACCTTCCGAATCCGTTGTCAAGGTCTTCCATAACAATGTGGTTCACTCCGTCAGCCATAAGTTCTTTGCACATCCTTGATATGAGTTGCTGCTCTGATTTCAGCATCTTCATCTTCAAGGTGTCAAGTTTCCGCTTTTTTCTTTTTCCTACAACATAGTTCTTGTCTTTCTTCAGTTCGTCAACCTCCAACGAGAGTTTGCAGAAGTCATTGACTAACTTGCGGTTATAATCATAACTTGTATCGTTTGACAGACTGAAAAGATTGTGTTTACAGTTCACGTCAATGCCGACCACGTTGTCTCCTGCTTCTGGGATGTATCTCTGACCGTCCTTGCACAAGTTGATGTTCACTTGATGTCGTTTCTCGTTAAACGTAAGGACATACTCGTAGTCGGGGTTGGATTTGCGGTAGTCCTTCATACTTCCGTGCCAGTCCTTGTTGAACTTCACTGGAATGTCAAACGACTTCCTCCCGATTCCCGACAGACTGACAAAGGAGTTGATGACCGAACCGAACTTCTTGTTGTAGTCAATGATTCTCGTTTTCCTGCAACGACCGCCAAATGAAAGCGATTTGAACCCTATCGGATGCTCTGAATAACGCTTGATGATTCTGTTACGTTTCCGCAAAGCAAGTCCAAGCAGACGTTCAAAACCGAACTTGTCACAGCAACGGATGATATTGTTGTAGAAGTCACGTTTCTTGTCATCGCAGGTCTCTAACTGCTTGGCTATGTATTCAAGTGTGTTCTCGTTTCCATATCTCGCAAGGTAGGTCAGACAAATTGACAGAGGTGTTTTGTTCTTCTCTGTCACAACCTTCTTCAAGTCTCCTTTCTTGTTCTTCTTGGTGTCACGCTTGTAGAAGTCAAAACCGACAAATCTTACAACTTCAAAGTCAAGATGCTTGCGGATTGCTTCAAACTTATTCTGGTAGCAAGCAAAGACTTGTGAATACAACTCATAATAAAACGAACTTGGAATGACATCCTTGTATCTTGCCCTCATCTCCTTCAAGAAGTCAAGTTTGGAATATTCAAGGTACTTTTCAAGGTTTGAGTTCACATTTTCGGAAACAAGGTTTTTATGGTCACGTAGCATAAGTGCAAACGCATACAACTCGTCATATTTCTGACGGGTTAAGTCGTTTGACTTGAAGGTTTTCGTGTATTTGCTCTCGATGACCATATTCCAATAAAAAAAGAGGTGATAACTTTGCGACTTAATGTGGCACGAGTCAACAAGGTTAAGACCTCTAATATATCTCTATTGATTCAGAATGCCGTGCCACCAACATTCTAATAATAAATATCACGAACTTTATATATTTATACGGGTTACTTTTGAACATTTTTGACTACTTTTGAATAGGTTTATCAACTTCTGTTGTTATCCCACTCAACAACACATCCAGTTATAACATACATTCCGTCTTTTATGTCGCCAAGACGTTCCCTCGTAACTGGCTGTATGTCAAGTTTCTCATTAACCGATTTTCCGTTGTAACTCCAAATCAGTTTTGCTTTCGGAATATGGTTGGTTTTAAAGAACTCTTCTGGTAATGGTTTTTGTAAAAGCAGAGGCAACCTATAAACATACATAATTCTGAATGTATTATATTTTTTAAGGTCAGCATCAAATTCTTGTACTGAAATTTTTGTATAAAACCCCTCTTTCTCCCAAAAAACAAACAAGCCTTCAGCAATTTCGCTGTTTGGCAGTTCAGAAATTCTTTTTATGAAATGAAAGTAACTATCATACACGCCGCTTTTTATATCATTGTATGATATGTATGTCCCTTGTATGTTTTCATCTTCATTTCCAATCACAACAATATCGCCAGTTTGAAGATTGCTACGCATATCGGCTGCGCTTTTATACGTATCAACATACAGAATTTTGCCAAGTCTTGTTTTTGATATTGGCTTAATGCCGAGTTTTTCGCTTATATAATTTTCGGATTTGTATATTTTCATAGCAAGTTATTATTTGTACCAAGCTGGCGGATTTTTTCCAAGCGGGCAATGGCTAAACATATATTCTTTAGGAACATCTTTACCCACATTCCACAAGGTCAAATCCCCATTGAAATTTGAATCGGTGAACATATAACTCATATCTTTCACATTACACACATTCCATCTTGATATGTCTCCGTTAAATGCAGACCCTTGGAACATATAGTCCATAAAACGCACATTGGAAACATCCCATTTTGAAATGTCCCTATTGAATTTTGAATCCTCAAACATTTCGCTCATATTGGTCACGTTGCTGACATCCCATTTTGAAATGTCCCCGTTAAACTCCGAAGATTCAAACAAGTTGCTCATACTGGTAACTTTATATGTCTGTATAAAGTTGAAGTCACCTTCATAACCATATGTTTCTATGGCATCAAAAATAATGCCAAGCAATGTGTCATCTGTAGCCACGACAGATGTTTCCTTTATGTCAATCAGCCTTGTTTTTGTAACTGGTTTGATGCCGAGTTTCTCGTTTATGTATTTATCTGATTTTAGTATTTTCATAACTATTATTCTTCGTAGTCTGTTTCGTATATCAAAGTTGTATTGTCATAATTATGGTCTAAAAAATCGCTCTTTTTAAATGGTTTTGTCATATTATGTCTTCTGTAAACTTTCGTTATCTCATAATTGCTACAAATGAGATTGTCATCGCAGTCAGAAAGACAACAATACAACGCCAAAACACCATAGTGCTTTGTTACGAATATGCCATTTGGGAATGCGTGTTTGTTTTGCGGCAAACCGTCTCTAATAAACGAATACTTGTCTGACATATAATCATCATACGACACAAACATTGCAGATTCATTGCCCATATGAGATGAAAAAATCGCAATGTCGCCAGTTTTGAAATTCTGTTTCATATCATAAGGCGTTTTGAACATTTTATATTTTGGCACGCCAGCAAGCATATCCTTGGTGACTGGTCGTATGCTCAATTTCTCTAAAATATAGTTTTCTGATTTTAGTATTTTCATAGTAAGTTATTATTTGTACCAAGCTGGCGGATTTTTTTCAAGTGGAGATTTGTAAAACGTTTCATTCATAATGGCATATTTGTTTACATTCCACTCTGATATGTTTCCATTAAATTCTGACATAAAAAACATATGTTCCATATCAATAACATTTGAAACATTCCACTTGGAAATATCACCATTGAATTTTGATTGGCAAAACATAGCATACATAGAAGTCACATTTGACACATCCCATTTGGAAATGTCGCCATTGAATTTGCTTCTGCGAAACATATAACTCATATTTGTCACGTTGCCTACATCCCATTTTGAAATGTCGCCATTAAATTCAGATTCATATGTGAACAAACTATGCATATCAGTAACTTTATGTGTCAATATGAAATTCAAATCGGCATTGTTTCCGTATTTTTCTATGGCTTTACTCAAAATATCTTCTATATTACGGTCGGTTGCAATAACAAAACTTTCCTTTATGTCAATCAGCCTTGTTTTTGTAACTGGTTTAATACCGAGTTTCTCGCTTATATAACTTTCAGATTTGAGTATTTGCATATTCACAAATTGTTACTATATTTATAAAACAAAAAAGGAGTTGATTGCTCAACTCCTTTTTTTATTGAAACCTAATTAAAGGTTACACAAGGCTAACGCCTTCCAGTTTAATACCGAAGGTATAATACTGGGTCTGCGGGTAGATACCTGCTTCAACAACTGCGAAGCGGCTCTTCAGACTGATGACAGGAGCCATCGTGAACTCTGAAGTGGTTTCCACTTTGTCAGCCATCAAATAAGGCATAAACACGATACCAGGTTCGTTCTCTTTACCCTTACGACCAACGCAAACACGTGTGTCGTTGAATGCCATATTCGGGTCAACATAAATGCTGATACCAGCGAGAGCACCGATAGGATAAAGGCTGTTACCGTTAGCGGAGATTGTGTTGCTCAACGGATAAGGAACGAAACCAGCGCAGTCTTGGAGAGCAGTTCCGATAGTTCCGCTTACGACAGCGAAAGTACCAGCACCCCTACGGCCACGAACAGCGATGATGTTGGAAGCAGCGATGATTTTGGTCATCACACGTCTTTGGATAGTACCCATAACTTCACCACCACCAGTCACGTTAGTGAAAGGAACTTCGGTGAAATATTTGTCTTCCAGTTCGCCTTCTTTGTTGATTTGGTCGCCCAACCAGATTTTGGTAGTCGGGGTAGAACCAGTTCCGTTGGTGAACCAAGCGGAAACTTGGTTGCGGCCTTCAACTTCCTCAAGTTGTTTAGCGTTCAAAGCACCAAGGTTGAACATCTTTTCAAGGATGACCTTGTTGATACATTGGGTAAGTTCATTAACCAATGCGGCTTCAGCTTGAGCAACTGCGTCAATACCAAACTGTTTCAAGTCTTGGACTTGTTCACGGGTGATTGCGCTGTCAACTTGGAAAGTGGTGGCTTTAACATCCAGAGTGTAAGATTTCAAACCAATCTTACGGCCAGGAGTAGCCTCGCCCATTTCCCTTGTATAAGGATTGTTTGAGGTAACGGTGTCTTTCAAGAAACCTTCGCCGCTGAAAGAGGTGATGTGGTCTTCAAAAGCACGAACTTCCTGCAAACCTTCAGATTTGCGGATAGTAAGAGTTTTGCTGTCAGAACCAGTTCCGAGGGCTACGAGTTCGTATTTGCCGTTTGGGTTTTCAGTGGTTTTGAGGTTTTCGAAGATAACGTAGATAGGAACACCAGCGTTTTCACCGCCAACCATTTTCTGTCCGCCATTGTAGTGGGATTTTTCAATCACACGGAACAAAGGTTTACCATCAATACGGTTAGGATAGATGAAAGTCAAATCGTAATCGTCTTCAAGACCTTTGATGGCGTATTTTGCGTTAGGAGCAAACATATGCTTTGGAGCATCGCTGCCTTCGCCTTCGGTAACGTCAAAGAGCATAGCCTTAATCATATAAGGAGATGCGAAGTTACCCATTACATCGCTCTTGATTTCGGAAGTGTACTTGCTGCCACCTTGGTTGTGCAGACGGCCACCTTCGTAAACATAGTCGAGGTACTGCAAAAGGCCGTGAGGTCCCTGCATAGGAACAACGGGAACGAGGTCAAGGGCGATGGTCTGTGCTGCTACTTGCAGTGCCAAAGGAAGCACGCTGTAAACATTGTCACCAGAACCAGCCAAAGAGCGGTCGTAAGTGTTGTTGGTTGTTGCGCCTGGGAATGTGATTTGACCCATTCCGCCGATTGTCATATTAGGGTTGAGGTGAGCGTGTCCGTCCACGGATTCGTTCAACATTTGTTTGTCGTGCAAATCGTGCATATAAGCATATTTTGACATCCAAGCCAACTTGCTTTCATCGTTAATGCCCAAACTCTCCTTAATGTGCTGTCCCCAAGTGTTGAGAACTTGTGATTCATTAATAGAATTGTAATACATTGTTGTTAAAAATATTTTTGAATAAACACAGTCGATGAAAGTTCTTTTCTTCTATAACTTAACAGACTATTTGTGTTTTGAAGCGTTTTTCGCTTAATATATTTATAACAGCGTTTTTACGGATTTTTCAAAATCCGCAAAAAGTCAAAAACAATGTGTAAATTGTTGTAAATTAAATGTTTGTGATTTTACTCTGTTGGTTTTGCGTATTCGTACACATCAACGCCAAGAGTTTCAATCGGAACGATTTTTCCGAGTTTTGTCAGTTTTTTGATAATTTCGTGCTTTGACGGCATTCTGTTGAATGCAGTGCCAGCCATACCGACAAACCCATCCCCGACATAATCTTCCAGCCAGTAGTTCATAACACCGTATTCGTGCTTCAAGAATTTGAATCCTTTTAGCGATTTTCCGTCATTGTGTATTCTATCCACATAGAATATGATTTTGCGGCAACCGATATCACCGCCATATTTCTCCATAAAGTATTTCAAGCATTTTGACGAACCGCCAACAACAACCGTGTTCTTCTTTGTGCAGACACGTATAATCTCTATATGGTCTTTCCGTCCATAATAGTTGTGGCCGAAACTATAAACCATAACAAGCTCGCCATTATGAAAAAGGCCAAGCACCACATTGGCATCCCTATGCCCGAACAAAGAGTTCTCATCAAGGAACTTTCTGGATTCCGTGTTTGTGATTTCCCTCAATTCGCACTTTCTTGCAAATATCTTGTTTTCCGTCAGTCCGAGTGCGTGCCCTATGAGACTTTTCAGAATATCAAATTTTCGATTGTCCTTAATCTCAAAGTCATACACATATATTGTACGTTTTTCTTGTTCCGACTTTATGTGCGAATGTACTGTGCCTTTGTTAAAGTAAAATGCGTTTGAATATATAATGTCGGCCTCTTTGAACGAAAAATGCCCGAACTCCGATTCATCATATCTGGCTGGCAGAGAATCAAGGAACTCCTTCAATATATAATATGGTGATGGACTGAATGTCGGATATGACACAAAATCTGAAATATGCGATTTCACCTCATCGCATTTTCCAGACCAGTCATTTTCCCACACCTCAACAAGAGTTATGCCTTTCTTGTTGGCCGCATATTCTTTTCGCATAATGCGTTCCCACACATCCTTTGCGTTTCGGTCAAACACACAATCATCCATACCATATATTCTTGGATTCAGATGCCAGTAATCCCCATTGAACTCAAAACCGAGATTTATCTCTGGCAGGTATATGTCAATCTCCATTCCGTCAAGTGCGGTTCTGTCGTTCTGTATTATTTTTCCGCCATATATGGATTTGATGAACTTGAACAGACTTTGTTCGGAATCGCTTGTCCCTTTGCCTATGGTCTTTGTCGGATTCAATATGGTGCACAGTTCATTGCCTCTTGATAACCTTGCCAGATATGTTTTCCTGCTTATTTCAAATTGTTTGTCTTGGCACAGTTCACATTCTGGATTTGTGCATTTCAGAACAAACGTCTCATCGGTTATCCTTATAATATTGTCGCTGCCAGAAATCTTTTTCATACGCTTGCGTTCCGTAACCTCATCGGATTGCGAAGCCCATTCAACTCCGTATCGTTCAAGCATAGTGCCTTTGAACTTGTCTGTAATCTTTTTGGATGCGAATCCGACACCGCCAAAATTTCTTGTTTCCGAATCAATGATTTTCTGTTTTATGGCTTCATTCTGTGACGAATACTCAACGCCATATCGTTCAAGCATTGTGGCCTTTATTTTTTCTTGCGTTTTATCTGAAGCATAGCCCACACCCCCGTATCTGTCAATCCACGATTTTGCAACTTTATCTTTTTTGTCATTACAAGCATTGGCGCATTTTGACGAGCAATATGTAAGGTATCCGAGTGTGAACGACTGAAACTTCGTGCGTTTTCCGCACACTGGACAAATGCCAAGATTTCCGTTATCATTATGCAAGAAATGCCATAACCTTTGAACGAATGTTGAGGTGGCCAAGTCAGCAGAAAAAACAAAAACCTTGAACTCGGAATAAAGTTCTGGAAACAGCCTTGCGAATGTTTCCTCACGTTTCATTCTGCCGTTCTTGTCTGGGTTTGGCTCTGACACAAAAAAACCAAGCACCTGCTGTTTGTCGGATATGTCTATCTCACGCAATTTCATACAATAATATAATAAAAAAATTGATTAAACAGCCACATCCTATTTATAAATATAGGTGAACAATTATGCTTATGAGAATACTTGATTCAAACCGATACATAAACGAGAAACTGGACATCAAGCCGATAACAAGGGCACGCCTTACCGACATAAGGAAGTATAGGGAGTTCTACAATGCGGACAACTACAAGACGTGCCCTACCACAATGGAGGAAACCATATACACTCTGGCATACACGCTGTTTGCGCAAAGATACTGGAGAAAACCGAATTTTGAGAAATACAAATACTGCATACGATATACAAGCACCAACACAATACCCTTTCTTTTTTATGAAAAGTATTTGATGAGCACAGTTACAGTTTATGACTGGGTGAAGGACATAGCAGACAAAAGCACATACGACTCCGCACTTGGTGTTCTGTCAAACCACGGCGAAATAATGGGGCTTGACAAAAAGACAAACCTCATCAAGATTTTACCGAAGATTGGGTTTGAAATGATACAAAAAGGTTGGGATGATGCAAAATCACATACTGAAGTATTTCTGTTTGACGATTCTGAAATCAAAGAACTTGAAGAATATATAAAAAAGAAAATAAAGCATTTCACGGCATATATAAGAAAAGACCTGCTTCTTCCAAAATACCAGAACTACGCAAACAAAAAATACCATATAAACACCGACTTGAAAGGAAATGAAATATTGTATTTCGCAGTGGATTGGGACGTGAACGATGACGGGCATCTTTATTATATCGCCAATGACAGCATTGGAACGAAAGTCTGTCTTAAATTCTCCGACTTTATGAAAGACAAATTCAATTTAAACATTTGGAAACCGCTATGAGAATATTGAAAACCACCGACTATATGAACGAGAAACTTGACATAAGGCCAGTTTCAAAAACAATGCTGCACAATCTTTCAAAGTCACCGAAGAAACTGTTGAAAGACGGAGATTTGGTTATGATGCATACCATAGAGCAAAGATTTGCTGCGTTTTTCTATATATCATATGATGAGTTCAAACGACTTGGCTGCTACAAATGGAAAGGGATACACCACATTTACCACGATGCGCAAGGCAGTTTGGATGATGGCGTTTTTATCGGTTTCGATAAAAATAAAAACACATTTGCATATCTGAAGGCTGGTCTGTTTGACGAAAATCTGAAATTCCCATCCGACAATAGGATTGAAGCGTTTGGCATAATGCGTGGAAAAAACTTGCCAAAGCCACTTACAATGGAATACTTGAAAAGGGGCATCGCACCAGAAGGGAGCTATATGCTTTGGGAAAGACCAAAAAATGTTGAAGAAAAACTTGACATAAGGCCAGTCACCAAAGCAAGGCTTGACAACGCCAAACGCACAATTCTTCCGAAAAACAAACTGCATACTGGGGACATTGTTATAGGCGACAGACTGATTGATACCAACACATACGAAGGTTTCACAATGGTATTCATAGGAAAGGACGATTTGAAAAAATACGAAAAACTGCTTCTTTCTTATGGATATATGATAACAATGAAAGCATCGGAGGAAGGCATATTGTTCAAAAAAGGAGATATTGATAGTGGTGCAAGTTGCATATCAATTTCGGTGGCCGACCTTGACAACAACCTTTCAAGCAAATACATTACGGTAAACTACATATTGAAGGATGTGAACCAGAAATCGGAACTCACAAGGAATTACATAAACCGCCTTGATGACAGAGAGTGGGTTGAAAATATGGATACCGCCACAATATGGAGCAGGTACAACAAGAAATATGTTCCAGCCGACAAGGTTTCAGAAAGTGTGAATGAAAAACTCAACATACGGCCAGTCAGCAGGGAACGCCTGCACGGAATAAAAAAGTATGACAACATCTATGATTCGGACAATTTCATTGAATGCCCGAAAACCTTTGATGAAACGACATACGCTTTGGCAAATGCTCTGTTTGCCACACACCTTTGGATAAATCCAAAATTTGATAAGTACGATTATTATTTAATGTATGACTCAAACAGTCCGAAAGGCATCAGAGTGAAATTTGAAGAGATAAGATTGCAGCTTCAACGTGAAAAACTTGAAAAATGCAAATGGTCGAAAAAAATAACAAGCCAGAGTATATATGATTCCGCCATTGACATACTTTACAGAAACGGGGAGGCGGTTTGCCAAGCCGCAAGCGGGCTTATGGAAATTGCCCCCAAAATCGGACTGTGTATCATACACGATGAGCATAATGACGTTATTCACAGCTTATATGAAATTGACGATTTCAGTATGTATGACGGTTACATAAAATATACCAAGTCGTATTTTGTCGCTCGTTTTTTGAAAAGTATCGTCCGTCCGCAATACCAGAAATATGCGGACAAGGAATATTTTGAAGGTGAAATGGCCAAAGATTTGACCAAGGACATATACGGAAACGATGTGAAATATCTGGAAGTTATATGGAATAGGGACAGCGGATTGCTTATGGAGATTGACGGCAAATTGACACCAGTGAAATTCTCTGATTTTGTTGATGGACTTGACAACTTAATCATTTGAAAAACAACAATTTAAGTATTATGAACATATTAAGAACAGAAGATTATATTGCTGAAAAACTTACAATTAAGCCAGTTAATAAAGGTCGTTTGCACAGATTCAAAAAGTATAAGGATTTTTTCAATGCGGAAAATTACATTGATTGTCCTCAAACTACTGATGAAACCATATACACTCTGGCCTATGCTCTTTGGTGTAAACGGAAATGGGCATATCCTTCGTTCAACTATGATGAATATGCTCTTGCTTATGCCCGTAACAATAAAAATGAATTTGATTTGGTTTTTAAGCCTTCTTGGTGTTTGAAAAATGATAAATCTGAATGGGTAAAAACAGTACCAAAAAACATATATGATTCCGCAATAAGCGTACTTACCAAAAATAATGTTACTGTTTGTAGCAGCAACCAATCCGTAGAAATAGCACCGATTGCTGCAATCTGGGATACATCAATAACTTATCTTGGTATGAAATATGTTTTTTATAATTTGAGTGAACTTATTGATTGCAAGTCAGATATATTCACCAGCAATATAAAAAACCTAACAGTCCTTTTCATAAAGGATATAGTTCGGCCTAATTATAATAAATATGCAGACCAAGGATTTTTTGATTATTTTTACGGCATATACAATTATGAAAAAGCCATAGACGGCAAAGACATAAGTAAGGACATATATGGAAATCCAGTACAATATATCAAAATGGTGTGGAAAGGCGGCTCTTTAAAAAGAAAATGCGGATGGTATATTGACAATAATGAAAAAATGGAATCAGTAAATTTGAGCGATGTAATTGAAGGCGTTGATGATTTCAATATTTAATAAAAGATATGGCAAAGATATTAAGGACAGAAGAATACATAACAGAAAAGCTCACAATCCAGCCGATTTCAAAATCAAGGCTTGGTGATTTGTGCGTTGAGGTGAATAGGGAGCTTGTTGAAAAATACGACCTCATCTGGAATGAGAACACGAAACGGTTTGACTGCAAGCATAATGTCATTCTTGGCACTGATGCTGTAAATAACGGGAAACTAATCATAAAGTTCGGTCGTGTTGAAGGCGATTTCACTTGTTATAAAATCGGGCTTACCACACTTTATGGTGTTCCAGAAGAAATAGAAGGGGATTTCAACTGCAATAGCAATATGCTTAAATCGTTGGAACATTCCCCAAAAAGCATTATGGGAAATTATTATTGCGGCCACAGCAACTTATCAACGCTTAAAGGTGCGACAAGTAAAATCGGAAAAGGATTTTTTTGTGATGAAAACAACCTCACTTCCCTTGAAGGCGCACCGCAAATAGTTGGCGGGGATTTCATTTGTGCCAAAAACCAACTGACAACACTCGAAGGAGCACCGAAAATTGTCAATGGGGATTTTGTATGTTACCACAACAAACTGACATCGCTTGAAGGAGCACCACAAGAAGTGGGAGGGGATTTTGATTGTTCCGATAACGACCTAATATCAATAAAAGGTGCGCCGAACAAAATCAGAGGCAGGCTTATTTGTATGCGAAATCCTAATCTGATTTTGCCAGAAGTAACACCAAGCGGTATTGCTGGTGGAATAAAATGTTAAACTATAAATGAATTATGAGAATACTTGATTCAAACAAATACATAGACGAAAAATTGGATATAAAGCCAGTTACAAAGACAAGGCTTTCCACGTTGGGCAATCCGCCGAAGCGTATGCTGAAAAGCGGGGATGGTGTGATAATAAACAAACAGAAAGGCACTTTTGGCATATTGACATACATATCCTATGAGGATGTTGTGGAATACAATGAATACTACGAATCATTAAGCGGCCTTGAACTTATACTTGTTGGCGACAAAGACCTTATTCTTGACGGGTTTCTTGTTTATTATGACAATAGTTCAAAGAAATTCGAATATATGAACGCAAGCATATTTAATGACAATCTTTTCGCCACATTTGACAAAGACTATCACATCAGTGGCATAATGAGGCCGAACATAATTCAAACACCACTGACATTGGATTTTTTCAAAAGGGGTTACACACTCGGCAACAGCAAATTTGTGTGGAAACGCACAAAACGCTTGAATGAAAAGCTCATAATCAAGCCGATAAGCAAAACAACGCTTTCAGATTACAAAGGGAAATACGGAAAGTATAAGTATTTTCCGAAAACGAAAGAAGAGCTGAAGGACATAATACACAAAAGAATACAGAAAGAAGGCATATTCTGCAACCTCAACGACATTGATGTTTCGATGATTTACGAAATGGTGGAATTGTTCAGAAACACAACATTCCAAGGCGACATATCCGAATGGGATGTCAGCAATGTCAGAAATATGCATAGAATGTTTTATCGTTCATATTTCAACGGAGATATTTCCAAATGGAATGTTTCCAATGTTACGGATATGGGGTCGATGTTCTGCCATTCGTCATTCAACAAAAATATCTCGGACTGGGACGTTTCCAATGTAACAGATATGGCGTATATGTTCAACTGGTCTAAATTTAACGGTGACATTTCCAAATGGGATGTCGGCAAAGTTATTGCAATGAACAATATGTTTGAGGATTCGGTTTTCAATGGCGACATTTCAAAATGGGATGTCAGCAAAGTTGAAAATATGAAAGAGATGTTTGTTGAATCGGCATTTCAAGGCGACATTTCCAGATGGGATGTTTCAAGTGTTTTCAATATGAACGGTATGTTCAAAAAGTCAAATTTCAACGGCGACATTTCAAAGTGGAATGTCGGCAATGTGAAATATATGGCAGAAATGTTCTCCGATTCAAATTTCAACGGGGACATTTCAGAATGGAATGTTTCCAATGTTGAAGATATGTCCTTTATGTTCGCCAACTCCAAGTTCAACGGGGACATATCGTATTGGGACGTTTCCAGTGTTACGAATATGGAGCGTATGTTCATAGCTTCTGTGTTCAACGGAAGCATATCGGACTGGGATGTTTCCAATGTAGTCAATATGGACTGTATGTTCGCATATTCAAAATTCAATGGCGACCTTTCCAGATGGAACACGAAGAGTTTGAGACCGAGCGGGTTTATGTTCACCAACTCACCGCTTGACGGAAAAGCACCATATTGGTATGACAGCCTCGCATAAACATTATAATGACATTATGAAGATATTTGATACAAACGAATACATTAATGAGAAACTGGGCATCAAGCCGATAGGGAAAACCACGCTGTCCGACTATAAGCGAAAGTTTGAAAAGTACAAGTATTTCCCAAAAACAAGGTGTGATTTGAATGAAATACTTTACACAAGGATAGTAAATGAAGGGTGGGAGTGCAACCTCAACGATATTGATGTTTCACGTATTGAAGATATGTCCAAATTGTTTTCGGCACATTACGACAAATTCAATGGCGACATATCGGAATGGGATGTTTCCAATGTGTGGAATATGGAAGGTATGTTCAAAGGAAATGAGGAGTTTGACGGTGATTTGTCAAAATGGAAGGTGTATAATGTTTTAAATATGAGTGAGATGTTTTCCAATTCTGCGTTCAACGGGGATATATCAAAATGGGATGTCAAGAACGTGATGGATATGACACATATGTTTTGCAATTCTAATTTCAACGGGGACTTATCCAAATGGAATGTGTCAAAGGTGTTGGATATGACTTATATGTTCTACGGTGCTGAAAAATTCAATGGTGACATTTCCAGATGGAATGTTTCCAATGTTAACAATATGAGTTGGATGTTTGCGTTTTCTGTGTTTGACGGCAATATCTCAAAATGGGATGTTTCCAACGTGACCAATATGGAAGGTATGTTCAAAGAATCACAATTTAATGGAAACATATCAGATTGGGATGTTTCAAATGTAGAAAATATGAATTTTATGTTTATGGGTGCGAAAAAATTCAATCGTGACATTTCCAGATGGAATGTAAAAAGTCTGCAAATGTCGTATGATATGTTTCGCTATTTGCCATCAGAATATATAAAGCCAGACTGGTACAAGGCTTTGAATAAATTTTAATAGCATTATGGAAATACTGAAATCAGAAAAATACATAAGTGAAAAGCTCACAATCAAGCCAATAGGAAAAAGCACACTGTCCGAATACAAGCGGAAATACGGAAAATACAAGTATTTTCCAAAAACAAAGGACGAGCTTGTTCAGCTTATATTCAAGAGAATAAAAGAAGTTGGCCGTGATTGCGACCTCAACGACATTGATGTTTCGCTTATTGAGGATATGGACTATATGTTTGAGGGTGCGAACTTCCACGGAAACGTGTCAGAGTGGGATGTTTCCAATGTAAAAACTATGGTAAGTATGTTCAACGACAACAGCACATTTAACGGCGACTTGTCAAAATGGGATGTGCGCAATGTTACGAATATGCATAGTATGTTCAGCAATTCAGCGTTCAACGGGGACATATCAGACTGGGATGTGTCAAATGTAACAGATATGAGCACTATGTTTAATTGGTCTAAATTCAATGGCGACATTTCAAAGTGGAATGTCGGCAAAGTTGTTAATATGAGTTATATGTTTCGCAGAAGCAAATTCAATGGCGACATTTCCAAATGGGATGTGGGTAATGTTGAAGATATGAGGGAAATGTTCAATGACGCAGATTTCAACGGGGACATATCAAAATGGGATGTGTCAAAAGTTAAGAATATGCGGCATATGTTTGAGTCCTCGGACTTCAATGGAGATATATCAGACTGGGATGTTTCAAGTGTTGTGGATATGTATTGTATGTTTTACAAGTCGCATTTCAGCGGAGACCTATCTAAATGGAAACCGTTAAGTCTGAAAAGATGTCTGGATATGTTTGATGATTCTCCGTTATGGAATACCCCGCCAGAATGGTATAAGGATTTAATCAGAACATTATAATGGCGTTATGAGAATACTTGGCACAAATGAATATATAAACGAGAAACTGAATATACGCCCAGTTACAAGAACGAGGTTGTCTGGTCTTGTCATATACACACACCATCCGAGTACCGTGACTGAACTTGCCGACATAATAGAGGAACGCATAAACGAAAAAGGATATCGCTGCGACCTCAACGACATTGACGTTTCTGCAATAACAAATATGTCAAACTTGTTTAGAATGAGCGACAATCTTAAACTTTTTAATGGCGACATATATTACTGGGATGTTTCAAATGTGAAAAATATGTATTGTATGTTCAACAGCACAAGGTTTAATGGGGACATATCAAAATGGGATGTGTCAAGCGTTGAAAGTATGCGGGATATGTTCGCATATTCAAATTTCAAAGGGAGCATATCAGAATGGGATGTTTCAAATGTGAAAAATATGTATGGTATGTTTGCTGGTGCAAAATTCAACGGGGACATTTCCAAATGGGATGTCAGCAATGTTGCCAGTATGGAGGATATGTTTATGCACTCCAATTTTAACGGCGATATTTCCAGATGGGATGTTTCGAATGTTAAAAAAATGGGAGGAATGTTTATGTCATCAAAATTCAACGTCAACATTTCAAACTGGAATGTTTCAAATGCTGAAGATATGTCATATATGTTCAACCAATCATACTTCAATGGTGATATTTCAAAATGGAATGTAACAAATGTCAAAGATATGGAGTTTATGTTTTTTGATTCGCCGCTTGAAAAAAACCCACCAGTATGGTATATGGAATGGAAGAAAAAACAATAGGAATAATATGAAAATACTTGATTCTGACAAATATATAAACGAGAAACTTGACATAAAGCCAGTCACAAGGACAAGGCTTATGGGAGATATTGAAACACTGAAGGCGAAGTTGGCCAATGCCAAAATCGGCAGGGGAGTGGTCGGCGATGACGGGCATATTTACCATTACTTCATAACGCTGTGCTTGTCAAGAAGAACGCTTGAGGTTTTCAATGAGAAACTGTTTGCGGCTGCTGCAAAGTTGAAAAGCCACGGCAGAGACCGTGTGGAAGATTGCCTGCCTTTGCATTTCGGAACGAACAAACTGACGGAGGAACTTATGCGATTGTTGAGGTTGGATTTCGGGCTTATTGACAATCCGCATCTTTCAATGGGTATGTTCGCAACAGACACCTGCTTGGTGATAGAGGACGTGTTCGGAAAGACGAAAGTCGGCTACATAGGTTCGGTTGATGAAAAACTTGGCATAAAACCCGTTACGAAAAGCAGGCTTGGTGAGATATGCAAAACTTATGTGGTCGCTGAAAACGATACAATAAAGGATATTGTGGCATCTTCCGTGAAAAAATACGGAAGCGATGCGGATTTGAATTTTATAAAGACGCATAGGGTTACTGATATGAGCGGGCTGTTCGCATCATCATATTTCAACGGCGACATCTCACAATGGGATGTGTCAAATGTTAGAAATATGAATCATATGTTCCGTAATTCCGATTTCAACGGGGATATATCTGGCTGGGATGTTTCAAATGTTGAATATATGTATTGTATGTTTGCTGGTTCAAAATTCAACGGGGACGTTTCCAAATGGAATGTCGGCAATGTTAGAGATATGACTTGTATGTTTGAAGAAACCGATTTTAACCAAGATATATCTGGATGGAATGTCAGCAAAGTGAAGTATATGTCATATATGTTTGAAGATTCATATTTCACTGGCGACATTTCAAAATGGAATGTTTCAAATGTTGTGTCTATGCACAGTATGTTTATGAACACCGATTTCAACGGGGACATTTCCAAATGGAATGTGGGTAACGTGGAAGATATGGCGAATATGTTCAACACTTCCAAGTTCAACGGGGATATATCCAAATGGAATGTGGGAAAAGTAAAGAATATGAACAGTATGTTTATGAACTCCGAGTTCAACGGAGACATTTCCAAATGGAATGTCAGCAATGTGAATGATATGAAAAGTATGTTTGAGGATTCGCATTTCAACGGGGACATTTCAAAATGGAATGTCGGCAATGTTGAAGATATGTCCTTTATGTTCAGTTATTCTGATTTTTCTGGGGATATTTCAGAATGGAATGTGCGGAGAGATGCAACGTATTTCAAGTTTTCCTATAACTCGCCATTGTCAAAAATCAAGGGAAACCAGCCAAATTTTATATAAATATAACAACATTATAATGATATGAAAATACTTAATTCAAACGAGTACATAAACGAGAAACTGAATATCGCACCAGTTACAAATGAACGGCTTAATGATTTTAAAGAACCAGAGGTTGATGATACAATAAGGGAGTTCATAGAAGATAATGAACTGAAGTGGAATCCCATAACGAAACGTTATGATTGTAATGGGGACGTTTGTGTTGATGAACGCATTATAATTAATGGTAAGTTTTCTATTAAATTTGGTGTTGTGAACGGAGATTTTTATTGTTATGAGTGTGGCTTAACAACACTTGAAGACGCACCAAAATATGTGGGAGGACATTTTGATTGTTATGATAATAAACTCACATCACTTGAAGGTGCACCACAAAAAGTTAGTGGCTATTTTAATTGTTCATACAACGAACTGACAACACTTGAAGGTGCACCGCAGGAAGTTGACGGTACTTTTGATTGTTCAGTTAACAATTTGACATCATTAAATGGTGTACCACAAGAAGTTTATGAATTTTATTGCAGCAACAACAAACTTAAATCACTTGAATATGCACCACAAAAAGTTGAAGATGATTTTGATTGCAATCGCAATGAACTTAAATCACTTGAATATGCACCGCAGAAAGTTGGTGGTAATTTTGATTGCAGCAGAAATAAACTGACCGCCCTTAAAGGAGCACCGAGTGTGGTTGGTGGGGATTTTAGTTGCCGTGGTAATAAACTGACCACCCTTGAAGGAGCACCACAAGAAGTCGGTGGTGATTTTATTTGCAGTCATAATGAACTGACCACACTTGAAGGAGCACCGCAAGAAGTTGGTGGCGATTTTTATTGCAGTTATAACCAAAATCTTATTTTACCAAAAGGGCATCCAAGTTGGGTGAAAGGAAATATAATAAACTAAACTATGAGAATACTTGATTCAAACGAATACATAAATGAGAAACTTGACATAAAGCCTATGTCAAAGACGAGACTCGGCAGTATGGCATCCCCGAAGAAACAGCTTGAAAGCGGGGACTGCGTGCTGGTTAGTGTGGACAACAGCGAAATACTGCAACTGTTCGTTTATGTGTCATATAGCGAGGCCGCAAAATACAGATACGACCATATTGAAGGTCTTGAAAAAATGTTGAGTTCACTCAACAGTTATGGCAAGGACGGGTTTTTGATAGGGTATGACAATTCAACAAGCAGTCTATGGTATCTCAACGTTGGCTCGTTTGACAGAAACTTTGAACTTACTGATGTAAAAGTTGTGGCCATATTGAGACCTAAACGCAGGATGATTCCGTTTGAAAAGGATGACATAAAAGCAATGGATGCGAAAAAATGCGACATTGTTTGGGTGGCCGAACCTTTCAAGAGCAATCCGAGAATAAGCGGAAATCCGTTTGACGGCTGGAAGATAAGAATCGGCAATCCAGACATAGATGACTGGGACGTGTCGAGTGTTCCGAATATTGGTGATATGTTCAGCGGAGTGCAGTCATTAAAAGGTGATTTGGGAACTTGGACAATATAGTTAAAATGCTATGAAAATACTTAATTCAAACGAATACATAAGCGAGAAACTGAACATCAGTCCAGTAACAAAGACAAAACTTACTGATTATGGCAAAAAACCAGCTGTTGATGCTGTGACAATGGCATTCATAGAATATCACAAACTTAAATGGAATCCGTTTACAAAAAGTTATGATTGTGATAGCAGTATTAAAATTAGAATAAATGATTGTATTGTTGATGATGGAAAATTCACAATCAAATTCGGAAATGTAAAAGGCAATTTTGATTGTGGCGGGCTTGAATTGGAATCACTTGAAGGCGCACCGCAAAAAGTAGAAGGTAATTTCTATTGTAATTATAATAATTTCAAATCTCTTAAAGGCGCACCGCAAAAAGTTGGTGGTGATTTTTATTGCAATCATAATAATCTTACAACACTTGAAGGAGCACCGCAAAAAGTCGGCGGATATTTTGATTGTAGTAGCAATAATTTGAAAACGCTTGAGGGTGCGCCAAAAATAGTTGATGGCGGATTTGATTGCAGTTATAATGATTTGGAATCACTTAAAGGAGCACCGCAAAAAGTTGGTAATTTTTTTTGTTTTAATAATAAACTAACCTCACTTGAAGGCGCACCAAAAAAGATTGATGGTAATTTTGACTGTTCTTACAACAACCTCATATCACTTGAAGGAGCACCACAATATGTTGGCAAGGATTTTTGGTGTTGTGGCAATCCAAATTTGGTTTTACCCAAAAAGAAGCCGAGTTGGATTAATGGAAAAATAAAGCGTTAAGGTATGAAAATACTTGATTCAAACGAATACATAAACGAGAAGCTGACCATACAGCCAGTTACAAGAGAACGTCTTGTTGATTTGAAAGACCCAGAAGTTGACGAAAAGACAAAGCAATTCATAGAAAACAACAATCTTATATGGAATCCAATCACAAAAAGTTATGACTGTGCAGGTAATATTAATGTATCAGAAGAAATAGTCACTGACGGAAAACTGAAAATAGGATTCGGGAAGGTCGGCGGGTATTTTGTTTGCAATAACAATAAATTGACCACACTTGAAGGAGCACCTCAAGAAATAGGTAAAGATTTTGATTGCAGTGGCAATGGTCTGACTACCATTGAAGGAGCACCAAAAAAGGTTGGCGGATATTTTAGTTGCAGTTATAATAAACTGACCTCGCTTGAAGGAGCACCGAAGAAAGTTGGTGGACATTTTTATTGTCATAACAATAAACTGACCTCGCTTGAAGGCTCACCGAAGGAAATCGGCGGTTATTTTAATTGCAGTAACAATAATCTGACCACACTTGACGGAGCACCGAATAATGTTGGTGGTAATTTTATTTGCAATAATAATCCAAACCTTGTTTTGCCAAAAAGAAAGCCAAGTTGGATAAAAGGGAAAATAATCTGTTAATTTATGAGAATACTGAAGTCAGACACATACATAAACGAGAAACTGAACATCAAGCCAATCACAAAAGATAGACTTGGTGGTTTATTTGTTGAGGTGAACAAAGACCTCATCAAAAAATATAATCTTATATGGAATGAAAAAACAAAAAGATTTGATTGTAACAAAAGTGTTAAAGCCGAATCAGATTTAGTGCATAATGGAAAACTAATAATTAAGTTTGGCGCAATAAAAGATAATTTTGACTGTTCTGACCTTGGCTTGACAACACTTGAAGGCGCACCAACAAGTGTTTTTTGCTTTTATTGTCATAACAACAAATTGACAACACTTGAAGGCGCACCACAAGATGTTGGCGGAAGTTTTGATTGCAGTTCAAATTCACTTGTATCACTTAAAGGTGCACCGCAAATGATTGGCGGTGATTTCTTATGCAATACCAATAAATTAATAACGCTTGAAAGTGCACCGCAAAAAGTTAATGGCGAATTTGAATGTAAGGACAATCAACTAATAACGCTTGAGGGTGCACCACAAGTTGTTACTTGGTTTTATTGCAGCAAAAACAAGCTCACATCACTTAAAGGCGCACCGAATGAGGTTGGTGGGAGTTTTTATTGTAGTGATAATGAACTTACAACACTTGATGGAGCACCAGATGTAATATATGGGAATTTTGTTTGTGAAGATAACCCAAATCTGGTTTTACCAAAAGAAAAACCGAGTTGGATTAAAGGAAGAATAATACGTTAATCAATGAAGATACTCGATTCAAACGAATACATAAACGAAAAACTGAACATACGGCCAGTTTCAAAAGACAGACTTTCCAAAATGAAAGAAGAGCCTTCTGTTGATGAAAAAGCAAGGCAATTCATAGAAGAAAACCATTTCAAATGGAATACAAAAACAATAGGCTATGACTGTGAAGATGATGTTATCGTATCAGAGGATATAGTTACTGACGGAAAACTTAAAATAAGATTTGGGAAAGTCGATGGTGATTTTATTTGCCGTGGTAATAATCTGACCACACTTGAAGGAGCACCGCAAAAAGTCGGTGGGGATTTTTATTGCAGTTTTAATAATCTGACCTCGCTTGAAGGCGCACCGCAAAAAGTTGGTGGGCATTTTAATTGTAACAATAATCAACTGACCACGCTTGAAGGAGCACCGCAAAAAGTTGGTGGGCATTTTATTTGTAACAATAATCAACTGACTTCGCTTGAAGGAGCACCGCAAAAAGTTGGTGGGGATTTTAGTTGCCGTGGTAATAATTTGACCACCCTTGAGGGCGTACCGAATGTTGTTTGTGGGAATTTTTATTGCGGTTATAACCAAAACCTTGTTTTACCAAAAGAAAACCCAAGTTGGCTGAAGGGTGAAATAATAAGTTGATATTAAATATAAACATATATAAAACTATGAAAATATTGGATTCAAACGAATATATAAACGAGAAATTGGTTATACAGCCAGTTACAAGGGAACGTCTTGTTGATTTGAAAAACCCAGAAATTGATGACTATATAAAGGATTTCATAATAGAAAATAAATTAAAATGGAATCCAGTAACAAAAAGTTATGATTGTGATGATGATGTTGAGGTATCAAAGAATATAGTCACTGGTGGAAAACTGAAAATAAGATTCGGAAATGTCGGTGGTGTTTTTGATTGCAGTTATAGCAACTTAACCACTCTTGAAGGAGCACCGAAAAAAGTAGGCGGGTATTTTGATTGCAGTCATAATAATCTGACCTCGCTTGAAGGCGCACCACAAGAAGTATGCGGGGGTTTTTATTGCAGTTTTAATAAACTGACCTCGCTTGAAGGTGCGCCGAATAAAATCGGCGGGGAGTTTGCTTGCAATAACAATAAACTGACCACTCTTGAAGGAGCACCGAATGAAGTTTGTGGGGATTTTAGTTGCATTGGTAACAATCTGACCAATCTTGAAGGTGCACCGAAGGAAGTCGGTGGGGTTTTTAATTGCGCTCATAATAATCTGACCACCATTGATGTCGCACCGAAGAAAGTTGGTGGGGATTTTAATTGCTATTATAATCCAAACCTTGTTTTACCAAAAGAAAAACCGAGCTGGTTGAAAGGGGAAATAATAAAATAAACTATGAGAATACTGAAGTCAGACACATATATAAACGAGAAACTGGTAATCAAACCAGTCACAAAGGACAGACTTTCCAAAATGAAAGAAGAGCCTTCTGTTGATAAAAAAACAAGGCGATTCATAAAAGACAACTACTTGGTTTGGAATCCTAAAACATTGAGCTATGACTGTGAAGGTGATGTTGATGTGTCGGAAGACATAGTTACAGATGGAAAACTCAAAATAAGATTCGGAAATGTTGGCAGGTATTTTGATTGCGGTAGTAATAAACTGACCACCCTTGAGGGTGCACCGCAAAAAGTTGGTGGAAGTTTTTATTGCGGTGGTAATAATCTGACCACCCTTGATGGCGCACCAAGAAAAGTCGGTGTTGATTTTGATTGCAGTTATAACGAAATTACAACCCTTGAAGGTGCACCGCAGGAAGTTGGTGGAAATTTTTATTGCAGTAACAATAAACTGACATCGCTTGAAGGTGCACCGAAGGAAGTTGGCGGGTATTTTAATTGCAGTCATAATAATCTGACCACACTTGAAAGCGCACCGAATAAAATCGGTAGAGATTTTGGTTGCAGTTTTAATGAACTGGCCACTCTTGATGGCGCACCGCAGGAAGTCAGTGGGAATTTTAGTTGTAGTTATAATAAACTGACCACTCTTGAAGGCGCACCGCAAGAAGTCGGTGAGGATTTTAGTTGCAGTTATAATAAACTGACATCGCTTGAAGGTGTACCGAATGTGGTTGGCAGAGATTTTTATTGCAGTGGCAATAATCTGGCCACCCTTGAAGGCGCACCGAAGAAAGTTGGTGGTGATTTTTATTGCAGTGATAATCCAAACCTTGTTTTACCAGAAGATAAACCAAGTTGGCTGAAAGGAGAAATAATAAGTTAAACTATGAGAATACTGAAGTCAGACACATACATAAACGAGAAACTGAACATCAAGCCAGTTACTAAAAGAAAGGCTTGTTGATTTGAAAAACCCAGAAGTTGATGAACCAACCGTTTGCAAAACCCAAGAAAACTGGTGAGCACTCGGACAGCAATGAAGCGACTATTGAACTTGAAGTCCTATAAATAATCTACAAGACTAAAAGAGATAATTCCGATGGCAAAGAACTTTTATAATTTCTGCAACGATTCGCCACTTGAACAACATCCAGAAAAACAACCGAAATTTTACAAATGAGAATATTTGACACACAAACATACATAAATGAAAAACTTGACATAAAGCCAATACAAAAATCAAGGCTTAATGCCATATCGAAATACACTGCATTTCCAAAAAACAAAGATGAATTGAAACAGCTTATAGACAAACGGATAGAAGTTGAGGGCGTGAATTGCAACTTGAACAATATAGATGTGTCTGGCATAACCGATATGCGTGAAGTGTTTTATCATTCGCCGTTCAACGGAAGCATATCACAATGGGACGTTTCAAATGTTGAGGATATGCGTTTTATGTTCGCATATTCCAAATTCAACGGGGATATTTCCAGATGGAATGTTTCCAAGGTGTATAATATGGAAGGTATGTTTCTGAACTCGGTATTCAACAATGATATTTCAAAATGGGATGTTTCTGGCTGTGCGGTTATGCGGCAAATGTTTAAGGAATCGGAGTTCAATGGCGACATATCAAAGTGGGACGTTTCAAATGTTGAGATAATGGATTTTATGTTTATGTTTGCCGAAAAATTTGACCAAGACATATCTGGCTGGAATGTCAAAAATGTGATAATGTATGAAAAAGAGCGCAGCCAAATGTATCTTATGTGTCCGTTGAAAAACCAACCGAGCAAACAACCGAAATTCAATTAAAACACAGAACAAAATGCTCACAATCAAACCTATCACAAAGACGAGATTATTAGGATACAAACGCAATTACAAGTATTATCCTAAAACGAGAATGAAGCTGATAGAACTCATAATAGGACGCATATTGTTAAAAGGAAACTGTTGTGATTTGAACGACATAGACGTTTCCGCAATAACCGATATGACAAACATATTCAATGCAAACAATGCGTTGAGGTCATTTAACGGGGATATTTCCAAATGGGATGTTTCAAATGTGGAAACAATGTATAATATGTTTACAAACTCAAAATTTGACGGCGATATTTCAATGTGGGATGTTTCCAATGTTACAAATATGGTGGATATGTTTTATGGTTCAAGTTTCAACGGTGACATTTCAAAATGGGATGTGAGTAATGTGAAAACTATGAAATATATGTTCACATATTCAAAATTCAATGGAGACATATCCAAATGGAATGTTGGCAATGTTACAGATATGTGTGGTATGTTCCAGTCAGCCACTTTTTTTAATGGTGATTTGTCCAAATGGAATGTTTCCAATGTGCATATTATGGCTGATATGTTCAATGGGGCAATATACTTTGACAATGACTTGTCTGGTTGGAATGTCGGTAAGGTGACTAATTACGACAATATGTTCAATCACAGTCCGCTTATGACACAACCGAAAAAACAACCGAAATTTGCACATAGAAATATAGTATAAAAATGCTCACAATAAAACCAATCACCAAAACAAGGCTTGCCGAACTTCGGCCATACAAATATCATCCAAGAACATTTGGTGAACTTGCAGATATATTGGATGAACGTCTTGACAAAGACTATTATTGCGACCTCAACGACATAGACGTTTCTGCCATAACAGATATGAGCGGTTTGTTCCACGGCTCTTATTTCAATGGCGACATATCCAGATGGAATGTGTCTAATGTGAAGAATATGGCTGATATGTTTGCTGAATCCGAGTTTAACGGCGACATATCCAAATGGGATGTTTCCAATGTTCTTAATATGGCCAATATGTTCGGTTATTCAAATTTCAACGGAGACATAACAAAATGGAATGTTTCCAATGTGGAGCATATGGCTCGTATGTTTGAATACAACTCAAATTTCAACCAAGACATTTCCAAATGGGATGTTTCAAATGTAAGAAATATGTATAGGATGTTCAATCACGCAACAATTTTTGAGCAAGATTTGTCTGGATGGAATGTAGCAAAAGTGAAAGTACACGATTCTATGTTTGACTATTCGCCTATGGCATTCGGTAACGGAAGGGAAATGCAGCCACACTTCAGACAATAAATATAGAAAACAGAACAAAAATGCTATCAATCAAACCAATCACTAAAACAAGACTTGCCGAACTTCGGCCATACAAATACTTTCCAAAAGACAAATTGGAACTTGCGGAAATTATAAGTAAACACATATCGGAAAAAGGATATTGCTGTAGCCTCAACGATATTGATGTATCAGCAATAACGGATATGTCATATTTGGGTGATGTATGTGAAGCATTTAAGCTGTTTGATGGCGACATTTCAAAATGGGATGTGTCAAATGTGGAAAAAATGAATGGTATGTTTCACGACACAAAATTCAATGGAGATATTTCCAAATGGGATGTGTCAAATGTAAAAAGTATGAGGTTTATGTTTTCAAAATCAAAATTCAACAAGGACATTTCAAACTGGGATGTTTCAAGCGTAAAGGGTATGAGCGGTATGTTTGAATATTCAGAATTTAAAGGAGATATTTCAAAGTGGGATGTCGGAAATGTAAACTCTATGTTAAATATGTTCAATCATTCAGAATTTAATGGTGATATATCTGATTGGGATGTTTCAAATGTACGGAATATGAGTTATATGTTTGAGTACACGTATGCCTTTAATTGCGACATATCAAGATGGAATGTCAAAAATGTCATAAATATGGATAAGATGTTCAACCACGCCGCAAAGTTTTTCCAAGACTTGTCTGGGTGGGATGTGTCAAATGTCATAACGCACATTGATATGTTCCATATTTCACCGATGAACTTGGCTTGCGGAGATGGAAAGCGGCCACACTTCAAATATTAAAACACAGAACAAAAATGCTCACAATAAAACCCGTTACAAAAGAACTGCTTGACGAATACAAGGACAAGATTATGGATGATAACGCATCCGAGCTTGACAATATGTGGAAAACCGCCAAGTTTGAGTTATATACAAATCGTATGTATGGCGACAAAAGACAGCTTATCACCATTGATGCGAGCGAAACCCAGCTGCGTATTCTAAACAATATTATGTACGGAATCGCAAAAGACAAGGACGATATTACAAGGGATTTGTTAAAGGAAGCACTGCCGTTCATATTCGGTGCGAACACACTCAATTCAACAACGGCATCGACCATATATAACAGATTCGATTTGTGGGATGAGGTTAAGAAGGGCGGCGTTCCGACAACACTCGTAATCCACGAAATAAAAACAGATAAATAAAAGTAAAAAAATATGATTTCATTACCTATAATTTCGATAGTATTGTGCTTCGCCTACATTATATTCATATTGTTCAAGTACGGCGTGCCAGTTTCAATTTCAGAAACATATTACCTGCTTCCGAACAAGTGGGACTGGCTGTTCAGTGCGTGGTGCGCATTGACAGCGATACCATTCGGTTTCTGGTGGTTCACGGTAACACCGAAGAACTTGTGCTGGATTCCGATTGTGGTTGTTCTTTGTATGGTTATGATTGGCGTGAGTTGCAGGTACAAGTCTGGTCCGAAGCGTCAGCAGGAGGACACCTACGTCCCGAAACCGACATACGACAGCTACAAGCCGTCTGTTGAGAAAAAATCGTTCAAGGAGTTCATAAAGGAACTCATTGAGAAATTCAAGCCGAGCAACTTTTTGAAGTACGGATGGGCAAGACCTATACATTATATAAGTTCGCTTATCTGCATCGGCCTTATCACCGCATATCTTTGTATGACGAGCGTCATAGCGATTGCCAGTATGGTTTTGTCGTATGTAATGTTCATACTGGTGGGTGTGGTTACACCTGGGGTTTACAATCCAGACTATTCCGTAGACGTGGACAACAAGGCGTGGATATTCTTTATGGAAGTTGTATGTTTCCTGCAACTTTTCATCTTTGTCTGGGAAAAGATTTAATCATTATGAAAATACTGAAAACAGAACAATATATAAACGAGAAACTTACCATACAGCCAGTCACAAAGGATAGGCTTTCCGATTATAAAAAACCTTCTGTTGATGAGGAGACAATTCGATTCATAAAAGACAACAATCTTATATGGAATCCATTATCAAAAAGTTATGACTGTGAAGGTGATGTTATTATACCAGAGGATATGGTCACTGATGGAAAACTTAAAATAAGATTCGGGAAGGTCGGCGGTAATTTTGATTGCAGTTATAACGAACTTACAACCCTTGAAGGCGCACCGAAGAATGTGGGTGGAAATTTTTATTGCGGTCATAATAATATGACCACGCTTGTAGGCGCACCGCAGGAAGTTGACGGAGGTTTTAATTGCATTAATAATAAACTAACCACCCTTGAAGGAGCTCCGAGTGTGGTTGGTAGAGTTTTTTATTGCAGTTATAATAATCTGACCTCGCTTGAAGGTGCACCGAATGAAGTCAGTGGGGGCTTTTATTGCAATAACAATAAACTTACCGCACTTAAAGGCGCACCGAAGAAAGTTGGTGGTGATTTTGATTGCGATAATAATAAACTGACCTCACTTGAAGGAGCACCACAGAAAGTTGGCGGGGATTTTAATTGCATTAATAATCCAAACCTTGTTTTACCAAAAGATAAACCAAGTTGGCTGAAAGGAAAACTAATAAGCTAAACTATGAAAATACTCAATTCAAGCAAATATATAAACGAGAAACTGAACATACAGCCGATTACAAAAACAAGGCTTTCCGACATAAAGGCAAACCTTGTTGTCGCAACCGATGAAACCATAGAGGAGATTGTGAATGAGGCCATAGACAAATATGGTGACAACGCAGACCTCAACTTCATTCTCACGCATAAGGTTAAATATATGCCCAGTTTGTTTGCGAACTCAACATTCAATGGCGACATTTCCAGATGGGATGTTTCAAATGTTGTAGATATGGGCGGTATGTTTGAAAGTTCGTCATTCAACGGCGACATTTCCAGATGGGATGTGCGTAATGTTGAAACTATGGCATTTATGTTCAATGAATCGGAATTTGAAGGGGATATCTCAAAATGGAATGTTGAAAATGTTGTCAATATGTACTGTATGTTTGCCAACAGCTGTTTCAACGGGGACATATCGGATTGGTATGTTTCAAATGTGGAAAATATGTGCGGTATGTTCTCACACTCCAATTTCAACGGAGACCTATCAAAATGGAAAGTCAAAAACGATGTTGATATGAGCGATATGTTTGTCGGCTCTCCGCTTGAACATTTTGAGCCTGCTTGGTATAAAGAATAAATTGAAACAATGAAAATACTTAAATCGGATAACTATATAAACGAGAAACTGAACATAACCCCAGTTACAAAAACAAGGCTTTCCGAGTTAAGGGGGAATACGGTTGTTGCGACAGATAAAACCATAAGTGACTTGGTTCGTGATGCCATAAAGGAATACGGGAATGATGCTGACTTGAATTTCATACTGACATACAGAGTTACTGATATGAACTGTTTGTTTATGAACACTATGTTCAATGGCGACATATCCAAATGGGATGTCAGCAATGTTGAGAGTATGAATAGTATGTTTGTAAATTCATACTTTGACGGGGATATTTCAAAATGGGATGTGAGGAACGTAAAAGATATGAGGTATATGTTTTCTGAATCACAATTCAATGGCGACATTTCCAGATGGAATGTAAGCAATGTGAAAGAAATGAAGGGAATGTTCGATAAATCCGATTTTTTTGGCGACATTTCCGATTGGGACGTGTCAAGTGTAACATCAATGGAATGTATGTTCAACGGCAACAGATATTTCAACGGGGACATTTCCAGATGGAATGTGTCAAATGTACGCACAATGGAATGTATGTTTTCGCATTCTGTCTTTAATAACGACATATCCGACTGGAATGTTTGTAATGTTGGAAATATGAAAGAGATGTTCTTCCAAGCAACTTATTTTGACAAAGATTTGTCAAAGTGGAATGTGGGCGATAGCACAAACACTGATGGAATGTTTGCATATTCTCCGCTTGCATACAATCCGCCATATTGGTATAAATAAATTCTATGAGAATACTTGACACCGATAAACACATTAGCGAGAAACTTGACATAAAGCCGATAAAGAAATCCGTTCTGAAGTCTGGCGTGGATAAGATATATAACGGAATTCCGAAACTTATGCTCAAGACTGGCGACATAGTTAAAAGCGTATTTCAAGACTTAAATTCGTATGACATTGTTGTACGGGAACGCATAGTGTTGAGGGTGTTTGTGTCAAAAAATGATTTTGAAAAACTTGGAGTGTCATATAACATAAGAAACACCGAAGGTTTGCTTCTTCATTTTTCACACACAGATAAGGAATTGTTCAAAACGCCAATTGAACAATACAGCAATCAGTTGCAAAGAAGAAGAATACACGGGTTTGAGTATGTTTCGGAGATATTTCATTCGTCAAACGAACTGACTAACAAAGAAATATACGACAGAATCTTCCACCCAGATTTGTCTGGATATGATTGTATCTGGCATCTTCCAACCAGACTTATTGATGTCATTGGTGAAAAACTTGACATAACACCGATAACAAAGACAAGATTGGCCGAACTTGCATTGACACCGAAAGACAAGATTAGGACTGGCGACATAATCGTTGAACGCTCGGCCAATTCCAACGGAAACCTAAAATACACGAGTGTCTATATATCTGGTGATGATTTTGTCAAATATGATTATGGAAGCATTCTCAATTTGCCATTCATCAACATACCAGATTACATAAAAAAGGAAGGCGTTGTTGTGAAATACTATCAAGCAAACGCATTTACATACGCTCCGTTTTTTGCGTTCAACGACAATCTTGAACGTGTGAAGATGCATCGTGTTACCGAATATGTGTTGCGTAATGATATAAAACAGCCGTTGCCGATGGAGTATTTCAAAAATCCGCCGACAGACAATGCTGAAGTTGTGTATGAGCGTGAGGGCTTGTTCAGCACTCATACAAGGATATGATATTACGGACGCAGGATACAAATTCCTGCGTTTTTTGTTATAAATATATACGGAATAATCTATATATGGAAATACTTGACACATTACGATTCGCAAACGAGAAACTTGACATAAAACCTATGACAAGAAGTCGGCTGGCTGCAATTCAGAGAAACCCAAAACCGATTCTTGAAACTGGTGATGTTGTGAAAGTTCTGATATATATAAGGCCGAATGACACCAAGTCATACCAGTTGTGGACGTATGTGTCCTATGACGATTTCAAAAATTACGACTATAACACAAAACTGAATTTGTATCACCTTAAAGACGATGCGGAGTTCAAGGAAGGTGCGTTTGTGTTTCCAATGGTCGGCCACGGATTGCACATAATGACTGTTTCCATATTTGATGACAACCTGCATTATAGAACACAGATTGCGGGCAAAGAAGTTGTAAGGCAAATAACAGCCATTTATAGGGGCGAGAAAAAACAGCAGCCTTTGGATTCAAATTATTTTGAAAATCCTACTGATGCTGGAAAACGATGTGTATGGAAAAAAAGAAACAATGATGTGATTGCGGAGAAACTGGATATAAAACCTATGACAAAGAGCCGACTTGATGCGGAGAAGGCCGAATTACAAAGGAAACCGAAATTACTGCTTAAAACGGGGGACATACTTGTATCTGGGTATTCAAAAAATATGAAAATATATCAAATATTCATAGAAGAAAAGGATTTCAAAAAATGGAACGTGAATCCAACGGATGCCCAGCTTTACGATTACACTAAAGGTACGTTTGCTTGTGCAAATCTTTTATACGGTATATTATTATATCCGTTGTCATTATATGATGATGACCTCATCAAGCCGCATAAAACTCTTCCAGAAATGCCGTTTGCCATATATAGGGGCACGACCGATATAAAGCCTCCGCTGACAATTGATTTGGTGAATAAACTGGAATCCATTGTTTATGAAAACAATCTCAAATGTGTGTGGGAATCAAAAAGCATTGATATGAACGAGAAACTTGACATCAAACCCGTTACAAAATCCAGACTGGATTCAGTAAAAAAATTGTTTTCAAAAAAACCGAAACTGCTGCTTGAAAGCGGTGATGTGCTTGTGACTGAATATGCGGGAGACACAAGAAGATACCAGATATTTGTCGCAGAAAAGGACTTCAAGGAGTGGAAAGTTCCTATGCCACCTACAGAGCAGGATTGTTCACAAGGTCTGTTTTTATGCAAAAACATTATATATGACATATTGGCACTTCCAGTATCCAAATATGATGACAACCTAAATCTGAAGAAAAGCACATTTACAGAAAAAGCGGTTGCAATATATAGGAACAGAGATATAATAAATCCACCGATTACATCAACTCTTCTGCTTATGCTGGTTGATAACATTGACAATTTGAGATGCGTGTGGAAAGCTGATGGCGCAAGCATAAACGAGAAACTGACAATACACCCAGTCACAAAGGATATGCTTGCCAAAATGAAAGAAGAGCCTTCTGTTGACAAAAACGCAAGGAGATTCATAGAAGAAAACAGATTGATTTGGAATCAAAAAACAATGAGTTATGACTGTGAAGGTGATATTAGAGTATCGGAGGATATATTTAATGACGGAAAACTGAAAATAAGATTCGGGAAGGTCGGCGGGTATTTTGATTGCTGTAATAATAAACTTACCACCCTTGATGGAGCACCAAAGGAAGTGAGCGGAAGTTTTGATTGCAGTAATAATAAACTTACCACCCTTGAGGGAGCACCAAAGAAAGTCGGTGGGGATTTTTATTGCAATAACAATAAACTTACCACACTTAAAGGAGCTCCGAGTGCGGTTGGCGGTGATTTTCTTTGCAGTGTTAATAATCTGACCACGCTTGAATGTGCGCCACAAAAAGTTGGTAGGGATTTTATTTGCTTTCACAATCAACTGACCACCCTTGAAGGAGCACCGAATGAAGTCGGCGGGTATTTTGATTGCAGTAATAATAATCTGACCACCCTTGAAGGAGCATCACAGAAAGTTGGAAGTGGTTTTAATTGCAGTAATAATAAACTGACCACCCTTGATGGAGCACCGAATAAAGTGGTCGGAAATTTTTATTGCGGTAACAATAAACTGACCACACTTGAAGGAACTCCGAGTGTGGTTGGCGGTAATTTTATTTGCAGTGATAATCCAAACCTTGTTTTATCAGAAGAGAAGCCAAGTTGGGTGAACGGTGTGTTTATAACAAAATAATAATTATGCGAATACTGGATTCAAACGAATATATAAACGAAAAACTGGCCATACAGCCAGTAACAAAGGATAGGCTTTCCAAATTTAGGGAAGAACATTATATTGATGAAAAATCAAGACAATTCACAGAAAGCAACAATCTTATATGGAATCCAAAAACAATGTGTTATGATTGCGAAGGTGATGTTATCGTATTAGAGGATATAGTAATTAATGGAAAACTGAAAATAAGATTCGGGAAGGTTGGTGGTGGTTTTTATTGTACTAATATTAATCTGACCACACTTGAAGGTGCACCGCAGGAAGTTGGTAGGGATTTTAGTTGCCGTGATAATAAACTGACTTCACTTGAAGGAGCACCGCAGAAAGTGAGCGGGAATTTTTATTGTTATAACAATAAACTTACCACACTTGAAGGTGCACCGAAGAAAGTCGGTGGGGATTTTAGTTGCCGTGATAATAAACTGACTTCACTTGAAGGAGCACCGCAGAAAGTGAGCGGGAATTTTTATTGTTATAACAATAAACTTACCACACTTGAAGGAGCACCGAATGAAGTTTGTGGGGATTTTAGTTGCATTGGTAACAATCTGACCAATCTTGAAGGAGCTCCGAGTATGGTTGGCGGGGATTTTTATTGCAATGATAATGAACTGACCTCACTTGAATGCGCAACACAAAAGGTCGGTGGAAATTTTAATTGCAGTCGTAATAGTCTGACTTCCCTTGAAGGAGCTCCGAGTATGGTTGGTGGGAATTTTTATTGCAGTGATAATCCAAACCTTATTTTACCAGAAAATAAACCAAGTTGGCTGAAAGGAGATATAATAAATTAAACTATGAGAATATTGAAAACCAAGCAATACATAAACGAGAAACTTGACATAAAGCCATTTACAAAAAGCAGAATGTCCAATCTGCATCTTCCTCCAGTAGCAAACATAAAGGACTGGCTGGAAAGTGGCGATATACTTTTGGGGGAAAGCGGAATAAAAAGCGTTTATGTCACATATAAAGACATAAAAAAATACAAGTATGATGGTATGCTTGAACTTGAATTGCCAGACACTTCCAATGTCAAGATATATGACAAAGGCTGTTTTATATCAACAAAGCCGTTCAATGATGGATATTTTGAATCATACCTTGGATTGCTTGACAACACATTATCAAATTACATAGACAAGGCGGTATGCGTTTACCGAAACGACAATCTGAATCAGCCGTTGGATATAAGTTTTTTCAATGACCCTCCGTTGGAAAATTGCCACATATTGTGGAAAAACCCGAATGCGAATCCAGCGAAAGCAAACGAAAACCTTGGAATAAAACCCGTAACAAGAGAACTGCTGAAGTCGTATTCTTATACAAAAACGCCAAAAAACCTGCTGAAAACTGGTTATATAGCAAAAGGTGAATGGAGAAATCTCAAAAATGAGTTGGAAGATACCTTGTTTTATATCTATTTGGAATATGCCGATATTGAAAAATATAAAGATGTTATTGGTTTTTCAATGTTTTCCGATGAGGTTGAAAATGCCAAAGACGGCGTGCTTGTGCGGCTAAAGGGCGATTTTCCGAACATAGGTTTATCGTACAGATATATTTCGGATATGGATGACAATCTGGTTTATTCCAAATTCAGCATAGTTGAGATATTGAAAGACAAGAATCAGCCAAGTGATATGGACTTTGATTATTTTAAAAGAATCACATTCGACCAGAAACTTCCGCAGACCACACTTATATGGAAAGCAAAAATTGATATGAGAATACTGAATACATTGGATTATATAAAAGAGAAACTGGCGATACAACCTATGACAAACGGCAGATTGCAGTCGTATGTCAATTCGGTTTTACATCCGAAAAGTCTGTTAAGGACTGGAATCATATCAATAGGCAGATACGGTTATGGTGATGAGCGGGCTTATATATACATAAGCAAAAACGATATTGAAAAATATACTGATATTTTCAATTTTATTGTAAAAAAGAATGACACCAAATTGTCGGAAGGCATATTTGTCAGATATAATAACCAATTGTGGGATGAAAATGCGACATACAGATATGTTTCAAATATGGACGATAATCTTTGTGTGAACACATTTGCAACATTGGAATTATTGGAAGACGATAACCAGCCAAATCCTATGGACTTTGACTATTTTGAAAAGGTTAGCGGCAATTTTGAAATTACAAATATGAAAACAATTTGACGTGGAAAAACAAACAAATAAGATTTAGAATATGGAAATACTTAACGCACAGCAATTCAACGAGAAACTTGACATACATCCGATTACAAGGGAACGGCTGATGGGATTCAGCGGTTGTTATAATGACGCTTTGCTCGGTCGCATAGTCAAGATACGTGACAGATACTGGACTACGGAAAACTTAAAATTGTTACCATATAAGGAACGCCTTTATCCGCAAAAGGATTTTTTCTATTTCAACGACAATCCAGAATACGGGGTATTCTACACTTATGAAAGTGCATTGAAGATTATACCAGAGGGGTGGCATATGCCGACTATGGATGACATAAGGAGTTTGAGAACGCATTGTATGGACAAATTCCAAAATTTGCTGTCTGCTGAATATGGAGGTGATGACTTATATAGTTTCAACGCAATCTATTCTGGCTATGTGGAGAACAAGGAACACGTTGATGATAACATATTTATGATATGGGTTAAGGAAGAAAGCGGCGTAAAATACAGATTTTGCGGAAGATACAACGACCCGTTTGTCTATACGAAAAAGGTGGATAAGGGCAGATACGCATTTCCGTTGAGGCTTGTCCGTGATTTATAGAAAATCGGAATTATCCTTTTTAGTCTTGTAAAAATGCAATTGATATAAATAGAATATAGAATTTCAATCAGATGGAAAGAGTTTACACATACAAGTTTAGGTTGTATCCGAACAGAGAGCAGCAGGATTACCTTGCCAATGTGTTCGGCTGTTGTAGGCTTGTGTACAACTATTTCCTCAATGAAAAGAAAAACCAATATAATGAATCCAAGACAAGTGATTCATATAATGTACAGTCTGGTAAATTAACAGAACTTCGTAAGACTGAAGGGTTTGAGTTCTTGAATGCCGTTCCTTTGCAATCACTTCAATGCAGTTTAAGAAATATGCACACTGCGTATGACAATTTCTACAAGCGCAGAAACTCCTATCCGAAGTTCAAGAACAGAAGGGACAAGCAGTCGTTCAAGATTGCACAGCCTAACACATTCCATATCAAGGATGGCAAACTTTATATTCCGAAACTCAAAAGCGGAATAGAAATAGTTATGGAGCGTGAGATTATAGGCAAAATTTGCTTTGCCACAATCTCAAAGAACAAGGCTGGCAAATATTATATAGCCATAACAGTCAAGCAGGACTACACGCCAAGCAACAAAACCTATGAGCGTGTCGGTCTTGACCTCGGAATAAAGGAACTTATAATCACAAGCAAAGGATTCAAATATGCAAACAAACGCAGCATAATCAGATATTACAAAAGAAAACTGAAAAGGTATCAGAGATGTCTGGCGAGGAAGGTTTATGGAAGCAAAAGATACGAAAACCAAGTGTTGAAATGCAACCGAATATATCAGAAAATTACAGACATCAAAACTGATTATATACATAAGATAACCACAGAACTTGTCAAAACTTATGACTTGATAAAAGTTGAGGATTTGAATATTAAGGGAATGATGAAAAATCATAAGTTGGCAGAAGCCATATCCGAATGTAATTGGTATCAGTTCGTTCAGACACTCGAATACAAATGCAGATGGAACGGCAAGACTATGATGAAAGTTGACAGATACTACCCATCAAGCCAAATGTGCAGCGAGTGCGGTTACATAAACAAGAAAGTCAAAAATCTGGCAGTAAGATATTGGACTTGCCCGAACTGCGGTGCTCATCACGACAGAGATATCAACGCAGCAAAGAACAATGAGCAATATGAACCAGACGAATGGCAGAGACATATCTCGGCAAGGAATGCCGAGTACAGTCGTGGAGCTGTGTACCAACCGTTTGCAAAACCCAAGAAAACTGGTGAACAAACGGACAGCAATGAAGCGACTATTGAACTTGAAGTCTTACAAGACTAAAAGGAATAATTCCGTTAGGATATCTCATTTACGAAAATGATTATGACTGGAACAAGATTGACACATCAAAGATAACGGATATGTCAAGACTGTTACACGATATAGAAAAACATCCGAGATTCAATTAACTATGGAAATACTTGACACAAAAAAATACATATCAGAAAAGCTCACAATCAAGCCGATTTCAAAATCCCAACTCGCCAAATATGGTAGGGGGTTTTATAGGTTTTCACCAAAATCCAAGGACGAACTTGCGGATTTGGTTATAGACAGAATTGGGGATATTGGGTTTGAATGTGATTTAAACGACATAGACACCTCCGCAATAACGGATATGTCATTTCTTTTTAACGGTTCTGCGTTCAACGGGGACATATCATTGTGGAATGTCGGCAATGTGAGAAATATGGAAGGTATGTTTATGTTCTCAAATTTCAACGGGGACATATCAAAATGGGATGTTTCAAAAGTGAACAATATGTATAGAATGTTCAAAAACTCCAATTTCTGTGGTGATATATCAAACTGGGATGTGGGCAATGTTGAAACTATGAGTTATATGTTCCAGCATTCAATATTCAATGGCGACCTTTCCAAATGGAATGTCAGAAATGTTGTGTATATGACTGGAATGTTTGGGTATTCGGATTTCAACCAAGACATATCCGACTGGGATGTGCAAAATGTTGAGATGATGAACCATATGTTTGAATACGCAAAATTCACTGGCGACCTTTCCAAATGGAAAGCATATAAGGCCAAATACAACCACAATATGTTCCGTGGTTGCAATCTGGAATATGAGCCGCACAAACAGCCGAAATTTAGCGTGTAGAAGTTATCATATTTGACGGCTGTTATAAATATACATAGTATATTTGCTTGATGGACAATCCTACGTTGACAACAAAACCGAAAATCACCACGCCAGACGGGGAGTTTCTGGACATATCCGCTCCTACCGCCAATTACGAGCTGTTATCGGAGATAACGGACAGCGTTCATTTTGTACAGACAAGCGAGGAAATGCGCCTTGACAAGATAGCATACCAATACTATGGCGACTGTTCAAAGATTGATGCCATTATGTGGGCTAACAACATATACAACCCGTTTGCCGTTGATTTGAATGATTTTGTCAGCATACCGAAAGTCGGTGATGCTTCTGTCGTGTATGCAAAGACACCGCAGAAGGCGACACCGCCAGACAAGCCAGAGCCGACAACTGGGGACAAGATAACTTCAGCCGCAGAAAAACTTAACGCAAGCACAAACGCTGCGTTGAACGAAAGGGATGCCAAGCGTGGAAAGAAGAAACGCCCGACAAATATGCTTGGTGAAAATGAGAGGGCAAAACACGTTGAGGGCGGTTCGATAGTCCTTGGCAACTGAAACATATAACGGCATTATAATGAGAATACTCAATTCGGCGGCATACATAAACGAGAAACTTGACATAAAACCGATTACAAAAACACGGTTGTCCGAATTGTCCCCTTACAAATACCATCCGAAAACGAAGGATGAGCTGATTGAATTGGTTGATGTGCATATTGATATGTTTGGAGACGAGTGCGACCTCAACGACATAGACACTTCTGCCATAACAGATATGAGCAGTCTGTTTTCTTCAAAATGCAGTTTTAATGGTAACATATCCAGATGGAATGTGAGGAATGTAAAAAATATGTCCTATATGTTTTTCTGTGCACACAGATTCAACGGCGACATATCAAGATGGGATGTCAGCAATGTTATTGATATGAGTGATATGTTTAATAGTGCGGATGACTTCAACTGCAACATATCAAAATGGGATGTCGGTAGTGTGCAGATTATGCGTGGTATGTTCAAATACACAAAAGAGTTCAACCGAAACATATCTGGGTGGGATGTGCATAATGTTACCGACACACATTATATGTTCGGTTATTCTGCGAAATTCAATCAAGATTTATCTGGTTGGAATGTAGGCAATGTGATAAATATGGAGGGTATGTTCTACGGGGCAAGGAAATTTAAGCAGGACTTGTCAAAATGGGATGTGAGGAAAGTGGCGTACTGCGCAGAAACATTCAAGAAATCGCCAATGGAAAAGTGTCCGAAAAAACAACCGATATTCAACAGTTAACTTATTATGAAACCAGTCAAGATATGGATTGCAAGGGATAATGACGGCAGGGTGTTCATACACCGCAAAAAGCCGAAACGCAACACACTTGGTGGAGGATGCTATTTGAGTTACCCGTATAGGGAAATGATTGATGTTTCAAACACTATGTTTGAGGAAATGCTTGACAAGAGCGGCAAAAATATAATAGGTATTACAATAAACGAATAATATGGCACACATAAAGAGGGCAAACGAAATAGGAAAGTCGGACAATGTTATGTACCGATACAACTACTCTGGAAACAACATAACCGACCCAGTTGAGGTGATTGCGTTTGAAATGGGGGAACTCGGCAACACTGACATTCCAGATTATTGCTTGGAAAACTATGGCGACAAAATGCGCCCAAATATTTACAATGAGATTGAGAACGCCATAGAGCTGATAGAGGACGGAGATATGGATGAGGATATGGCCGAACATATAGCCAAGTTGCTTATTTCAGAAATGGAAAGAATATGGCATATCAGAATCAAGCGTGTTGTCTGGCTGGCCGACTATGATACGGTTGTTGATATGTATTGTGAAAACGGCGACACCGATAATATAGAAGTCGTTGAAACATCCGACTATATATTGTCTGACCTTGAAGGTGAAGGCATATTGTTTGCATATAAATAATAAAAGAAAAATATAAAGATTAAATATGGCACGCATAATGAAAATTGACGAATACAACAATACATTTTGGTCACAAGCGGAAGGTCGTTATGAACACGATACTTTTTTTGATGAAGATACAGAAGAGTATAGAAATTTGATTGATAATATTCATAGAATAACACGTTTGCCAAAAGAAAAGTGTGAAGTTATTGTTGATACAGCTTTGGATTTTTGGGGAAAAAAGAAAGATGAATATGAAAAAGTTGCAGAACAAGTAAACGATATTAACGAATTGACCAATATTGTTTGCAATGATTTGCAAATTGAATTGAAAGATTTTTGCAAAACACCAAATACATTATATGAAATGTGTTACGATATCGCAGATTATCTTATTGTGTATTGTTCGTAAAACTTTATTGCTATAAACAAAAAAAGCCATCGTTTAGGTGGCTTTTTTTGTTACAGATACACCAAGTCAAACGGGTCGTTTGAAAAATAGTTGTCTATATCCGCAAAATCAAACTTTATTCTGTTCCGTACAAGATACACGACCAAATCGTTAAAGTCTTTTATGTCTTGTTTAAACCCGTAATCTTCAAGAAAGCGTTTCCATAGGAACACGAATTTCCCGTCTTTAGCCTTCTGTATGGTTCTTTCAAATCCAGCCTTGTCGTTGTCAAAGAAATACCTTGTGTTCGGCAACGATTCAACAAGTTCAAAATTACGTCCGACACCGCAAATGCCTATGCTGTTCGGCAGGAAGAAGCTGTCAATGCCGCCCTCAAACACATACACCTTCCCCATAAGGTTGGTGTTGGTTATGTTATAGGTCATACTCGTCTGGTTAAGCGCATTCACCGCTTCCTCATCGGTTATCGGAAATTCAATTTCCTTTTTCTTGTATATTTTCGCTATGTTATATGTGCGGTATTTCACGAAGTCTGGGTCAAACGAGCGTATCTGGAAACCGCAAATCTTTCCGCTCTGTGTCAGATTCAAAACATATAATTCGTTTCTGAATGAGTTGTACATAAAGCGGTCAAGGTGTTTGGCAAGACAGCGGTTGTTCAGATAGTCGTACATTTTGCCGATGGTAATTTCTTTAAGTCTGAACATAGACCTAATCTGCGACCTTGTGAAAGCAAGCTCGTCAATCTTCTTGAATATGCCGAGGTCGAACACATAGTTCTTGCGTTCCGCTTTTTTTGTCTTTATGACATTGTATGCGGATTCTATGGTACTGCCTGCGCTAACGCCGAAGTCGTGCAGGAAACCCATATAATCGGTATGCTTGTCGCAGTTGAAACAATGGAATGACAAATTGGACAGATAAATGTTCGCCCGTTTTTTCCTAACATTGTCGGAGTCTCCGCAATAAGGGCAGGCGAAATTTATTCTGTCCTCATATTCAAGAATGTTCCGTTTTTCCGAATTGTCAAAAGTTTCGTCAAGGACTTCTTGAATCTTGTCAACCAGTTTTTCTTTGTCCTCTTTTTCCATTAGTGCGCTTGTACGTCAGCCTCGTGGAGAAGCATAAGGTCTTTCACAAAACCAGCATTCATCTTCTCCGTGTCCTTTTTCATTTTCTTCTCATTATTCTTCCAGTTGAGCAACGGATGCATATGATAGAAGATGAGGTTTGCGATATATGCAGCACTTTCATAGCCGCCGCTTTCTTGACCGCAAATGTTCCTTGTATAGAACACGCTGTCGTATGCCCCGACACAATGGTGCTGGTAGTAGTGGCATTCTTCCGTGATTTCCCCTTTGTGGTTTTTGAAAGATGCCGTAAATAGTTTTCCGCAGTCGTGAATAAGAGCAGCCGAGCATACAAGGTTGTCGCCGCCGTGCGACCTAACATAATCCCTTGTTGAAATGCAGTGCTGGCCGAGGGTGAGTGTATGGTGCTTGTTGTGCTGGTCAAACGGCAACGCCTTTGATATGAACTGGTCAGCCGAGTATTCGGCCATCTCCTGCTCGTTGCAGTTGAAATGGATAATGATATCGTCAAACCCTTCCTCATAACCGCAAGGCTCAAAGTTCAAGTACATTCGTCTGATGACATCCTCACCGACATTTCTCTCTCTTTCCTTGTCACGCTTCAAGCATTCCTCATAGGGAACAGCAATCCACAAAGCGTCAATGGTGAACTCTGTTTTCACACGCTTACGGATTTCGGCAATGAGCGGGATGCGGTATTTCTTACGCAGGTTGGTCGCATCAAAAATGACGGTTTCGCAGTCACCATTAAGAGCATCAACCATACGGGTTTTCGCAATGTCAAACACCTTGTTCGGGTCGCCTTGTATGCTTTCATCCCCGAACAGCTCACCACGGATTGCATCGGTTGAAACGATATATGCGTCATTAAAAATTTTTCTGGCGATTGTGGACTTGCCGCTTGCTGGCAGGCCAATCATCATAACAAGTCTTTTCATATCTCTTACAGTTTTTTTCTTATGTCAATAATGATGTCATCAACGAGTTCCTTATCAACGGATTCTCTGATTGTGGATTTCTCAATGGCATCGTTCATTTCAGCAACCTTGCCTTTCAGCATACCCATAAGTTCGTCATACTCGAACTTGTGTGCTCTGATGTCAAGCAGGAACTGGCCGTCAATGTCCTTTCTGTTCACGTGGTACGGCTCTCCGTTTGCAATTTCAATACAAGTCTGCACAAGTCTGAAGCATTCGCTCATATTCTTCGCATCATAGTTCTTGTGCAGATTGGCTTGGTAGCGTACTGGGTTTCTGTTCTTTTCCCATTCTTTGTATCGCTTATAGTCGTTGCAATGTTTGGAATATGCGTCTTTGTTGAAGAACAGCGTTCCTATGGTCGCCATACCTTTTGGCAGGTTGTTCACGTGGACATCGTTTCCGTTGGGTTTGCAGAAACCGCCTGGCCAGAGGAATACGGCATAGGCATCCCTTGCGTGGTTAAGTTTGGCAAGTGAGATGTCGTTTTCTTTGAAACCGACAGCATTAAACCATTCGGTAACGGGCATTGTGTCGTTTTTATAAGTGATATAGCAGAAGTCAATGGGTGTTTTGCGCTCCACCATAGGCTGGTTAATCATCTTGTTAAGACCAGATGCCTTTTTGATTTGTGCGATTGAATAGCCGCCGAAAGGCATAAAGCATTCCTTTGTGAGAAACGCATCCCTATTCTCAATGAAAGGCTCAAAGAGTTTGTTCTTTTCCGTAATGAATTCATCATCTACGAAAAGACTTTCAAGGACTGTCGGGTTTGAAGTTGAAAGCAGCCGACCGAATTTGTTGAGTTCCCAGTTCACTACATCGTGTTTCTCATCGGAAATCTCATCGCTGTAATGCAGGCCGAGGCCGAGAAGCTGGTTGTTTGAGCAGGCGAACACGCCGCCCATATCAGTATCGGACTGGGGCGTTGATATTCCGTGAGCCTTGCTTCCACGGATATATTGGTAAAGAATAAGGTTTGCGTTTTTAAGCATAATATATGTTTTTATAAGTTTCTATAACAAATTAAATAATCCTTGTTTCCGCAATTCGGGCACTTGTACCATTTCCCATCCATATCACGATGGGTAAAGTTTGTGCGGTGGCCGCAATTCTTGCATTTTTTATATTTGCTTGTGATATATTCAAAAGAAACAATGCACAATACAGACATAAAAAAGATAATGGCGATTACCAGAATAATGCTGATGAGAATCATAATCATTTTATAATTTCAAGTTCATTGTATTTGAATGCAAGGTATGCGTTGAATGATGCTGTGTCGCCTCTGTCGTTCACATATTGTACATAGTTGCCGTCTTTTGCTATGATTTTGCCGTATGTGACAAACGGGTCGGTGAACGGGTCATCAACTTTTATTGTGCGGACGAACAACGTGCCTTTGTCAATTTTGTTCACTTTGGAATATGTGGAAATCGTTTGGTATGCGAGAACACCAAAAACCGACAAAAGCCCGATTAGCACAACAAAGAATATGGTTTTAACTGCTGTTTTCATTTTTTATGATTTTTGTTTTTTCGATAGCATTTCAAGTGTGAAGTCAATGCAGTCAATGCAGCATTCCTCGTATGTGTTGAAACCCACTTCAGAGCAGATTATTCCGTTTGCCTTTGACAGTTTCACCAAACGCCATCTGTAAGGCCGCAGGTCAGACAAGTGTGCATCCAGAACGAATCTCACCTCAACAAACAAGTCTTTTTTGTTACGAAGCCAATCCATAGTTTCGTGGATTGTCGGTGCGGCCACAGAATATATGTTGCCAGTTATCGGAGGGAACGAAAGCAGTTCCCCGTATTTCAGATGACTGCTTGTCTTGCCAGTGAAATAACTTGAATCACATTGCTTTCTTGGATATCTGCACTTTTTGAGAAGCAATGCCGTTTTAAGCGGAACTCTTGCTGTTTGTTTAGTCTTCTGTTTCATACTTTCTGTGTTTTTTGTGCCGTTTGTATCTTTTCTTGCTTTCAACCACGTTTGCTATGCAGACTGGCTTGCCGTGCTCGGAAATCTCATCCGCACGGTTTTTGGCCTTAACCGCTTTCAGCAAGTCAATCATCTGCTGCTTTCTGCCACGTTTTCTTTTCTTTCTCATAACGGCGCAAAAATACAACTTATTTTTAGAACATCGGCAACTTTTATGAAAAAGTTATCAACAGAGTTATCAACAGACTAATTGTCGTTCTTGTGCCGTCCGTTCTCTCTTGCATATTTGAAATCCAGCCAAGCGTCATACAGCTTGTTTTCCTCAACTGACATCATAGATGTTGGGAGAATGGTGTCAATAATATAGGTGAGAAGTTCCTCACGTTCCTCATAAGTGTAGTTCTCGGCAAAATCAGTTTTCAGTGACTTCGTGTTTTCGTCACTTGTGTACTCAAATGTAACTTTTAGATTTTTCATAATAATGGCATTATAATGTTATTGTATTTTGAAAAAAGGTTCTTTGCTCGTTTCGTCTGCTATGATTTTGTTCAAGTCATAGGTGTATTCGTCAGCCTTGTATGCGAGACCTTGGCCAATCAAGTTTCTTGTGTCAATGTGGTGCTTGTTCAGCCAGTCATTCAATATGACTGAAGATTGTGAAAGTGCATCGCCATTTCTCACTTTCACCATACTGACATATAAGTTATACATACTGCGTTCATCGTCCTTCATACTTTCAAATGGTCGGAGATACGGCCTAACATTTTTAATGTGAACACATTTTTCGTGTGTATCGGTTTCAACTTGAACGAGGTCTTCATACACACCGATAACTCTCAATGGCAGTTCATCGTCTGTATCTTCATAAATTACATTGGCAATCACGCCATAAGGTATTCTGGCGCAAAGGTCTTCATAAAGCAGTTGCTTGTCTTTTTTGTCCATATCAAAATAGTTTGTTGTTTGCTTCTTTTATTCTTTTTTCGGCAATGGCAAAGTATTTTTCATCTTTCTCTATGCCTATAAAATTGCGATTTGTATTCATACAAGCGACTCCAGTAGAGCCGCTTCCCATAGTGTTGTCCAGAACAATGTCGCCTTCGTTGGTGAATGTGCGTATAAGATATTCAAGCAGGGCAACTGGTTTTTGTGTCGGATGAACGCATTTTGTTTCCTTTTGGAAACGCAGGACTGATTTTGGATAACGACTTCCGTCAGAGCATTCACGATGCAGTGATTTCGGGGAATCCCCATAAGCGTCACCTATATTTTTATCTCCAGAAAATTGCTTGTAGTTTTTATATCCGTATTCCATTTGAGGGTTGTATGTGGGTTGTTTGTCGTAAAACACCATAATATTCTCGTGTGCTTTCAGTATTCCTCTTTTTGAGAACATCGGGTTTGTTATGTTGTTCTTTTCCCATACTATCTCATACTTGAACATTTGCAAGTTGCTTGAAATCGCAATGGTTGTGAACGGCTGGCTTCCAAACAATAATATGGCCGCATTTTTCTTGCACACACGTTTGTACTGATTCCACAGCAAGTCAAACGGAATTATGACATCCCACTTGCATTGCGTTGTTCCGTATGGCAAATCGCAAAGCACCATATCAACGCTGCCGTCTGGTATATTGTCCATCACGCCAAGGCAATCACCGTTATATAATTGGAAGTCTGTCATAATAGGAATCTATTCCATTTCATACATATTGTCTGGTGCTTCCAAAGCAAGACCTTTTTCAATCAAACCACGACAATCAAAAAAGTGTTTGTTGAGCCAGTCGAGTGTGGTGTAGTCTGGCATAGAGAAATACTCGTTTGAATCCTTAAACTCTTGTATGATATATGTGAGTTTGCCATATTGCTTTGTTTCCTTTTCTGTCATTTTTGAAACAGACCGCAAATATGGTTTGATATGGTCAAGTGAAACATTGTACGTTTTCTTGTTTACGAATAAGTCTGCGTTTTTGCCGTCAGTTTTGACAAGTTCGCACACGGATTCATCCGATGGCATATTGTCGGCAAAAACTTTTACTTTGTACGGGAGTTTTTCGCAAAGTTCAATAAACAATGTCTTTCTTTGGCTTCTTGTCATAAGTTATTTTTTGTTGAGATGTAGCCTTCACATATTTTAAAATTGCTTGTGTAGTACGGTGAATACCAATTTCCAATATCTTCTGTTCTGAATATGGTATTCAGATAGTTGCGTTTGCAATCAGAACATATAGGGGCTATACCGCCGACATTGCAATAAAAGAACGGCTCTGGTTTTTCATCTGGCTTTGGCTTTGCAATATCAGACTGTTCGGCAAATTTGTTACGCTCTTCCAATGTCATAGGACGCAATTTAAAAATATCACACATAATTATTCTTTTGGTATATAGATTCCAGTTACTTTAATGCTTGGTTTTTCGTCTGACTGCGTTTTCGGATTACCATTTTTGACATCCTCTATCATTTGGATATACGCCAATGTTACGACAAAATCGCCAACTGTGCCACCAGTTCCGAGAGTGTCGTAAATTTCTCCAAATTCCTCCCCGTATGCTTCAATGCACTTGGTTCGCAAGTCATCTTCTTTTTTAAAGAACTTCTTTATTTTTTCAATGAATTTCATTTGACTAATGTTAGAATAATGTTTTGTTATCTATTGTTGTTTTTGTATTTTTTATTTCTGGTTTTTCAATAGATGAAATTATATTTTTATTATTTTGTTTTTGCGTTGTAATGTTAAATTTACGTTTTAATCTTTGGATGGTTGACACACTTACACCAGTTCTGTGTGCAACCTTTCTAATTGATACACCATCACGTAAAAGTTTTATTTGATTTGTATATTTATCTTCTAATTGTTCTAATGTTTTACAACTACCGACTCTTCTCCCAAGTATACCGCCATTGCTTTTATATAATTCACGTCCTTGCATCAATCTATTGTTTATCTGTTCGGCCTCTTTTTCTGCATAAATTATTTTATTATAAAAATCATCAGTTATGTTGAACTCATTATCAAAAAGATATATGCGTTCACTACAAGAATAAACATTTATACATTTATCTATAAGTTTAGCACATATTTCTTTAAATAGTTGTACACTTCTACTCAATCTTGTTGCTTCTGATATAACAATAAGACTTATACCACTATCAAAACAATAATCTATACAATCATTTAATATTCTTTTAGATAATTCAGTATTATGCGCTGATGTGATTTCCTTAAATGTTTTTACAATAATAAAATTTGAATCATATATAGTATGATACTGTCTTTCAAAATTTTGTTCTCCTTTTTTAGATAAACGAACATATCCAACGCAAATATATTTTTCATCATTAGATTTGGCTATTTCATTTTTTATTGTGTTTGCTTTTATGTTTATTTGTTTGATTTTTAAAAGATTATTTTTCTTTTTTGATAAAAGTGTTGATATTTTTTCCTTTTCTTGTTCTATTTTTTCTTTTTCTAATTCTATATTTTTTTCTGAAATTAAAATTTCATTATCAATAGCGGTGATACGCTCTTGTAGTTTAATCAATTCTTCCGAAAATTCTTGAATTTTCAATAATCTTGTATAATTATCAATCATATTGTTTTCATTTATTTAGTCGCCAATCATATCAAGGAACTCGCAGGCTTCGCCCTCGCATTTGAAATCTTCAACAATGTCATTACGCTGTCTGTAAACAGAAAGTTCTTCAAGTACGGAATGTGCGAGGTCTGCCGCCATTCTGATTATGTCAGCAACGTCCTTTCCGTTTATTGTGGCTGTTGCTGTTGTCTTATATGCAATCG
>Ga0310690_10000098_pt1 | contig 193541 bp, 184 predicted proteins | sample AusTroGonzalo_MG_2_FD_207661 | JGI IMG/M metagenome (GOLD analysis project Ga0310690, IMG submission 207661) | Bovine rumen microbial communities from tropical cattle in Woodstock, Queensland, Australia - Gonzalo_04 (v2) (version 2) | ecosystem: Host-associated > Mammals > Digestive system >... | reverse complement strand
CCGTACAACTTGTTGCACCATTCGCGCTGTATTTTCCATTGGCGCATGTCGTACAAGTTGCATTGTTTCCGGATCCTGTTACCTCAAAACCAGCCTTGGCGGTAAGATTGTTGGTTGCGGTTCCCCATGTTGTAGCATTCGCTGCGGTCTTTGTTAAGTATCCGCTGTAACAATTTGTTGGACGCATTTGTTCCTGGCATTGACTGTAACTGGTCCAACCAGTTCCGGCCACATATGAATACCCGGTGTCCAGTGTTGGACACGCCGTACAACTTGTTGCACCGGCATTACTCCATGTTCCGTTGGCGCAATCTGTACATGTGTTGCCGTTCAGATACTGTCCGGCGGGACAACTGCCGTTGGACCAATGTGCATACAGTGTTGTATTTGACGTTATCGACACCCCCGATGCCGCGGGCAGCGAACCACTTGCTGGAATAACTTGTGTTCCACCCGACGCAGATGTGTAATATCCGTCAAATACCTTGACACCATACGATGGTTTGGTAATGGATGATATAGATGTCGTCGCGGCGCTGTTTGAATACCAGCCCGTATTATACTTTAAATATACGGTGGTGGTTCCGCCACTGCCACCATTGGCATTCAGTGTAATTGTGTACACGGCCGGAACACAGGAATTCCCGCTTTTCGTGTAGCCGTCATTACACGCAGTTACGGTACAGTTTGGATATGTCCCGGTAACAGTTTTTGCGTTTTCAATACCGGCGTTGGCAACGGTACAGGGGGTTGATGGTGTTGAGTCTTCTACACACGCACAGTTATTTGTATGATAACCGCTGATACAACTTTGCGCACAACAAGAGTCGCCAACACCATCGGAATATGCTATACCACTAACCGATGTTGCGTTATCAACATCACTGGTGCTACAATTACGGTAACAGTAGTCATATCCGTTTGTGCCACCGCCGCTGTATGGGAACGCCCCGCCATTTCTACTGCTGCACGAATAACAAGTGCCGTTTTCTAAAAATTTATTGCTACCACATGACACTGGACAAACTGGATCGGCTGTGCCACCGGCACATGTACATCCAGACGTACATGATTTACACTGGCCGCTACTCAGATAATAGCCAGATTCACAACCGGTTGCTTCACAAGAGTCGCCAACACCATCGGAATATGCTATACCACTAACCGATGTAGCGTTGTTAACATCATCGGTACCACAATAACGGTAACAGTAATTATATCCGAATGTACCGCCACTACTATATGGAAACTCATCACCGCACGAATAACAAGTATCGTTTTCTAAAAACTCATCGTCATCACATGATGTTTCGCCCACTTCATCTTCTTCACATACACCGTCATTGTCGTCATCGTTATAACCACTGACACACGTAAAATTGGTAACCTGTTTATAACATGTTTCGTTGGAAGTGGTTCCTGATGTGTGTCCGTCTTTGTATTTATTATATGTATTACCGTCGCACGAACAACTGGATTCCCATGTACATGTTGCATGAGCCGGACAGGATTCTTTGCTCTGTGTACAACCACGTGTTACCTCTTTGTAACACGTATTACCTTCTGTCTCTCCTTCACTTGTATCGTATGTTCCAGGAAGTGGGTAATCAGGGGGACAGTCGAATACGGTCGATGGTGCGCTATTCTCTTCACATACACCGTCATTGTTGTCATCGTTATAACCACTGTCGCACGTAAAATTGGTAACCTGTTTATAACATGTTTCGTTGGAAGTGGTTCCTGATGTGTGTCCGTCTTTGTATTTATTATATGTATTACCGTCGCACGAACAACTGGATTCCCATGTACATGTTGCATGAGCCGGACAGGATTCTTTGCTCTGTGTACAACCACGTGTTACCTCTTTGTAACACGTATCACCTTCTGTCTCTCCTTCGCTCGTATCATATGTTCCAGGAAGTGGGTAATCAGAGGGGCAGTTGAATACGGTCGAGGCAGCAGGTTCATTACAGCTACAATCACCATCCCAAACCAGTGATCCCTTACAACTCGTATAGCACTTTGAACACGAGGCGAACGCATTCGTCGAAAAAACGAATATGAATAAACACGCTAAAAATGCCAGGAATCTGCACCTTTTCGCCATATCTTTCCCTCTTTTATATTTCATCTTAGAAAAAATATGCCGTGTTACGCAAGTAAAAAATTATTGTTATTTTTGACATTATTTGTCATCGCGAGCGTAGCATGGCGATCCAGTGAATTATGCCGCGGGCAAATGCCCGCACTTCTATTATGACAGGATTGCTTCGCGGGCTCGCAATGACAATTTTTGGGAATCGTATTCCAGAGAATAAAATCCCCTTTGAATGCCGAAGGGGTGGCGGGCGAAGCCCGATGGGGTAGTCGCGACGAGAGTCTGTAATAGACTACCCCGCCTCGTTACACTCGGCACCCCTTCACGGGGTGAATGGGATTTTTGCACTCTGAACTCCGCACGCTAATAAAAATTTTCTTGCAAGAAAATCTGAAACGGTTATAATACCCGCCGTGGGTTATTAGCTCAGTTGGTTAGAGCGGAGCGCTCATAACGCTTTGGTCGTGGGTTCGAGTCCTACATAACCCACCACACAAATTTGTTTGCCCGGACAGCGATGTGCGGGCTTTTTTGTTTTTTAATCCGATACTATGGTATTGTCATTGCGAGCCTGCGAAGCAATCCAGAATCGGTATGGTCAAATATCATAAAATCAGAAATTGCAAATTGTTGTAAATTATGCCATTATGAACCCATGTCCGAAATTGTTCCGATTTTAAATCCTGTTCAGATGGCGGCGTTTAATACGCTGGAAAATACACGGTCTAACCTGCTTATACTGGGACCGGCGGGGACGGGCAAATCGACATTTGTGAACTATATTAAATCCGCGTCCAAAAAGCGCGTTGTTTGCGCGTGCCCGACCGCGGTGTCGGCACTTAATGTCGGTGGGCAAACGATACATTCGCTGTTCCAGATTCAACCGCGCGACTTTATTATGATGGAATTACTTAAATTAAAGGCAAAACCACGCAACGTGATTGCGGCGACCGATGTTTTAATTATAGACGAAATATCAATGGTTGCGCCCGATTTGCTGGACGCGATGGATTACCTGATGCGGGCGGCACGGCGAAACAACGAACCGTTTGGTGGTGTCCAGATTGTTGCAATTGGCGACCTGTTTCAGTTGCCGCCGGTTATAACGCGCGACGCGGAACAATACTATGCGGCGGAATACGAACATGCAAATGCATATTTCTTTGATTCACATGCGTATCGGCGCGCTGAATTCGTTCCGTTTAATTTCGATACGGTGTATCGTCAAAACGATGGGGAACTGTTGCAACACCTTATGCGGCTGCGTGGAAATGATGCGACCGCGTTGGAATTTTTTAATGGTTGCCGCATTGATGATGCGGCGCGCCGTGCAAATGCCGTTATAATTACGCCTTTTCGTGCGGTCGCTGAACGTATAAATACCGACCGGTTAAATAAAATAGCCGCGCCCGATGTTACATATAATGGTGAATTAAGCGGGACCTTTTCCGAACGCGATGTGCCGGCACCGATGAGTCTGACGCTAAAGCAGGGTGCGCTGGTCGTTTTTGTGAAAAATGGCGATAAATGGCATAACGGGTCGATGGGAATTGTTGAACACCTGGGCGTGCATGAAATTATTGTTCAATTACTTAACAAAACGCGCGATGTCGTCGTGGTAAAGCCCGAAAAGTGGCAGAAAATAGAATATTCGCGTGATGTGGACGACAAAATTGTTGAAACCGAGGTTGGATCATACAAACAATTTCCGCTGAACCTGGGATACGCAATGACGATACACAAGGCCCAGGGAAAAACACTGGATGCGGTTGTGGTTGATATTTCACGTGGGGCATTTGCACACGGACAAACATATGTTGCATTATCACGCACCCGCAGTGCCGCCGACATGCATGTGGCAAACCCATTGCGATCGCGCGATGTTATATTTGACCCCCGGGTCATAGATTTCATTAACGGAATATGATTATAACGACTTTGTCATTATAATTGCATCGACACCATTATAGTATTTTGGACGTTTTCCGGTCGGTTTAAAACCGTATTTTTCATACAGTTTTTTTGCCGGATAATTTACTTCGGAAACTTCCAAAAACACATTGACAATACCGGATTTTTTTAATTCTTGTTCCATGAGTAAGATTAGCGCCCCAGCGATGCCAGAACGGCGTGCGTCGGGCGCAACGCCGATTGAAATTATTTCGGCTTCATCGGCGACGGTTCGCCACACGATAAAGCCGTTGTCGGATGCTACGATTTCACATCCCGACTTTTTCAAATCCATAAATTCAGATGCCGACCATGGATGTTCGGGAAAGCATTGCTTATGAAGTTCGGCAATTTTATTTAACATGCTTGGTATATTCTTTTTGCATGCGCATAAATGTGCGGCGGGCCAATTTATCGTGAATGCGTTCAAAGCGACGACGGGAAATTTTTCGTAAATCATATTCGGGACCCGCATGCACAACAAGTGTATATTTGTCGCCCTGGGCATGGTGCCATTGATGTGTGGCAACAATATTTAATTTGTCGTTATTAATGCTGAACGATGTTGTTGTGAACATGTTCATAACATCATCATCATACTTTGATTTAATATCGGATTTTTTGATTGCATCAATCAATCGACATTCTGTTTTTGTTAAAAAAATTTTTTGAAAAACATTAGCCATTTTATTTATCCTTTTTGTTTGTTTCGACGTAACTGGGGCGCAAATACATTGGAACCACCGGTTCGTTGGTTTCGTGTGCCAATTTGTTTTGTATAATCTGCGTACCCAATTTTAAATTAAATGGACGATGACCAACGGTGCGGGGCCATTCCATTTGCTTGGTTTCGATTTCATCAATCGACATAGTGCAGGGTGACAAGTTTTTTGCGCCAACAAAGAAATCGCCCCGGCCGGAATCAATCGCGACAAATGCATCCGGTGTTTCTGCCAAATACAATTCAAACGCATTTATCGGAACAATCGGTATGTTTAACCCCATGGCCAACCCCTTGGCATAGGCGATGCCCAGCCGGATTCCGGTAAAACTGCCCGGACCAACAACAACGCCGATTGCCGTAATGTCCGACCATCGTGCGCCACAAGACGTGATAAATTTTTCCGTTTCGGTCGGCAACGCAATCGACTGCTTTTCCACGGAAACGCGGGCGTATTTATCGTCCAATACGAATTCCAAATAGTCGCCAGATGTGTTGATGATTAAAATCATTTTGTATGCTCGCGAAAAAGGTTATAGTACAGAACCTGGACACCGCCATGAACCATTTCAAGTTTATTGCTTTTGGTGTTCAAAATTCCACATTCATATCGCGCCCCGTCCAGTATTTGTGGAACGTTCGGCAAATATTCCTTGGTGCACATAATTTTTAATTTGTGCGATTGCGCAATAAATGCTTCGCGGACGAAACCTTCGCGGCGTGGCTTTAACATGTACGAAGTAATAATGAAACAATTAATTTTATTGTAAATGTCTTTGTATGTGCCAATGGCGCGCGCGGTTTCCGCGTCGGTTACCATTTTGACCAATTCCCCACCAGAATAAAATTCAACCTGTTTTAATTTTGGTTTTTCTGTCATAATCTTACCCCAAATCCAATCTTTTTGCTAAATCCGGCGGAATGTTGCAACGACAATAAATCATCTATCTTTGCAATGGTAAAGTCCGTCGGTTTATCTTCGCCATCATTTTTAAGTAATTCACGCCGCAAAATCGCGGTTAATTCGCGTTGCAACTGGCGAACACCTTGTTCGGTTGTATAGTCTTGAATAATGTGCCGAATTGCATCGTCCGAAATAGTAATATTTTCAACCGCCCAACCGGTGTCGTGCGCCGCGCGTTTAATCAAGTGTTCGCGTGCAATCCGAACCTTTTCATCCATGCTGTAACCCGGAATTTCGATGATTTCCATACGATCCTTTAATGCATTGGAAAAGTTCAAACTGTTTGCAGTCGCAATAAACAAAACATTGGACAAGTCAAAATCTACCTCTAAATAATGATCACGGAAATTCTTGTTCTGTTCTGGATCCAATATTTCCAACAGAGCCGATTCCGGGTCGCCGCGCCAATCGCGGGTCATTTTATCAATTTCGTCCAAAACGATAACCGGATTATTCGCCTTGCACCGCTTTAATGCGTCCATAATGCGGCCGGTTTGCGCACCGATATAGGTCTTGCGATGTCCGCGGAAATGCGCTTCATCCGAAATACCGCCCAACGATATGCGTTGATATTTACGCCCCAGCGCCGCCGCAATAGATTTTCCCAATGACGTTTTTCCAACACCCGGCGCACCGACAAAGCATAAAATGCTGCCATTATTTTTGCCGGTCTTTTTCATAACGGCAATGTGTTCCAAAATGCGTTCTTTGACCGCATCCATACCGGAATGTTCACTGTCCAGCACCGCACGTGCGGTTTTTAAATCGATTGGTTGTTTGTCGGGTTTGTCCCACGGCATTGATAATAATTCGTCCAGGTATGCCTTTAACAATCCGCCTTCGTTGGACATCGGTGACAATGTGCGCATACGACGCCATTCAGACATTGCTTTTTCTTTGGCGTCCGCGGGCATGGCGGATTTTTCAATACGTGAACGAATATTTGTTGCGTCCATTTCTTCGTCGTCTTCACCCATTTCGCGTTGGATGGCACGCATTTTTTCCTGTAATATTGCCTCGCGACGACCTTTTTCCATTTGCTGATTTATGCGGCGGTTAATCGAATCTTCGATTTTCATCGTTTCCGCCATCAAATTAACCTGTTCAAGTAATATGATTAATTTTTCACGCCACGTTGTCGCACACAGAATATTAATCGCAATATCCGTATCAATATCCATCATCTGAATCACCGCATCGACGAATGCCGGCAAAGGATAGTTTTGAATTACGGTGCGCAGCTTATCCATTTTGAATTTGCGTGCCGCGGACATAGATTGAATATTGTTTGCAATTTTATCACGCAGGGCGATTGTTTGTTCAAATTCACTATCGTCCAGCACCTCGATAGGGGTTGTAATACCCATAAAGATGCCGTTTTCAACCACAATATCGGAAAGACGAACGGCACTCGTGGTGCGAACAATTGCATGCAATGAACCGTCCGGCATACGCAGAACCTGGGCAATTTCGCCAATTGTGCCGACTTTATAAATGTCGGCGGGTTCGACGGGGTATCCCCAACTGTGCTGGGCAGTCAAAACGACTTGCTTGCCAGCATTGGCAGCAGCTTCAATACATGCCACAGACAGTGGATTATCAATATAAATCGGAACAGTAAGCCCCGGATTTACGACCAAATCACGAAAAGGCAGAATATATTCTTTCATAACGAAGATAAATATAGAATATTTTTATGACTTTTCAAGGTCATTTACGAAACAAAATAAAAACCCGCCGTTCGGCGGTTTTTTATTAACCAAAATTGGTGGCGGAGCGTATAGGACTCGAACCTATGGACCGCTATAACACGGTCACGGATTAGCAATCCGCTGCATTACCACTCTGCCAACGCTCCGGCATTTGGTGATGGGTATTATACAGAAAGCATTTTTTAAATGCAAGTGCGAAAAGCGATATATTTTTATTTTGACAAATGCCGGCATTTTTGGCACTATATTGGGCATGACAATTCGTTTTATAAACTTTTACTGTTGTCGATAAATCGCTTTTTCTGTGCGAACATGTTTTGTTTGCAATTAATCAATCAATTCGTTATTATCGTAAAAAACAATAGGGGAAAATGATATGCAAATCAGATTATTTAATACAATGTCGCGTCGGGTCGAAGATTTTAAGCCCTTAAAACCGGGTCATGTCGGTTTTTATGGCTGTGGCCCAACGGTTTATCACTATGCACATATTGGTAATATGCTGTGCATGATACGAAATGATTTGTTGCGTCGTATGTTCACCGAAAACGGATATGATGTTCACCATGTTATGAATATTACGGATGTCGGGCATTTAACATCCGATGATGACGATTCCGGTGAAGATAAGATGGAGCGGGGTGCCGCCCGTGATAATAAGTCGGTTTGGGATATCGCAAAGTTCTATACAGATGAATTTCTGCGCGATTTTGACGATTTGAATAATCTTCGTCCGCATGATATGCCCCGTGCAACGGACTATATTACCGAACAGATTGAATTGGTTAAGAAGTTAGAAAAACTGGGGTATACATATGAAATACCGGGGGACGGTATTTACTATGATACATCTAAATTTGCCGCATATGGTCAATTAACCGGCGGGTCGTTGGCGGGTAATCGTGCGGGGGCGCGCGTAGAGTTTAATGAATTGAAACGCAACCCTACGGACTTTGCATTGTGGAAGTTTTCACCACGGGATAAAAAGCGCCAAATGGAATGGGATTCGCCGTGGGGTGTTGGTTTCCCGGGTTGGCATGCCGAATGCAGCGCAATGAGTATGAAATTACTGGGGGATCATTTTGATATTCATACCGGTGGCGAAGACCTGGCGCGCATTCATCATACAAACGAAATAGCACAATCCGAACCTATAACGGGGGCGCCGTGGGTGTCATATTGGTTGCATTGGGCGTTTTTGATGGACAAGTCCGGTAAAGAGAAAATGAGTAAGTCAAACGGCGAATTCTTAAGTTTGGACGCATTGCGCAAGCGTGGGTATGACCCGATTGTATATCGCTATTTTATCACAATGGGACATTTCCAGAGTCAGTTGGCGTTTTCATGGGAAGCGTTGGATGCGGCGGCAAATGGATATAAGAACATTGTGCGTCGCGTGGCGGACATTATCACGAATAAATCGGGCGAACTGGACGCGGCGGTTTATGACGCGTGGCACGATAAATTGCTGGCGCCGACATCCGACAACCTTAAAACCGCCGAAACGTTGGTTATTTTCCAGGAATTATTACGCGACACATCGGTAAATAATACGACCAAGGCTGCGCTGGTTGAATTTATTGACCGGTTGTTGGGGTTACAATTCATTGACCGTGCGGAAAAGTTGATTGCGGCGGAATCCGTGACTGCGCCGGCGGAAATTGTCGCAATGGCGGAACAACGCACGGCGGCCAAGGCGGCAAAAGATTGGGCAACCGCGGACGCACTGAGAAATCAGATTGACGCGGCGGGCTGGGTTTTAACCGATACGCCGACTGGGCCAAAATTAACCAAAAAGGCATAAGAAAACCGCCGATTACGGCGGTTTTTATTTATATCGTTTGTTTATGTTACCGGACCTTAGAACTTGTAGCACAACGTAAGCCCAGGAATATTTCGGTATCAACGATTTTTTGCTTAAAGAAACGAATAATATCCATACGGCGGGCAATCTTTTTCTGTTTTTCCGCATCAGACAAGAAGTTATTGAATGTGATTCTTTCAATCTGATTGTTCAAGTCGTTGATGCGTGTCGCCCATTCGTCTATCTGTTCATATTTGATGGCACGGTTTCTTAACGAGCAATAATCTTCGAAACTTGAAACATATGCATTATTGCCGTTTCTTAAACCTGTTTGGTGTCCAAACGTGGGTTTGTCGGTTTCCGGACTGCCAACAGAATATATGTAACTCTGGTGCGTTCCGGATGCAAAACGGTTGGCCACCATTTGTGCCGGAGAAAATAATATTTTCTTGTCAGTCATTTCTTGTTGCCTCTTTTATCGTTTTTTTATTTTGAACGCATTTTTCGCAATGCCTTGATAAATCTTATTTGAATGTTTTTATCTGTGGCGATTTTATCAAAGTAATTGTCGGAACCTGGTACCTCAATATAGTAGGGCATCGGTATTACTTTGTTTGTTTTTTTATCGCGCAATATGAACTTATACATATTGGTAAATATGTTGCTTTGTTGCTGGATTTCTGTGATATCAAGCTCCGGCGTTCTTAAATCAAAGCCCAAATGCTTGCGCATATCGTATTCACGAGTATTTAAATCGGCAAAACCTTTATGTAACAGCGGTCCTTGGACGTTTGTGGTTATAAACGCGACTGGTGTAAATTCTAAACTGTCAAATACAGGTTTCAGTGTTGCCAAAGAAGCGCAAATACCACCGCCCAAATTATATTTAGTAGGAGTAAACTGGTGAATAATCGGACCAGCAAAGGAAAAAGAATATGTTTCCGGGCTTTGTCCCAACGCGGATTCCAATTCAAATATATGATATGAATTAACGTCGAAACAGCTCGTTCTTGTGCAAGGACGCAGCATTTTTATCATGTTTCGCGTGGTCACTGTCGGTCTTTGTTTCATTTTAACCCCCTTGGTTGCATTAAATATAGTTACAGAAAATCGTTTTGTCAAGTATTTTAAAATATTTGTCAATATTATTCGGTAAAAACGGTATTTTTTATCAAAAAACACTTGAAATTTTGCGTATTGTGGTTTATATTTATCGCCGTTATAACCCAAGGGAATTTCCATGAATTATCCATATATGCCAAAATCTACTGCACTGTGGTTGATTGAAAACACCGCATTAACGTTCGAACAAATCGCGGATTTTTGCGGTTTGCACGAACTTGAAATCAAAAACATAGCGGATGCCGAAACCCATAAAATTCAGGGTTTAAACCCGATTTTAAATGGCCAGGTTACACGGGAAGATATTGAAAAATGTGAAGCTGACCCAGATGCACGCCTGACTCTGCGCCAAGAAATTATCGATGCGCAGAATGCCCAAAATAAAAAGGGCGTCGGTTACACGCCAAAATTGCATCGTCAAAATCGTTTGGGCGGTATTTTGTGGATCCTTAAAAATTACCCGGAATTGTCCGATGGCCAGGTGGCGCGTTTAATGCGCAGTACCAATCCGACCGTCGCATCAATTCGCAATAAAACTCACAAATCGTACTCGGTGATTCAAATCCAGAGTCCGATTGTTTTGGGTTTAGTGTCGGAATCCGCAATTCGCGATGCCGTAACCAAGGCGCAAAAGAAAAGCAAATAATTTAATCCCAAAGGGTACTACATGGCAAAAAAACTTGATGACGCGACCAAGTTATTAATTGACTCGTTACCGGAAAATCTTCAAAAATTGGCAACTTCGGCGGTCGAGATTGGCTATTTTTCCCAAATGGATTTCAATGCCGCAAACGAAGCAGACGAGGTCCCGGCCGAAGAACAAGAAGAAGTTATGGACTTTTTCAAGCAGGATTTAGGCCTGGAAATGCTGGAAACGGATAATTTTTCCAAAAACATAGAAAAATATTATGCCGACGAAGATGACGATGAAAACCGTGATAAAACACGCAATTTATTAAATGCGGACGCGGAACAGGTTGATGTTAACGACGAAGATTATGAACATTTTGCCAAACAATTGGAACGCAGCCAAACAGGTACATTGGTATTGGGGGTCCAGGATTCTGTCCAATCGTATTTAAAACAAATCGGCACGGTTCAGTTGTTAACGGCGGCGGGCGAGGTCGCAATTGCTCAACGTATCGAGGCGGCGTCCCGTTTAATGGTGTACGGTCTGTGCGAAAGTCCGATGACAATTCGTGCCATGTTGGATTGGTATCAACAATTATTAAACGAAGATATTCGTTTACGCTATATCGTTAATTTAGAAGTTATGTATTCGTCTGATTCCGAACAGAAATCATTGGCGGCATTATCCGAAGCCCTTAAATCCAAGGGTGTTGACGATGTTGACAACCTGGACGATGATGATCTGGATGATTTAGAGGAATCAACCGCATCCGATGAAGATGACGATGAAGATGAAGACGAAGAAGATGAAGACGGACTTAAAAAAGAAGATACGCCACGTGGTACATCCGGCGTTCCAATTCCCGTGATGGAAGAATCGTTAATGCCGATGGTTCTGGACTTGTTTGCTAAAATTAAACGCGTGTTCAACAGTATGCAAAAATTGCAGGCGCGTCGTTTGGAAAACCTGCTTACATCATCTAAACCGGACGAAGCGTTGGAAAAGAAATATGCAAAAATGCGCCTTGAATTGTTCGAATATGTAAGCAAGATTCGCCTGAACGACGACCGCAATGCCGAAATTTTGGAACAGTTGACCAAACGTGATCAGTTGCTGATGGGATTAGAAGGTAAATTGTTACGCTTGGCCATGGCGAACAAGATTAAACGCGAAGATTTCTTGGCGGAATACGTCGGGAATGAAATTAATCGTAATTGGGTTAAAAAGATGGCAAAATCTAAAAATCCGATATGGGTTAATTTCGTTAAAAAACACGAAAAAGACATTGTTAAAATCCAGGACGACATCACTGCCATTGCCGACGAAACTGGTCAACCAACCGCGGAATATAAAAAGGTTGTGGAATTGGTTCGTCGTGGCCAGACCGAGGCCGCCCGTGCAAAACGTGAAATGATCGAGGCGAATTTGCGTCTGGTTATCAAATTTGCGAAAAAGTCCAGCAATCGCGGTCTGGGACTTGATTTTTCGGATTTGGTTCAGGATGGCAATATCGGGCTGATGAAGGCAGTTGATAAATTTGACTATCGTTTGGGTAATAAGTTTTCAACCTATGCGACAAACTGGATTCAACAGGGTATTTCCCGCAGTATCGCCGACCAGGCACGTACAATTCGTATACCGGTACATATGATTGATAATATTCACAAAATTCAACGTGCGTCGCGTCAGTTTATGCATAAATATGGTCGCAATCCGACCGCCGAGGAATTATCAAAAATTATCTATTTGCCGGTGGACAAAATTCACAAGGCCATGAAGGTCAACCTTAAACCGATTTCGCTAGAGGCGCCTGTCGGTACAGAAGATGACAGCAGTCGTATTGAAATCATCGCCGATGAAACGGCGAAAAACCCGTTCACATCTGCGGCGCAAAAGAACTTGCGTAAAATTGTTACGCAAATCCTTTCCGAATTGGATCCCAAGGAAGAAACCGTCCTGCGCCAACGTTTCGGTATGAGTACCAATAAAACCAGTACACTGGAAGAGGTTGGTGAATATATTGGCGTTACCCGTGAACGCATACGTCAGATTGAACAAAAGGCATTAAACAAATTGAAACATCCAACCCGCGCACGTAAATTGCGCAGTTTCTTGGAAGATTAACAATCGCCCGCATGACGCGGGCTTTTATATGAAAAGGAAAGAAAATGATTATCGCGGTCGAAGGTGCGGATAAAGCCGGAAAACACACCCAGGTTATGCGCATCGTTGAATACTTAAATGGGCATGGAATTGCCACTGAAACACTCGATTTTCCGCAATACAATGCATATTGGGGGCGTTTTATCAAACGTTATTTAAACGGTGAATTTGGTGCAACGCGTAATTTGCCGGCGGAATATACGATGTTGCCATATGCTCTGGACCGGTTGGCGCACATGCCCCAGATTAAACAGTGGGTTGATACAGGCAAATGGGTTGTTTTTGACCGATATACTTACAGCAACGCGTTTTCCATCGCAAAATTGCCACGCGAACAATGGAACGGCAAAATAGACCATTTGGAAGACATGGAATTCAACCAGATGGGCATAATTCGTCCGAACCACAATATTTATCTGTATTTGCCGGCGCAAATTTCGTATTCTATGCGTAACCAGGGGTTAAAAGAATATCAAAATGGGAAACCGGACATTCACGAGAGCGATTTGAAATTATTAACCGATGTATCGAACGTTTATAAAACAATAGCAACGCGTGATGCAAAAAATTGGACCGTGGTCGATGAAATGAAACCCGATGGTATGCGTATGAATCCGGACGAGGTTTTTGATTGTATACGCCCAATTTTGAATGATTTCATCGCACGTACCAGGTAATTTTTATCTGGTGTATTGTTCGGTTATCATACGGCGTTTGTATTCCAATTTGAAATGATAGGGACAGCAACTGCAATCATTGTTGTTGCAGTCGTGTCGGCATTCGTACGGCAAGTATTCCAACATGGCATTATATTCTGCCGTGTACTTGGTGAATCCAAGATTTTCTTCTATATCTTTGGCTGTTTTATTGGCATAACGATGCGCAGCAATATTGTATATGCGTGACGCGGTACCGAATTGTTTTTCGCTTTGTTCCAAAAAGTATGCGTAATATTCCATTCGTGATTTGGTTCGATCCAATCTGCGCATATCGCTTTCGGAATGGTGCGACAATTTGTGCATGGCGGAATGCGGACGGCTGCGATACAGGTACAACGCCGGTGCATCCGTTGGACATAATAGGTAGGGATAACCATCTTGGACCGCGGCAAACGCATATTGTATGGCGAACTGGGCATCTTCAAAATAGCGCAAACGTGGTCGAAAACGAACGTTGCGGTCGTTAATAACGCTTGTGCGATAAAGTGTTGCACAACTGCTGATGCGCATGTCCAAAAAGTCCAGCGCCTGGTCATATTTTGATATGTCGCGCGTTAACCGGTCGTTCAGTATGTTAAAACGTCGTGTGGAAATAATTTTACTGCTGTCGCGGGTAATGTATTCGATATTGCCGACCACCATGGCGGTGTCCGGGTGCGATTTCATCGTGTCATAGAAGTTTTCCAAACAGTACTTATCACATTTGCCCGGAAAATCGCGACGTCCACCGATTAAATCGTCGCCATCGACAAACATAATTGTTTCGCCGGTTGCGTTGTCCAAACCGAAATTACGCGCGGACGACACGCCAAAATTGTCAACGTCCGACCGATTTTGTCGCGATAAAATCGAAATAGTTCGGGGATAACGCTTGGCATATTTTTCCAAACGTTTCGTTGTGCCATCAGTGCACCCGTCATCAACACATAAAACCTGGCACCGGTCGATGATATTTTGTGACATTATGGAATGTAAACAGTAACCGATATACGGCTCAATGTTATAGCATGGGACGATAATAGTAACCAATTTCTGATAGCACATTTATTGCACCCTTTTTATTATACGATACACTAAATGTGTGTTTTGTCAACTTAAACATTGCCCTTTAACGCGGTGTAAATCCGTCCCAGGTCGGTTTTAAGCAATGCCGCGGCGACTTTATCGGCGTTGTCCACGGATTCAGATGCGGTCATAACCTTGTCAAAACTGCGCACAAATTGGGACGACTGCGAACGGAACACACCATCGCGCTTTAACATTTCGCGAATCTGCTTTTTATCCGCCGCAGTCAGCATTTTCGCCAACCATTTTGAAAAGATGGCTTTATCCCCGTCGTGATATTTTTTCCATATATTATCCGGAATATCAACCCCGGTGGCGCGCGTTAAATCAATCGATTGTTCGTGCAGTTTTTCGAATACTTTTTCGCTTTGCGCGATAAAGTCGCTTGTGCTGACACGACCATATTTAGTGTCTGCCGGTGCTGTTTTGATTGCGTCCATCGGCGCCGCTGCGCGCGCAACCATCATTTGTTTGTTTAGTGTCTGCATAGTGTCAACGGCCTTGGCATAGTCGGACATTAAATCAATCATTTGTTGGCGTGAATCGCCCGCTAATTCTTCCAGTTGGGTCGCAGATTTAGAAATCGCGTCGGTCGATTCATTGACGGTTGATTTCATCATTTCCATACTGGTATTCAATTCCGCAACAATCTTGCCCAGTGTTTCGCCGGCCGCAACAGAATCACGCGACAGATCGGGCAGGGCAGCATAATACTTCTCAATCAATTCGGACAGCGGTTGCAACTGCTCTGTCGTATCGCGCGACATTTTAATCAGTGTTTCCGACTGACCTGTCAACTGGGTATGTGCCGTGTTCATTTCAATCAAAGTTTCGCGCACGCCGGTCCCCATCGTCTTGACCGATTCAGAAAATGCATTGGCGGCGGTTTTTGTGTTTTCCAGCGTTATATTCGCAACGCCCGACACGGTTTTCAATTCGGACACGACATCAGTCGCGAAATCCTTGATCTCGTGAGTGAACCGCGTGGTCAGATTTGCCAGTTCGGTCGATACACCACGCACAGAACTTTCTGTTTCTGTGGCAGACGTAGTCAATGCGTCAACAGCATCCGACAATTTACGAATTTGTTTTTCAATGGATGTTTCGGTCAACCGAACCTGACCCGCGACAACGTTTGCGGTATTGGTTATCGTGTTTGTTTGGCTGGCCAATTGCTTCTTGGACTGTTTTGTAAATGCATCCAGTTTGTTCAGATGGTTGTCCAACATTTCGTTATTCTTGGCCATAATGTCTGTATATTCAGCCGATGCATTTTTCACATTTGTGAATCCGTCCGCTGTGGATTGGGCTAGCGATTCAATCTGTTGCTGCATATTTGTGGCTTTTTCTGTGATATCGTTCATCTGGGTGGCATTTGATTCAAAATCATTGTTCAGCCGTTGCCCCAGTTCGTTGCCGGACGCAATCCATGAATCTATTTGTTGCTGAATTTGGGAAACACGGGTGGTTGTATCATTTGTGGTTTTATCAATATTGTTAAGTAATTCATTGACATTTGTCGAAAAACGATCCGAAGCGGATGTGACATCATTCCACGACTGAGAATTCACAATCGCATTTAATCCACCAAGCGTGTTGTCCAATCGGTCCGACATTTGTGATAATTTTCGTGTGGCTTCGTCGGCCAGCGCGATAAGTTTTTCGTTTTGTTCGGTCAATTGTGACTTTAATTGGGTTGCATGTGCAATTTGGCCGTCCAAGGTGTTGCACATTGTTTTAAAATTATGTTCTATCTTGGCAATATCTTCGGACATAATAGTGTTCAGCACCCGTGTTGCGTCACCAACACGCGCGCTTTCGGGACGTAACATAATGTCCAGCATAGACTGCATAACCCGTTGAGACTTGCGGGAAACAAAGAATAGCATTCCCAACGCGATTACAAGCAAAAGTCCCAATCCGCCGGCAATAAATATTAAAACATTATTCGCTAAAATTACGGTTTGTGTTCCTTCCATTTCTGTTTTCCCCCAATAAATCCCGACGATGTTATATCGTTCTTGCAGTTCGCAATGATTTATACTAGAATATTTTTCATAAAGCAAGGGTATAAATGAATAAAAAACCACAATTATCGTTTGAACAAGATCGTGCGGCCAATCCATCGGATAATGTATGGGTCCAGGCGAATGCCGGCACGGGAAAAACCAGCGTATTGGTTCAACGATTGTTGCGAATACTGTTTCGTACAGATGATATTAAGAATAGTGGTATTTTATGTTTGACCTATACCAACGCGGGGGCGGGCGAAATGCGCAATCGTATTTTGTCTGCGCTGCGCGGTTGGGCGGTCGCAAGTGATCAAGAACTGGTTGAATTACTGGACGGTGTTGCGTTGCATAAACCGGCAACGGTTGCGGATATCGCGCATGCACGCGAAGTTTTCTTTTGGTATATTGATAATCCAGATACACTTAAAATCAAAACGATTCACAGTTTTTGCGAGGAAATATTGCACCGTTTTCCAATCGAGGCGGGCATATCGCCCGCATGGAGCCTGGTGTCCGACATGAATCAGCGGGTATTACTGGTGGATGCGTTTGATCGGCTTATTAATGTACATGATTTAGAACCGGAAAAATATGGGCGCGTTAATGATGCGTTTGAACATATCGTTGGAAAATTAAGCGAACAAAGATTGTCTGATTTATTAAAAATACTAAGTGAACAATATAAATATTTTTTTCAGGTTGAAGATACCGAACGTTATCGTAAATACTTTGTTGATACGGCGTGGAATTTTTTAGGATTAAATATTGTCCCAAAATCTGATGTTTCGGCATCTGATTTGCAAAAAATTGTGAATATGGTTGAGGCTGAGATAAAATCAACAAAAAAGCCGGCAGAGTACCTTATAAAAATCTTTAATTTAACAAAACAATATATTGATAAAACTATTGATTTTGAAACATACAAAGCCGCGTATTTGACTAAGGAAGAAGCCCCGATAAAGGTTATTCAGAAAAAGGATTTTCTGGTCGATGAACAAAATCGCGTGTATCAAATTAATCAATATAATATAAACAAAAATATCTTTGCGGATACAATTGCGTTGTTTGATTTGTCGGCGGCGTTTGCGAACATTTATCGCGAAATAAAACATCAACGCAATTTGTTAGATTTTGAAGATTTGATTTTATACACACGGCGCTTGTTTATGAAACCTGATATGATGGGGTGGGTGTTGTCTCAATTGGATTTGTCATTATCGCATATTTTGATTGACGAAGCCCAGGATACATCACCGCTGCAATGGGATATTTTGCGGATGTTGTATGGTGATTTCTTTGTGACTGGCGATACGGAAAAGAATCAGCATTCTGTGTTCATTGTTGGTGACAGTAAACAGGCTATTTATGGTTTTATGGGGTCGGATTCGCGCGCTTTTGCGGCCAGTCGTGATGAAATAAAGCGTCAGATAGAAAACAATCTGCGAACAATTAATGAAATTCCGCTGACCCAAAGTTTCCGGTCATTGTCGTCAATTTTATACGCGGTTGATGCATTTTTTGGTGATGCCCATGTCGCTGAAACAACAGGTTTCCATAATAATGCGCATAAATGTTTTCGTGACGATGGAGACGGATTGGTGGAAATCAACGGGCTGATTTCGCGCCGTACTGATGAAATCAGCACCAATGAATATGTATCAATGATTGCGGACAAAATAAAATCGATAATTGATGCCGGCAAATATAGGGCGCGCGACATTATGGTTTTGGTCCAGCGCCGAAATCCAATGGCAACACCATTGGTTACCGCGTTAAAACGGCGCGGCATAGATGTCGCGGGCAGCGACAGAATAGTCTTACCGGAATTTCCGGCTGTGCGTGACCTTATGAACCTTGTTCGTTTTTGTTTGAATACGGCGGATGATTATAGTTTATGTTGTGTATTAAAAAGTCCGCTTTTTCGTTTGTCCGAAGCCGATATTTTTAATTTGTGTAAAATTAAAAACAACGCCAAGATTGACGAGATGGCGAACTCTGTTGCATCGGTATTTGATGTTTTGATGGATGTTAATCCGGGTGTTTATGGGCGACTTAAAAATATTGTTGAAATGTCATCCAGTTTGGGACCATATTCGTTCTTTTCGTCCATTTTGGATTCCGGTGGACGGCACGATTTTATCTCCGCCCTGGGACCCCAAGCCATAGATCCGTTGGAAGAGTTTATGACAATATGTCTGTCGTACGAACGTACCCAGCCCGGAACACTGTATCATTTCCTTAAATGGTTTATAACCGGCGGCAGCGAGATTAAGCGCGACATAAACGCGTCAAATGGCGTTCGTGTTGTAACCGTCCATGGCAGCAAGGGGTTAGAAGCGCCGGTGGTTTTCTTGATTGACACTGTGCGTATGCCCAGTGGTGACGATGTATTACCACTAACGCCGGAGATTATGCCGAATAATATACCGGTTGACGGCGGCGTGCCGTTGCCGTGGTTGTGGGCTTTGCGTGCCGCCCCAAGTGAACGGTTGGAGTTGGCGTGTGACGCGTCTATGTCGGGTGTTTTTGCGGAATATTATCGGTTGTTGTATGTGGCAATGACGCGTGCGCGTGATGAATTGTATATTTATGGATATACGCCGGACAAAAACGCGAACGAAAAATCGTGGTATTCGTTGCTGTGGAATACATTAAAAACGGTGCCCGATGCGGTGGTCGGTGATAATAAAATAAGGATAATTCATGGTAAGTAATTTGACCGAACTTTTGAACGAATATGATGCAAAAAAATACGCGGTGGACGCGGGTAATGTGATGCACGAAAAATTTCGTTCCGTCCGTGTATTATCTGATTTTGATAAAGTAGATTCTGAACTTAAAAAATGCGTGGAATCGTGTGCCGGATTGTCATCGTTTTTTACCGAAAAAGCACGAACCGAGGTTCCCGTTGCGGGCATCATAAACGGTAATTTTACCAGTCGCCGAATTGATCGTTTGGTTGTTGATGACGAAAATAAAATTGTGCGCATTTTGGATTATAAAACAGACATTGAAAAAGAGACTTATCGTGAAAAATACATTGCCCAGTTGGACGAATATGAAAAATTAATGCGCCAAATTTATCCAGAATATAAAATCGAAAAATATATTTTATGGTTGCACGATTGGACACTTGAAAAATTATAAAAACCCTTGAAAACATTGGATTGATGTCGCTATAATTCGGGCATGTTAACCGCATTGAATATTTCGAACATAGTATTAATTGAAAAACTGAATTTGGGATTCGGGGCGGGGTTGAATATTCTGACTGGCGAAACAGGCGCGGGTAAAAGTATTTTGCTGGATGCGTTGTCGTTGGCGTTGGGGGCGCGTTCGGATGTGGGGCTGGTGCGCAGTGGATGCGATATGGCGACTGTTTCTGCGGAATTTGATTCCACACCCGAAACAGTTCGTGTGATTTTGTCTGAAAACGGCATTGATACGGGTGATAATCTTATTTTGCGACGCACACTTGGTGCGGATGGTAAAAGTCGCGCATGGATAAACGATACACCGGTGTCTGTACGTGTGTTGCACGATGTCGGTGATGCATTGGTTGAAATTCATGGTCAGTTTGCAAATCACAGGTTGCTTAATCAAACAACGCATTGTGCAGCATTGGACGAGTTTGCGATTGCACATATACCGGGATTTGCGGATTTATTGTCGGATACGCGCAATGCATATTCTGAATACCACGTGGCGGATATAAAATTGCGCGAATTACGTGAAATGGTTGCACGTGCCGCGGACGAGCGCGACTTTTTGGAACACAATGTTGCGGAACTGCGTGCGCTTAATGTGCGCCCTGGGGAAGAGGGCGAATTGTCTGACAAACGTGCTGCGATTATGAATGCGGAAAAGAACGGGGCCATTGTGGCGGATGCGGTATCGGCGTTGAATTCGAACGGACGGTCGTTGGATGCGTGTGTCTTTGATGCGGCGCATATTTTGGAAAGAATAAAGACAGACCCCAATCCATATACAAGCCAGATTGAAAAATTATACGAAGCGGCGGACATATTGGCGACCGTGGCATCTGATTTGACACCACCCGAATTTGATACGGCCAGTATTGATGATGTCGAAGAACGACTTTTTGCGATACGCGCCGCGGCGCGCAAGCATCGTGTGTCGGCGGATGAATTGCCGGAAAAGTTGGAACAAATGTCCGAACAATTGGAAACGATTGACAATTCCGATGCAGCGTTACGGAAACTGACGGCGGATGTTGATGTGTTTCGTGCAAAATTTGACACGTGTGCGGCGAAATTATCATCGGCGCGAATGTCTGCTGCCGATGCATTAAGATCGTGTCTGTGTGCCGAATTTCCGGATTTAAAATTAGGTAATGCGGATTTTATGGTCGAGCGCACGGAAACAAGTCCGAGTGCGACCGGCATTGACGACATAACATTTATGATAAAGACAAATCCAGGGTCGCCGTTTGCACCGCTGCACAAATCTGCATCGGGCGGGGAATTGGCGCGATTGATGTTGGCTATGCGTGTGGTGTTGGTAAACGATGCGGACGCGCACACCTTTGTTTTTGACGAGGTTGATACCGGCATAAGTGGCGCAACCGCGTCGGCGGTGGGGTTGCGGCTGAACAAATTGGCGGGGACCGCCCAGGCATTGGTTGTGACCCATTCGGCCCAGGTTGCGGGTTACGCCGACCATCATTTCAAGATTGAAAAGAGTGTTTCGAACAATAAAACGACAACAACCGTTCGTGAAATATTTGGCGATGAACGCGTTAACGAGGTTGCGCGAATAATAAGTGGTGCGGAAATAACACCTGAATCCATCGCCACCGCCAAGACATTGATAAAGGGATTATAATTTCAACACCCCATCGGCGAATTCGATTGTTGCCGGGGTGCCACCATCAACACGGGTAATTATCGTATTTTTATTGTCGCGAACAATCGCATAGCCGCGTGATAAAACACTTTTATAACTTAAACTGTTAAGCATTTGCCCGATATGTGCGACCGATTGTGTAATCGCGCTAATTCGTGGGGTTAAGATATTATCAAAACCGGCAAAGACCGCCATTTTCTGATGTGCGTTTTGTATTTTTGCGTTGATAATTATGTCCAAAGTGCGCGATATGTCGTCAAGGCGCTGCTGATTTTCCATAACCACCTGGTGCGGGCTTTTTATATTAATAGATTCTATGCGTTGCTTTGCGTGGGCTAATCGAGTCAAAAATGCGCCAGACAAACGGTGCCATAAATTGTCTAAATCCTGGGTCAGTGCGAGTTTTGTAGGCACGACCATTTCCGCCGCGCCGGTTGGTGTTGGTGCGCGCACATCAGCGGCAAAGTCAATTAACATCCAATCTGGTTCGTGTCCGACCCCGGAAATAAGGGGTATGTGGCTGGCTGCGGCGGCACGAACAACGATTTCTTCGGAAAAGGGCAGCAAATCCTCGAGCGAACCGCCACCACGCGCAACAATAATTACATCAACATTGTTCATACGATTAAAATATTCGATACCGGCGGCAACCTCGGACGCGGCGGTTGCGCCCTGGACCGTGGCGGGGTAAAGCAACACGTGCACCGGAAAACGTTCGCGCAGTCGGTTTTGAATGTCCTGGAACGCGGCACCGGTCGGACTGGTTACAACACCAATTGTTTGCGGCAGACGCGGCAGCGGCTTTTTCCGTGATTCATCAAACAAACCTTCGCGGGCTAATTTCTGTTTGCGTTCCTCTAACATTTTAAGGATTGCGCCGACGCCCGCCATTTCGATTTCGTTGACCACAATTTGGTAATTGCTGCGCGCGGGATATGTCGTAAAGCGTCCGGTAACTATGACTTCCATCCCTTCTTCTAACTTGAACGCAACCGGTGTTCCGCGCCATATAATCATGGAAATTGCGGCACCGGCATCCTTTATCGTCATGTACATATGCCCCGATGTCGCGCGCGTAATTTGTGACAGTTCGCCACGTATACGAATACGCGGAAAGGCGGTTTCAACAACACCTTTTAGTAATGCAGATGCATCGGAAACGCTGAATACTGTATCGGTTGAAATAAGTGGTTCTGGCTTTTGCATCGTTATTCCCGTTTCGCAAGTCCCGCCCGCCGCGCCAGGATTTGCGCCTTGTCCTTTAATACATCAAAAAACATCGGGTCGGTTTTTAATTTAGTAACCGGTTGCCCGTATTTATAGTGTCCATATAATGTCTGTTTATCAAATTGCGTATGTGTAACATCGAAAATCTGGTGCGACTGTTTATGATACAACCACCAATGCAAATTCGTTCCATGCAATTCCCATACTTTGTCGCCACCGGTCATAGAGTAAATTAAATAACTGGAAATCATACAGAAACCGCGGGAACGATCTTCGTTTGTGTTCATTGGTTCGCCCAGTACATCACGGTGTGTAACCCCCTGTTTGAACGAATTTCGCAACAAATAGACAATTTCGGGTAATGTGAAATTTTCGCTATATGCGTCTTGAAAATCGCCGGCGATGTCCATTAAATCAAATGTAGCATTATCGTATGATGCTAATTTATTTTGTGCGCTGAAAAATCTGTCGGCCTTGGTCATGCGACAAATTATATCATAAATGCGCGAAAATTCAAGAATTACAGTTCCGTCAATGGCCAACGGGGGCGGGGCGCAACAGGTTCGTGTACAACTTTGCCAATGCGGTAATTTTCCAAACCCGCCCACGCAATCATCGCACCATTGTCGGTACACAGGTTCATCGGTGGCGCGGCAAATATCATTTTGTGCCGTTCTGCCAAATCAGACATGGCGGCGCGAATGGCGCTGTTTTTTGCTACGCCGCCGGCAACAACCAATGTTGTGGGCGCCGCACGGACAACCCGTTCGTCCGCAAGGGCGTGTGTCAACCTGTTGACTATGCAATCAACCACGGCGGACTGGAACGATGCACAGAAATCATTTATGAATTTTTCATCGCGTTTGGATTCGTTCGTTTTGTCCAAAAATGTGCGCGCCGCGGTCTTTATTCCGCTGAAACTGAAATCACAGCCCGTGGTATTGCACAGCGGTCGCGGAAAATCAAATGCGCGCGGGTCGCCCATTTGTGCGCGTTTGTCTACAATTGGACCGCCGGGATATCCCAGCCCCAACATTTTTGCAACTTTATCAAATGCTTCGCCGGCACTGTCGTCCAGTGTTTGCCCGATTAATTCATATTGACCGACACCGCGCACCAATAAAATCTGGCAATGACCGCCCGACGCCAACATTAACAAATATGGAAATTCAACCGTGGTTTGTTCGTCGCCGCCGGACGCGGATGCCGCATGCAGACGCGGAACCAATGCATGTCCTTCCAAATGATTCACAGCAACCAATGGCGTGTTCGTGGATTGCGCGATACCGGTTGCCGCCATCCAACCGACCAAGACACCACCGATCAACCCCGGTCCCGCGGTCGCGGCGATAACATCAATGTCGGAAATACTTTTGCCCGCGGTTGATAGTGTTTGTTTAATAACCTCGTCAATCGCCAATATGTGTGCGCGCGCCGCCAATTCGGGGACAACGCCGCCATACTTTTGATGTTCGGGTATCTGGGAATAAATTATATGCGACAAAATATTGCGGTTGGAATCAACAATCGCCGCCGATGTTTCATCGCATGATGATTCAATGCCCAAACACAGTATCGATTTGTTGTCCGATTGTGTGGTTGCGGTGGCATCCAATTTGCCCATATCCATACGCATTAATTTTTCGTCGCTCATTTTTTTATTTCCAATAACATAACACCCAAATTATGCGGCGATTTTTGCCGATTTGCAACATATTCGTAAAAATCGGTGTCCACAACACGACCGCGTTCAGACGACGCGTGCCGCAAAGTTCCGTCCGGCAGTAAAAATCCCATGTGCATAATCGCTAAATCCGTTCCGATGGAATTGTCGTTTTTATACTTGTCACCAACAAACAGAACCACCAACGGTTTCGTGTTATTAATCTTTTTGATTGTGCGATACGGAATATAGTTCAGGTTAACATTTTGTCGCGCTGTACGATTGTCGATATTATAATTTTTTTTCAGCCAATTTGCGCGGTCTATTTTTACGCGACGCACGGCGGTTCGACCATATTTTGATGTTACATCGGTTACAATGTTGGCATTATTCGGCAACCAATCTGTTTCCGTAAAGTGGTTACGATTTTCAAAATTAACAACACCATCTTTGTATCGGATTTTTGTTAACTTATTTACATCGCCATCCGCCAACGCCGTTTCAACAAAAGTTGTGCAATCAAACGCGTCGGTTCGTATTAATGGATCGGTGTCAACCCCGCGACCTTCGCCCAGGGGGTTGTTGACATATCGCGCCCCAACATACCGTTCGCCAATCGTCGCCCCAAATGCGGTCGATATTCCAACGAAACAAAATGCCAAAATATAAAATATTTTCATTATTAAATATTTGCTTTTAACACTATACCGGTGTGGCACAGCGAAATAGCATCGCGAACAACCATTTCGTGCGAATCCGGTAAAGTCGCCATTTTATTTACACACGCGACAATTAAATCAATATCGGCATCGTCGCTGGCCACAACAACGCGCGTTGTTGCAACGCGTTGATCCGCGGATGCGGACGCCCAGTTTTTAAGGTTTCCCGCCGCCAAATCATTTGATTGCTGGGTATGAAAAAACACAAAGAACGCGATTAATAATACGGCAATTCCCAACATAAATTTCAATACAGACTTCATATTTTCCCCCATAAAACAGATTTGTTATTCGCAACGCACCAACCATATGTCATAGTCCGCGTTCTGTAACGGATTTTCGCCGGGTGCGTTTTTGTTCATCCAGCCACTAAAAATCTTTTCATTATTGGCGGCGGTAATTTCAATAAACATATATGCGTTTTCCGCCATGAACGGGTCGGTTTGCTTGCACGCCCGCACCAGCAGATTTAATTTTTCGTATTTTATATCGTTGTTCACGGGCAATGTCATGGTGTATGTTTTGCCGGACGCCTTGTCCAATATGGTGACAACGGCGTTGTTGCGGTCAACATATGCATGCGCCGCCGTGAATATGAACAAAGAAATCAACCCGACAATTATTTTTTTCATAACATACATTTTACATTTGCATAAGTCCAATGTCAAATTTATTAAAAAAGTCCCGCATTCGCGGGACAAATAAACAGAATAAATCCAATTATTTTTCTTCGGATTTTTCCGTGTTGGATGCGGACAAATCTTCGACAATACGCGCTTTCTTGCCCGACAGACCACGCAAAAAGAATAATTTTGCGCGACGAACACGACCCACACGCACCTTTTCAATTTTTTCAATCGCAGGTGTATAAAGTGGGAATTTGCGTTCAACGCCAACACCATATGATTCACGACGAACCGTGAATGAAGCATTGTTAGTGTTTCCGCCATCGCGTGCAATGACGACACCTTCGAATGTCTGGATACGGAATTTATCGCCATCTTTAATTTTTACATGAACCTTTACAGTATCCCCGGCTTTGAATTCAGGGATTTTTTTATCGGCCGCGACTTTTGCGATATTTGCGGCTTCTACTTTTTTCAAGATACTCATTTTTTATTTTCCTTTATTAAGTCCGGACGACGTTCCAATGTTATTTCGTCCGATTGTTGTTTCCGCCACCGTTCGATATTGCCGTGGTGGCCGGACAGCAGGACTTCTGGGACATTGTGTCCACGCCATACTGACGGTCGGGTGTATAACGGCCATTCCAACCCGCCGATTTCAAAACTTTCATTTGCGGTGGATTCAGCTCCACCGTGCAGCACATTATCTAACACGCGAACGCAACTGTCAATAAAAACCTGTGCCGCAATTTCGCCGCCCGATATGATATAGTCGCCAATAGATAATTCGATAATATCATATTCGTCGATAATACGTTGATCGATACCCTCATACCGCCCACAGAGCAGGGTATAAGTCGCATCTTTATCCGCGGCAAATTCCCGCACCATTTTTTGGGTTAATGTTGGTCCGCGTGGCGAAAAGTATATGATTTTGCCACGTTTTTTGACCGAATCAATCGCGTCGCCCAACGCATCGGGACGCATAACCATACCCGCACCACCGCCGAATTGTTCGTCATCAACCGAACCATAGTTGTTGATGGCAAAATCACGAATATTGATTGCGTCATACGACCAAATTCCGTTTTCCAGCGCACGTCCAACAACGCCACCGCCCAGGGTGCCGGGGAACATTTCCGGAAAAATGGTCAGTATGTTAAAGTGCATTTTATCGTGTCTTTTGTGGTTTTTGCAGTCCGGAAATCGTGGCGTGATTTAAATCGATAGTTTTTTTGGTCGACTTCCCATTGTCCAAGACAATTGAACCGACACATTTGCCACCGAATTTGCATTGTGCGTTGGACGGAATGCAACGAATGCCCCAGTTGATTACGGGATAATTTGCAAATTGTTCGCACAAATGGACACATGGATACATGTGTTTGCCGGCGGGAATACCGTCGATTGTGACGGCAATAGGTTCCCGGCCCGGCAAATAAACCTTGGTCAGTTCCGGCGTAATCATGTCTTCGAATACAAATGGTTTTGGTATAAGTGGTATATGTTCACACATTTTAATTACCCCGGCTTTTATCTTGTTTTCTGTGCGTGTTTTGCGCGGCAATCCAAACAGGTTTCCTGGACCACCTGGAAAAGCAATGGAAATCTTTTCTTGTCAACCAACTTGTAATTTGCATTAACCTGATCGAAATAGATAGATTCATTGGTTTCTGTATTCTGCAAAATGTCTTTTTGGGCTTTAAGAAATTCCAAAGCGGCACATTTGTTCAAATCGGCGTTTTGTGGGCAAGATTCAGATGTTATATTAACATTAATATTAACGACTTTCATTTCATATCCTTTCTTTGGTTATTTTATATGTTGAATATTTTTATTTATGCATTTATCACACATTGCATACATCTTGTCAACGGCATCGCGTACGGTTGTCCAATCCTGGGTTTTACGTCCCAATTGATGTGTAAAAGGTAAAATGCGAAACACGCTGTCATCACTGTTCAGGTATGAACGTAACGGACATGTTTCTTCCGTTTGATTTTCCGGACAGTGTTTATAAATCATTGGTAAATCCATAGTAAAATAGGTTATCATATTCTGTTCCCCTTATTTGGTCTTTTCCATACATTTAGCAATTTTGGCAAAAATATTTTCATTTGGATGCACGATAATCACATCGTTATTTGCCATAAATTGTTCAATGTTTTTTAATTTTTGTTTGTTGTTACTTGTCATAATTTGATCTCCTGGGTGTCTGTATCAACTTTGGCACCAACAAAGGACACATATTCACCATTATCTAATTCGATTATATCGCCGGCACCAAAGTTTTGAAACCCGGCAACAACACCGATTTTTTCGCCATCACGAATGACGGAAAAACCTATTAAATCCGCCTGGTAATATTCGCCATCGCGGGTCGCAGGCAGGCTGTCGCGGTCAATGAACAATTCCACACCACGCAGTTTTTCCGCCGCATTTCGGTCGTCGAATCCATTAATGTGCGCAATAATAACGGTCGAATTTGGCACAACGCGAATAAACTTAAAATCCTTTTCACTGAACTCTGAACTCTGCACTCTGAACTCTCGAAAATCCCCCGGATTTTCGGAAAAGGTTTGAACGCGGACATCGCCCCGAATACCCTGGGGGGCAACAATTTTACCGACCAAGATTTTATCGACCCGTTGCGTCATTATCTTTCGTCACCTTGGTGTTGCTTTTTAAACAGATACAAATCATACACTTCGCACTCGTCCCTTAATGGGCATCCGTTGGTTTCATAAAACGTATGATTCGATTTGGATTTAGCCCAGAATTTAAGTTTTTGTTGCCATTCGTTCATATGGTGTGAATAACTGTAACAATATATCTCAACATATGGGCAATGATAATCCTTTGGATTCCGGGTTGCATATTCGGACCCCGCCAAGATTTTTGGGGTCAAACCCAGTTCATACGTATATGTTATCGGCGTTGTGTATCTGTTTTTCATTGCGACATAACCCGTCAGTCGCGGAAATATTTCCAGCGACCGATAAAGATTTCCCAAATTATTCCGCGGTTGCTTCCGTTGCCGGGGCTTCTTCTGCGGCTGGCGCTTCGGCCGGTGCTTCTTCGGCGACCGGTTCAGCCGGTGCTTCGGCGGCGGCTTTGGCTGCTGCTTCGGCTGCTGCTTTTTCTTCGGCTATCTTGGCCAATTTGGCTTCTTTATCTTTGATCTTCTGTTGTGTCTTTTCAGACGGCTGATTTTTCTTGGTTTGAACCGGAATTGGTTTCGCGGTTGCTAATCCAGCCTTGACCAAAAACTTGTACACGCGGTCGGACGGTTGTGCGCCCTTGGCAATCCAAGCCTTGACTTCGTCAATGTTTAATGTGACGCGTTTTTCGCTGTCGCGTGGTTGCATGGGGTCATATTTACCAACAACCGCCAAAATGTTGCCGGAATTACGTGCGTTGCGCGAATCCGTGACGACAACATGATAATATGGGCGTTTTTTTGCCCCGTAACGTGCTAATCTGATAACAGTAGCCATATTTTACACTCCTTGATTGTGTTTTTGTTTAAAACTGTTTTATCCACAAAGAAAACCGCCATCAAGAACGAAAACTCGTCGGATGATGTTCCACACGCATACTGCGTACTGGGTTATTTAAAATGGCAATCTTTGGGATTTGCGGACGTATTATTACCCGAAAAATCGCAAAAGTCAAATATTTTTCTAAAATCTGCGTCTTAGTGTGATATCAAACGAGTATTTTTTATGCCCACTGTGCCATATGTTTGAATCTTTTTTTGCATAGGAAAGTATGAGAGTCGGCGTAAATCCCAAAAATTCCAACCGGTTATTAGAAAGCGACAGGGAATATTTCTGCATAAAATCTTGTTCTTTGATTTGTATATAATCGCCGTCTTTTATGGCCCACTGGTTGTCATCATAATAAAACCAGTAAAATGCGGGTTCGACATACACATAAAATCCATATGGTAATTCAGTGCCGAATCCAAAACTGATATTTGGTTCCCAATATGAATAAGCGGGGGATTTTGTGCTTTCGCGTGTTACACCATATTTAAGCGTAATAAACATACTTGCATCCAAAGAATAGGTTAAACGCATATCTGTTGCATATACTTGACCATTTAAATATTCACTAAAATATTCATATTTATTGTCCAACATCCATATCGTTATTCCACCATATAATTTGCGTGTAATATCGTAGTTTGTGTCAATTTTGTAACCGTATGCATAGTTATATTCTTTTCTGTCATACCATCTTTTGGCACCCATGCCGGCAAACCAAATATCGCCACGCGACCAAATATATCGTGGTCCGGTTGATGCGGACAGATACAAATCGTCATAACCGGATTTGTCATACATGTCTGTGTATAACAGTGCATCGGTTTTCCAACGCCAATGATCGGATAGTTTAAATTCATAATCACCGCCCGTTGAAAAGTTTGTGCCTTTGATATATTCAAGGTCTTTTGCATCACGGCAAAATCTGCGGACACCATCCACAATACATTCCTGACCACCGTTTCCATTATTTACATTGGAATCGGGAGTTGTCCCGATACGAAAACGAACATCCCAATTTTTATTTTGACGAATGAAATAACGGTAATAATCCATATTTTGTTTCAGTTCGTCCGATAAATCATCGCCCGCCATGGCAAGGCGCAAATGATAATCCGCACGCGTCCATTGTTCGTCATGTATGTAACATACCGCCAATTCGTAACGGGCTTTGGCCAGATTTGGTTGAATGTTTAATATTTTGCTGAATATTTCTATGGCTGTATCATAATCGTTTTGTTCTTGGGCGATTTTTCCCAACAAAAACAATCGTTCGATTTCCACAGATTCATCCTGGCTTTGTGGCATATCGGACAACATTTGTTTGGCGCGCTCTGTATCGCCTTTTTCGATTAAATCCCCCGCTATTTTGAGTGTATCGGTTTTCCCAAACGCAAACGACGGGCAAATAACCAAGCACAAAATCAAGACAAGTTTTTTCATAATTAACATATTATTTCTTTCCATTATAGGAAAAAATACATACAAATGCCATAAAAAAACGAAAGCCACTAATCGCGCCGCAGCGCTAAGCGAAGGCGGATGGTGCGGGCGAAGGGAATCCCTCGGCATAAATGCCTGCGGGCAAACCGTAACGATTTCGGTGCGCTAATGCTTCCGAAATCTACTTGTTTTCGAACCCTCTTTACCGGGTTCTCTTCCACCGCCACAACCCAAAAATTAAACCGGCGCAAGGCCGGTTGAATTTTTGGTGCGGGCGAAGGGAATCGAACCCTCGTCTTCAGCTTGGGAAGCTGACGTGCTACCATTATACCACGCCCGCAATTGTGAAGTGATTCTATATCATCAAACCTGGGTTTGTCCAGTATAAAACTATTTCCCGAACAAGTGCGTTTTTGCGTGACATTTATGGGTGCGTGCCATGTCAATTTTTTTGCATTTACTGTAAAGTTCTTCGGGGGTGCGACTTTTTACTATTTCGCGTTCCTTGTGTTTAGATTCGTTGCGGTTTTTGCGATGCTTTTTAATTGGGATTTCGTCGCACTTTTTAATTTCCGGCATAACACAACCCTTTTCAGAATTACACACTTTATGCATTGGCTGTAAGTTTTCCATATTGTCGCTACCACCCTTGGACCGTGGAATAATGTGATCGATGGTTAATTCGTCCTGGGCCTTGATTGGTTTTTTACAATACGGGCATTCCGGATACACAAAATTATCAATGGCAATGCGATACAAAAGCCGGATTGTGCAGATGCTGTATTTGCCAACATGCTTCATATCGCGCAGTTTTTCAATCTGTTTCGGGGTAAGCGTGTTTTGGCAATTTTTTTCTATGTATGTAATGACCTGGGTTATGTTTTGTAAGTCCATTTCTCTCTCGGTTTTATTGTTGGTTTGTTATTGGAATCTGCAACTTTTGTTTTGGGTAAATAAGATCGGGATTTTCGATATGGTTTTTATCGGCAATAACGGTGAACAAAATTCCGCGACGCATAAAGTTCCGCGCAATAATCCACAAACAGTCGCCGCGACGCACGGTATAGAACGTGTCGTCCGCACCCGTCATTTCGGGCATTACGAATTTGTGTTCAATGCTGGTAACCGTATTGCCGTCACCGTCGTGCAGACGGACCGACAACTCGTATTCTTTACCGCTTTCCAAACGGCCGACATCGGCACCCAAACCAAAGTGGCGATAATCCGACACGCGTGCAAAGCCCATATATGTATTATTCAACCACAACGACACACGCAGGCGCGGCATTGCATCCCCGGTTATAACGATGCGCCCGCTGTCCAAATAATCGATTTTAGATACAGATAAATCACCGTCGCGCAATACGGTTGGTGACTGTAATAATGTGCTGCCTTTCTTGGTCATCAACAACGATACGCTGTTTTCATAACCGTGTTCGGATACGTATAAAAAAACCTTGTCCGATGATTTTGTGTTTGCACCAACACCAATCAAAGACAAGGTATAATTTCCGGCGGGCAGGGGCTTTTTCGGAGCATACACAAATTCACCATCGTTATTTGTTTGCTCGGTCGCGACAATTTTGCCGTTTATCGCGATGGAAACACTTTTATTTGGCGCCCATCGTCCGGCGACAACTATATTTCCATCGGGCTGAATACGAACGATATCAAATGCCGGCGATTCCCGTTCGGATATGACGCGTGTCACAGAATCAGAAACGACTGGAACAATAACAACATGCTGTGGGCGATTGGTTCGTATAAACATAACCCAAATCGCAATTAATATCACGATTATCGCGCACAGTATCGGAAACCAAAACGCGCGCAATCCGCCATCGGATTTTTCTTTTGTTTTCTTTTCCACGACAACAACAGTTTCCTTTTTGTTTGCCGGGCGCGCAAATATATTAAGTGTTTTTAACCAGCGGCGTGCATATGAACGGCGATTTTCCAACCAGTCATTTTGCTGTGCGATTGCGTCATCAATCATATCGTCGGTTGAACGTTTTGTCTTTCCCATTGTGTTTTTACTGGACATAAATAACTCCTGATACTAATGCTTTTGACAAAATACAATAAAAACTTGTTCTTTGTCAATATGTTTTATGGTATAATACCATAAAAAATCGGGGGAAATTATGAAAAGAATAGGGGTATTAACAACAGGTGGGGATTGCAGCGGTTTAAACACGGCAATTCAGCGTTTGATGCATGGCGCACACTTGCGCGGATGGCGACTTTTGGGTATTTTGGACGGGACGGATGGGCTTTGCACGACACCACCAAGTGTTGTCGAATTAACAAATGACAATTTGCCAATCGAAAATGCACGGCTGGCGGGCAGTTTTCTGCACAATGGCCACCCGGGGGCGTTGAATTTTGAAACCGCCGCGGCCGAGGGTTCGTTGGATGCATTTAAAAAGAAATTGTATAAATCACTAAAGGAACTTAAACTGGATGCCGTGGTTTTAATTGGCGGTAATGGATCTTTATCGCTGGCGTGGGCAAATCGTGAAATTTATCGCGATGTGCAATTGATATGTATCCCAAAAACCATCGACATGGACATACCGTTGACTGACCGAACAATTGGCTTTGATACGGCGGTGGAACAATTAACGCGTTTTTGCGATCAATTAATGTTAACCGCGCGCAGCCATCACCGGTGGTTCGTGGTTCAATCAATGGGGCGTGATTGCGGCGCATTGGCATTAAACGCGGGTGTTGCCGCGGGTGCATCCGCGATTTTAATACCGGAAATAAAATTCAATGTTAATGCGTTGATTAAGCATATTCAAAACGCACCAACCGATTACGGAATTATCGTTGTGGCCGAGGGGATAACCCTGCGTGGCCATTCGGGCAAACCCGCCGACATGATTACGCGGGCACTGGCCGCCGCGGGCATTGTGGGACGTGCGGTATTCCCGGAACACACACAGCGTGCCGGCGACACAACCGCGTCGGACCGGTTGCTGGCCACCGCGATGGCGGATGCGGCACTGAACGCAATTGAAAATAATGAAACATATGTTATGACCGCGTTACAAAACGGGGTGGTTAAAACGGTTGCACTTTCCGACTTTGTTGCGGCGGGCGATTTAGTCATCGATCCGAATATACCGGAATTACGCACATCAAACGCGTATGTGTCGATGGACGATCCGTTACTGGACATCGCACACGATATGGGTGTGTATATTGGGGAAGTAAAATAAAAACCGCCCGTTTGGGCGGTTTTGTTATTAAAGTTGTTTTTGGTTCTTTAATTGTGCATCTCGCCATGTTTTAAACATATCAAGATTGAAGTTATCTGGCATCCGATAGAATTTATTTTGAACATACTTATTTATTTCGTCGTTTAATGTTATATTTTGAACCAATTCAAAATAATTGACACCGTGGTTACTCAATTTAATTTCAATTTCATCACCGCGTTTGCATCCCATCGTGCCACTGTTGGCGTGTATAGTAATATCTTTGAACACCGGAGAATACGCTTCGATAGTGGTGCCATTTACATATTTTACATATGCCCGGTTGGCAATTTCTTTTAACGTTTCATCTTTTATGGCATTTAAAATTTTTTTATAATTTACCATTGCTGACTCCTTATCAGATTACACAATGTAACACAAAAGACGTGATTGTCAAGCATTCTGGCGAAATAAAAATGGGGTTTTGGCCCCATTTTTATTATGAAAGCATGATTATTTCTTTTCAGAAAAATCTGCATCGGTTGCACCGTCGTCTTTCTTGTCTTCGGGTGCATTTTGTGCGGATTGTTCCTGTTGTGCTTTATAGACCGCTTCGCCCAACTTCATGGCTTTTTCGGTCAACGCATCGGTCTTTTCCTTCAGTGATTCAGCCGTAGCGTCCGATTTTGCCAATTCATCAGACAACGCTTTCTTGGCTTCTTCGATTGCCGTTTTGTCCGCGTCGCTGATTTTGTCGCCGTGTTCTTTTAATGATTTTTCAATGCTGAACACTGCGGCTTCGGCATTGTTGCGTGCCTCGGCCAGTTCGCGCTTTTTCTTGTCCGCGTCGGCGTTCGCAGCGGCTTCGTCAACCATGCGTTTGATTTCGTCTTCGGACAAACCACCGTCGGATTTAATCGAAATCGCTTGTTCCTTACCGGTACCTTTATCCTTGGCCGACACGTGAACAATACCGTTTGCGTCAATATCAAAAGATACTTCGATTTGAGGCATTCCACGCGGTGCGGGGGCGATACCCTCTAAATTAAATTGCCCCAACAATTTGTTGTCTGCCGCCATATCGCGTTCACCCTGGAATACACGAATTGTAACGGCCGACTGATTGTCTTCGGCGGTGCTGAACACCTGCGATTTTTTGGTTGGAATTGTTGTGTTACGGTCAATCAAACGCGTGAACACACCACCCAATGTTTCAATACCCAATGACAACGGGGTAACATCCAACAGCAAAACATCCTTTACGTCGCCTTTCAAAACACCACCTTGAATCGCGGCACCCAATGCCACCACTTCGTCCGGGTTCACGCCCTTGTGCGGTTCGCGACCAAAGAATTCCTTGACCGTTTCAACAACTTTGGGCATACGGGTTTGACCACCGACCAAGATAACTTCACTGATCTGTGATTTATCAATACCCGCATCCGCCAACGCTTTGCGGCATGGTTCGATGGTTTTTTGAATCAAATCATCAACCAACGATTCCAATTTAGCGCGTGTCAGCGTTGTGGTGAAGTGCTTTGGACCCGTTGCGTCCGCGGTCAAATATGGCAAATTGATTTCCGTCGAAGTCTTGGACGACAATTCGATTTTTGCCTTTTCCGCGGCTTCTTTCAGACGTTGCAACGCCAATTTGTCACCGGTCAGGTCAATGCCACTTTGCGCCTTGAATTCGTCAATCAAATATTTCAAAACACGGGCATCAAAGTCCGAACCACCCAATGCTGTATCGCCGTTGGTGGATTTAACCTCGAACACGCCGTCAACGATTTCCAAAATGGAAATATCAAATGTACCACCACCAAGGTCATAGACCGCAATAGTGCCGTCTTTTTTCTTGTCCAAACCATAGGCAAGGGCGGCGGCGGTCGGTTCGTTAACAATACGCAACACGTTCAGACCCGCAATGCGGCCGGCGTCCTTGGTTGCCTGGCGCTGGGAATCATTAAAGTATGCCGGAACGGTAATAACCGCATCGGTAATCGTTTCGCCCAGGTAATTTTCCGCGTCTTTTTTCAATTTAGACAAAATCATAGCGGAAATTTGCGATGGGGCATACTTTTTACCATCGATTTCAACCCATGCGTCGCCATTGTCGCCCGCAACAATTTTATACGGAACGCGTTTTTCAATTTCTTTAACGGCCGGGCTGTCAAAGCGCAGACCCATTAAACGTTTAATTTCATAAATTGTATTTGTTGGGTTGGTCACAGCCTGGTTCTTGGCGGTAATACCGACCAATTGTTCGCCATTGTTTGTGATAGCAACGACGGACGGGGTTGTACGCTGACCCTCGGAATTTTCGATAATTTTGGGATCGGTTCCGTCCATGAACGCCATGGCGGAATTAGTTGTGCCCAAATCGATACCTAATACTTTTGACATATTTTTCACTCCTTATGAATTTCTGGTTACGACAGATATAGTTAATCAAAAATCGATTTCAAGTATATGGGAATAAAAATATGCAAAATAAAAACCGCCAAAACTGGCGGTTTTATATGAAACAATTTTATTATTATTTCTTGGCGGCTGGCGCAGCAGGCGCGGCGGCCGGCGCGGCGGCTGCATTAGCAGCAGCGGCTGCGGCAGCGGCGGCCTTGTTATCATTTTCTTCGGCCATTTTACCACCAATTGTTGCAAACGCCAATTCAGCCTGGTGCAACCCCAGTTCAACGCCGCTTGGCAATACCAAGTCGGAACCGTGAACCGTTTCACCAATACCCAAATCGGTCAAATCGATTGTAATCTTTTCCGGAATATTTTGAACCAAACCGCGCAAAGCAACCTTACGCACAGCAAAGTTCAAAACACCACCAACCTTGATTCCGCGGGAAGTTTCGATATTGATAACTTCGACCGGAACAACCACGTTGACGGGTGCGTTCACATTGATACGTTTAAAGTCCGCGTGAATGATTTTGTCGGACACTGGATGATACTGAACGTCCATCAACATAGCGTCTTCGACACCATTCGCGGTTTTGATGTTAAATAATTTTGTCCGCAAAGCCGGTGTTTTCAACAACATTTCAAAGTCGCGACCGTTCAATTCGATTGCGATTGGGGCTTTCTTTTCACCGTAAATAACCGCTGGAATGTTGCTGTTTTTGCGGATGCTACGTGCGGCCCCCTTGCCGGCAACATTGCGAATTTCTGCACTTATTTCAATAGCCATTTTAAATCCTTTTTATGGTTTTGGTTAAATTATGCGCGGCCTCCAAGGGTGCCGTGCGGGGCATATTATTACCCCGTTTAATGGAAAAATCAAGGGAATTTTAATTATTTTCGCGATAAAATCAAAAACCGTGCACGCCCATATGTTTTGTCACGCATTGTGTCCCAAATGTCCGCATTTGGGGCAACCGAATTGTTCGCTTCTTGTTCCCAGACCAAAATAGTTCCCGATTTTGCTGCGCGCCCTAATTTATTCACAAAGGCGCGCCCCAATTCGGCGGCATCATACGGTGCATCGACAAACACAATATCGGCGTCCGGTGCAAATTGAGTTATTGCGCCGATGGCGTCAGTTGGCACAATTTTTGACCGATTGTCCGCCGATATGGCAGCAATGTTTTTACGCACCGCGGCAATGGATTCCGGGGCAGTGTCGGTAAATATAACCTTTGCACCGGGATAACGTGAAATACATTCAACCCCAAATGCGCCCGATCCGGCAAACGCATCCCACACCGTCATTTTTGCATTTGTATCAATTATGTTTGATTCCAGCATATTAAACAGCGCAATACGTGCGCGATTCTGTGTCGGACGCGCTCCGTGGGGCAGAACCAACTTCCGCCCGCGATATGTCCCAGAAATAATTTGCAATTTAGATTCCATATATTAAAGTGTATACTATGAGTTTTATGAAGCAAGCATTAATTTCGGCGCGGCGCGCGTATAAGCATGACGATGTTCCAATCGGCGCGGTTATCGTGCGTGGTGGTAAAATCATTGCCCGTGGCGAAAATATGGTGCAAAAAAAGAAAAACCCGACATTACACGCCGAAATAGTCGCAATTAACCGCGCGTGCAAAAAGTTGGGGACAAAATTCCTGGACGATTGTGATATTTATGTGTCGCTGGAACCGTGCGCCATGTGTGCAACGGCAATATCGTTTGCGCGTATTCAAAATGTTTTTTTTGCGGCGACCGATGAAAAGGGCGGGGGTGTTTTGTCCAACGCGCGGGTGTATGACACGGATAAACACCTGTGGTTACCGGCGGTGCGCCAATTGCCCGAATTTGCGGATGAAAGCGCGGAATTACTGCGGTCGTTTTTCGTTGCGCGCCGAAAAAAATCAGAATAGCGCGTGCCCCGTCATTTCCGCTGGCTGGGGCAACCCCAAAATCTTTAACATTGTCGGTGCAATGTCGGCCAGCCCCCCATCACGTACCGGTTTTGCATTTTTGGCCACATAAATCAAATTTACCGGGTTCGTTGTGTGCGCGGTATGTGGCGCATTGTGTTCGTCGTCCCACATTTGTTCGGCATTTCCGTGGTCGGCACAAATAAGCATTTCGCCGTCCAATTTCAATACCGCCGGCACCAGCCGTGCCAACTGTTGGTCCAATACTTCCATGGCTTGGATTGTCGCCTTTTCGTTGCCCGTGTGCCCGACCATGTCGCCATTGGCATAGTTCAAAATTACAACGTCATATTTGTCCAGTTGCGGAATTAATTTATCGGTGATTTCCACGGCGCTCATTTCCGGCTTTAAATCAAATGTCGCGACATCTGGCGACGGCACCAGGATTTTTTTGCCGCCCGGAAAATCAATATTGCGTTCGGCATCCATAAAATAGGTCACATGATTGTACTTTTCAGTTTCGGCAATACGTAACTGGGTTTTCCCGTTTTCCGCCAACACATCGCCCAGTGTATTCGGTACCGCGACATCGTCCAGTAACGCGGGGCATTGTTCATTTAGCCCTTCGCCATACTGGGAAAAACAAAGTATTTCACAACCCGTTTTTAACATTGCACGCATAATTTGTCGCGCGCGATCGGAACGATAGTTGCCAAATATGAACCCATCATTGTGGGTAATTGGCTGGTCACCATCGATAACGGTCGGCTTGATAAATTCGTCGCTTTCGCCACGGGCATACGCGGCATCAATCGCCATGTCAACCGTCGGTGCGTGATATTCCGCGGTGGCGTTTGCAATGGCTTCAAATGCCAATTCGGTTCGGTCCAGATTATTATTTCTATCCATCGCATAATACCGCCCTGTAATGGTTCCCCAGAACACATTGCCGCACACGAATGCGTCCGCCAATTCGCGCTTTATCACATATACATATTGTTTTGCGCTGTGCGGTGGGGTGTCGCGCCCGTCGGCAATAAAGTGAATGCACACACGCAAGCCCGTGTCAATAATGCGGCGGGCAATCGTAATCATTTCCATTATGTCGGAATGCACATCGCCGTCGGACATTAATCCGGCCAAATGAACAATCCCGCCATGTTTCGACACAGCCGATATAAAATGGTTAAGGTTTTTGTTTTTCGACCAATCCGCCAATTCGAACCGGCGCAGGAACTGATTCACCACACGACCCGAACCGATGGTTATGTGTCCAACCTCGGAATTACCCATAATGCCGGCGGGCAAACCAACCGCGGTGCCACTGGCACTCAGTTTTGAATGTGGATATTTTTCCAACAGCGAACCAAAAAACGGCATATTTGCCAACGCCACGGCATTGTGCTTTTTCGTGGTCGAAATACCAACGCCATCCATAATGCAAAGAACCAACGGGTGTGTCATTTAATCCTCCGACTAATCTTTTATATGATGGTATCATACCCCTTTTTTAATTGCAAAACAAAAACAAAAATTGTATTATGAAAAAGAAAGGAATTGTTTCGTATAAGTCTAAAAAGCGGGGGTAATATGGTTGGAAAAAAGGCAGTAATAACATCGGTTGATGAACATATTGGTCAGCGTATACAACTGCGGCGTGTTATGTTGGGATTGTCCCAAAAAGATTTGGCCGATGCCTGTGGCATTTCGTTTCAGCAGATTCAGAAATACGAAACGGCGGGCAATCGCATATCGGCATCGCGTCTGTTTGAAATAAGTACCGCAATGGAAACCCCGGTTTCGTTTTTCTTTTTGGGATTACCGGGCAACACCCCCGAAGAAACGCGCAGTGGTCGCCGTATGCACGTTGCGGACCCCGATTCGGACGATCCATTAAGCAAGAATGAAACATTACGGCTGATTCAGTTATATTGGAAATTGCCAAACGACGATCAACGCGCCATGGTTCAAAAAATGTTACGCGCATTGACCGGCATGGAATAGGGCGTTGCAATTATTAGCGGAATCAAAAACCGCCGTCTTCGGCGGTTTTTATGTTTATAAAAGGAACATGTCATTTTCCCAGTACACATTTCTTGTATTCATCGGCCGACATGGTCCAGCATTGTTCGGATAAACTTTTGTTTCTGGAATGTGCATTTTTCCCATATTGCAAATCGGTTATCGACAATGCAGTTAACTGTGGCTTGCCAACACAAGTTCTTGTTGCAGCATCAAAAATACTGGTCGCTGTGTTGCATCTGCGACACACTGCATGTGTGGGATCGACCGCATCACCATTAACATAAACCCCCGTATCACTAACAATGCCCTGGTATGCGGTTTCTTCGCATTCAACACATCTGTTTGATGTCGAAGATTCATATGCATAACCAACATCACACAGTTTTGCACATGAATTACTGGATGTGCGGAAATATTGACCATCCGGACATTGAACATTTGCCGCAGCCTGGGTTTTGCATTCCTGTTCAGTAGTTGTCACATTTCCACAAATGTCGGTTGTTTCAACATATGTACAGGTTCCTCCGGAAATATTCTTGGTTTTGGTTTCCCTTGTGATATAGAAATTTTCACCCTTGACCCACTTTCCAGCCGTGCCACTTACTTTATCTTTTTTCTTAAGATTTGCCGTGCTGGATGTTATTTTTCCATCACAGCACCAATATATTTCATTGTTCAACGACTGAAACTCACCGTTTTGAAACCACTTTACATAACCATTTTTGATTTCAACATCTTCAGCCCAATCGTTATTGCATCTTATTTCGTGTGCACCACAAAAGTAATAACTATCCTTTTTAAGGAAACGTGATTCTAATGCGCATCCCTCTTTGTCATATATGTGCCATCCGGCATGCGATGCCGTGGTGATTATGGCAAAAAGAATAAATATTAAACTTCTTTTCATTTTTTATCCGATATTTACTTTATGTAACACACAGAATCTTCCCAAGTTCCGCCGAGTTCTTCGGTGCATTTCTTTTTGTACCACTCCGTGCTGAACGAACAAGTGTCTCTGGCCGAATTATATGTTGTTAACGGCACGCCGGAACCATCGTCCAAATTATAGGATTCACACAAAACCTTGGTATTACTTTCGATACAACGTCCCCAGGTCTTGCTGTTATCAACGTACGTTTTATTGCCGTTGTACACGGTGTTGTAATAAGATTTCAAGTCGTCGTAATTTGGCACGTATTCCGAACTTTCCACCCATAATCCGCCAAGTGATTCACATTGGTTAAGCATCAACTCCGACAATGACATGGTTACATCGGTAACAATATTGTCGATGATGGATGTTACGGTGCTTGAATCGTATTTTACAACATCAGTGCTGCAATATGTTGATGCCATGTTGGTAATATTCTTTTTCAAATCGGTTACGTTTAACAACCGACAATTCCACGGATATTCCATTGTGCCAGTTGTTGGTGTACATAGTTCGGTTGTATAATTGCGCAGCGCAACTTCACACCCCTCGGCTATGCGGACGGTGTCAACGGAATCAACAAACTTCAACAACGATGCCAAACCGCATGCGGTTTCGTTAAGTAACTTGCCACTCTTGGCATCAAACTTGCATTCGGTGGCACCTTCGCCGGGGCTGTATAATGCGGCACAGGCCGAAACCTTGTCCATGCACATTTGTTTTGCGGCATATGCCGATAACGCCCCCGTCATTTGTGCGGTTGTTGTGTCAAAATCACGTAACGCGGATGTTTGGGTGTCATAGCAGTCGGCCATTGTGCCGACACACGACATTTTTACTTCTTCTATCTTTTCATCTTGGGCCTGGGCAATTTCAATTAATGCGGTACGTTTAAATTCGTTCCATACCAATGACGATATACTGCGGCATGTGTCCAAAGCCGCCGTTGCAAATATTTTCCGCGATTCCAGGAATTTATTAAACTGTTCGTTTTCGGCCAAGATATCGGTATCGTCCGCACCACTTAAATTAATAAGCTCGGTTAATTTAAATAAACGCGGTGAATAGATTGGTTCCCCGGTTGATTGACTGATATATGCGCCGGTATAGTCCAAACAACGTTTGTAATTTGCGCCACACGCCGTGTCAGCGGTCAAAGCCGTACGAACTTTGGTTATGCATTCATTAACATCTGCACTGTTGTGTGAGCGGTATTCGGCCAAACGAGCCTCGCGCAGATACTTTTCGGCGGTCCGAACGGTCTGTTTTACAGATTCGACCTTTTTATCAATGCTTTTTTGATACGCGTTGCAATCCTGGGTAATCATAATACTATATGAAGAACGTGCCATGTCCGCGACAGCCCGGGTTGAACACGAATCGGAAACGATATTCATACATTGCTTGTTCGCGGCGTTATAAAGGTTTACACCGTCCAGTTCGGCCAGGTTTTGCCCGTAAACACCACCGTAAAACACAGATCCCTCGCCATTTGACCAAATGTCATCAATGTCATCAGAAAAATCAAGCGACATTATCCCCAACGAATTGGTAAAACCGGTTGAACTACTAACCTTTTTCTTGCCGGACAACAAATCGCCAATCTCTTCCAAAATCTTGGCCGCGGCACTGGTATCTTTTTTAATCGCCGCTTCACCAACGGTTGGGGAATACATGGCGGTAACCTCGGCCGCGGTTTTGTCGACCGCGTTCAGGTTGTTGTCTTCGAATTGCATCAGCAATGTTTTTGCCTGGTCCAATGCATTTTCGGTATTGCGGAAATCCATAAATCGTGAACTGCAATAGCAACGACGATATGTATCGTTCGCATTGGCACAGAATTGATCCATACAGGTCGCATATGATTCGCGACACATAGAATACCCGGTGCCAATCTTGGAAAGATCGTTAAAAACACTGGTCGCACGGGCAACACCCGCACGTGACGTGTTGGGTGCTGTGGCCGTTCGGGCGGTCGAACCATTTGTTGCAGTACGTGCATTAGAACCACGAATTGTTGCAATTGGTGTTGCGCTGCGTGCGACGGATGCACCACCACGGGCGGCATTTGAAACGACCGCGCCACGTGCGGGCGAACGAACCCCGGTGCGTGATGTTGCCGCACGCGAAACATTATCCGAATCGGATGAACGGTTGTTCGACAGCGGAACCGTGGAACCACGTGGGTTTGGTGCCTGAACCGCAACGGCGTTAAAACCACCAAGTGCCGTAACGGCAACAACCAAACAGCGCAGAAAAACAATGTTGTTAAATGTCAAAATACTTCTCTCTTGGTTCGTATTTTATCATTTTTTGGTGGTATGAATCAAGCCCATTTTATTGTTAATTCAAAATAGCCCAAAATATTAATGTGACAATTATCAATGCGCCCAATGGCCACACAACCTTTTGAAACGGGAACCACGCATGGCCGCCGTTGTGTGCCTTGATATGTTCATACCATTTGCCGGCTGCTAAAAAGGTCAACGACCCCACAACAACCCCCAACAAGAATTGGTCCACACCCCAAAGGGTTGTCGCATTAAACCGCAATGTGGGATGGCCAACCGGTAACACATATATCAGCGCCAAAATCCCGTAATACACAACATAATTAAATAAAATAAGAATAGGGTTGTTTATTCCGTGTCTGCGCATATAACTTTCCGTCCATGCCGCCAGTGACAGCATTAATCCACCAGCCCACAGCCCCGTTATTAAATCCGATACACCCAAAATTCGCGCACCCTCAAGCCCCGCGGCAACACCAACCGTACACACCGGACAGAACGCATGCGCAACACCGGCCGACATAATTGCCGCAATAAAACCAAACAATATTTTTTTCATAATGTTTCCTTTCCTTTTGATTTTTGTATTCTACAAAATTACGCACCGTGTGGTCAATATGATTTTACTACACCGCGCATATGCGCACTGCGCGCCCGCGGGTTTGAATCAGTTTCTGCCTTTGACGGGGTTGTTGCTTTTATCGGGCTGAACGGAGCAGGGCGTGTTACCGGCAACCGCGGATCGCCAGGCGCCGTTGTCCAATCACGAAAAGTGTTTTTTACAATCCTATCCTCAATCGAATGAAACGTAACACAGATACATTTTCCGCCGACCTTTAATTTATTCGGAACCGCGGACAATGCACGTTCCAGTTCACCGAATTCGTCATTTACGGCAATGCGCAATGCCTGAAACACGGGGGCAATATCGTTTGGGTTAAATATTAAATCGCGCAATTCAAATGTGGTTTGTGGTGTTTTATCATGAATAGCGTGTGCAATGATACCCGCCTTTTTAACATCGCCATAGTCACGCAGGATTTTTGCCAGCTCGTCCGTTGATATTTGTTCGATTAGTTGTGCTGCGGTTACGCCTTTTTCGGACATACGCATATCCAACGGTGCATCAAATCGAAAAGAAAATCCGCGTTCCGCATTATCAATCTGCATGGACGATATGCCCAGGTCAAAAACGATCGCATCAAATGTGTCGTCTAAATCGGATATATGCGAAAAAGTTTCGGGAATAAACTGGAACCTGTTGCCGTATTCTTTCGATAATTCATTTGCGTCATTCAGCACATTCGGGTCGCGGTCAAAGGCGACGACCGATGCACCAGCGCCCAAAAAAGCACGCGAATATCCGCCGGCACCAAATGTGCAATCAATAACATGCATGTCACGAATATCGCCAAGTGCAAGCATAACATCGTTCAAAAGTACGGGTATGTGTTTCATTATTCTATTTCCACCCTTATTCCCAATGCGACCATATCCGCCGCTGTTGTTGATCCCAATTCAACGCCGCCACCCAATCGGATTTTTGTTACTGCACCCCCCGAGTGCAGGTTTAATTCCACGCGTGTTGATCCACCGGGCAGGTTACCCAACGCCTTCTTAACATTTGGCAAGACCCGACCATTAGAGATATCCAATGTCATTTTTCGGGCTATTTTTGCGACCCATTCGGTCAATGGTGTAATAGAATCAACAAATATAGATACCCGATCGTCACGATTGGAAGTTTTCCCAGAAATCAAAACAATACTGTCATTTTCCAATGTTTTTGCAAATTCTATGGCGGCATCACCAAACGCAACCGCATCAATATTTCCAACGCTATCGGATGCGTTTATGGTTATCATTTCCTTGCCTGTTTTGGTTCTGCGGCGTGAAAAAGAACCGACGCACGCGGCAATGTGTACCGGTTTTCGGTCGCCCATGGTATCCAGTGATGCACTGGTTGCCAATCCGGCACGTGTAATCAGATGTTTGTATTGATCCAACGGGTGTGCCGAGATATAGAACCCCAATGCGGACAATTCGTTTTCCAAACGTTGCGAAAAGGTCCATGGCACGGTCTTGGTTAAATTCTTTCTTAACCGGTCTTCGGACACATCATCTTCAACGGTGTTGGCAAACAGCGATAATGAATTTGCGCTGTCTTTCGATTTTGATGCGTATGACAGAATTGCATCGGCGTTCATAAATATTGATGCACGGTTGGGTTCCAAAGAATCCAAAACGCCGACACGTGCAAACGCCTCTAGTATTCTTTTGTTCATAAATGGCGCGCAACGTTTCGCAAAATCGGTCAGATTTTTAAATCGTCCATGTTCGTTGCGTTCGTGAACAATAACATCCGTTGCGGCAACACCGACCCCTTTGATTGCCGCCAATCCATATACAATTTTTCCATCCTTGACGGTGAACAGAGATTCGCTGTTGTTAATATCGGGCGGAACAATTTGAATACCGAAATTCGTTTTTGCATCATCTATCAATAAAACCAGTTTTTCGGTCGCGTTTAATTCGCTGGACATTGCCGCCGCCAAAAATTCGGGTGTGTAATTTGCCTTTAAATACGCGCACTGGTTCGCAACAATGGAATAGGCAATAGCATGTGATTTGTTAAACGCATATTCTGCAAATTTTTTGAACTTTTCCCACAAATCCTTGGCTTGGTCGGTGTTCAGCGTCCCTTTCTTGGCACACCCATCAAGGAATTTAACCTCCATTTCCGCCAGCAAATCTGCCTTCTTTTTACCCATGGCTTTACGCACGGTGTCGGATTGACCACGCGTAAAGTCCGCCAATGCGCGTGTTAGTAACATAACCTGTTCTTGGTACACAATAATACCATATGTTTCCTTTAATATAGGTTCCGCCAACGGGTGTACATATTCGATGGGTTCTTCGCCATGCATACGCGCAATAAACTGTGGAATATACTGAATTGGTCCCGGACGATTAAGCGCGTTTAACGCGGATATTTCCAAAAAGTTAGTCGGTCGCATTTTACGCAGCGTTTGTTTAACAAACGGGGCATCGAATTGGAATATGCCTTCGGTAAAGCCGTTTTGCCATAACTCGATAGTTTTTTTATCGTCGGTTGGAATTGTGTCCAGGTTCACATTGATGCCGCGTGTCTTTTGAATCAATTTAACCGCATTTTTCAACACAACCAAAGTTTCCAGCCCCAAAAAGTCAAATTTGATTAAACCGGTGGCCTCCAAATAATGACCATCGTATTGACTGGACGGCAAAGGATTTGATGGGTCGCGGTATACGGGTGCAATTTGCGTTGTCGGACGGTCACCAATAACCACACCACAGGCGTGCTGTCCCAGGTTTCGAAAACAACCCTCTAACTGTTCTGCGATTTCGACAATTTTTCGCATGTCTGGATCATTGTCCAAAATAGATTGAATTTCAGATGATGTGTCAACCGCACCCTTTAGGGTTTTTGCGTCATCGGGAATTAATTTTGTAAATCGATCGGTTTTAGAATAGGGCATGCCATACACACGGCCGACATCACGAACGGCGCCCTTGGCCTTTAATCCGCCAAAGGTGATAATGCGGCATACGGATTCGGCACCATATTTATCACACACGTGTTTCAATACGGTTTCTATACCCTCGGGTTCAAAGTCCACATCGAAATCGGGCATAGAAATACGATCCGGATTCAAGAAACGCTCAAACAGCAATCCGTATTTTAACGGATTGACATGCGTAATACCCAACGCCCACGCGATTATTGAACCCGCGCCCGACCCACGACCCGGCCCGGTCAAAATATCGTTGTTACGGCACCAATTAATATATTCCGCGACAATAAGAAAATAGCCCGGAAATCCCATACCAATAACAACACCTAATTCAAATTCAGCCTGGTCGTAGTATGGTTTGGTATCTTTAATCTTATGTTCTTTTAGCCGTCGCGCTAAACCCGCCATTGTATTGTCACGCAGCATTTGGCATTCGGCCTCAAAATTCTTACCAAAACGGGGTAATAATGGTTTTTCATGAATATTAACCATAAATCCACAGCGATTTGCAATCACAACCGTATTTTCGATTGCCTCGGGCAAATCAGAAAACAGTTCCGTCATTTCCGCCGTAGTCTTGAAATATTGTTCAGATGATTTTCGTGGGCGATTTGGGTCAATTACCTTGGTCTGACCCAAAATACAGGAAAGGGCATCCGTCGCTTCGTAATCATCGGGTGTTGCAAAGCACACATCGTTTGTTGCCACAATTGGAATATTTAATTCACGCGCTATATCTAAAAACACCGGTTCTGTTTTAATTTCGATTTCCAGTCCGTGACGCTGAATTTCCATATAAAATCGATCGCCAAAAATATCAAGAAAACGTTGTGCGTAATCACGGCTGGTTGTAATTTGTTGGTTCAAAATCGCCATACCAATTGGACCATTGTGCGCACCAGATAAACAGATAATGCCGTCCGAGTGTGATTGTAATTCATCAAATGTGATATACGGTCCCAAGTGGTGGTTTTCACCACGCATATACATTATGCGCGACAATTCACACAGATTAAGATAGCCATCGTGATTTTGTGCCAACAATACGATTTTGCTTAAACTGGATTCACGTAAAATTTTTGGGTCTGCATTATGCTGGTTAAGTGATATTTCCACACCGATAATTGGCTGAATATGTTTTGCAGGTAACGCATCGGAAAATTCGGCGCACCCTGACATAAGGTTCGTGTCCGTCAACGCACACGCCGTCATACCGTCCGCAATACACATTGCCGGGATTGTTTTTGCCACGATTTCCGGTGGAGCCTTCTTACCCGCCTGAATCATCAGGGTTGATGCCCCGATTGATAGCCGTGTGTGCGTATGAAGATGAACAAACTGACCTGCCATGTGCGATACCATACCAAAAAATAACGGGGTGGGGCAACCACATTATTCTAAAAAATTACGATTTATTTGCATCCTTGTACCGATTCCAAAAACGATTAAATACGAACATATCTGTTTCTGGATTTTGTGCAATGGAACACATGTCCCAATCAATAACGCCACATATATTCATATCGTCATCAAACAAGAAATTCGTTTCGTTTAAGTCAAAATGTGCCAACACAGGGCGCGGATTGTCGGTTTTGGGTTCCGTGGCGCGTTCAGGTTGTAAACTGTGCGAATATAATTCGTGATGCGGTATGGATTCAATTTTAATAGCCTGGATTTCGTCAATCAATTTTGCAACTTGTTTTTTGAATTTTGGTTCGTTTTTCATGACAGTTTTCCAATCAAATGTGTGGATTGTGCGCCCCGGTATTTTTTCACTGACATACATCGCCATATGATCGTCCGCATGAACAACAGGCATTTGAACGCTTATACGTGATGCGATAAAATTCATAAGTTTTTGATAATTCTGAACCCGTTGTGGTGTAATGTTACGAAATAATTTAACAAAATATTTGTCATTAACAACCAAGCAAACCCGGTTAAGGTTGATTTGCCGAACGAATTTTATACTTTTTGCACGTTCGTGATATGTGCGCCAAATAAAGCGCTTAATTCGTGGGGTGTACAACACACGATTGATGTTTCCACGAACGCGTGCGCGCCGTGCGCCATCCGGCACAAACATTGCCGCAAAGTTTCCGATATAGAATGGTATTTTACTCATTTATTCACCCCGATTTTTATTGTGCGTATTATATGCGTTTTCGGCATAAAACACAAGACTTTATTCATAATAATCGCCCCAAAAGGGGCGACTGATTTAATTTAATTTACCGTGGCAATGTTTATATTTCAAACCCGAACCACACGGACAGGGGGCATTACGCCGTGCCTCGGTTGACTGATTCATATCTGCATCATGTTTGGCATGTTCGGCGGCGGTTGCCGCAACATTTTCACGGGTCAATTCCATACGGCAAATATATGATACTGACATCAATTTAAAATTACTGATAGTATTCTTGAACAACCCCAATGCTTCGCGTTTGTATTCATAGAGCGGGTTCTTTTGCGCATAACCACGCAGACCAATTGCCGTCTGTAAATAATCCATCTGTTGCAGATGTCGTTTCCAAACACCGTCCAACGCGCCCAGCATCATTTGGCGCGATGCCATCTGCATCAATTCAGTACCATATTTTTCAGTCTGTTGGTCATACCGGCGTTGTGCCAAACCGTTAAGAACTTCGAAAGCCTTGCGCTCGGTAATGTCTTCATCTGTTTTCCAATTTTCAATATCGGTAATATCCAACGCGAATGTCCGCAGCATGGCATCGTGTATTCCCGCCAAATTCCAATCCGCCGGCATAGCCCGTTCTGGAATATTGTTTTCGCAAATCATTTCGACAACATCGCCAATCATTTCGCGCGCCAACCCGCTTAGATCTTCGGAAGTCATTAAATCATCGCGCTGTTTATAAACAACGGTTCGTTGTTCATTCATAACATTATCGTATTTAAGTAATTCTTTACGCATTTCAAAATAGCGCGCTTCGACCCGCTTTTGTGCCTTTTCCAATGCTTTGGTTATCCATGGGTGGGTAATTGCTTCGCCCGGTTTAAGCCCCAATGTGGTCAACATACCGTTTAAACGCGCCGCACCAAATATACGCATCAAATCGTCATCCAGTGCCAGGAAGAATTTAGAATCCCCCGGGTCACCCTGGCGACCTGAACGACCACGCAACTGGTTATCAATACGGCGTGATTCGTGCCGCTCGGTTCCAATTACATAAAGTCCGCCCGCATCCAGGACAAGTTTCTTATTTGCTTCAATTGTTTCGTATATCTCTTTCTTTTTAGTCTCAAAATCCGGTGCGTTTGAATCCAGTGCTGCGATTAATTCTTCGGCATTTCCACCCAGTTTAATATCGGTTCCGCGGCCCGCCATATTGGTCGCGATTGTAACCGCACCGGGTGCGCCCGCCTGGGCCACGATTTTTGCTTCGGATTCGTGATGTTTGGCGTTCAAAACCGCCGGATTGATACCTAATTCACTGCGTACCAACGCCGCTAATTCTTCGGACTTTTCAATTGATACAGTTCCAACCAAAACTGGCTGTTTACGCGCCATACAATCCTTTATCTGCGCCAATATAGCCGCATATTTTTCATCTTTGTTACGATAAATTTCATCATGATGATCAACACGGGCAACCGGACGATTTGTCGGAATCGACACAACGCGCAGTTTATAGATTTCTTCGAATTCCGCCGCTTCGGTCATAGCGGTTCCGGTCATACCCGCCAATTTTTCATATAAACGGAAAAGATTCTGATATGAAATACTGGACACAGTTTGATTTTCCGGCTGAACGGTTACATGTTCTTTGGCCTCTATTGCCTGGTGCAGACCTTTGCCAAAGCGGCGGCCGGTCATAACACGACCCGTAAATTCATCAACAATCAAAATTTCGCCATTGCGAACAACATAGTTTACATTTTTCTGGTATAGGTGGTGCGCCAACAATGATTGCTGAATATGCATAACCAGCGCCGCGTTTTCCGCCGCGTACAAGTTATCGCCGACCAACAAATCCGCTTCCTTTAATAACCGGGTAACATTATCAACACCGACATCGGTCAATGTGACATGGCGATCTTTTTCATCTTTCTTGAAATCATCGGGTCCTAATTTTACAACAACGTCATCAACGCGTGCGTATAACTGGCTAACATCTTCGGCGGGTCCGGAAATAATAAGCGGTGTGCGTGCTTCGTCAATCAAAATACTGTCGACTTCGTCAACGATACCGAAATAGAGCGGTCGCAAAACCTGCTGGTCCTTGGAAAACTTCATGTTGTCGCGCAGATAATCAAACCCAAGTTCTGAGTTAGTCACATATGTAATATCGCAATTATACGCGGCGCGGCGTTCTTCGTCGGTCATATCGTGCTGAATAATACCAACGGTCAATCCCAAAAACTTATAAATTTGCCCCATCCAGTTTGCATCACGCGATGCCAAATAGTCATTAACCGTAATAAGGTGTGCGCCACGCCCATACAACGCCTTTAAAAACATAGCCAGTGTTGCGACCAGTGTTTTACCTTCTCCGGTTTTCATTTCGGCAATTTGACCATCGTTCAAAACCATACCACCGATTAATTGCACATTAAAGTGGCGCATGCCAACGGTTCGAATAGCGGCCTCGCGTACCAACGCAAACGCATCGGGCAAAATATTTTTTTCTTTTTCGCCGGATTTTAACCGTTCGCGCAAAACATTTGTTTGTGCGCGCAACTCGTCATCGCTCATGGCGTGATATTTAGGTTCCAAATCATTTATAATTGAAACAGTTTTATCGTACGATTTAACCAATCTGTCGTTTGCCGACCCCAGTAACCTTGTTAAAATATTCAACATTTCTTGTTTCCTTGTCTTTTTATCAGGAAATGTATAGCAATTTTGCGCCTTTCCGTCAAGTTACTTTATGATATAATACACTATTGCGGCATACGCAAGTGGGTAATTCGCCAAATATGCAATTTTTTTTGAAATATTTATGTAAAAAGGGCAAAAAATATGATATATTGTTGGTGAAAAATCAAAAATGCAGGGGGATTTTAATATGCGAACACCAATTCGACAACTGAATACCAGTGAGATAACCAGCGAAGTTTACACCATTTCACCAACCCAAGTTGAATATATTGCGCATATTTTTGGCGATGGGGTGGCGGACGCGATGAATATGCGCGCATTTGCGGGTAAAATTCGTGAAATCGCGATCCAATCACTGCGCAGGGCATTGAACAACGCGCGCCACATGGGCGAATAGCAAAATTACTTGAAAATCCGTATTTATGAACTATTATTAAACTGTTCAGATGAGCGGGACATAGCCGTCGCGGCAACGTGGCGGAGGAAAGTCCGGACTGCATGGGACGGCATACCGGCTAACGGCCGGGCGGGGCGACCCGACGATCAGAGGAACAGTAACGTACGCGATGAAAATCGTTTGAAACGGCCAATCTCTATGTGCAGCAACTTCAAATAGGCCACCAATTGACATGTCCCTGTCAGGTGGCGGGTAGAGGGCTTGACGCCCGTTGGTAACATCGGGTGCAGATTAATTATGTCCGCTACCCCGGGATGGTTGAAAACGACTGACCCGGGGCATGTACAGAATCCGGCTTATAGTGAATCTGATAAAAAAAACCGCGCCATTGGCGCGATTTTTTTACATAACTTTTCCGCTGTTGGGGTAAAATGTTAATTGAATTTTTTCCCACTTGGAAAATTCGCCCTCTGGCAACATACGCAACGGTTGACAGGTATTTATTGCCGCACGAATAGTGTCCAAAACATACGCAAATGCCGGATCAGTTTCCGCGCGCGCCGCCGATTCGAACCACACATCGCGCACCGTTCCGTTCTTACGCATGGTCAAATGGGCGACCGCACGGATGTCAGAAATATCGGGACGATTTTTATCGATTACCCAGCAACGCGTCATAGCCACACGCAGTGCATCAACAACAGACACGTTCAGCGTTCGATTTAGTGAAACACTTTCACGATTTACACGAATAACCATCTTTTTCTTTGGCGCAGGTGCCGGATCAACATCGGGCTTTTCAGGAGTTTTTTCTTCGGCTTTCTTTTCGGGTTCCATCATTGATGGCGTTTCGATTTGCTTTTCATCCACCGGGGGTTCATCCGGTTTCGGGTCCGGTTTCTGCGATTCTGTCAATTTTTCATCGACTTTGGATTCGTCCGGCGGATTAGTGTTGAATAATTTCGTTTCGTCGCCCGATATTGTAACCGAATTTAAATCTATTTCCATAATCTGAATACGGTCGGGCGCAACCAACATTGTGCGATCCATTAACACCGCAAATGAAGTCACCGCAATTGCAACAAAAATCAGGTGTCCCACCAACGACACCATTATGTTTTCCAACGAAAATGTTTTGTCAGAGTTCATTTTTCGGCTTTGGTGCGCAGACCGACACGTTGAAATCCGGAATCCTTTAGTTTACCCATAACAACCATAACGGCACCATAGTCCGCATGTTTGTCACCATTTATCATAATGGCCAACTGGGGATTTTCACCACGCATCGCGATTGCGCGTTTTACAACGTCATCGACATCCAAATTCATTTCGTTCAGGTAATATTGACCGTTGGCATCGACACTTATCTGAATTGCGTGGTCGTTTCCGGTCAGGGCAGAATTGCCACCGTTTGGTAAGTCCAGGTCTATGCCGTTGGTCATCATTGGTGTTGTAACCATAAATACCGCCAACAACACCGTCATAACATCAATCATTGGTGTTAATTGTATAAGTGCATCTGTATTACGTCTGTGTCTGAATCTGGACATTTTACTTCCTATTTCTAATTTCTGATTTCTGATTTCTGATTTTTGTGGTTTTTTGTGTCGCACAAAATATAGAAAGCAGTTCATTAGCCTCTTGATACAAATTTTCTATTTTCGTCCGTTTAATTAACCCGGAATCAATTATAAGTTCCAACCAAAATAAAGTTTCATCACATTCCTCTATCACGACATTAAGTTTCGAGATAAATTCGGGCTTTGATCTGGCACGTAATGCCGAACGATAGTTCGCCGCGACAGACGTCCCAGAACGCACGATCTGTTTTCCTATCACTGTTGCGCCCACAGAACCAGACAAGGCGTCCGTTAACTTCATTATACGAACTGCAAATGATTTTGTTCTGTCTTTCAATTCTTGTGGGCTCATTTTAAACACCTATCAATCATAAATCAGAAATCAGCGATCAGAAATTCGATTGTATAAATCGTCCGACTTTTTTGTGAAAACTTGATATGCAATTGCGGCGGGTATTGCGGCAACCAGCCCCAGTGCAGTTGTTCCCAACGCAATCGCCAAGCCCGGTGCAATAACACCAATGCTGACCGACTGATTTACACCAATCGAAGCAAACGAATCCATAACCCCCCATACGGTTCCAAACAATCCGATAAAAGGCGACACGCCCGCAACCATCGCCAAAAACCACAGGTTTTTATCAAACGGTGCGATCACTTTGTTTGGGTCGCCCGCCGGCTTGTTTCGACGCACCGTGTGGAAAAGACGAATTTTCTCAACGATAACCGCCCACGATAATATACTAAATACGACCAAAACGATTGATGCGATTGCTGTGACGATATCGGTCGTAAAAAGCGACCATAATGAAAAGTTATTCATTTTATCCTTCCTTTGTTGAATCCAAATGTGACAACACCGCATTCGGAATACGCTTCGCGCGCATATCCGCACCGATATAGGCCACTGTGATGTTCATTATAGCACAAATTGTGTCATCATGCACGAACTTTTGTTGCAAATCCATTGATGCGGCACCAACTTTGACCATTTCTGTTTCAACAATGATGTCCGCAGCCAATCGTAACGGATGCATATATTTGATGGACAATTCACGAACCACGAATCCAATATCGTCCACCGGCAATTCAATTCCACGCATCATTTCCATGCGCGCCCGTTCGGCGATCTCTATGTACCGACCATGATACACAATCCCACCGGCATCAGTATCGGAATATGCAATTGAAAATGGAAATCTGAATATTTTCATTGTTTAATCCTGGGTTATAAATTGTGTGTAATCTATGTTCAATTCCCGTTGCAACCGCACGGCAATACGTTCGCGTATTTCATTATACACTTGGCGCAGCATTGGTTCGTAATCAAATTGACGTGCGAACGAATCCGCAAAGAACAATCGCCAATAAAAATTATTATTATACGTACCAATATATGACAAATCTTTGGCACACATATGCTGGACCCCGGTGTCCAATACGTCCAATAATTTTACCAGTTTTGATTCCGGCGATTGGCGCAATTCATATTCATCAAAACGTGCGGCAACATCGGTATTCTGCAACAAATTGTTTATAGTCTGGACTGCGTGTTTTTCCCCGATTTGTTTTTGCTGTTTCATTGTTTCGGTTTGCTGGTGCAGGGGAATATCATGCACGATTGCTTCGGGTAAATCATGTAATGCGCATAATTTCATAACGGTTTCCATATTAACAGAATGTTGTAAGTGCGGTTCAAGCGCAATCGCCATCATTATCATATTCCATGAATGAGACGCGACCGTTTGACATTCATCGTTTGACATACGGGTCAACCGCGGTTCACACTCCAGACGTTCTGAAATTGTAAAAAAATCCGTTAAATTCTTTGCAGTCGTCATTTTTTCAGCCCCAAATGATTGTAACCGCTTTCCGTCACAATACGACCGCGCGGGGTTCGTTGTATAAATCCCAACTGCATAAGATATGGTTCAATCACGTCTTCGATTGTGTCGGCGGGTTCGGACAATGCCGCCGCCAAATTATCAATTCCAACCGGGCCACCGGCATAATGACGCACAATTGTTGTCATATATTCACGATCGATTTCGTCCAGGCCGGCCGCGTCAATATGTAACTGGAACAGGGCGGTCTTTACGGTATCACCGGTTATTTTTCCGGTCTTGGTTGCTGTCGCAAAATCGCGTGCGCGTTTCAATAAACGATTCGCAATACGCGGTGTTCCGCGCGAACTTTGTGCCAACATTAACGCCGCATCATCGTCGATTTCCGTACCCAAAATATTCGCACTGCGTTTAATAATTTTTGCCAAATCGGACGACGAATAGAACGAAAGTCGCAAATCAATTCCGAACCTGTCACGCAACGGATTCGACAATAACCCGGTACGTGTTGTCGCACCAACCAATGTAAATGGTGGTAAATCAATCCGAACACTTTTTGCCGATGGACCTTCGCCCAGCATGATGTCCAACTTAAAATCCTCCATCGCAGAATAGAGTACTTCTTCAATAGCGGTTGGCAAACGGTGGATTTCATCAATAAACAACACGTCCATTGGTTCCAAAGCGGTCAAAATAGCCGCCAAATCACCTTGCTTGGTCAGCATTGGTGCCGCGGTTGTACGGAAGTTTGTTCCTAATTCATTGGCAATAATATGCGCCAGTGTCGTCTTACCCAACCCCGGCGGGCCATAAAGCAAAACATGATCCATTGATTCCCCACGGGAACGTGCGCCCGAAATAAACACGGACAGGTTTTGTTTCAAACTTTCGTGTCCAATAAAGTCCGACAAAGTCTTTGGGCGAATCGTTGCCGCCATTTCGTCGGGTACAGTCGGATCTAAAAATCGTTCATTTTGGTTCATTTTATAACAATTTGTCTTCGGCGTTTTCGCGACCCACATATGCCTTTAAATCATTATACATTTGGCGCAGATCCGCGGGTTGTGAATATTCAGAATTTGAATTTTTGATACGTATTGTTTCCAAATCGATTTGTGCCTGCTTTTTTAATATTTGGGTCAAGTGTTCGGAAAAAGCACGCGCGTCATCAGATTCCGCCGCCCCCTGGAGCAGCAATCCACGGTTTGGACGCGGCGACAGAAACGAATAATCAGAAACAGACGGGTCTGGTGATATCAATGCAAATCCGGAAATTTCCGGGCGGCGCATCATCGCCTGTAAAACGTACCAGGCACCCAATTCGTGTCCCGCCAACCATATTTTGTCACTGTCTTCATTTTTGTTCTGAATCCAATCAATTACCGTCGCAATATCCAGCATATTGTCGGCGGTTGTACCCAACGCACCATCGGAATCATTAACGCCACGATAATTAAAACGCACAACCGAAAATCCAATATCCATAAACGCCCGGAACATGGCATACGAAACACGGTCGTTCATATGATGCTTTTTGTGTGGGTTACCAGATAACACAACCGCCAAAGGTGCGGCCGGGGTGTCAGATTTATGATACACCGCGTGTAATTTGCCCGCTTCACCAGTAATTATTATGTCCACCATCCTAAATACACCTTTCTTTACGAATTAACTTTGACTTATTTATAAAACAAAGCAAATACATTTTTCAATAAAAATATTTTTGTTTTGACACACCGACCCGATTTGTTTTAATATTTGTTCAAAGGATAAAGGGATTGCTATGTCAAAAATACATTTATTGGCGGTTTTAGTGACTTTGGGTGCATTAAACGCGCGTGCCGAAAATGTCGGTGTTTATGAAAACTTTCAAACAATTTACACTGAAACACCGGTTCAGTCGTACTATGCGTATCCCAACGATCCGAACTTTATTCCGGAAACGGAATTTATGCAACGCGCCGATAGTTTGAATTACGATCAAAATATAATCGATGCGCGCAATGCCGAATCCGCCGCTCATCCGGGCGTTATGTTTGCTGATCGTCCAATGGTCATATGTCGTGATTTCGGGTGTACCAAGTTGAACGATCGTATTACGCGTACATTTTTATTTAACAGTTTGGCAAATATGTTCATGATGAATTCGCATTCGCGTATCTATATTTGCGAGGCTGACCCATTTTCGCGTGACTGTCTGCAATCAGGAATTTCGTTTCCTGTCCGCAGTGGCATTGCGAACGCATTGGTCAAAATTCCAAAGGCAACCATTTCCCAGGTTCGTATTTCGACCGGTCTGTCACGTGCGACCGTTGGCATGACATACGAAATGCTGGTTAATGGCGTATCACGTGTATGCGAACCAACCACAATGGACATTGTAATTCCCGTTAATTCCCAGGCAACGCTGTCCAACCGTGAATTTACCTGCAATATGACCAGTGACGGGTTAAGCAATGTTTCCCTGTTGGTGAATATTGACTATATCGATTTAGATTACGGTATTTTGGGTGGTTACTATTCATTGGGAATGCAGGGCCCAACCACCGGCGGTGGCACTGGGTATGCGTTGTTCAAAACCGAATTTGCAACCGCGGGCATGAAATTCCGTGCGGCGACCAATGATTCCGACGCGGCGGGTGCAAACAATATGATGACAATCCAGCCGGGCGAATATGCGGTTGGGCCATTGTCCAAATAAATGTGGCCATGTGCGCGTGGCGCAAGCGCGTCTGACGCGCCGCATTGACACATCGGACCATATAAAATGAATAAAACTGTTCTTATTATTGATGATGACGAAGCATTAAACAAAACACTGGCGCGTGGTTTGCGTGCCGATGGTTTTGCCGTTGTTTCCGCATTCAGCGCCGAAGAGGGTTCCGACATTATGAATCGTATACGTGTTGATGCGATTGTGTTGGATCGTATGATGTGTGGGATGGACGGACTGACTTTTTTGGGAAATTTACGGGCGGGCGGCGACATGACACCGGTTATAATGCTGACCGCAATGACTGGGGCGGAAAACGCGATTGCGGGGCTGTCGTGCGGAGCAAATGATTACCTGGCCAAGCCGTTCCAGTTACGCGAACTGATATTGCGGTTAAATAATATTATCAGACCAATCGAAACAATATCTAAATTACCCGACGGGTTAATATTTGCAAACAACGAATTTTTTGTTGGACAGTCGGGCAAAACGCGGTTGTTCGCATTGTCCGGTGAAGAAAAGAAGTTATTAATACACCTGACTGCGCCAATGGGAAATGTCGTTCCGGCATCACCAATGGTAGCAAAACGCTTGCGTGCAAAATTAAATGGTGTATTATCCAATATTGATATAGTAACAATTCGCGGCCAGGGCTATAAAATGATAGATCTGGACACTGGTAACAAATAAGCAAAACGGGGGAAACAATGAAAATAATGCCACGCAGTTTTCTTTGGCGCACGATATTGATGGTTTTATTGCCGTTGATTGTCGCGCTTACTATCGTTGCGAATGTGTTTTTCGGTAATCACTGGGAACGCGTACACGCGACCATGGCACGTTCGTTAGCCGGCGAAATATCATCAATGATGAAATTTATAAATGATGGAAACACGGCGGCACTGGACACGATGGCGGGCGATGTCGGCATTAATGTTTCGATTAACGATACAATATCGCGTCCAAAACACGATGACAATCATTCGATAATTGCGGGGAAATTATCAAATCAATTAAAACAACGTCTGAATCAACGTGCAAATATCTATATTAATAGAGGCAAACGTTCTGTTCAAATCGACGTTCCAACAAGCGATGGAAAAATCGCGACATTTGGGGTTTCTATGCATCGCATTTATTCCACCAGTGCCGAAGTTTTCCTTATATGGTTAATAGCGTCTATTTTAATTGTTGGTATTTTGGTTTCGCCATTTATTATTTTGCATACACGCAGCATTCGTCGTATTGCCAAGGCCGCAAACCGGTTTGGTCGCGGGCTTGATGCGCCGGGCTTTGAACCATCGGGTTCCCGCGAAATTCGCGAAGCGGCATCCGCCATGATAACGATGAAGGAACGGCTTAATCGGTATAACCGCACACGCACAGATATGTTGAACGCGGTCAGCCACGATTTAAAATCGCCACTTGCGCGGATGCGTTTGGCGGTCGAAACGGAAACCGCCGAAAAGGACGAATTGTTGCGCGACATTGATCGTATGTCGGAAATGGTTAACGGATACCTGGCATTTGCGCGGGGTGAAATGCCGGAAATAGAGCAGATTACCGAATTACCGTCTATGTTGATTCGCACAGCACGCGACGCGGCGCCCAAGAAAAACATTGTCACAAATTTCCCAGATGCGCCGGCCCAGTTCTATGCCCGCCCGATGGCGTTGGCACGCGCGTTTGCAAATATTATTGAAAATGCGGCACGTTATGCTAAAAAGACTATACGCATCACCGAAATTGACACCGTGGACCAGGTTGAGATTATAATCGAAGACGACGGTCCCGGCATTCCGGACAGCAAGAAAGCCGATGCAATGCGCCCATTTGTGCGTTTGGATGAATCGCGTGGTGCAAAAACCGGTGGAACGGGATTGGGGCTGTCCATTGCAAAAACGGCGATTGAAAATCACGGTGGCCAGATATTCCTGGAAGACAGCGATTTGGGAGGCTTGCGTGTACGTGTTGTATTGCCGATCTAATGTATGGGGTATGATTGATGAATCTTTATAAATATGTGTCTGATAAAGTAAATGAAAAATTGGGGGCAGTGGTTAATTTGGAAACACCACGCAACCGTGAATTTGGCGATTTTTCAACGAATGCGGCGATGGTCAATGCCAAATTGGCGGGTAAAAATCCACGTGAATTAGCCACCGATTATGTAAAGAAATTAGCCGAATTAGATTTTGTGGCGGACGCATCAATTGCCGGTCCGGGCTTTATTAACATTAAACTGCGCGATGATTTTATATGGAAAAACGCCGCCGCACCGGAACAAATTGCCATAAAAAAACCGATGACAATTGATATGGACTATGGCGCATATAATGTTGCAAAGTCGTTACACATTGGCCATTTGCGCACATCAATCGTTGGCGACACATTTAATCGTATTGCGCGCTTTATTGGTCATAAAACATTTTCGTGGAACCATATCGGCGATTGGGGCAAGCCGATGGGACTGATAATCGCATGGATTGAACGGTTGCACCCGGAATTGCCGTATTTCCACGATGATTTCGATCCAAAAACATCTGTTGATTTTGAAATTGACCCGGTGGAATTAAATACGTACTATCCAGCGGCATCTGCACTTGCTAAAACCGACCCGGATTTTCAGACGCACGCCCAGGAAATCAAGGCAAAGTTCCAAGACGGACACCCGGGATACTTTGCTTTGTATGAAAAGTTCCTTAAAATATCGCTGGAATCCATGAACAACACGGTCAAACGATTGAATATATTGCCGTTTGACTATGATTTGGGTGAACGCAATGCGGCGCAATACCTGAACGAAGTGGAAAAAATCCTGCGTGCGAAAAAAATGATTTATGAAAGCGACGGCGCTGAAGTAATTGATGTTCGACGTGATACAGACACCGCACCAATGCCACCATATATGTGGCGCGATTCGCGCGGGGCGGACACATACGATTCCACAGATTTGGCGGCGGTATATTGCCGCAAGTTAAAGGATGCACCAGACAAAATCATTTATTTTACGGATCTGCGACAATCGCTACATTTTGAACAACTGTTCCGTGCCGCCGATATGTCGGGCATATACCCGTATGGTCAGTTTGAACATATTGGTTATGGTACAATAAATGGCGCGGACGGCAAACCATTCAAAACGCGTGACGGTATTGCGGCGGGACTGGACGATATATTAGATATGGCTAACACGGCTGTGCGGGAACGTGTTGCCGAATCTGGCAAGGAATTAGATAACGATACAATTGCGTCAATCGCGCTGGCGGCGGTTAAGTTTAATGACCTGTTACACGATGTGCGTTCGGACTATGTATTCGATCCGTCGGCAATTACAAGTTTCGAGGGTCGCACCGGTCCATACATTCTTTATACTGCGGTGCGTTTGAACAGCATTCTTAACAGAGTGCAGAGTTCAGAGCGCAGAGTGCAGAAAGAATATAAAATGAACGCGGACGAAAGAAACCTGTTGATTCAAATAATGGATTTTGAACGGACGATATTGTCGGCGTTTGAAAATAGGGCGACCGATTTAATTGCGAACTATACGTATGATTTGTGCCAGTTAATTAATACCTTCTATCACAATTGCCCGATTATACGGGACGATGTGGATGAAAATACGCGTGCAGGGCGTCTGCACATCGTTCGCATCGCCCGCGACACACTGGCCACAACAATCGATTTAATGGGATTAAAAGTTCCACGGGAAATGTGATTAAAAAACGCCCGATTGGGCGATTTTTTTTTTTAAACCTTTTATGTTTTAACGCACTTTGCTTTTTGACGCATTAGTGTTTGATAAACCAAACAAGCGTTTAACCCCGGACATGAATACCCCCCGATTAGAACTTGGGCGATTGCCGGCAAAAAATTTCCCAAAGCCATTAAAAAATGTTCGTTTTAATTTTCCGCCATCTTTATACACAACACAATATTCAGGTAATTTCGAACCCGTCATACCAATATGGGTTTCATACATTTCAACAACTTCGTGTGCATGCAACACGCGATGCATCATGGATCCTTCGTGTATAGCTGCTTCCTCGCGTATTTCCCGAGCGCTTAATTTCATCCAGTTTTGAGCATCTAATTTTAACAATTGTTTCTTTTCCTGGCGAAAATATCTTTTTGCGTTATCCATTTAAAATCCTTTTGTTGTATTGGCACACGTTTGTATTATACTATTTTTCACGCCATAAATCAACAAGCGCGCGTTTTCTTGTGGTACAATAATACCGTATTGATTTTTCTTGACTTTTGTGCGGGGTGCGTGCATAATAGGGCAGCAAAAACATAAAAAGGGTTAGAAAAATGGCAACGACAAAATCGTTAAAAAAGTGTGAATTAGATGCCAAATGGTATCTGATTGACGCAACCGATTGCACGTTGGGTCGTTTGGCGGCGTTTACTGCGAACATCCTGCGGGGCAAGAATAAGCCAACATGGACACCAAATATGGATTGTGGTGATCATGTTATCATTATTAATGCGGACAAGGTTGCATTAAGCGGACACAAGGCCGACAAAGATAAATTCTTTTGGCATTCCGCATGGACCGGTTCGACCAAGGAACGCACATTGGGTCAAATGCGCGATGAAAAGCCAGAAAAGTTGGTTACAAACGCTGTAAAGCGTATGATGGGTCGTCGCACGACGGTCGCATTGGCAAATCAACGTTTGACAAAACTGCATGTGTATGCGGGCGCCGAACACAAACATGCCGCGCAAAATCCAGTTGTTATCGATTTTGCATCACTGAATCGTAAAAATAAAAGGGGTGAATAATGGCAGAAGCAAAGAAAACAGCGGCCACAGCAAAGAAAGCAACCGCAACAAAAGCGACAGCGACCAAAGCCGCCGCAACGAAAACTGTTAAGAAAGAAGCCCCAGCGAAAAAGGCAACAACTGCGGCCGCCGCGGCCAAAACCGCATCTGCATCCGCAAAGTTGACGGGCGCAACATATGCAACCGGAAAGCGCAAGGATTCCATTGCACGTGTTTACCTGGTTCCGGGTTCGGGCAAAATCATGGTTAATGACGCACCGGTGGAAAAATATTTCCGTCGTCCTGTGTTGCAAATGATTATCGCCCAGCCGTTTAACATCACAAAACGCGAAACCGCATATGATGCTGTTTGTATGGTTTTGGGTGGTGGATTATCGGGCCAGGCCGGTGCCGTAAAACACGGTATTTCCAAGGCTTTGGAAAAAGCAGAGCCAGATCTGCGCAAGGTTTTGAAAGCCGCCGGCTTCTTGACCCGCGACAGCCGTGTCGTTGAACGTAAACACTATGGTGTACGCAAGGCACGTCGTTCAACACAGTTCTCGAAACGTTAAAAATGTTTCGAGAACGGAAACGCCCGTCGCAAGACGGGTGTTTTATTTTGTCGCATGCGACAAAATTGTCATTCCCGGCGAGCGATAGCGAGGGAAGGGAATTAGTAAACGTTAAGTTTACGAAACGAAAATCCGCCAATTTGGCGGATTTTTTATTTCTTTTTTGTTTAACTTTATGTTGAAATTTCCAAAAAACCGTGTATAGTTGCGGGGCAATTGTACAAAAAGGGTACCCAATATGTTTAAAAAAGAAAAAATCAAAGATTTACATTATTCTGTAAACGGCGTTTTGACCGCCAGTGAATTACAGGCCGCAGCCGATGAAATTCTGACCGAATACGGTAAAAAGGCGAAAATGCCGGGATTCCGTCCGGGTCATGTTCCGCTTTCCGTGTTGCGTCAAAAATTCAACGCATCCGCATATGGCGAAGCAATCGATAAATTGATGAATCGCGACCTGAACAACTATGTTGCGGATAAAAAATTACGTCTGGCCGGTGCACCAAAGGCCGATTTGGCGGGCTGGGAAATTGGTAAAGATGCAGAATATTCACTGGAATTTGATGTTTTACCAACACTGCCTGAAATTGACCTGGAAAAATTCACTGTTACCAAAAAGGTTACAAAACTGGATGAATCCGAGGTTGAAAAATCATTGGAAAACATTCGTAAATCACGCAGCACCGCCGAAAAGCAAGACGAAAAATACAAGGCGCAAAATGGCGATACCGCAGTTATTGATTTCAAAGGATTTATTGGCAAAGATGCATTCGAGGGTGGCGCGGCCGAAAAGCATCATCTGATTTTGGGTTCCGGCGCGTTTATTCCAGGGTTCGAAGACCAGGTTATCGGCCACAAAGCCGGCGATAAATTCGATGTTAATGTAAAGTTCCCGGCGGATTATCATGCGGAAAACCTGGCGGGCAAAGCTGCACGGTTCGAAGTTTTGGTCCACGAAGTCCGCAAACACATTTTGCCGGAATTAAACGACGAATTGGCGAAAACTGTTGGGCATGAATCCGTTGAAAAATTGCGCGAACATATCCGTAAATTATTAAACGAACAATATGCCGAGGCCGCGCAACGCGATATGCGCAACGAATTGCTGGATATCTTGGCGGACAAAGTAAAACTGGATTTGCCGGAATCTTTGGTTGAACAAGAATTAAACATGGCAAAATCCGAACATGAACATCATAACGCCGAACATGGCCACGACCATAAATGGGACGAAAAGGCCGAACGTAAAGAGGCCGAACGTCGTGTTAAACTGGGGCTGATTTTGGCGGAATGGGGTACAAATAATAATGTCGAAGTCACCCGTGATGATCTACAGGCGGCCGTATGGGCGGAAGCATCGCGCTATCCAGATCCAAAACAGGTGTTTGAATTCTATAATAAAAATCAAAATGCGTTGGCAATGTTACGCGGTATGATTTTCGAACGCAAAGCGTTGGATGCCATGTTGACCCATGTTAAGCAGAAAGAAAAGAACGTAAAACCCGAAGAATTATTTCAACAGGCCGAAGTTCACTAAATAATAAAACCCGCAATTGCGGGTTTTTTCATTTATCTCTGTCTTTGTTTTTTTAATTCAGCATACATTTCGGCAACATGCTTTTGTTGTTGCTTTTCCATTTTACGTTTTTTAGATTTTCGTATCAGACCACGAACCTTTATCGCGCCATAAAGAAAGACCACCGCCGGCGTCCCGTATTTAAGAACCTTGGCTGCGCGTCTGGCAATTGCGATTGCGCCAATGCCGGCTTTTTTACCGACCGCCATCGGCACCACCGGACCAGTTGGTATTCCACCTATCATCATTTCTCCTTTGCTGTCTGTATCAAATTATACCACAAAACACGTAAAAAACACGTAATAATATTTGTCTTGATAAAAAAATCTTTTTTACATAATATTTCGAACGTGGGTGGGAGATGGTTTTTATAATAGAAAGGAAAGGACACACCATGAAACAATATCTTGACGTTTTGGACAATATTTTAACCAACGGTAAAATGTCCGACAATCGCACAGGAATAAAAACGCTTCGCATCCCAACGGGCGCAACAATTGAACATAATATGGCCGACGGATTTCCGTTAATTACAACCAAAAAAATGGGATTAAAAAACATCGCCACCGAATTGGAATTCTTTATCCAGGGAATTACAGACAAAAAATGGCTGACCGACCGTGGTTGCCACATTTGGGACGAATGGGCAAACCCAAACGCGTGGAAGCCATTGTACGAATCAACAATAAAGATGCTTGAAAACAACACCGTCACATTCGGTATAAATATTACAGATAAAATCAAAACCAAATTACAGGAAACGCTGACCGAATCTGTACGCGACCTGGGACCGATTTATGGATTTCAATGGCGGCACTTTGGCGGAAACTATATGTTTAATCCAAAAGATCCAACTGATAATTTTGATAAATCAAAACCCGGCATTGACCAGGTTGCAAATGCAATATACGAAATTAAAAACAATCCGACAAATCGCCGCATAGTGGTCAGCGCGTGGAACCCGGTCGATATGGACAAAATGGCGTTGCCACCGTGCCACATTATGCACCAGGTTCTGGTCCAGGATGGTAAATTAAACCTTATATGGACACAGCGTTCGTGCGATATGTTCCTGGGGGTTCCGTATAACATTGCGTCGTATGCGCTGTTGTTAATGCTGTATGCCAAGGAAGCAGGGCTGACCCCGGGTGTGTTAAAGGGTGAATTGCACGATGTTCACATATATGAAAATCATATAGACCAGGTAAAGACCCAATTACAACGCAAACCGCACCCGTTGCCGACCGTTGAAATACCGGATGAAAATTGGAACGGCATGTTAAAATGGCACGCGGACGGCGGATTTAACCTTAAAAACTATGTCTGTCACGAAAAATTACGTGGTGATGTTGCACGTTAATTCAAACACACCCGCGCAACAAAAGCGGGTGTGTTTTACGTTGTCGCTATTGACAAAAACTATTTTTAGTGCTATATTACACACGAAAAAAGGTGATTTTATGAAAAACGAACAAAAATCTTGTGCAAAAATTATTGACCAGCAAAAGCAGTCGCGTCTGTCGCGCATACTGGCCAAACTGGACGACAATGCATACGATGCGTATTCTTTATTAAAAGACGAAATTGAACACCACGGCATATTGAACAGTATGGAATTGTCACAATACCTGGTGACATTACAGAATTTAGAAAAGCGTTTTCGGTTGTTAAGTTGCGAATACGATGTGGAATATCACAATGTCATTATTCCGATGGTTCGCGCATTTCGCCAGGAACAGGAAAAACTGGAACAAAAATACAATCAAAACAAAATTCAAATTATGCGCCACACTGTTCCAGCACTGCAGATCAATCGTATTCAGGCGGATCAAAACCGCGAAATGGCGAAATTAAAGGAACGCCAGGCTGCAACCAAACGTGCCGCCATTGACAAAATGTCCGCAGAATTGAATGCATGCAAACACGATATTCAACAGACTCTTATTCGGGCGTTAATGCGCATATACCAATAAAACAAACTAAATCCGGCGTAATGCCGGATTTTTTGTTGATATTTGCTTGATTTTTCGATTTTTTTAATATAATATACGTCTGCTTTTGCGGGTGGGCGCAATTGCAATCCGATTAACCCCACAAGTCCTTTGCTTTTCTAGATTACGGCAAATGGCAAACTTTGTTTGATTTTTCATATGAAAGATTTATCCAAAGATTTATTTAATCCAATCGCAAACGAAGACTTTGTCAAAATGTTTGATAAAGACTATGGCACCCAGGAAACCTTACAGGGTTTCGCAACCAAGGGTACAGTCAAAGATATTCGTGGCGATTTTGTTATGGTTGATGTTGGCCTTAAATCCGAAGGTCGCATTCCGTTAAAAGAATTTGGCGCATCGGCACCAAGCGTTGGCGATATCATTGACGTTTTCGTTGAACGTTATGAATCCCGCGAAGGCACCGCCGTTCTGTCATATACCAAGGCACGTGCCGAAAAGGCTTGGAAAGACCTGGAAAAGACAGTCGCCGAAGGCATTGATCCCGAGGGCACAATTATCGATGTCGTTCGCGGTGGTTTCACCGTTGACATCAATGGCGTATTTGCATTTATGCCATCATCCCAGGTGGATCACAAACCGGTTCGCGATGCTAAATCGTTAATTGGTCTGAAAGACAAATTCCGCGTTTTGAAAATGGACGCATTGCGCACAAACGCAATCGTTTCCCGTCGCGCGATTCAGTCCGATGAAATCGCCGCACAACAGGCCGAAGCAATGAAAAACATTGAACTGGGCGCCGTTGTCGAAGGTACGGTTAAAAACATTACCGATTACGGTGTGTTCATTGACCTGGGTGGAATCGATGGTTTGTTGCACGTTACAGACTTGTCCTGGAAACGCGTTAACCACCCACGTGAATTGGTTCATGTTGGTGACAAAATCAAGGTCAAAGTTATCCAATTCGATCCGGAATCTCACCGTATTTCGTTGGGTGCCAAACAGTTGGAAGAAGACCCATGGGAAACCGCGTCCCGTGCATTCAATGTTGGCGACACGGTGTCTGGCAAGGTTTCGACAATCACCGATTACGGTGCATTTATCGACCTGGGCAACAATATCGAAGGTTTGGTCCATATGTCCGAATTGTCTTGGACAAACAAAAACATTCACCCCAGCAAGGTTTTGCAACAGGGCCAGGATGTTAATGTTGTCGTATTAGACATTGACCAGGAAAAACGTCGTATTTCGTTGGGTTACAAGCAATTGCAACCAAATCCGTGGAAGCAATTTGCCGAAACACACAATGTTGGTGACGTTGTAACGGGTCAAATCAAAAACACAACCGAATTCGGCTTGTTTGTTGCTTTGACACCTGAACTGGACGGTATGATTCACATTTCCGATTTGTCTTGGAACAAACTGGACGAAGAAGAATTGAAAAAATTCGTCCGCGGCCAGGAAGTTACAGCCAAGATTTTGGACATCAATCCGGAAAAAGAACGTGTCACACTGGGCGTCAAACAATTGACCGAAAGTGCGGAAAACAACGCCGTTGCAATCAAAAAAGGCGCGGTTGTTTCCGGCACAATTTCCGAAATTACACCGGACGAATTGATTGTGTCTTTGGCAAACGATGTACGCGGTGTTATCCGTCGTACCGATTTGTCACGCGAAAAAGCGGAACAAGATACATCTAAATTCAATGTCGGCGACACAGTCGAAGCATCGGTTGTTTCCGTTGAAAACAACGTTGTTAAACTGTCTATCCGTGCATTACAGGTGACATTGGAAAAGCAGGCCGTCAAAGAATACGCCAACGAAGCCGATTCCGGTTCCGTTCTGGGCGACATCTTGGGCGCCGCAATCGAAAACAGCAAAAAATAATCTTGATTGTTTTTATACAACAAAACCCCCGACGTTTGTTGGGGTTTTTGTTTGGTTTTTCTTGATTTTTTGCAATAAAAATGTTATAATTCAAGTGTGTTAAAAGGAGATTTTAACCATGCCAGAAAACACACAAAATATTGAAAAAGAAAATACAGAAAAGCATGACACCAAACAAACCGAAATCGTATTGCACTCAAAAAAATCTTTGTTTTATAAAATCCCCTTGGACCCAAAACTGTATTGTCGTATTAACAAGAGGCGCCTAGTCCGGCCATACACAAAAAGAGATTTTGTACAAATGCCGTGGATACCAGATTTATCGGTTACTATACCATTGGCTGTTGGAACTGCGGTTAAATTAATGCCAATGATTCAACATATATTGATGAATGGCCGTTGTATGTAAAGGAAATTAAAATGAAACACAAAATGATTGTTATGATGGGGGGCCAGGGCGCCGGCAAGGGCAGTTTGGCCGCCATTATGAAAAACGAACACGAATATAAACATATCGAAAGCGGCGCGCTTTTTCGTGCATTGCCGGCGGATTCCGAAATTGCAAAAATTATGGCGCGTGGCGAATTGGTACCGGATTCCGAATTATTCAAATTAATGGCGCAACACATTACCGACGATGCCGATATCATTTTGGACGGTTTTCCACGCACGCTGCCCCAGGCACAATGGTTAGTCGACAATTACGCCGACAAATTCGATATTCACGTTCTGTATCTGAATCTAAGCGAAGAAATAATGATGTTCCGTATTAACAAACGCATAAATGAGGGTGGTGGTCGTGCGGACGATGCCGATACCGCCGCGGTTCGTCGTCGTTTGGATACGTTCTGGAAAATTACGGTTCCGGCGATAGAATGGTTACGCACCGCACCGGGAATCAAGTTCAGCAAAATTGACGCATCACAAACGCTTGACGGCAATATGGAACAAATCCGTGCCGCATTAAAATAAAAAACGCCCAAACGGGCGTTTTTTTTAACGTCTGCGACGATGCTGTATTAAACCCAACGCCGCATAGCCAATCAGCAGGGCAACAATCATTATAAATATAATCACAGCGGTCATGTCTTTTTCCGCCCACGGCAATTTCATATTCATGCCGTAATAACCAACAACTATCGTCGGCGCAATCAGAATAATGTTCCACATGGTCAAACGGTTAATGTAAGTGTTGGAATCCATATTAATAACGCTTTCGAATGTTTCTTTAATGGCTTTCAGCATCTTACTATACGAAGTCACGACCTCGGTCGCCTGGGCTAATTCGATGCGCGCATCCTCGGCCAGTTCTTCGGCTTCATCGGTTTTAACAAATCCGCGCAGTTTATCCAATTTGTCCATAACGGAAATATTACCCTTAATCCCCGCCATATACAGAGTGTAACTGTTTTCCACGTCCAACAGTGACAACAATTCGGGTTTACGAATACGCTGCGTCAGGGCGTTTTTCGCACGCATAACACGTTTGTTTAATTCCTTTAAACTGCGCAAATACGATTCGGCGATATAGTAAATAATGTTCAAAATAAATTCTTCACGCGTTGCCTTTTCATCGCGTTTAATTTTGTCCAACAAATCACAGCGTTTACGACACACCGTAATAACATTGTCGCGCGAATAAATGATGGACAGCGGCTCCGTATGCCACGTCGTTTCAATTTCGCGATTCACGATTGGAAAACGCACAATAATAACCTTGTAATCATCTTCGACTTCGAATCGGGGCTGTTCATCCGGATCCAAAATATCAGTGATGGTATCTTCGTCAATTTTGTATTCAGATTGTAATTTTTCGAAATCTTCATGGTCCGGGTTTGCAACATTTACCCAAGAGAATGTTTTTAATTTTTCTGTATCAAACATAGTCATTCCCCCATGCTGAAACGTTTTTATTTTTGCATGCCGCGAATTCTAAATTACAAACACAAAAAAATCAAATATTTTCGGACAACAAATTTAAAGAATAGGGCGAAAAAATATTTATTAAATCTTTTAATTATTTACTTGCATAATTATTTTAATTTTGAAATAATGTTATTACAGACAAAGGAGTAATACATGAAAAAAACTATGATAGCCGTTGCCTGTGCGGCTTTAATCTCGACCGGCGCATATGCAAAACCCGCACCAAACCATGCGTCAAAACCACACAATGATCATCACGGGGTACAAATGGTGGACAAGCACGCACCGAAACCCGCGAACCATTCGAATCATTCCGCGTCACATCGTCGGCCACAACCGATTGTTGTTGCCCAGGTTCGTCCGACACCGCCACCACCGGCACCGGCGCACCACCATCATCACCACAGTGGTTTAGACCTGGGTGATGCATTAATTGCATTTGCTATATTGGCAACAGCGTTTTAAACAAAAATGAAAGTGTCTCCCTAAACAAAACCGCCCAAACGGGCGGTTTTTATTTATTCACACACTGTTTTAACCATGCATCGTGAAATTTTACCTGGGCTTCGGTGTGAAACCAATGTTCGCCATTTTTCATAACAGTTAATCGCGCGCCACTGGATTGCACAAATTTCGACACCGTTTCAAATGGTATAAGTACATCTTTTTCACCGTATAAAATATCGGTTGGCACATGCCATACAATTGGATGTTCACGAACATAGGTCAAATATTCCCAACTAATCGGCTCGTTCCAATTTGGCGTCATAATGACTTTTTTATCCGCCAGTTCCGATTCGGTTACACCCGACCAAGACATTAAATCCAGTATCAGTCGTTCCATATCAACCACGGGCGAAATAAAATACGCGTGTTCAATATCACGTCCCGAAAGCGCATTCATAGCGAAATATGCACCAATGCTGTTGGCAACTATAATTATGCCGTTATATTGTTTAGATAAAAACTTATATGCTGACAAAATCTCGTCACGATTTTTCCACGGTGCCGTATCATCATAATTTAACCCAACAACATCACAATTTTGGAAAAAGGGCTTATAAAAGTCCGCTTCGTTTGCGGTTCCACCTTTGCCGTGAAGATACAAAACACACTTTTTCATTCTTAATTAATGGTCGGGGTGACAGGAATCGAACCTGCGACCCCTTGCACCCCATGCAAGTACTCTACCAGGCTGAGCTACACCCCGACATGCGTGTTATACTAAACCATGGATTTGATAATTACAAATATTTTTTATTGTTATACCGACGCGGGTCGATATATGTCGCTGCGCAGCAGTGGATCCCCGCCTGCGCGGGGATGACAAAGCGTGGGCATTTATGCATATTGTGTGTGGTGGGGCGACTGTGTAAAATATGTATGTCCGGACAAAACAATACCATACAGAAAAGGAGAAATCTATGACAAAAAATGAACACGGTAAAAATTGTCGCTGCAAAGAGTGCAGAAGTCTGGTTGCGGGACACGAACACGAAAAGAAACATCCCGGCAAACCCGAAAAATGTGACCGATAAAGAACACAAAACACCGGCAATAAACCGGTGTTTTTATTTTCTTGTTTATCGATTAATTTTCTGCTTGCACGAATCGGAAAAAAATTACTAGTATGCGCATAGACACAAACCAAGGAAGGAAATACTATGATTGTTGGTATTGGAATAGATTTGGTGGAATGCGGCCGTTTTCTTGACTGGTCTGCATTCAAAAAACAACGCATATTTACAAAAAAAGAACTGGAATACGCCGATAATGACAACGCTAATGCGGAAAAGCACCTGGCAAACTTCTGGGCTGCACGCGAAGCGTGTTTAAAGGCTTTGGGAACTGGATTCGGTGACGACATTGCGTTTTCCGATGTTTCCGTTGTTCATGACGAAGCCGGATGTCCCGAATTATTAATTGCCGGTGGCGCACGGGCTAAATTAAAAGAATTGGCCGGAATGACCGCGCGCGTGCATTTATCATTAACGGACCAGGACGATTATTCCGCCGCAATGGTTGTAATTGATTGCGATGAAAAATAGGACAAATAAGCATTAAAAAATCCGCCGTTTGGCGGATTTTTATTTTTAACCATTAATTTATTGCAGCGGCGGGAAGCACCCATCGTCCGTGCAACACATAAATCCATCATCTGTATATGAATATTCTTCACCCGGACAGCATCCATATTCATCCGCCGGTGCGCCATTTGCGCAACTTTCGGGTTCTGCCTCATATGCGGTATTATCAACAATTTCAGATGCAACTATTTCCGGTGTATTTTCTGTCACCACGGGCATCGGCTGAACATCAACATCCATGGAATAGGTTGCATCAACAGTTTCGGCAACCGTTTCCGTATCATATTCTGGCGCGGCCACAAACATTTTTTCATTTTGGGACACATTATATCCCGGCTTGCGCGCCAAAACTTCTTCTTCGGTTGGAATTGGTTTCTTTTCTGGTTCATATGTCGCAACGGTTCGTAAATCGACAAACGGGCTTTCGACCGTAATATTTTCCGGTTCAGCCGTTACCGCAACGGGTTCTGGTTCTGATTCAACCGCCGCCACGGTTTCGTCAATGGTAACCGCCACCGGTTTAGGTTCCATAACAACTGGTTCTTTTGATTCAACAACCGTATCCGCCGTGGGTGTTTCATTCACAACAATATCCGTTTTGTCCGCATCGATGACATTGACCGAAGCAATCTCTGCTTTTTCTGTCTTTTCGACAAACGGACTTGGGATATTTGTTTCTTCTGTTCCCCCTTTGTCCGACACAGGGGTTGTTGCCGCCAAATCTGGAACGACGGCGCCATTTTTCTGTTGATATAACCAAAGAGTAAATATCGATAACAGAATCAGTAATATTAACATTATATAATACAGCACCGTTGGTTTTTTGGAACGCTGTTCGTCGGCCGCGGCGGCATCATAACCGGTAATTGGCGATACAGGACGCACAGGTGCAATCGGTTCAATTGGTGCGATTGGCTCAATCGGTGTGACCGATTCAACCGGAGCGATTTCCGTTACGGTTTCCGATTCGATATTTTCAACCGGTTCCGATTCAATCGGGCTTGGTTCAATAGTTGTTTCAATTTCGATTTTTTCATCCGCAACCGGCGCATCCACAGATGTCAAATTATCCAGCATCGGTTTATTTTCCGTGACAATATCTTCTTCAACGTGTTGTGCCTCTACATCATCGGTCGGTGGTGTAAATGACAACGGAACAGGTGTAATCACGGGTTCAGCTGGCGCGGAGTGGGTAGAGTCATCGACCGCGTTAAAATCAATCGGTTTGAACGCGATATTTTCGTCCAAATTTTCTGGATCCGTATCGAACAACGGTTTTACCTTTTCTTCGTCTGTATCCGCCATTTCATCCATCTTGGTATCATATGTTTCGGTTTCGTCATATTCTTCGGCATAGTCATCGTCCGCATCATCTTCGTCAAAGTCGGGTGTCGCTTTTATAACCGGTTTAGTCCTTGCAGGCGCGCGTTTTACCGACGTTGTATGACGCACAGGTTTAACATCTGCATGACGCGCCAAAATTGCGCGTGCAATTTCCGCATCGTCTTCGGCGTTTGCCAGTCGACGTTTCGCACTTTCCAAACGTTTCTTTGCACGTTCCAATTTTTCATTTGTCGCATCAATTTGTGATTCGGTTTTTAAAATTTTTGCTGCAGAAACCTTGGTTGGTTCGCGCCCGACATTTCGTTTTTGTTCGGACAATTTTGCGCGCAGTTCCTTGATCCGCGCCCGCAATTCAGAAATCGCATCGTTTGTTCGTTCGATTGTTTCACGCGCCTTGTCCGCGACATCGTTTGCCGCCGACAGCCGTTCCTTGGCGCTGCGCCGTACAGACATAATGCGAAAACGATTTAAATTTTCCAACGGTTCATCCAAATCGTCATCCGATTCGTACGCGTCAATCAGTTCGGAATACACATCCAAACCACCGTATTCTATGTCCAGTTTTTGATATTTATTATCCCGCTTTGGACGCACAGTTTCCAGATCAATACCATAATCATTTGCCAAAACATCGTCCCATTTTCGTTCATCAAACGAATCGATTACCAACAAAACGTTAGGTTTGTCTTCATTTATCGTTTCGTCCAGCACGAACAACAATTCACCCGCGCCATTATACCAGGCACGAATTAAATTGTCGTCGATATCATAATCAACGGTTTTGATTTTTTTTGACATTTTTTCTCTCTCGCGTGGCATTTTTAGGTCCTGGGGTTTATGTTATTTCTTTTTTGGTGGTGTAAATTGATACGCCAATCTGCAGTGCTCATAGCAATATGGTTTTCCGGTAAATACCTGTTTCCCACAGAAATGGAAATTTTCAGAATCCGGATCACCAATTGGCCAACGACACTGATTCGGTTTCAGGTTCGCCATTTCCAACGAATGTTGAATAATCCGCTGGTGCATAGCCAAATTTTTCGATGATGTCTTAGTCGTTGTCCGCGGAGCCTTGGACTCAGCCGGTTTTTTCGCCGGTGCTTTTTTGGCTGTTGTCGCCGTGGATTTTTTACCGGTGGCAACCGTCGGGGTTTTCTTTGCCTTGTCCCGCACGGTGGGCTTGACCACCGCTTTTTTAGCCGTAACCTTAACCGGTGCTTTTTTGACGGATGGCTTTGCCGTTTTTTTGGTCGCCTTGGCCGCGGCGGGTGCAGACGACGATTTAGAATTCCATCCCAAACGATTTAATTTTCCAACGACCGCGTTTTTGGAAAGCCCCAAACGCTTACCAATTTCGGATGTTGACAACCCCTTGCCAATAAGGGTTTTTAATTTTTTTATTGTTGTGTTATCCCAACCCTTGCTCATTTTACAAAATCCTTGCTATAATCTATTATGTAACAAGTGTATCACAGTTCCGATTCGAAACGCAAGGGAGAAAAATATGATTTTTTATTTATTTTTATCGGTACTTTTTGCCGCCGCCGCGGCATGTTCGATTGCTATCTCGCGGGCGGATTTCCGCCGTCGCATCATTCCGGACGCGTATCTGGTGCCGCTATTTTTGATTGGATTATTGGTTGTTAACATTGTGCCAAATTGGGTTTGTTCGCCACGCATGTCCGCAATCGGTGCATTTACGGGCTATGCACTGGGGGCGTTGGTCGGATATATTTTCGACTTTATTCGTCGCCGTCATAATCCCGACGCGGACACGCCGATTGGAATGGGTGACATCAAATTACTGGCGACCGGTGGGGTATGGTTGGGTCCAAACGGGTTAGCAATCGCGTTGGTTTTATCGTGCATATTTGGCGGCATTTGGTCCAGGATAAATAAACAGCAATTTATACCGTTTGCGCCGTTCTTTGTCGCCGGTGCAATTTTGGCTTTAATTGCGGGCGCATTTTTGTTATAATACAACAATAACAGGGATAAAAGATGAGAGTGAAATTCGGTATATTTTCCGTTTTATGTGCGGTCGCGTTGCCGGGAATTGTGCGCGCTGCGCCGATTGCGACTGGTTCGACTTCGGTTCAGCCTATATCACAATACGGACTTATCCAAAACGTGCAAAATTATTCGTCAAACCCGTTTTGGAATCCGTATGGTCCGTATAATCAGCGTATGCCCCAGCCGGTTTATGTCCAGGGCGCCGATTTAAATACCGCCGATTGCCAACGCACCGTCGGCACATTAATCGCTTCGTATTGCGTGGATAACAATAATTGTGTCGGTATGCAGTTAAGCGACGTTCGTCCCGTAATGATGCTTCAACTGGCACGGTTGCCGGGGCATAACTATGCGACATCGTGCGCCGGGTTTATCGATTCCGAATTTGCGGATTATGTTGCCCAGTATTCAAACGCGGGCCCGTCAAATTCATATGTTGCGTTTCCGACCGGAACCGTTGCAAATCCAACATATAACGAAACCGAATATGAAATAGAAAACCCGTACCAGATAAGGGATCGTACCTGGAACAACGAAAACTGGGACAAGGCAAAGCGGGAACGCGCCCAGGAACTGGAAAACCTGCAATCAATGAATGGTGCAAACGACATAAAATTGGCACGGGCAGATTTTCCAACGACGGCGGCCGATTTGTCTTTTTCGGAACGCGTGGAATTACAGTCCGCTGGTTACGAGCCATTCAAAGAAGCATCGCCATACCAAAAACCATTTAAATTAGAAAGCGAAGACGAATACCTGCAACGACGGAATTCTGCAAACCAAAATACGCTTGCCACAAACACACCAAATAATGGCGAGACACCGGGAATTGATACTCCAGGCAGCAATGGCGACCCAAATGTTATTCGCTTGGTATTAAGATAAAACAAAAATGAAAACACTGCGCAATATTTTTATATGCTCGTTTACGTTGTGCTTATCCTTTTTGCATAACGGTTTTTGTGCTAATATTCCGTGTCTTGATAAAATTGGTGGGGACATCAACGGGTTTGTAACACCATTCAAAAATCTTGTTAATGACGATAAAACACTGACTAGTGCTGCTGAGTTACAACAATTTATTGATACGCATAGTACAGATTTTTATAAATTGGTTGTGGACAACATTACAAAATATTGCGCCGATACTAACAACATAAACATGAATCTTATCGCTGACATAGATGAAGCTCCCATTAAATTCACAATAAACAATCAAAAATACGAACTTGCAGTCAACACAGATAAGTTATTTATGCATATGCAACGCCCCGTTGCTTTTCTTGTTATGAAAAATTCGAACAGTTCGTACAAACGCCCCGGGGATGTAGTAAAAAAGGACGAAATACCGAAAAATAAATATTTCTTTTCCGAAGCATGTTCAGATCATTCTGTAAGAGTCAATTTGTCAAACAGCGCAACTATAAACAAAGCGGGTCAAGCTGCTTTTGCGGCTTATGGTGGCAACGACAATGAATTTTTCTTGGATATGCCCGTTGGTAAAAGTTGCCGCGCCTTTCCCGGACTGGTTTTAGGCGACTTTGGTACAATTAATGCCCAGGAGAAAATCGTTTATTACACTAATTATAAAGAGGCACGTAAAGCATTTAAAACTTTTGTATCAAAACTACATAACTCTGCTTGCAGCAATCAAGAATTGGCTGTGTACATGGTGGCTTTGGGAGACACTCCAGAAGAAAAATCGAGACAATCCTGGGGCTGGGCGAATATATCCCCACTTATTACGATATTTACCCCAAGAAACTTAGCAGACATCAAGGAAGTTACAATCTTATCGGACGCAGGAATAATCATGTAGACCAAACAGTATGAAAAAACTATGTGTTTCATTATTTGCGGTTTTAATTACACTTAATGCCATTGCCGATGATGGCGATTTTCGCGCAACCGATGATTTTTTGTATACTACATCCGACGATACCGAATGTGCAACGGGGGTTTTTGCAAACGCATTGGCGGCGGGGGCGGGGGATATTTCCGAAAGCGACGATGAGCAAACTGTTCAACAATGGATTTATACTGTTTTTGCCCGACCCAACGTGTTGACCGCGGTGTTAAACTGTCCCGAATTACAATCTGTTGCGGACGAAGACAGTATTCGTTTTATGCCAATTCAATATAATTTTCCGGGCGGGCGACAAATTATTATAAATTATGAAACACAACCAAAAATACTGAAACAGCGTATAAACTTGGCATCAAAGCGTTCGGTAGAAACGCTTAACAATCCAAATCCGAAAATAGGGGCATTGGACGATAATGCGGTTTGGACAAATACCGACCCGGCATGGTACGCCATTATGGTGGTTCAAAGCGGGACTCTGAACGACTTTGTTGGTCCCGATAAAAACAACACAATATCATTAAAATACATAAATGATAACGTTGATAAACTTTATCCGCGCGGGGCAATGTGTACCAGTAAAAGCGCACTTGCGCGGGACGACAAAATAATAAATATTGCTGCACACAAAACCGTTGATGTTTCGGACGATACAAACGATTACTATGTTGCCGGCGATGTCAGCCTGAGATGGATATCATATGCAGAAATAGGGCTGGATGTCATTTTAACCGTCGCCACAATGGGAAGTGGGGTGGTTATTACAGGGCTATCAAAATCCGCCCGTGCATCCAAAACACTAAAAAATTTGTCCAAGGTTATGAAGGAATTGCGCGACCTGCCAAAGGTCCAGGAATACATTGTTAAAACGTCTAAATTAGCACGTACGGAAAACAAACTGAGTCGCATACGCGATGCACAGCGATTGGAAAAAGAATTGGCGGCGATAAACAAAACCCGCAATCCAGCCAAATATGCCGAAAAACTAAAAGAATTAGATCATGTCAAAGACAGATTGAAAGAGGTTGATAACATTACCGACGTTTCCAAATACGGCAAGGAAGAAATCACGTCAATGGAAAAAAGCATCGCCGAAATGCAAAAGGAAACCCAGGAATTAATCAAGACCGATAAAGATGTTGCGAAATATGCCGAATCCAGTAAATCGTACACCGAAATCGAGAAAGCAACCCAGGCATATCGACTATTAAAGGTCAAAAGAACCGGCAATGTCGCAACACGCGCCTGGCGCGCATACAGAGCAACAAAAACGAGTGGTAAAACAATCGGTCGCGGCGCACGTATTGCACGTCAATCCATGAAATCGGGCCGCGTGCGCGATTGGTTATTTCAATCCACAATGCGTAACATCGGCGCACTTGGTCGTTTGGAAACAGCCGGTGGTGCTTTCTATGGTGCGATGCGATTCATTGGAGGAATGTACGATTGGACCGAAACGAGCACGGGTAATTTCACAAACGACGTCGAATTCAAGCCTTTGCTATTATTATCCGCCGATGATTTAGATGGTCAAGAAAACGAAATAAATTATGGAATGTGGCTGATGTGGTACGGAGATTCAACATCCGCAGCCGATGATGATGCCGCTTATTTACAGGCTTTTGATTTCGCCGATAAATTCCATATGGATTTATTGGAAACAATGGAAGACACCGACAATCACGCGTGCAATGTTGATATCTATGTTGTGCGACCTGTTTTACGAAATCCGGGTGGTGAAAATCCGGAACTCTATTATTTGATTATGAACGATGAATCATGGTCCAGCGTTCCCGATGGTGGCATAAAATGAAATCGATGAAATGGATTTTTATATTATTAATCGTCCCGATTGTATGCGGCAATGTGTTCGCGGTGTCGCCCTATGCAACTATGATTCAACAAAATATACAAAAGAAATCTTTCCTGACCCCCGCATCATTTCCAACGACCGCGGCGGACGCACCGTTCATAGCCCGTATGGAATCAAAACGCGATGCTTACATGCCATATTTCAACCGCTCGGCATTTGCGGATTTACCGCTTGATGAACAAGATGAAGTTGAACGAATGCTGTACCAGGCCGAAGTTAATCGTATTAACGCATTAAACAATTCCCCATTACCGGTGTACTGCGCAACCTATACGGACGATGCCGACCATTGCCCACAAAACCTCACACAAACGACACCGGTTACAAACGTTCCGGAATCAATTTATGATAATTTAACTCCACCCGACACCCCCCAGACCACCACGCAACCATCAATCACACCATACATGTCAATGTCTTTAACCCCGGCTAATGTCGCGCGTTATGGATTAAAAACACATAATGGTGGTTGCACACCCCCGGAACGCAGTGATTGGTGGCGGAACAACATCCAAACAACCGGCCGATATGAAAAAACGGATCATGCTTTTGAAAAATTTATGATAACCGCATTTCGAAAAGAGGGTGATTGTGGGCAAATTCCGGGCGACCCGGGTGGATACACTTGCTTTGGGTGCGCATCACGTGGACTTTGTACCGGAATCGATATGAAGGACATCACACGCGGCAAGGTTGAAGATTTAGCCTACAAAAACATGTATCGGGCATATCATGTTGACCGCTTGCCGGATGCGTTTCGCGGTTATGCCATGTGGGGCATTTGGGGTTCCGGACCTAAACTGGGTATCAAGTTATTTCAATCTGCATTGAACGCCCCAAAAACCGGAAAAATAGATGACGCGACCATTGCTGCCGCCGAAAATTATCGTGGCGATTTTGCTGCCGTATATACCTATGCCCAGGAACAATTATATCGAAACATTGCCGCCAAAAACGCCGCGTATCAACAACATGGGGTCCTTAACGGTTGGCTTAAAACATTACCACTGTTGCAATCCAGCGGTTGTCATGTCATACCACAAAACCCAATATACCGATAAAAATCACATTGTGTTTGCGGGTAAAAAATTGTATAATTGTTTTGAATAGGAAAGGGGAATTGTTATGAAAAAATTATTTATTGCATTATTCTTGGTTTTCGGAGCCGCCATATCCGCCGATGCTTACCAGGTTTTGTCGTCCAAGGAATTGGGACAGCGTGATGCAAAAAATCAAAATGTTGTTGTAAAATGCACAACCGAAACCGGTGGGATTTCCAATCAAACTTGTTCGTTACGACGCTATGCGAAATGTTCGGGCAACGGCACCGCAAAAAAGTGTTCCGGGTGGCAACCGTGGACCGACCTGCGTAATCCCGAAAGACAGTATCCCGACTGGAAAACCGCCGCATCCGCTTGTTGTCGTGCCATGGGTTTAAGATAGTAAAATATGGCGTCCAGCAAAGATTACCTGCATTTCATATTGGAACAACTATCGGATTTACCCGACATTGATTATCGTGCAATGATGGGCGAATTTGTCATTTATTATCGCGGGCGGGTTATCGGTGGCATTTACGACAATCGTTTTTTGATAAAACCAACCGCAACAGCGTTAAGGATCCTGACCGGTGCACCAATGGAAATACCATACCCGGGCGGCAAACCGATGATTATGGTGACCGACGTTGAAAATAGGGCACTACTGGCACACCTGTTCAATGCCATATATCCAGAATTACCCGTAACAAAATAGCATCAGTACAGATTAAAGGAGACTTTTTATGAATATTCTTGTTGGTGAGATCATAGGTTATTTATCAGGCGCCTGCACGACATTGGCATTTTTACCCCAGGCAATAAAGTCCATTGTCACAAAAAATGTGTCAGGATTGTCTTTGTACATGTATATCATATACTGCTTGGGTTTAGTATTTTGGATTCTTTACGGTGTATACTTGCATTCATTTCAAATAATGTTGTTCAACAGCATCACTTTGATATTTAATGCAATAATATTGTATATGATTATTAAATCTGGTTCAAAAACGAAGCGAAAACAAAATAAAGCCCGTTACCATTAAACAAAAAATCGGCAAGATGCCGATTTGATTTTTGTGGTGGATGCGGGCGGACTCGAACCGCCGACCCCTACGATGTGAACGTAGTGCTCTAACCAACTGAGCCACACATCCAATTTACATTTTGGTGGGGATAGTGGGACTTGAACCCACACGGTCGCAATGACCAAAGGATTTTAAGTCCTCAGCGTCTACCATTCCGCCATATCCCCGGACTTATAAAACGCGCGCATTACGCGCGAAAGCAATTTTGGTCTGTCCGCCTTCGCCAAGGCTACGGCGGGACACTCAATTTTCAACCCTTGCTTCGCGGCGGTGAAAATTGGTGGTGGAGCTGATGGGACTCAAACCCACGACCTCTACGATGCGAACGTAGCGCTCTATCAACTGAGCTACAACCCCAAAACTCTATATGGTGGGCATAAGAAGACTCGAACTTCCAAGGTATTGCTACCACTAGTACCTGAAACTAGCGCGTCTACCAATTCCGCCATATGCCCGCTCTACAAACTATACAATCAAACGAACTTTTGTTTATTCGTTCAACGGACGCGCGCGTCTACCAATTGTTCGTGTTTCACACTCACCACTCGTTCGCGCTCGACTGCACTTCGTTTGTCTTGCTGACTCGTATGCCGCCATATGCCCGATCTACAAATTGCCCAACAATTGTAAAGCGTTCCGTATAATAACGCAACATAAATCTTTTTGCAACAATAAAATCGTCATTTTGACCCAAAAAATCATACAAATAATCCATATTTTGCTTGCTCTGAAATGGCCATTTTTGATACAATCTAGTCAGAGATGAAGAGAGTTCTGATTTTTGTTATTGCGATTGCAATGTCTATTGCACACGCCGGCGCCGCCGTGCGCGATGGCGGCACGTCCCGCAATACAAATCAAAAACGCGTTTTAACAACCGTTAATCCCGAACGCGCAACGACCGGTCGCACAAGCGTTCTGATGCCAAATCGTAACACAACCGAACGCAATACAAATACTGTAAATGCCGGCGCGGTTCGCGGTCAAAACAATTCCGTCGTCAACCGTACGGCTTCTAAATCCGCGACCGACCAACAAAATACAAGTATGTCATCACGGGCGGCAACGTCACCAGTCACCAATTCCACATCGGAAACCCGCACGGGTGCCGCATATGAAATATGCAAATCGGCATTTTTCACATGTATGGATCAATTTTGCGCGCTTAAAAATGATGACTATCGGCGTTGTTCGTGCAGCGACCGCATTATTAATTTAGCGGATCAACGCGCCACATTGAACGATGCCGGACAACAATTAACCGTATTTACGGAAAATTTAGATATTGTCGGATTAAATGCGGCCCAGGCAACAGCCATGCGCAAAGCGTCCGAGGGCGAAAGTGCATTATCCACTGATACATCCGCGTCTAAGGCTCTGTTGCAGGCAATAATGAATTCTATTTCCGGGGGCGACACAACCGTTGGTGGCAAATATTCCAATTTGAACACCATCAATATGTCATACGATTTGTCAAATATTTTCAGCACTGACGCAAATCAACTTATTGCATCTTATAATGGCAAGGGGCTGTATACCGCCGTGTACCCCAAATGTCGCAACGCCGTTGCCGATGATTGTAACAACGCATCATTACAACGCGCGGTGAACGCGTACCTTATGGCGATTGAACAAGACTGTAACACCGTACAAACAGCACTTGACGAACGTCGTTCGCAAATGAAGTCCGCCATACGCGAGGGCAGTGCAATGCTGGACCTGGCGCGGGTTGAAAATCGACGCAATCATAATTCGGATGACATAGCCACGTGCATTAACAATGTTGAATCCGCCATACTCAGCGAGGAAGTATGTGGCGCGAACTATCACAAATGTTTGGACAACGGCGAATTCATAGATATTGCAACGGGCGCGCCGATTGCGGGGGTTAAAAACTTTGCCGAACTGGGCAATATGCTTAAATTTGCCCCTGATGTTGATGCCGCCAATCAGCGTCTGTCTAAACGCGCAGCAAATGCCGTATTCGTTTCAAACTTTGAAAAGCGTACAAAAATGTTTGCAGAACCGGCGCTGGACAAATGCACCGAAATTGCGGACGAAGTATGGTCGGAATATTTGGATCGGGCATTACTGGCAATATATTACGCCCAACAGTCCAAGGTGAAAGAAATAAAACAGGGGTGTTTTGACTTTATTTCGGGCTGTTATGAGGACAGAGACGGTTCAATTACCGCGGCAATGGCAGAACTTATGGGTGCAGGAGTAACAATTTTACAGCCAAATAAAATTGTTCTGACCAATCAAATGTGCACGGATTATGTCGATTCTTGTAACAACATGTTCGAAAATACGAACGCGGGCGACATAATTAAACAATATGTTAACAATCGCAAAAATACCGATGTTTTGGCGGCTTGTCGTGCCGTGGTTAAACAATGTTTCGACAAATATGGTGGCGCCGGATATGAAAATTTCTATTATCCATACAGCGGATTGTTTAGAACCGGGGTCCCAAGCGATAAAGGCATGACCGCGGGCGACTGGTTCACTTTATACGATTGTACCACCCAGGATTGTTCCGACAGGTCAAAAATCGAAGAATACTTATCGCCATGCGCCAAACAGTTGGCAAGTATTGATGCGTGTAAAGGTGAAGAAAACGATAACAGTATCATCGAACAAGCCTTTGGCGGTTTTGATCGCATGTATACTTCTAAGAATCAAAATGGTGTTGACCAATTATCGTTCGGCACTTCGGGGGATAATATAAGATACGGTGTTGTCGATGAATCCGATGCATCTAAAATGCGCCACCGCGTATTACGTCCCGTTGGTATTGCCACAGAAATTTATAATCAAATTACCGATACGCTTTCCGTCCAATGCACCAACGTTAATGGTCGGTTTGTAGAACGCCAATTTATCAAGGAAAATATTTATGGTGGTGGCAATTCAGAACAACCGAATATTTGCCTGTGGCATCTGCAACAAGGCGATTATTACAATGACTATAAGGCTGTTGCCGACATGTATGGCATATCGGACGGCGAAAACATGTGCCCACGTGATTATAACCTGAATGTGGATACTTATTTCTGGGGTGCGTGTCTGTGTTGGGAAAATGGTGGTCGGCGCAGCCGCAACGGCAAAAACGCAACCTGTGTTGCCGAATTGCCGGGCAACGACAATACTTGGTATACCCAAGACACAAATTCTGATGGTCAGGTTTGTCCGATCGACCATGTCGCCGATGCGGAAATCAGCGATGATATTGTGTGCACTAGTTCAGGTTCTGGTGTTGCCGCCAACATGACACTGGTGCCGAAAACGACGTATTAATTTATTTGGACACGATTAAATCATCCGCAATAATTTTTGCTGGATTGCCATGTGGATTTTGCCACAGATTATCCGCGGCCGCTAATTCACGCATCATTTTTTTGCGAACTTTGTCATTGATCAATTTTGAAAATTCCGTCATTATATTTTCGACCGTTGCACGCGCCCCCAGTAATTCCGGATAAACCCCACGGTTCAGCAAAATATTAACCAGTGACGCCCAACGGACGCGTATAAATTGCCGCGCCAGCCACACGGTTATCGGATTCATTTTATACACAATTATTGCCGGCACATGAATCATTGCCAATTCCGCCGAAACTGTGCCACTGGCCGCGATAGCGATAAAGGTTTTTGAATATAAATCATACCGTTTGTCGCCGCCGACCAATTTAACCGGTATGTCCAACTTTTTTACCATGTTTGAAACATATTCCCGGGTTGTTTCAACGATCGGTATAACGAATTCATATTTCGGGTCTTGGGCATGAATGCGTTGCATAACCTCGACAAATATCGGCATTAAACGCCTGACCTCGGACATACGGCTGCCGGGGATAAAGGCAATTATTTTGCCGTCATCACCGGTATATTTTTTACCAACCAGCCCATCGGATACCGGGTGCCCAACCGCAACGGTTGGCAAACCATATTTGGTAAAATAGGGCGACTCAAAATCAAAAAAGGCATATAATTTATCAAAAGTACTGGCGTACTTTTTCGCGCGTCCCGGACGCCAAGCCCATACCTGGGGCGCAACAACATGGTAAAAACGCAAACCATTTGCTATTAATTCCCGTCCGGCACGTGACCTGCGCAAATGACCGACAACACCTTGCGCAAACCCCGGTGAATCAATAGTCAACACGAAATCGGGTTTTTCTTTTATAACGGTATCAACGGTTTCACGAATACGACGGGTTAATGTTCGTGCATGCGCCAAAACCTCTATCGCGCCCATAACCGCCAAATCGGAAATAGGGAACAACGATTTCAACCCGGCGCGATTCATATTTTCGCCACCAATACCAACAAATTCCACGCCCGGCATTTCGTGCATAATCTTTGCACCCAAAACGTCGCCTGAAACTTCGCCCGCTATTATAAATATTTTTAATTTTTTATTCTGCATTTTGCGATGTGCCAATTCCGCGCTTTGAACGATTTTCAATAAAGTCTATGGCATCCATAGCGTATTTATTATTTTTAACTTCCTTGCGCACCTTGGCCAGCCGTTCTGAAACCGTGCCTTCGGTTCCACGGAATACCGCGGTATAGACCGCGTGAATTGCGTGCATATCTTCGTTGGTGAACCCATGGCGCATTAATCCAACACGGTTAATGGTGCGGTAAACGGCGCGCGGGCTGCCCTCGTAAATAGCGTATGGCAATATATCATTTGTAACCCCCGTCATGGCGGCAACAAATGCGTTACGTCCAATGCGTGAAAATTGCAAAACCATAACACCGCCGGACAAAATAACGTAATCTTCAACCTCTACATGGCCGGCAACCTGTACCAGGTTAGACATAACCACATTGTTTCCAACCTTGCAATCATGTCCAATATGCGCATTAATCATAATCTGACAATCGTCGCCAATTTCGGTTCCGTCCGATGCCGGTGTTCCCGAATGAATTGTAACATATTCACGAATACGACACCGCTTTCCAATACGCAGACCGGTCATGGCGGCTTCGTCCTGCCACTTTAAATCCTGGCTCATCACGCCAAGCACCGCAAAAGGATACACAATCGTATCGTCGCCAATTGATGTTTTTCCGTCAATAACCACACTGGAAATCAATTCCACACGATCGCCCAATGTGACATTCGGCCCAATAATGCAATTCGGTCCGATTTTACAGTCCTTGCCCAATTTGGCACCTTCGTGAATTATTGCGGTTGGATGTATCATACTCATTTTATTACTCTTTTATTTGTTAACATTCACATGAATGATACACAAATAAGCCATAATATGGTATTAAATAAATATAACAAATTATAACAAGCGCCGAATTTCATTTCCAAAATCGGAATTGGGCATATTCACAAAATATACAATTCCGATTGAGGTTATAGCCGGCATACTAATCAATATTCCGAATAACATTATTGATAAAGCAAACAGTTTTTCATCCATTGCACCGGGAATTTTCTTGGCGTGCCATACCGTCAACGCCACAGATATAAACACGGCGGCGGCAACACCCAAAAACACAGGCACAGATTCCGTCATAATAAACAACGCCACCCCCAGTGCAACAACAAACCGAATCATCCACTTTAATTTGATATATGCGCTGTCATGTATGCGACCACATGCATTGATATTACGCACCGCAATTGTTGCCGCCGCAACCGCACCGTATGCCGCCACAAACAACAAATGCAACCAAGTTAAATTTCCCAGTTGACCAAAACGAAAATATTCGGGCTGCATCAGCATCGCCGTAACCGTAGCCCCGGAAACAAGCAGCACACCCGGAACCGCCGGCATTTCCATTTTTGCCCCACGACCAATGACAAATCCAAAAAACGCGGCACCAATTTGTAACAACGGCCCCCACCACGCGTGCATATCAGACACACCCAATGCCATTAATACTATTATAATATAAATCAAATTTTTACGACGAAAAATCCGGATATTTCGAGTATATGAACCAATAAAAACCGACGAAACAAACGTTATTGCAGCAATCATAAATGGCAATGTCGAAGTGTCATCGCGCAACACGCCATAGTTTCCACCAAACAAAACAACCCAACCAACAGTAATAACAACCGCCCACAACGCCGCACGCATCGTAATATTGCCGCGCGACCAGCGTAAAAATTCAGCAATTTTTGTTCCAAACTTCCAAATAATGAAATACAAGGGCAGGGTCAACAACGCCGACCAAAAAAACGCGGGCGCCACTAACGCGGCATTATTAAATGCGCTTATTGCGCTTTGAACTATGATTGCGTCATCAAACATAAACTTGCCTTTTTATTTTGTTGGATTATTATACAAGCATGTCTGAAAAACAAGCGATTTTTACCATGTTGGGCGGACGCGTCCGTCTTTATCGTGGTATATACAACCCAACATCTGATGCGGCATGGCTGGCGGCGTGTGTTGCGGACATTCCGGCCAAAACAATTTTGGATATCGGTGTCGGAACGGGTGGGGCAATTCTGTGTTTGATGGCGAACAACAATATTCCAAGCGCAACCGGAATTGATATATCGGAAACGATGTTGGCGGCATGTGCAAAAAATGCGGCGCTTAACAATCGCGACATTGAATTAATCAATGCCGACATTATAAATTGGCGAACCGCACGAACATTTGATATTGTTATAACCAACCCACCATACTTTCGCGGAACGCCGGCGGCGCACAATGCACACCATAACGCAGATTTAGTCAAATGGACAAAAAAATCTGTGGCGCGTGTTCGTCCACACGGAACTTTTTGCACTATTGTCGATGCCGGTATGGCGTCCGACGTTATTGCGACATTAAATCCGGTTTGTGGCGATATAATGGTATTTCCATTATTCAGTAAAAAACACACCGCCGAACGCGTCATAATCCGCGCCCGCGTTGGGACACACGGTCCAACGACCGTATTTGATGGGTTGCCCATGAATTGTGATATGATATTACGTGATGGCTTGACTATTTCTGATACATTGGCTAAACTAGATTCACAATGCTAAGTTTTATTGCACGATATTTTTCATCGCTGTGGTCGTTAATCACATGGCCGTTTCGGGCGCTGTGGCGCTTGATTTCGCGGATTTTTCCACCCCGTGAATTTACCGTCATGGACATTCCGCGCGGTAATGTTTATACGTACCAGCAAAGCAGTTTTTGGCGTTTTACAAAATTCTGTGGTAAATTGGGTTTGTTTGTTTGGGCGTTATGGTCGACATACGTGTTTGTTTACCATCGTCCAATGTTGCAAATGCGTACCGCCCAGATAGAAGAAATGCGTGCCACGCACGATCGTCATATGGCCGATTTACAAACTTATTTAACCAAATTCAATGAATTAACCCGCAATTTAAACGTTACCGACGATAAAATATTACATGCGGACAAATTGACCGATGCGCAAAAGGAAGAATTATTAAACAACCGTTTAAAGGCATGGGGCGAATTGGACTTTCTTCGGACGCGTTTGACCGAGATGTTCACCAACGCAGACTATGCGCCGGAATATACCAAATTGGCGGAATTGTCGGTTGAATATGAAATCACACGCGCCGAAAACGAAGCATTACGTAAACAAAGCGATCTGATTGCCGAAAATGTTCAGCAAATTGCCACCGCTGATTCCCAAATCGTTGAAACGGTCGCAAAAATGACAAATGAACACGTGGACGAACTGCGCCAGAATCTTAAAAAGATAAACGGAACAATCGCCACATTGGGGCTGAACGAACGCGAATTGGTTGAACGGGCAAATAAATATGCTAATTCGTTGGTTGGTGCGGCGTTTAACCCGCTGACCATGGACAAGGGGCTGGATCCAAAATATCAGAAATTGGCGGACGGATTGGAATTGTGGAACGGGCTGTCCAAAATGTCGCGCATTTTACCGCTGGGTGCACCAATACGCGAAGTTCGTGTAACATCTAACTATGGCACGCGCAAGGATCCGTTTACCGGCAAGCCTAAAAAGCATCGTGGTATCGACTTTGCCGGCAAAATTGGCACCGAATTGATGGCGGTCGCCCCGGGTCGTGTGATATCGGCGGGCGAACGCGTCGGATACGGTTTGACGGTGGAAATAGACCACGGGTTGGGCTTTACCACGCTGTATGCACACTTATCTCGCGCAACTGTTGCACGTGGCGACTGGGTTCGTCCGGGTACGGTCGTGGGACTTGGCGGTTCATCTGGGCGTTCGACGGGCCCGCACTTGCACTATGAAATACGGTACAAGGGCGAACCGTTTGACCCCAGCAAATTTGTAAAAGAATAAGGAAAGGATAGGGGGATGTTGGCATTTACTAATTCAAGTGAAAAACAATCACCAACCGTTATCGGGGCTGGATGTCACGTTACCGGCGACATTAAAACCGACCACACGGTTCAGATTCACGGACACATCGTTGGCGACATTACCGCAACAACCGTCGTTATCGGCCGCGGTGGCGTGGTCGAGGGTGCGATAGTCGCGGACAACTTGTTTCTGCACGGCACATTGGACGGACCGGCAACCGTGAATAACGCCAATATGTTCAGTGCGGCACAAATGCGCGGCGAATTAACTTATCGCACATTAAACATCACCGCAAATACTGAACTGGAATGCAAGTTAACAAAACGCAAGGACAAGGATAAAAAACATGAATAAGACAGTATCCAAGGTTTATATTGCCGCCGATCACCGTGGTGTGGGGCTGAAACTGTACCTGATTGAAATGCTGAATGCGGCGGGGTATGTGGTTGTGAACCTGGGGACGGACGATTTGAATACACCGGTTGATTATCCCGATGTCGCCGCAAAATTAGCGGAAGCCATGGCTGACGATCCGAAATCTCGCGGAATACTTATTTGTGGCACGGGCGCGGGCATAATGATTGCCGCGAATCGTTTCCGCCATATTCGTGCATCGCGCATTGACCGTCCGGACCAGGCACGCGATGACCGTTTTCACGACGATATAAATGTGATTGCATTGGCGGCGGACGATATAGATATTGAAATGGCTTTTGTTTGCGTTCAGACATTCCTGGAAAGCCCGTTCGACGATTGCGAACGCCGTGTTCGCCGAATAGAAAAGATATCATAGTGATTATAGGTTAGTAAAAACGGGGCAATGCCCCGTTTTTTATTTCTTTATCACGAAATTAACTAACTTGTTCGGAACGACAATTGTTTTAATTATCGTTGCGCCATCTAACTTCGCACCCGCCGCGTTTTTTGCCGCTGCGGTTATCTCCGCTTCGGTCGCGTTTGTCGGCACGATAAATTCATTTGCGCGTTTACCGTTTATTGACACAACGATTGTCATATCGTTCCGTGCCAATTTCGATTCGTCGTATGTCGGCCAATTGGACAACGCCAACATCGTTTTATTGCCCAATTTTTCCCACATTTCCTCGGTCAAATGCGGAGCAAACGGGTTCAACACTTGAATCAGTGCCGCATATGCAGGGCGGGGCATTTTACCGCCCGGAAACGCGTTAATATATTCCATCATTGCGGAAATAGCGGTATTAAACTTCATCCCGTCGATTCGTTCGGTCACATCGGCGATCAATTGATTCATCAACCGTTCTTGGTCGGCCGTCATCGGTTCGTCCGTTAAATTATCGGACATATTTTCCACACGTTTAAGGAAACGTTGCGCGCCCGCCAGGGTGCCTTCGGACCAATTAACATTCTGTTCCCACGGGCCAAGTGACAAAATCGTCATACGGCACGCATCGGCGCCGGCACGATTTACCGCATCGGTTGATGGAACAACATTACCGCGCGATTTAGACATTTTTACGCCGTCCGCACCCATCAGCAAACCGCTGCTGGTTCTTTTCTTGTACGGTTCCACACCCGGCACGAACCCCAGGTCTGACAAAGCCTTGTACCAAAATCGCGAATAGAGCAGGTGACGTGTCGTATGTTCCATGCCGCCGTTATAGTGATCAACCGGCATCCATTTATCCAACTGCGCCCGCGAACAAAATTCGGTGTCATTATGCGGGTCCAGGTATCGCATAAAATACCACGAAGACCCCGCCCATTGCGGCATAGTGTCCGTTTCACGTGTCGCGTGTCCGCCGCAGCGTGGGCAGGTTGTATTCACCCAATCGGTCGCCCGCGCCAGGGGACTTTCACCATCCTCGGTCGGTTTATAATCGGTCATATACGGCTGAAGCAGGGGCAATTCAGATTCCGGCACCGGTACCCATCCGCATTTGTCACAATGAACAAGTGGAATCGGTTCGCCCCAATACATTTGACGCGAAAAGCCCCAGTCCTTTAATTTATATTTCTTGGTCGCGCGAACAAAACCGCGTTCGGTGCCGTACTTAATCGCCGCCGCGATTGCATCCGATTTGTTCATACCATCCATAAATTCGGAATTGATGTGCGCGCCGTCACCTTCCCAAACTTTGTCCGGTTCGCCACCCGACAGCACAGGAATAATTTCCAGTCCAAACTTCTTGGCAAAATCCCAGTCGCGCGAATCGTGCGCCGGCACCGCCATAATTGCACCCGTCCCATAATCGGTCAAAACATAGTCAGAAATAAAGATTGGAATGTCACGACCGTTAAATGGATTCGTCGCCACAACACCGTCCAAACGAACACCGGTTTTTTCCTTACTCACGTCCGTCCGTTCGAATTCAGACTTTGCGCGCGCCGCGGCAATATATTCCCGGACATCCGCGGAATTATTGATTTTTAATTCGTTTAACCATTTTTCGACCAACGGGTGTTCCGGTGCCATAACCGCAAAGGTTGCACCATAAATAGTATCGACCCGCGTGGTGTAAACGGTTAACAAATCGGTGCCAACTTTGAAGTCGACCTCGGCCCCATATGAACGACCAATCCAATTTATCTGTTGCGTTTTGACACGTTCGGGATAGTCCACCAACGCCAAATCGTCTATTAATCGGTCGGCATATTTTGTTATTGCCAGGTTCCATTGTAATTTCATTTTCTTTTCGACCGGACCGTGGCACCGTTCACAGCACCCATCTTCCAACTCTTCATTGGTCAGGTTTGTTTTACAATTCGGGCACCAATTCATCGGTAATTCGGATTTATACGCCAACCCCGCATTAAAGAATTGTATAAACATCCACTGGGTCCATTTGATAAATTCAGCGTCCGAAGTCGCAACCGTCGATTCGGGATTGAACGACAGCCCCATAACCGAAATATCTTTTTCAAAAATTTTAATCAGTTCCGCCACAGAATCGCGCGGGTGTTTGCCGATTTTTGTCGCGTATTTTTCGGACGAAATTCCCATGGAATCATACCCGATGGGGTAAAGAACGTCAAAACCGCGCGCGCGTTTAAACCGCGCCATAACGTCCATTCCGGTATATGGCAACATATGACCGACGTGCAGCCCCGAACCCGACGGGAACGGAAATTCTATCAAATTATAGTATTTCGGCAATTTGCCATCGTTTTTTGGCACAAAGGCACTCGCATCGCGCCAGCGGCGTTGCCATTTTTCCTCGCGCTCACGAATTTTTTTCATATCATCGGCCATGGTTATGCTCCATATTATAACGTATCACCGCATTTTATATTTAACCCCCCGATAATTCAAGTTTTTTATGCGACAATCGAAAATTGGGGCGGGGCGATTTTATAAAAAATGTTAAAATGCCAAGAAAGCCCTTGCGCCGCCTTGGCATTTTTTTGTATAATACTTTATATCAGAAAAGAAAGGGGGACTTTACATGAAAAAAATCGTGTTAGTTAGCATGGGGGCATTATTAACGGCAATGCCGGCAATGGCAACACCGTCGCACACGTCCAATTCTTTCCCAAATGATGAATTTATGCAGGAGGATTATACATACACGGGTCAGGCGAATTATACCAATATGGGCGTTTATTCGGGTTCGGTAACGGCAAATGCATCGTATAATGATTGTCCCGCAAACAGTTGGTGCGACAACAGTGGTCAACACGCGTGTTCATCATTAACCGGTGGTTTTAACACATCCGCCCCGGGATCAACGGCAAACACCGATTGTTATAAGGCATGTACGGTCGCCAACGCAAATATCGCCCACGCAACGGCGGTCACCGGAAACGATTACTATGGCGCGGGTACCGATACATGTGAACCAATAATATGTGAACAAGGTTATCATGTTAATCCGGGAATTCCGAATTTGATGACCTTGATAGATCCGTTTGAAGAGGCGGTGACAGGGGGATGGCGTTCTAATAGTGGCACTGGTGCTAATTATAATGAATCCATGTACGGTATAACCGAAAATGGCCGGTTTGTTGTTGACTTTGGTAATAAAGGTAAAATTAGTGGTCGTACACAATGTAGTTCACAAGTTGGCGACGATAATGATAGTAGTTATACTAATCCAACAGTTTCTGCATCTTTGCCCGATGCAACTGGTGACAATTGTTATTGTTCTCTTGACGGGTATGCATCGTCTGGTGGTTCGTTTCAGACGTTTACAACATCATGGGTATTTTATGACCATGCCGATTGTGATGATTTGTGTGCGATGCATTGTTTTTATGCTTTGCAAGGAGATGGTTCCACGAACGGATATGAACGGTTCAGAAATACGTTATTTGGGTTAGTCACACCGGAACCGGCATCGTGTGAAGCAAACACGATTAATATTACTTGGAACGATGCATCGGCTGCGGATATAGAGGCAAATGATGCCGGTACCGCAACATACGGTGGTGACATACGCACACCACGTGCCGCCACCATCAAACCGGGTAAGGTATTCGTTGGTTGGAAGTTCAGCAAACCAAGCGGAAACTAATAAAAAACGCACCGAACGGTGCGTTTTTTAGTGTGCAGAGTTCAGAGTGCAGAGTTCAGAAATATTCTATTGCTTCGTAAAAAAGTATGTCATTCCTGCGTAGGCAGGAATAGGGACCAAGTAGTGCGGGACGAATGTCCAGCCAAAATAAACATTATTAATGCGGAAACTAATCCCCTTTGCCCCGCGAAGGGGTGCCGAGTGTAACGAGGCGGGGTAGTTAATAAAACCAATCATTATTACAACTACCCCGTCTTGTTCGTTTCACTCACAATCCACCCCTTCACCATGTGAAGGGGATTTGAAATGCGTTCGTGTTTTGTCTACTCGGTTATTGACTGGATTGCTTCGCAGGCTCGCAATGACAAAGGACGGGGTTGTTGCGCCACTTCTTGTCATCGCGAGCGTAGCGTGGCGATCCAGTACCCCCAACACAACGTTCATTGCTCATAAGCGAACGCACCCACCACGCAAACAGGCTTAAAACCCGCGGAAAACCGGGCTTTTCGCCAAAAAACAGGTCAAAATCAGACACAAAACCGCATAAAAAACCACCAAAAGCCCCGGAAAACCGCCGTTTTTAGCGTTTTTTACAAAAATCACCATGGGAACAGGGCGCAAATCGCAAAAACCCCATGTAACGATACAGCGGCAAACCGTATTACATATTAATATGGTAAAAACGACAATATGAACAGTAATGCACAACAAAAGAAAAAACCATTGCCAATGAAAGCAGTGCAAAAATATTTTCAGAAAAAGATTTTGAAAAATATTTATAAAAACAACTAAAACCGAAACTAAAAATTTGATAACAATTTGATATGACGACAATATTCGCATAATTATATGTTTTTCGGATATTATGTATTGTTTGCGATAGTAAACTATACATAATATACATTATGCGCCTTTTAGATATCCTGTCCCCCGCGGATTTCCGGGGGTTTTGCATTCGGCGCATAAAAATTATAATTTTATTGATCCGTAAACACTATAAACACTCAAAAATATGTTATTTTTGCGTAAAATCAGATGGTTTTTATAAATTTTTATAAATTATTTTAACTTTATTATTTTTGTCGCCTGCCCGACGCTGAACACCCCGGATTTCCGCCATTTTTTGACATCACCACCAATTCAACCCCACAACACAAAACCGCCCCGACCCGCGGAAATCCGCCACTTTTTCGACTTTTTACACATCAAAAGCATGTATAAAAAAAATCACCATGATGCACAAAGCCCAACAAAACCGGACAACAACACCCACAAAACCACAAAAACCACCATTCCAACAACCAACACCATTATACAAACAAAACACCCCAAAACGGGGTGTTTTTAAATTAACCAAAATTATCACAAATTGAAATTATTTCTTTGTTTTTGCGACTTTTTTGATTTTCTTTAATCCACCGGTTGCGAATTTGGTTACACTGTGCAAACCACGTGCCAAATCGCTTTCTTCGGCGGCCGCTGTTTCAACCGGTTCAACATTGCTGCAACAAAACGGACATTTTGTCGCCGCGTTGCTTATCATCGATTGACAATATGGACAAGCATGCGTTGTCGCCGGCTTTTTGGACTTGGCCTTGGCCACCATGCGCACAATAAGGAATATTGCAAACATAGTAATCAAGAAACTGATAACCGTATTAAGGAATGTTCCAATGTTAATCGTGGCATCTGTGCCGAACCCAAGCGCGATTTTCCAATCGGAAAAATCAATTCCGCCAACTAAAACCCCTATTGGTGGCATAATAACGTCTTTGACCAACGAATTAACGACACTGGTCATTACGGACCCAACGATGATACCGACAGCCATGTCGATTGCATTTCCGCGACTTATAAACGCCGTGAAATCTTTGATAAAGTTACTTTTTGCCATTTGTTTTCCTTTCGTTTGTGTATGTTCTTATTGCGTCCACCACTTTGTTAAGTGTTTTACGCAGACTCTCGTCCCGTGTTTCAACGGTAATATCCGCCAACGCGTATATATCATAGCGCTCTTTGATTAATTGAGCCAGGATTTTTTTACTATCCGTGTGCAGTAACTGTGGACGCGTATCACGAAAATTTGTGCGTTTGACCAGCAAATCTAAATCCGCCCGCAGCCAAACCGTTATCGCCCGTTGCAGCAACATTTCACGCACAGCGGGGGTTATAAACGCACCCTCGCCCGTGGAAATAACCTTGCACACCGGCGGTGTATCCAGCAACCGCTCCACAACACGATGTTCGACACGACGAAATTCCGCCTCGCCATACATGGCGAAAATATCCACAACACTGCACCCCGCGGCAGCCTCTATCTCTTTATCAGAATCAACAAACGGAATTTTTAGACGATTCGCCAACGCACGACCAACACTGGTCTTGCCCGCCCCCATTAATCCGACCATTACTATCGGTTTATCTGATAAATACAACGGTTCTTTTTCCATATCGGAATTGATACTAACAAAAAAAATAACGGTCAGACAACAAAAATATGCAGAAATATTTTTGCTTTACATCAAAACACTATATATGGTACTATTGAAGCGTAACAAGAATTAATTTCAAACCAAGAGAGAACACTATGAAACATATATCTTTATTGGCAATATCTGCGATAATAACTGCCGCCGCCATACCCTTTGGGGCAAATGCTGCGCCGGTACCGCTTTCACATTCCGCGGGAATCGTCACAAATAATATCGCAACAATGCAACACACAATTATGCTGAATGCGTTTGATAATTTTGATGGTTCGATGGCGGTTACAATGGGTGATTATTCTTCATTGGAACCACTTCAATCTGGCGGATGCTCCCCTGTTTATGGAAAAACATATTGCAAGGGCGATATTTATGGTGACGATGCTACGGCACGTTCGTGTGGTCACAGCGGCGGGGACGTTGCCGCATCGGGATACGATTGGTTTGATTGGCGTCATGCCCAGGACAAGGCCGAATTTAAAGATTTTGACAAAATCAAATCTAACTATGATTTGATATCACTGGGCTTCTCAAGTGACCCCAAAAAATTATCACATGGATTTTCACAATACGGCGGCTTCGGTGGGGTTGCGTTGGGACGTGAAAAAGGCGACGATTTTAAACTGACTGAAAACGGTGGCTATATTGGGTTGTACAATGGTTACCATATTGGTGGATTCAACATAACCGGTGCGGCTGATGTGGGCGTTTTGTTCAGCGATACAAAATCGGACATGACGGACTATGACTTTACTAATTTATGGGTCGGTGCGGCGATAAACACGTCTTACAATATTATGTTGGGCAGCAAATTTACATTACAACCTGGTGTGTACCTGGGTTATACATGGATATATTCGGATGGCTATGAATCGGCCACAGGCAACGATATTTCCATAGACAGCGCACACATGTTCGAAGTGACACCGTTCTTGCGCGCCTTGTTGTCGATGGGGGGCGATTGGTACGCGGCTGCATCTGCACGGTACGTGTTTAATTTCAATGCCGGTGGTGATACCAAGGTTGCCGGTGCAAAAATACCGGAACTGGAATTAAAAGATTATGTCGAATACGGATTATCGATTGAAAAAGGCATAGACCGTTTCAATATGGCAATATCATTGTATCGTCATGATGGTGGTCTGACCGGTTGGGCCGGCGGCATCAACCTGCGATACATATTCTAAAATAAAAAACCGCCCAAACGGGCGGTTTTTTATTATTCCAAGTTTGCTAACTGTTCCAATTGATCAGCGGCAATTAGCGCATCTATCATTTCATCAAGTGCCGCCCCACCCGCCAAAATGTCATCCAGTTTGTATAACGTCAGTTTGATACGATGGTCGGTCACGCGCTGTTCCGGAAAATTGTATGTACGAATCTTTTCACTGCGATCGCCAGAACCAACCATAGAACGACGCGACGCATTTGACGCGTTCATCTGTTCCATGCGTTGCTTTTCATACAATTTTGAGCGCAACACCGCCATAGCGGTTGCTTTGTTCTGAAACTGACTGCGTTCATTTTGGCACGTCACAACAATTCCGGACGGAAAGTGTGTAATACGAATAGCGGAATCAGTTTTATTAACGTGCTGTCCCCCCGCCCCAGATGCACGGAAAATATCGATACGAATATCCTTGTCATCAATTACAACGTCGATATCTTTGGCCTCGGGCATAACGGCAACGGATGCCGCAGAAGTGTGAATACGACCCGATGCCTCGGTTTCCGGAACGCGTTGGACACGGTGAATACCGGATTCAAATTTCATACGCGCGTATGCACCAACACCATCTATTTTAAAAACAACTTCCTTGTATCCGTGCAGTGACGTTGGATTTTCTTCAATAATTTCTACTTTCCAACCGTGGCGTAAAGCATATGATTTATATTGATTGAACAAATCGCCCGCGAACAGCGCAGATTCTTCGCCGCCAACACCCGCACGAATTTCCATAATCACGCTGTTATCGTCCGCGGCATCACGTGGCAACAACGCAATTTGCAGTTTGCGTTCAATTTCCGGTAACGCATGATTTAATTCAACCAACTGTTCCGCTGCAATAGCGTGCATTTCCGAATCGTGTTCCATCTCTTGCGCATCTGCAATCCCCTGTTGTGTCTGAAAATATTCATTAATCAGCGGTAAAATTTCGTTCAGGCGCGAATATTCCTTGGACAATTTGGTCAATTCATCACCCGACACCGAACCCGAATTCATTTGGGCTTCGATTTCCGCTGCGCGTGTTTGAATATCTTTTAATTTCTGTTCAACTATCATTTTATTATGCCGTTTTTAATAATTTTACAGTGTCCGCAACCGATAATTTTTGCTGTTCACCGGTCGCCATATTTTTGGCACTAATTTCTTTACTTTTTACTTCATCTTCGCCAATTATCAAACTGAATTTAGCCCCTATTTTGTCGGCATATTCAATTTGGTTTTTGAACTTCTTTTCGGCATCTAAATACGCCACAGCAACTATATTTTTGGCCCGTAATTTGTTCACAACATCCACCGCGAACGGAACCGAAAAATTCCCCATTGGTAACACCGCCGCAACAATCGGATTCTCAAATTGCGTCAGGTCGATTTTACCGGATTCCAATAATCCAACAAAAATTCTAGAAAAACCAATCGCCGCCCCAACCCCAATAATCTTGGTTTTGCTGAACTTTTCGGTTAAATTAGCATAACGACCACCACCCGCTGCCGTTCCAAGTTCCGGATACGATTTTAATTTAAATTCAAAAACAAGTCCCGTGTAATACGCCAAACCACGCGTAACAGACAGGTCTATTTTTGCGTTTTTGACACCAAAATTGGACAGAGTTTTCATAAAATCATCAAGTTCTTTTATAGCGGCGTCTAAATTATCAGACTTGTTCACAAAACCAGTATAACCATTTGTAAATACAGACTTTATTTCATTTTCCAACTTTTCATTTTTAAGCACATCCGACAGCCATTCTGCGAATTCTTGGTCTCCAATTTTGTCCCTTTTGTCGATCAAAATGAAAATCTCTTTTTTCTGATCATCGGTCAATTTTAAATAATCGAACAACGCATCCCAAAATGGTCGTGACCCGACCAAAACATAGTTATCGCCAATGAATTCCGACACCGAATCCAATGTGCGCTGAATCACCGCGATAATTTCCGCATCATAGTTCGTAGACAATGAATTGATATCCATTATATCCATGTCCATCTGATAAAACTCACGAAAACGACCGCGTTGCGCGCGTTCACCACGATAACGTTTTGAAAACTGACTGGCACGAAACGGAAAAGTTAAATTATTCAGATGACCCGCAACATAGCGCGACAGACCAACCGTTCCGTCATAGCGCAACCCCATTTTCGTATCACCCTTTTGAAACAAATACATCTGGGTTTCGATTTCGTCCCAGTTATCTTTGTCCGTCAAAACTTCGGCGCGTTCAATTGCCGGCAAATCCAAATATGAAAATCCGGCCGTTTTCAGAACCCCCAACATACGCGACGCACATTCATCAACAAAGCGCTGCGCCGCCGGTAACAGTTCTATAAATCCCGATAAAGGTTTTGTTGGTTTTAATTCCATTTTTTCCTCGTTATCCTTATTATTTTATTGGAAAACCGCACACATATCGCATGCATTATATCATATTTTTTAAATGAACGCTAGAAGCACACACCCGCACGGGCGTGATGAAAAAACAATGAAAAAGAAACCATATTTTTATTCATAGCGTATTAAATATAGCCTAAAAATCCCAGATTTCAAGGATTAAAAATACTTATGTAATTCACCCCCGTGTACATTCAGCCACCGCTTAGCGCGTTCCACACCAAAGCCATAGAGTTCCGAAACAAATTTCCAAAACGCCGGCGAATGGTCCATATGCCGCCGATGCGCCAATTCATGCATAACGACATAGCGCATAACGTCAACGGGCGCAAACGCCAAACGCCACGACAGCGACATTGTACCCGTGGTGGAACAACTGCCCCAGCGACTGGTCGTATCGTGCGCCACAACGCGCGACGGCCACAATTCGCGTGGCGCAGTGCGTATCATTTCGCGGGCGGTTTTTATGAACTCGGACTTCACAAAATTACGCACACGGCTTTCGAACATTTCCGCCCCGCCCCCGATAACAAGTGTCGCGTGTGCTTCATCGTGAATAATAAACTGATTCGCGCGACGTGCGGAATCGTGGTGAATCGTCACCGTCCGCCCCAAAAATTCAATTACATCGCCGGGCGCAATCGCTTGTTTTTGTGGCGCGCGCTCGAAAATATTTTCAATCCACCGCCGTTTAGATTCCACAAAACGAATCGCCGATTTATCGGACGAAATCCACGGCTTGGAAATATGTATCTCACGCGTTGGTGATGTTTTTGGTCGCAATGTTATATTCCGCAGCCCGCGCCGTGTCGTTATTATTATTGGAATATTTTCGCCCGTTGAAGATACAAACACATATTCGGACATTTGCCCACACTATTTTATTGCATTTTTTATGTCACGTACAATTTGATCCACACCGAATCCCATTGCGGTATATACCGCGCCGCCCGGCCCCGACAAGCCAAAACGATTTATTCCGATCACCGCATCAGCAAATTCAAACCATGGGGTTGGCGATGCCGCCTCTATCGCGACAATGCGCCCACGCAGAATTTGTTTTTTATATGTTGCAAATTGCGCACGGAAATGTCCGACCGATGGCATACTTACAACCTGAACATTATCACCCAATTTTTCCGCAACCGCGACCGCCAGTGGAACCTCAGATCCCGTTGCGATAATCGTTATTCGCACACGCGCCGATTTTGCGGGTTTGATGACATACGCACCACGTGCAATTTCTGCACCAACCGGTGTCGGTATCATACGTATTTTTTGTCGCGACAGGATTATGCACGACGGACGCGCCCGTTCCGACAATGCGGCACGCCAGGTGTATGCAACCTCGGCCATATTACAGGGGCGAAACACATTCATATTCGGAATTAATCTCAATGATGGCAATTGTTCAATCGGCTGATGTGTTGGGCCATCTTCGCCGACCGCAACGCTATCATGAGTGAATACGTAGACAACCGGCAACCCCGACATGGCCGACATACGAATCGCCGGACGCATATAGTCCGAAAACGCCAAGAATGTCGAACCATATGGGCGCACCCCGACCGCCGCCATACCATTCATAATCGCCGCCATCGCGTGTTCGCGCACACCATAGTCAATATAGTTCCCGTCAAAATTTCCCGGCGTAATATGTACCGAACCCTTTACCGCCGCATTCGTGCTGAATCCCAGATCCGCACTGCCCCCGACAATGTTCACACCCGCGTCCAGCATTGCATCAATATACATTCCCGACAATTCGCGCGTTGAAATATCGGTCGACACGTTCGGTGTTTTTATGCGCGATAAAGTTATTGGTTCTAATTTTTTACGCTGCACAAATGGTTGTTGCGCCAATCCGTTCCACAACGCACGTCCCGCGGTCGAATCAAGTTTAGAAATCAAACGCACTAATTCACCGTCATCAATCGACAACCCGTGCGCACGGGCCGTTCCCGCAACCGATGAATATTCCCCTATTTTGGTTTTACACTGAATAAATGTCGGACGTGCAAGCCGCCGCGATTCATTAATTGCCGCACTGACCGCCGCACCGTCCATGCCATCAACCGTAACAACATTCCACCCCGCCGCGCGCATACGTGTCGGGATATCCAAATCAGTCAACGCCGCACCATCAATTGTAATTCCGTTATCATCCCACAATAAGACAAGGTTGTTTAATTTATACCGACCCGCAAATGCAATCGCCTCGCTGGCGACACCTTCGGACAAATCGCCGTCACCACAAAGGCAATATACGCGCGCATCGGAATCGCGCATTTTTTCCGCCAACGCCATTCCAACCGCGTTTCCAACACCCTGACCCAGTGGTCCGGTGGTTGCATCAACGCCGTCCAGGCCATATTCAGGATGCCCCGGCAATCCACCGATTTTACGAAAAGTTTCCATTCCACGAATACTGTACCCAGCCAGTTTCAATGTCGCATATAACATTGCCGAACCATGCCCCGACGACAAAACGAATCGGTCAATTCCACGACGTATAAAATTTGCAAATACCGCGGTAATTATATCCGCCGCCCCCAGCACAATTCCAACATGCCCAGAATGCGCAGAAAGCACAGCCCGCAACGCGTCCGCGCGCACGGCACCGGCCATATTTTTCAAATCCGTGGCATTATACCTCATATTGTGATATTATATCATAAAAGTGGAGTATAATAAAATGCTAAAAATATGGACAGATGGATCTTGTTTGGGAAACCCCGGTCCCGGCGGATGGGCATTTGTTGCAACCGACGGAAAAAATATTGCAGAACGCTGTGGTGGTGAATCCGATACAACAAATAATCGTATGGAATTAATGGCGGTAATTCGCGCACTTACCGCGGCACATCGACACACTTTGGTTGAAATTCATACCGACAGCCAGTATGTAAAAAACGGTATGCAAACATGGATGAAAAATTGGAAGAAAAATAATTGGCGCGGTTCAAATAAAAAGCCCATTAAAAACCAAGATTTATGGAAACAACTGGACGAACTGGCGCAACGGGTTGAGATTCACTGGGTTTGGGTCCGTGGACACAATGGCGAAGAATTCAATGAACGTTGCGATGAATTGGCACGCGGATATGCGGAAGGCCTAAAATAAATTTACTCTGCGCAACACCTGCTCTCAATTACAAACGGTCCTGATGCGTCACTACCTTTGTCACCGGAATTTAGGCAACAAACGCTTTTACCAACACCACCCGGATCTGATGTAGATTGAACGTTGTCTATTTTCGGACAACGCGTACAATTTAAATTATTTGCAGAGTCCTCTATTCCGGACGTTTGACCACTGGCGGCATAATACCCGGCCGCACAGCGGTACTGGTAACGTTCAACAGTGCTACAATCTGTCAGTTTTCGTACACATTTTCGATTTTGAAACGAACCACTATCATTCCATACTTCACTACACGTTTCTGATGCGGTACAAGTCTGTGGCGTAGGTGTTGAACCACCCCCCGTACAATTGTTCACACTCGTACTGCCCGCATTTGATGTCGTTTGGACACCATTTCTAACCGGACATTTGGTACAATTTAATCCACTGGGACTGCCGGTTGAATATTGCAACCCACTAGCAGAATAATAATCTGCTATACACCGATATCTGAACGTGGTGCTGGTGCTGCAATTCTTGTTCACGCTGTAACAATTCGTGACTTCATATGATGAACCCGCTTTTGGTGTCCAAGAATTTTCGCACACATTCACTTTTACTTCGCATTCTGGAATCCTACAGTATGCGGTACCCCCAACATTACTATCGTGATTACACTCTGCTAATTCATTGCCTGTTTTTTGTTGGCAATATTCATCTTCATCTTGGTCTGATATATGTTGTTCATCTGATATGTATTGTTCTGGCGCATCCAGTTCATTAACAGCGGGTCTGGGTCTTTCATCATCAGATAAATCTTGTGTACCGCCGCACGGTTCAGCAGTAACTTTCCAATTTACGATATTTACTTCTAAATCCTTTGCAAAACACAAACCACCCACCGGCAAAGCCAACACCAATGTAAATGAAAATATAGCGAAAAACTTTTTCATCCTTTCCCCGAAATCCGTATATCAATTCTATTAATATTCACCGTAATGTGTCAACATTAAATTAGCACATATACGAAATACTCCGAGTATATTTGTTGACAAAACGAATAATCGTGATAGAATACCCCCCGGTTATACTGAAATATTATTTGTATATCCGTACACCTATTATCAACAACCAGACCAAGAGATATTACACATGGCATATAATATAAGTGATAAACTGGAAACTATTCAAAAATACAAGGGCTTGATTGAAAAATTGAAACAAAAGATTATTCAGATCGAAATGGACCCTTCTTTGACCGACGATGAACGCCGAAAAAAGGTTGCGCACCGTATGAGCATTATTGACGGATATACTTCATCGATTCAACAGGCTGAGGAATATATTAAACGCGAAACACTAAGAACACATCAAATTTATGAACATCAGATGAACAAAATGAAATAAAAAACGGCATTTTTGCCGTTTTTTATTATTCGTGAAATCCGATTGCCACAATAAACATTTCGACACTATCCTTGCGCGAAGCCGGTGGTTTGACCTGGTGTACGGTGCCAAAATTCTTTTTCATTTGTTTAATTAAATCGCCGGTTGTTCCGCCGGTAAAAGATTTTGCCACAAACACCCCGCCCGGTTTTAATGCGTGCAGCGCAAAATCCAACGCATATTCCAACAACACCATTTGACGCAAATGATCCGTCTTTTTGTGTCCAACCGTATTCGGTGCCATATCCGACACAACGACATCGGCGGTCCCATGACCTATTTCATCCGATTTTAACCCAAGTTGATTGTTCAGCCACGCCAACGCTTCATCCGAAGTAAAATCCCCCTGATAAAAAGTAACATTTGGAATCGGCACAATTTCCAACAAGTCCATTGCAAATATTTTAGATCGCGGATATTCACGCGCAATGTATTGTGACCACGACCCAGGTGCCGCCCCCAGGTCAACAACAACCTGGCCATTTTTAAGGAAATGAAACCTTTCGTTCATTTCAATCAATTTATATGCGGCACGCGCACGGTAACCATCACGATGCGCACGCGCAACATATGGATCGGCGGCCTGGCGCGTTATCCAGGCAACCGATGATTTTTTTGCAGCAATCTTTTTATTTAATATTTTCATATTTAGCGTAAATCATTCGTTTAAAACCGTCATCCAATTTATCACATTCCAAGCGAACCTTTGCCACAAACCGCGAAGACCGAGATTTAGAATTGAAAAACGGTAATTTTTTAAAATAATACGTACGTTCACAAAGTATGTATGCCGAAACAAGAATACTGTTGTGTTCGCGACATTCATAAACCGGTGGATATAATAACTTACACCCGTCTTTTTGCATATCAGAAACCCAACTTTCTGCTTCATCTATCTTCGTATTTCCGGCTTTTGATGAAACGGCAGAAAAAGCCTTGCCCATATGATACCGAACTGTAACCCTATACCCCGCGACACGCCCCCATACGTTATAGAACTTGATTGCATCACTGACACTTAACGGTGTCGCCAGATTAATATCTTTTTTATTTTTCATATTTTCCACCACATCTCGGCATATTATTTTGCGCCCGGGAAGCCGCCACCCGATGCCTGCATACGTTGCATAACGGCCTCCATACCGCCCATACGCTGAATCATTGCCATTTGCTGTTTCATTTTAGTGTACTGTTTGATGATATGTTCAACATCGCGCACCGTACAGCCAGCCGTTTCCGCAATACGGGTTTTCGCATTGGCAAAAATTTTTTCCGGATCCGCGCGTTCGGCAGCCGTCATGGCTTCCAATATCTTGATTTGGGCATCGACACTGCCATCCTTGATTTTTTCCTTCATGGCACTAACGGCACCCGACATACCCGGCACCATTTTAAGTAACCCACTAAAATTACTCATCTTTTTAATTTGTTTCAATTGCGCCAACATATCGTTCAAATCAAATTCACCCGACATCATACGCTGAGCGGTCTCTTTCATCCCAGAAGGCATTTTGACATCATTCAATTCCGCTTCGGTGGCGTTTGTTGTTGCGTCTGTATTTTTTTGTTCCGCCGGTGCGGTCGATTTCTTTTTTCCAAAACCAAACATATATTACTCCTTTTTATTTACGTTAATTTTATTTTACAGAACCCGATTTGTCCAGATACTTCTTTAAATATTTCCCTGTTAGCGATTGTGGATTTGCGGCAATATGTTCCGGTGTGCCGGCCGCCACCAATCGCCCGCCGTTAATTCCACCATTTGGTCCCAGGTCAATAATCCAATCCGCGGTTTTAATGACTTCCAGATTATGTTCGATGACAATAACGGTATTTCCTGCATCAACCAATTCATGCAAAACGGACAACAACAGTTTAATATCTTCGAAATGCAGCCCCGTCGTTGGTTCATCCAATATGTAAATTGTCTGACCCGTGCTGCGTGCCGCTAATTCTTTTGATAATTTTATACGTTGTGCCTCACCACCCGACAAATCCAACGAACTCTGTCCTAACTTTATGTAGTCCAATCCGACACGACGCAATAATTCCAATTTACGGCGAATTTTTGGCACATTTACAAAATAACGATATGCTTCTTCGACCGTCATATTAAGGACATCGGCAATCGATTTTCCCTTGTACTTCACAGCCAACGTTTCTTCATTATAGCGCGCCCCGTGGCATTTGTCACATTCGACATAGACATCCGCCAAAAAGTTCATTTCTATTTTAATCTGACCATCACCCTGGCACGCTTCGCAACGACCACCCTTTACATTAAACGAGAACCGTCCCGTGGTATATCCGCGCGCCTTGGATTCGGGCAATTCCGCAAAGAAATCACGAATATCGGTAAATACACCGGTGTATGTCGCCGGGTTACTGCGTGGGCTGCGCCCAATTGGCGATTGGTCGATATCAACAACCTTGTCCACATTTTCCATGCCACGAATGATATCGTGCGCGCCCGCCTCTATCTTGGAATTATACAATGCACGCATCAGTGCCGGATACAGTGTGTTCAACAACAATGTAGACTTGCCCGACCCCGACACACCGGTTAACGCGACAAATTTACCCAACGGAAATTCGACATCGATATTTTTAAGGTTATTTGCGCGCGCGCCCGTAATAACGATGGATTTGCCGTTACCCGCACGCCGCTTTTTCGGGACATCTATCTTACGTTTTCCAGACAGATATTGTCCGGTCAAAGAATCTTTACATTTAATAACTTTATCGGGCGTTCCAGCGACAACAACATTACCACCATTAACCCCCGCCCCACGACCAATGTCGACCAGATAGTCCGCCGCGCGCATAGCATCTTCGTCATGTTCAACAACGATAACCGTGTTATCTTTGTCGCGCAACATTTTTAATGTATCCAATAATTTATCATTATCGCTTTGGTGCAAACCGATTGACGGCTCGTCCAATACATACAACACGCCCGACAACCCGGAACCAATTTGTGATGCCAAACGAATGCGTTGGGCTTCGCCCCCGGACAGCGTCCCCGCCATACGCGACAATGTTAAATATCCCAAACCAACATTTTGCAAAAATGTCAGACGACTTGTTATCTCGCGCAATATTACCCGCGCAATATCGTTTTCCTTTTGTGACAAATGATTCGGTAAATCGGTAAACCATTTCAAAGAATCATCCACCGACATATCACAAACATCCATAATATCGGCACCGTTTATCTTCACACACAATGCCTGGATATTTAACCGTTTGCCATGACACACCGGACATGGCTTTTCCGATTGATATTTTGCGATTTCCGTACGCATCATTTCAGATTCTGATTCGCGCCACCGGCGTTCCAGGTTCGGAATTACGCCTTCGTATGGTTTTTCATATACAAACCCGTTCCAATTAATTTTTATTGCTTCGTCACCGGTCCCGTATAAAACAATATTTTTCTGTTCGGCGGTCAATGTGTGCCACGGTTTAGAAAGTGGTATTTTGTACTTTTTATGCAACGCATCCAACAAATGATCATATTGCGACAACATACCCCCGCGCGACCACGGCGCAATTGCACCACCCAATATGGTCTTTGACGGGTCCGGTATGACCAAATCTGGCGATATCTTTAGTTGCACCCCCAGACCATCACAGGCCTGGCACGCACCAATTGGTGCATTAAAAGAAAATAAACGCGGTTCAATTTTTGGAACGGTAAAGCCGCTGACGGGGCACGCATAGTTTTGTGAATATAATGTATCTTCGTTCGTATCCAAACGCCGCACCAACACCGACCCCGGGACCAGTCGCAATGAACCTTCGAACGAAGAATAGAGTCGTGACCGAAATTCTTCGATATCTGATTCGGGTGTGTCCGCCGCCGGCATCGCCAAACGGTCAACGATAACGAAAATATTATGCTTCTTATTCTTGTCCAACGGCGGTACAGATGACAAATCATATAATTCATCATCAATGATTGCGCGAACATAACCCTGCTTTATCAAAAACGCGATTTCTTTTTTATATTCGCCCTTACGTTCGCGCACCAATGGCGCCATAATATAAATCTTGGTTGCTGGTGGCATCTTCATAGTCCAATCGACCATTTCGGCAATTGTTTGCGATTTTATCGGCAACCCTGTTACCGGCGAATGTGGCACACCAATACGCGCCCACAACAAACGCAAATAATCATAAATTTCGGTTACGGTACCAACGGTCGAGCGCGGATTTTTTGAAGTTGTTTTCTGTTCAATGGAAATTGCGGGCGATAAACCCTCTATCAAATCGACATCGGGCTTTTTCTGCATATCCAAAAATTGGCGTGCATATGATGAAAGTGATTCGACGTATCTGCGCTGGCCCTCGGCATAAATGGTATTAAATGCCAACGACGATTTACCCGAACCGGATACGCCGGTAAAGACCACCAATTTATTTTTTGGTATGTCCAAATCGATATTTTTAAGATTATTTTCGCGTGCACCGCGAATTTTTATTATGCCACTCATGCCACAGAATATAGTTATATTTTTATGTTTTTCAATGATAACCGGTTAAATAAACCGCCATTTCGGCGGTTTGTTTATTGCGCAGCCACCGCTGGCTTAATCAGGTTTTCCGCCGTAATCGCAACCTTGGCATTACGGCTGGCCTTTACCGTTGGTGCCAAACTGCCATTAACCCAGAAATCGATTCCGGCAACATTGCCGAATGTCCCCTTGTGTCCATTTCCCTTTGGTAAATAGAATATGTCGCCCGGGAACATAATTTTACTAAATACCTTTTTACCGCGTGCGTCCTCTATTTGAACCCAGGTTCCAACATCACCGGCATTTTTATTTGCTTGTAATATAATTGTGGCAGCTTCCCGATTTTCTATACCGAAACGTTCACGAACGGGCTGGGTATATGCCGGTTCGGTTGGTTCCGCCGGTGCGACAATTGTTTCGTCGGCCACAGCCGTTGTTGGTGTATTATTTGACGATCCAGAAAACACCAAAACCAACACCAAAATAAGCAACAAAATTCCCACAGTAATCCCGGTCGCCCATTTCCAGTGACGAACAATAAACGCCCAACAATTCCGTAACATCGGCATAATTGACGGCATTTTGAAAGATTTTTCGGATTTTTGTTTTGGTTCACGGCTGATTTTGCACGATGGGCCTTCGACCTTTCTGATCACGCGCGGAACCTCGTCCGTCCCCAGACGGCAATCACCAACAATGCCCAATTCGCGTTTAATTTTTCCAACAACAACGTGCGGATCCAGTCCTAATTCCATCGCATAATTGCGCGCGAACCCCAGAATATACACAACCTCGGGCAAAACGGTATAGTTTCCGTCCTCTAATGCCTGTAAAAATTCTTCTTTGATACACAGCAGTTTAGCAATCGTTTGCAATTCACGTTTACGCCGCCCCGTTGTGCGCGCGTTGTGCAACATTTCACCCGCCGTCATATCGGCAACCGATTTTGAGTGTTCGTTTTCTGTAATGACTTCTTCCATTTTATACGCCCCTGATTTTTGGTATTATCATAGAATTCATTTATTCAATTCGCAACCCCAAAATTTACAAATTTCATCACGTAATTCGGCGGCCGTCGTAATCTGATTCACACGAACACGAAAATCGGACGAATTAGGCAGCCCCCCACTATACCACGCGGCATGTTTGCGAAACATTGGAATCGCGGCCCGTTCGCCATAATATTCAATGGTATATTCCAGGTGTTTTAACACAATTTCCCCAACATTATGCGACACCACCGCCCCGCCCCCTATTTCCGCCAATGCCCACGGATGGCCCAACAAAGCGCGCCCCATCATAATGCCCGAAAAGCCTAATTTTTCAGCACATTTGGCATCGGCCACGTTTTTTATATCGCCATTGGCGACCATCGGAATCGGCGCATCATGGACATCGGGCAATACTGATTTTCCCAAATAACCCTGGGCGCGCGTGCGTCCATGCAGCGCGGCAAACCGCACCCCGCAATCCGCGGCTATATTAATCAAATCGCGCCAATCGGTATGCTTATCGTCCCACCCCAGGCGTGTCTTAATCGACACCGGAATATCGACCGCACGAACCACGGCATCCATTATTTTTCCGGCCAATTTATGATCACGCATAAGGTACGCACCGGCATTCGCACGTGTTGCAACCTTTGGCACGGGACAACCCATATTAATATCAATCCAGTCCGCGCCCGCGTCCCGTAAAATACGGGCGGCATCGGCCATCAATTCTGGAACGGCACCAAAAATCTGTGTGCCGATTGGTCCCTCGTCGTCGTATCTGTCGAAATTTCGTGGACAATTTTTATGTGATTCCACCAGCGAATGACACGAAATCATTTCGGTAACCAATTGGCAATCCGGCGAAAACATACGAATCACGCGGCGAAATGGCTTGTCCGTAACCCCGGCCAGTGGTGCAGCAAAAATTTGATTATTACCAAACATTTATGATATAATGACATGCATGAAGGAAAAAATCAAAAATTTCTTTGGCTTTATTGGTCGCGCTTGGACGGGCGGTTCACGTGGCAAGTGGGGCATATTATTTGCTATATTTGCCCTGTTTATGTTTATTCGTATGTTTATCGGATATACAAATGTGCAACATTTTGTGATGAATATTTGGTATTTGAACAACGAACGCGCCGAACTGGCCCAGCAAACCGAAAAATTAAACGAACTGCGTCATCATATTCAGTTGCTGCATGATTACAGTCCCGATTATGTCGAAGAATTGGGATTACAGTACCTGAACATCGGCGATCCGAAATACAAAATTTTAAGAATATAAAAACCGCCGGTTTGGCGGTTTTATTTTAATTCAGAAACATTATTGTCGCATTTAAATATGTCGCAAAGCACATCCACGCGATATATGGCCACACCAAATACCCCGCGGCACTGTCTATGCGATGAAATGCGCGCGCCATATAAATCGATTCGATAATCAGGAATATCAGCACCAACAGTGCCAACGCCGGCATATGCACGCCAAAGAATATTATTGACCACAGCGCGTTTAACACCATTTGCCCAACGAACAACCAATATGCGCCCGATTTATTATCGCGACTTTTCTTGTTAATGATAACCCGGAACAATGCGATGCCCAACAGCGCATAAAGTATTGTCCACGCAACACTAAACACCCACCCCGCCGGCGTCAGCATCGATTTAGATAACGCATTATACCAAACATTTGATGCGCCATGTGGTGTAAAGAATACGCCGATAATACCGGGTATAAATGACACAACGATTGCAAAAACGAAAATCCAAAATTTTTTCATAATTTTCCCCCCTTGGTTTTTATGATAATGACATTGTACCACGTCACCCGACGACAATGTAATAGGAACGAAAACAAAAAAACACCACCATACAAGGTGGCAATTTAAAATTTTGGCGCGCCCAGCAGGACTCCCTTGGCACTTTTATGCCTGCGGGCAAACCGTAACGATTTTGCTGCGTTTCACTTGCAAAATCTACTTGTTTTCGAACCTGTCGTTGCTGCGCAACTTTTTTCGGTTCTCATCCCGCGGTCGCACAAATTAAAACCACCCGTTTGGGTGGTTTTGAATTTCTGGCGCGCCCAGCAGGACTCGAACCTGCAACCCACAGATTAGAAATCTGTTGCTCTATCCAGTTGAGCCATGGGCGCGTTGCGCTTATTTTATAACAAAAAAGTGCAAAATTCAAGTCCACCAATAAAAAACGCGCCATCGGCGCGTTTTATTAATCTTCGACAAATTCACGCAGTCGCTTAAGCGAAATGAACATATAAACGTCCGCAACCGCATAAACCAGCAGTAATAACGCCAAATAATACGTCATCGCAATAAATGTTCCCAGCGGGAAAAAGAACAACGCAACCGCCAACGCGAACAACAACAATCCCGCGGCCAATATTATCCAGTAATGACCATATCGCGCACGCGCCAAATTAATCGAAAAGATAAGGACCCGCAATGCCTTGAAGAAAAACAGCACCACAAATATGTATGCGACACTGACCAGCGATCCCGATGGATACACGACAAACAGCAATCCCAAAACAATATTTATCAATCCAAAAACGACATCAATGCCGCCGGCATTATCATTTGTCGCGACAAATCCGGACATCATACGATAAAGCCCAAAAATCAACAATGCCGCACCAATGATATATGTGAATACGGTCAACACCAAAACAGGTTTAATAAACAATACCGCCGCAGCCGCAACAAACAACAATGCTTCGCCAATCAACATTGGCGCACTTTTGTGATACATACGATTGATTGATGCCACAACCGGATTATCCGGCGCACGACGAACACGCTTTGCACGAACAGGTTTGGACGATTTTTTTATCGATGATGATTTGTTTTTATTTTCCATAATACCCCCCCATTTTGTTTTCATAGATATTCTATCACTTTAACCCTTGGGTTTCAAGTGACTAAACGTCGAAACAAAAAACCGCCCTTAACGGCGGTTTTGAATTTCGTGGTCGGGGCGAGAGGGTTCGAACCTCCGACATCTTGCTCCCAAAGCAAGCACTCTACCAGGCTGAGCTACGCCCCGAATGTCGGGAATTATAACACGATTTTCTGTAAAATCAAATTTTATCTTATCTTTTCATTGGCGGGCAGAATCAGGTTTCCCATCGTCAATTCCCATAATTTATCGACATGTGCCTGATTTTTAGGTGGGTAAAACCAGCACCATTTCGTATCGTCCCATGGCAATTCCGCCGCATAGAAGCAACCCATATCGGGACATTTAAACAATTTATCAACCCTGACCTTGGATTTCTCAACACCATAATTAACGGGTCTGTAATGTTCGCAACTGAAACATCCACGACACGGATTATAACTGTCGTTCGCCATTTTGGTTATCTCGTATTTTGTGTATTTTTCAGACATTTTTCTTTCCCCATAACTAATTATTTTCCGGTGTTTTCATACCAAACCCGGCATAAAAACCCAACAACACTTCCTTGTTTCCTTTTTGGACCAACGCCAGTATAGGTTACGTCCATATCAAATACAAGTACAAAATAATTGCACACAATACTGTATTTTCCGCTTGTATGAATATGCGGAAAAGTTTTAATATTCAAACGTGGGAAAAAGAATTTTCATCTTTGTTACAATAATTACAATGGTTACAACGCTGCATGCGGCGGCCTTGCGCGGTGTTTCAACCGCCAATCGAAATGGCAATATTGATGAAATAGTTCGCCCAAATAATCCGGGCAACAGTTATACGTATAACTATATGTATCCATACCTTAACAATCAAATGCGAACAACGCTTAAACCCGCTGATCCAACATCACCAACGACCAGCCCCATAAACGCGATCGTTCGCACGGAACAATTATCCGCACCACGGCGTGTTGTTGCACGTGCCACGAAATCCCCAACCACAACAACGAACGTCACAAAAGCAACCACGACCCCAACGCGCCGCGTTGTGGCACGCGCCTCGGTTAATACATCGGCAAAAAATACCGCACAGCGTACCGTTGTGCCACGGACAAAAACAACGGCCGAAACCAATGATTCTTCGCGTTTAAAAAACACATACCTATATCGTTCATCGGAAATCGCGGCAAGCAATGTTGCGGACACCCCAACGATTTCTTCGGCACGGTGCCTGGCGGACTATACGGATTGCATGAATATGTATTGTTTACGCGAAGATACACAATATAATCGATGCTATTGCAGCGCGAAATTATCGCAAATAGACGCGACATATCAACCGGCCATTGAAACATTGGTAAAGCAAATAATCGCTCTGAAAAATGGCAGCACTTCCTGGTCTGACGCTGAAATGAACGAATATTGGATGTCAACGATTGGCAAATATACCGGTGACAATTCATGGACAAAAATCGATGACTTGTTGGATATTGATTGGGCATCAATGGAAAGTCGCGCCCGCGGTCAAAATGCATTTGCAACCGGGCACGAATATTGTGTCCAGCATTTACGCGGATGTTTCTATATGGCATCAAACCTGCGCGACGCGTACCGTTCAACAATCAACAGCGATTGCGCCGCATACGAATCGTCTTTGCAGCGGCTAAAAAACGCCGCCGAAACTGTTATCGCCGCGTACCAAGAATAGCAACCTTTTCACACATAAGATTATGCCGATAAATATTGCGTGCCAAATCGTCACTAATCACGCGCCAATCTGATTCATGACCATATATTTTTTGACACACGATCGGCGCACAAACATTATTCGGCAATTGTGTATTTTTCGTGCAAGACGCGACGAATATCACCAACGCTGGTATGAAAAACCGTTTCATTTGTATTCTCCAACAAATTATTATTAACTGCCGATTGTTCCGCGATTGCCGTTGCAACGCGTTCACCACATTTAATATTTGCGACATGCGCACCCATAAAATAAGATAAAAAAATTGTGGCACCAACCAGTGCCACAAGATAAAGGCGTAACATCTTGACTTTCTTTTATTGATTCATGGAATTAAAGAAATCATCATTCGTTTTCGTCAAACGCAATTTATCCAACAAGAATTCCATTGCCTCCAATGTTCCCATCGGATTGATGATACGACGCAAAACATACATTTTTGACAATGTATCCTTGCCCACCAACAAGTCTTCCTTGCGCGTGCCGGACTTGGTAATATCAATAGCCGGATAAACACGTTTATCAGACAATTTACGATCCAAGATGATTTCGCTGTTACCGGTTCCTTTGAACTCTTCGAAAATGACTTCGTCCATTTTGGAACCCGTATCAACCAACGCGGTTGCGATAATCGTTAATGACCCACCACCTTCGATATTACGGGCGGCACCAAAGAAACGTTTTGGACACTGCAACGCATACGCATCAACACCACCGGTCAAAACCTTGCCGCTTGATGGAACACATGTATTGTATGCACGCCCCAAACGGGTAATAGAATCCAACAGAATCACGACATCCTGGCCCGCTTCGACCAAACGTTTTGCTTTTTCGATAACCATTTCGGCAACCTGGATATGGCGCGTAGCGGGTTCATCAAATGTGGACGAAATGACTTCGCCCCGAACACTGCGTTGCATATCGGTAACTTCTTCGGGACGCTCATCAATCAGCAATACGATTAATTTAACATCCGGATAATTTGTCGCGATTGAATGTGCAATGTTTTGCAGCATAACCGTTTTACCGGTCCGCGGTGGTGCAACGATTAACGAACGTTGTCCTTTTCCGGTTGGGGAAATTAAATCGATAACACGAGCAGATAAACTGCGCCCTTTATCCTTATCATCGACAACTTCCATTTTAAGCATTTCGTCCGGATACAATGGCGTCATATCGTCAAACGAAACACGATGGCGCAACTTTTCCGGTTCGCCGCCATTCACGCGTTCGATTGTTTCCAACGCGAAATAACGTTCGGATTCGTTTTGTGGCGCCTGAATTTGGCCCTCGACATAATCGCCGGTTTTCAAACCATACTTTTTAATAAGGTTCGGCGACACATACAAATCGTCCGGCCCCGCCAGGTAATTAGATTCCGGTGCGCGCAGAAAACCAAAACCGTCCTGCATACGTTCCAAAACGCCATCACCAATCAATGTGATTTTTTTGTCGGCGGCATAGACACGCATAACCGCAAAACGCAATTGCTGCACGTTTAATTGCGACGGGTTTTCAATGCCCATATCTTCGGCCATTTTCAACAGTTGTTGTGGCGACTTCGCCTTTAATTCATTAATATGCATAAAATATCCTTTTGGAAATCGGGTTTATGGGCGAATGCCCCCCGCTGTTTTATCAGATGCCACTATTATAGTATAAATTGACAAAAAAGTCAAGTCCTGCGAAAATTTGTCCGCTTTTTTTCTTGATTTTATTACTTTTTTTTGGTCGAATCGTAACATATAAATAAATTAACAGAAAGGAAAGCATCATGGCAGGCAGCATAAATAAAGTAATATTAGTCGGTAACGTGGGCCAGGATCCCCAGGTCCGTTCCATGCAAAGTGGTCAAAAAGTGGTCAGTTTTTCGCTGGCGACATCCGATCGTTGGCGCGATCGTTCGACGGGCGAACAAAAGGAACAAACCGAATGGCACCGCGTTGTTATTTTCAATCCGAACTTGGTTGATGTCGCCGAGCGCATGTTGCAAAAGGGAACCAAGTTGTATCTGGAGGGGTCATTACGTACCCGCAAATGGCAGAATCAGGCGGGTGTCGATACATTTACGACCGAGGTTGTTCTGAACCCATACGCGGGCCAAATGGTAATCTTAAGTGGTGCCAAGGCAATGGATGCCGCGGGTGGCGAACCGGCACCGGCACAGCCCCGCGAAGAAGTCACCCCCGCCCAGATAGACGATGACATTCCATTTTAATGGAACGTCATCGTAGACGAAACCGAAGGTTACGCAAGCCGAAGGCGCGCGATATTCCATTTTAATTGAGAAATATAAGAATGATTAAAACCGCCCCAACGGGCGGTTTTTAAAATCCCCTTCGCATGGTGAAGGGGTGCCGAGTGTAACGAGGCGGGGTAGTTAATTACAAACATTCACGACGACTACCCCGTCCGCTTCGCGTCCACCCCTTCGCACAGCAAAGGGGATTTGTCATCGCGAGCATAGCGTGGCGATCCAGTAATAAAAAAGCACGCGCACCAAGTGCGCGACACATTTACTGGATTGCTTCACTTCGTTCGCAATGACAAGTGTTGGAATCTGGAATCGGATTCCAGAAAACTGTCATCCCCATGAAGATGGGGATCCATAGTGAACGACGAAGTCGGAACGATGCGCCGCAGGCAAATCCCCTTCACATGGTGAAGGGGTGCCGAGTGTAACGAGGCGGGGTAGTTAATTACGAACATTCACCACGACTACCCCGTCCGCTTCGCGTCCACCCCTTCGCACGGCAAAGGGGATTTCTGAACTCTGTACTCCAAAGTCTCGGCGTAGCATAGCGGAGACGGATGAACTCTGCACACTAAAAAACACCGCCATTACGGCGGCGTTTTAATATCTTACACCAACAAATTACGTATTATCATCGTCTTCGTCTGGCTCTTCATCCTCGTCATCTTCATCAACGGCGTTCAGATCGATTTCCTTTGGTATTCCCAAAATATCTTCTATCTTTTCGGATGCCGCATCCAGATCAATTTTATGCAAAACGGCAAATTCCTGGGCCATGCGTTCCAATGCACGCAGGTACAACTGACGCGCGGAAAAGGTCATTGTGTCGGTTGCACTGCGACGTTGTAAATCCCGCACAACCTCGGCCAATTTCATGGGGTCACCGGAATTGATGTTTTCTTCGTACTGTTGCGCGCGACGCGCCCAAATCATACGCTTTGCCCCGGCCTTGCCCCGCGCCGAAGCGATTGCTTCATCCATCTTTTTCGCAGATGTTAACGGACGCAAACCGGAAATTTCAGCACGATCAACGGGAACGCGCAATGTCATATGATTGCGTTCAAAATCAATTACCAACATCTTAATTTTCTGACCGGCGATTGTCTGTTCTTCGACCCGCAGCAATTTTCCCACACCCTGGGTCGGATAGACAACATACTGTCCCGTTTTAAAATCTAATTTCTTACTTGGCATATAAACACCCTTTACACGTTGCCATTCTCTCTGTCCCACTTATTATAACACAAAAAACCCGAAAAACAAATATTTGTCCAAAAAATAATTGGGGACGATTCGTCCCCACGAAATTAGCGCATTATCCGACGCATAGTTCCTGTTCGACGAACGCTAGATTTTTGAATATTGCTTATATCGCCAGCCGATGCGGTCACACAAACCCATTCGCCGTCACGTAATATCGCCGATTCGCCGGCACCACATTCAGGCTTTTCCAATCGCCACGCAAAGCAACTGCTTTTTTGATATGATTTATACGTTGTTCCGTCGTCGTTACCACGGACATACATACCATTTGATGGCGACCATTGACCCTCTTCTTCACCGGCACACCATTTACGTTTACCAAAACAAGGGATGGCAGGATTGTGACCATCGTCAACCTCAAATAAAACATCGACATACCCGGATGCAGCACGATCGCCAGATCCCATAGGCTTGTTCGTTTCCAAATCGCGGCACCATAATTTTTTACATTCTTTGGCATTTATACCATCAATCTTGGCATGGTCCGCCAACACATAGCCCGCGCCACATGAAAAGGTTCCAGCGGCAAATACCGGCGCAACCCCCACAAAAATCAGGAAGCCAATAATGGAACAAAACATTTTCTTCATATTACATCCCTCTTGTCGATATATTTTACACGATTTTGGCACAATTTACAAATGGTTTTGTCATTGTCCCAACCCCGCAGGCGAGAATCGTCCAATATTATTGAACAATTCTTGAATCGCATTAAGTTCAATCGCCGCTGGAATTTCTGTTTCGCCCGATGCCATCTTCACTTTTTCCAAATCGTCATCATGTAAAATTTGAATTCGTTTAACAGTATTGCCGTTCACCCATGCTAACAAAACCGTTTTATCTGTAAAGGTGTGTTTCAGCGGTCCGCGATAATTTTCATCCGCACCGTAATAAATCCAAACCTCGTCCCCGTACAGCGTCTTGGTTTGTGGTGCGCCAATTTTATCCATCAACTGGGCCGTGGTTTTTATTTCCGCAATATCAGTATCTATCGTTTGCGGAAAAACATACCCCCGGTGTTTCGTTTGAAAAGTGCATGCCGTTAACACCGCCAACAATAAAACAAAAATTATTTTTTTCTTCATACCTAGCCCTCGCCATTTTCTTTATTCTTTTGCACTGTAAAATTTGCAATATATTTTTTCAACTCATCTTTGTATCGATTATTATATTTGGCACTTTCCACCAACTTATCAAAATTCGGATTAACTGCACGCGCCGCACTAAAACGCGATTCGGTTTTAAGGAAATCTTCCAAAGGCATCGGATTATCAACCGATGAATCCATTGTCAACGGCGAATGCCCGTCCAGCGCAAGCCGCGGATCAAACCGATATAACGGCCATGCACCCGTATTCACCAACATTTGCTGATGTTCCACACCATTTTGCAACGCGAACCCGTGTGCTATACACGGCGCATACGCCAATATAATTGATGGGCCGTTGAACGATTCAGCCTCTTGAAAAGCACGAATCGCCTGCGGCTGATTTGCACCCAGTGCAATTTGTGCGACATAGGCACCCGACATCATCGCAATCAAACCTAAATCTTTCTTTGCGTGTTCTTTACCCCCAATTGCAAACTTCATCGATGCGCCAAACGGTGTTGATTTAGATTGCTGACCCCCGGTATTCGAATAACCCTCGGTATCCAGCACAAGTATATTTACATTTTCACCACTGTGCAAAATATGGTCCAGACCGCCATAGCCAATATCGTACGCCCAGCCATCGCCGCCAATTATCCACACGGACTTGTCAAGAATTACGTCCAGCATACTTTCCGCGACGCGCGCCCGGCTACTTTTATCCCGCGCCAGACGTTTTTTCAGCATATCGACCGTTTCACGTTGTTTGGTAATATCTGTTTCCGCAAATATCTTTTCAACATCCGGCACATTTAACTCGAACAGCAACCCACGCAACGCATCACGTTTCTGGTTTATTGCCAACCGCATACCTAAACCATATTCCGCGTTATCTTCAAACAATGAATTAGACCATGCTGGACCGCGCCCGTTTTTATCCGTCGTCCAAGGCGTTGTCGGTAAATTTCCACCATATATCGACGAACATCCCGTCGCATTCGCCACCACCATGCGATCACCAAACAGGTGTGCCAACATTTTCACATACGGTGTTTCACCACACCCCGCACACGCACCAGAAAATTCAAAATAATGCGGCAATAATTCAACATGCTTTGGTATATTAAGGTTTAGTTTTTCGCGTGGCACATCCGGTAATTTCACCGCCGCGTCAAACGCCGTCTGATTATCACGCGCATCCGCCATTGGCTTTAATGTCAACGCATGAACCGGACAATTTTTCACACAAACATTACACCCTGTACAATCCGCCGGCGAAATATTCAATGTGTAATACATATTCGGCCCCAGTTCCGGTGTTTTCATCGGCACAACAACAATTCCCGCCGCGCGCGCTTCTTCAACTTGTTGTGCGGTCAACGCCTTTATCCGAATCGCCGCGTGCGGACACAGCATTGAACATTTGCCACACTGAATACACTTTTCCAAATCAACCGTTGCGACATTTGATGCAACCCCGCGCTTTTCATATTTTGCTGTTCCAACCGGATACTGCCCTGCCCCGAATTCGCCGTCAACACGAAAACGCGAAACCGGAATTTTATCGCCACGTCCAGCCGCCATTTCACCAAGCGTTCCCGCAATTTCCGCCGGTGCGTCCGCCGTCATGGCGGGTGTCCAATCAGGTGCAGATTTCGAAATTGACGACGGCAATTTATATTTCACCAAATATTTCGATGCATTATCAACCGCCGCCCAGTTGGCCGCCACAACATCCATACCCTTTTTCCGATATGTTTTTTCAATCGCCGCACGCGCGGATTCCGCCGCAACAGCCGGGTCAATAACCTGGGTCAAATTAAAGAAATTCAACATAATAAATGTGTTAATGCGGTTACCCAACCCCAATTCCGCCGCACCGCGATTTGCGTCCAGAAAATATACATTTGCCCGCAAACGAATCAACTGTTCCTGGGCTTCGCGTGGCAAGTTTGCAAATGCGACATCCGGTGCCAGCGATGTATTTATCATAACAGTTCCACCGGCGCGCAAACCACTGAACACATCAAACCGCTGGGCAATCATAAAGTTTGAAATGCTGATAAAATCCGCAACCTCGACCAAATATTGACTGCGAATTGGCTTGTCAGAAAAACGAATATGCGACTGAGTAAGTCCGCCAGATTTTTTGGAATCATATACGGCATACGATTGCGGATACAGATCGCTGTTTTCGCCAACGATTTTTACGATATTTTTAACTGCGCCAACCGTTCCGTCCGAACCAATCCCATACAGAACCGCCGTTTTAAAATTGTCGTTTTGAACAGCGAACGCCGGATCGGTCTTTAACGATAATCCCGACAAATCGTCATCAATACCAACCGTAAAATTGTGATGCAGCGTCCCCAGCATCATATTTTCATAAACCGCCTTAACATCTCTTGGTTTGAATTCCTTGGAACCCAGTCCGTAACGCCCACCATATACATTTGCCCGGTCGCCGATAATTGTTTTGATTGTGGTATACAATGGCTCACCCAGTGTCCCCGGTTCCTTGGTTCGATCCAAAACAGCTATATTTTTTACACTTTTGGGCAATACCGACAAAAACGCGTCAACCGGAAACGGCTGGAACAAATGGACACGAATCAATCCCAGCCCACGCGGCAACTGTTCCAATGTTTCCGCAATTGTTTCGCACGAAGACCCCATGGACACGATTATATGCTTTGCGCGTTTGTCCCCAACATATTCCACAACGCCATATTTGCGCCCGGTTAACTTGGCAAATTCATCCATACATTCCTGAACAATTTCGGGCGTTTTCGCATACAGCGGATTTGCTGCCTCACGCGATTGAAAATACACATCTGGATTCTGTGCGGTTCCACGAATTTTCGGGTTTTCCGGTCGCATACCACGTTTGCGGTTGGCAACGACCAAATCGTCCGGCAACATTTTCCGCAAAACATCGTCATCAATCCGTTCCAAACGCGATTCCTCGTGGCTTGTCCGAAAACCGTCAAAGAAATGAACAAACGGAACCCGCGAACGCAGCGTCGCCGCATGCGCGATTGCCGCCATATCATGTGCAGATTGAACGTTATGGGACGACAGTAACGCAAACCCCGTACCACGAACCGCCATAACATCACTGTGATCGCCAAAGATAGACAATGCATGGGTCGCGATTGCACGCGCCGCGACATGCATAACAAATGGTGTCTGTTCCCCGGCAATTTTGTACATATTAGGAATCATCAGCAACAAACCCTGGGACGCGGTAAAGGTTGTCGCAAACGCCCCCATCTGTAACGCGCCGTGCATTGCGCCCGCGGCGCCGCCTTCGGACTGCATTTCAATTATTTGTGGTATTGCGCCCCAAATATTCTTTTTATGCTGAAAAGACCACTCGTCCGCCAATTCGCCCATGGTCGAACTGGGTGTAATCGGGTAAATAGCCGCAAAATCAACGCACCGATACGCAACATCCGCCGCCGCCCAGTTTCCATCAACAATTAAATTTGCCATGATTTCCGTTTCCTTTCTGTACATTTTTTATCGGGTAAAATCTTAATAAATCCCCCGAAAAAACGCAAGAATTATTCTTGGCAAAACACTTGACAAAGTTTATTTTTGTATTATATTACAAACTGTGACGCCCCAACAACCGTCACCAAAGGAGTAGAAAAATGCCTAAACTGAACACCAAACAACAGAGATTGAATAAAGAATATGCGGCCAAGCAACAAGCAAATATGGACAAAAAAGACGCTGATAACATCTGCGAAACATTGGATGCCCTGTTGCGATCTGACCCAATTAAAGCACGCGAAATTATCAAAAATCCGCGCGGTATAGCATCATTAATGCAATTGCACAGCGGCCCTGTGTGTATCTATGTGATGCATGCGGTCGTCAGTGCACTTGTCTCCGAAAATTGTTCTGATATTTTGAACGAAATGAGTAATGAGGATATTGAAATCTTGAACAAATGTATATCAGATGCAAAAAAAATGAAACGACCAGAAGATCCAATTATCGTATCAACAATCCGGGAAAGACAAGAAAGACGCGAAACCGGGAAAATCAAATTATCCACAAACGGCGAAACGCGCAACATGACACCGTATGAACATTGGGAAAACGGGGTTATGTTGAAATCAATGGCCATATATCAAAAAGTCAACACTGAAACATTTTGGCAAAATGCCATTGGCCAATTAAAACGTTGGTCCGACGCAATTGAAACATTTGAACGTGAACCACAACAAATTGCAACGGAATTAACCACGGATGCCGAATCAGACGAATTGTGGACAATGGACCAATTGGCCGAATTTTTGGGTATACCCAAGGCACAAGTAATCCATAAAAACATATTTGTTCCGACCGACAAAAAGGAACTTTGGTTCAGCGGCAACACCAGATCCAGACGTTTCATATCTAAATACAAATATGAATACAAGACCTGGTCCGACGCACGTGCCAACGAAAACAAGGCGAAAAAAACCGTTAAATCGACGGTCGTAAAGCCTGCAACAAAACCGGCAAAACAACACAGTAACAAAACTATGTTGGATGTCCGCGCAATGGATGCTTTCTTGGTCAAACTGGTCGAACTGGGCGAAAAATCGCGTGGCGATATGGATGTCGCGATACAAAAACGCAAATCCATTGCCACACAAATTAACGACGAAACGGATGAAGAAAAAATCGAAAAATTGACCAAGGAATTGACCAAGGTCAACGCCGAAGTAAAACAACATAAATCTGTTGTTGAACAGTTAGACCGTGTACAATCGTTGATTGATAAAAAGAATCATGCACAAGATGTCAAAGACACGGCCGAACGCGCATTGAGTGACGCCGAAAAATCTTTCAACAGCGTTGTTGAAGAAATTGCTGCGTTTATCGAATCCGCGAAACAAAACAAAAAATAATGGGGATGTGTAATGGCTTTTGATATTAAAACATCAAAAATGCTGAATGAATCAAGATCGGGAAACTTTGTATTTGCGCCCGTTGACGGCGTTTGCAATGTCCAGATTTTTGACAGAATACGTCCGGAAACATGTGGCGAAATGATTGGGCAATTGGCACAAATAATTGCCCAGTTGCCATTTCAAAAACCAATTGAAACCGTATCGGCAAAAATTGTGTCGCCATATGAAATACCGGCAAATACATTCGTATTCGATGTGGCAATAAATTCCGGTGGTGGTGATGTTTCCATATGTCGCGGAATTGCGTCTATGTTTGCGTTGGCAAAATCACGTGGCGCGATAATTCGCACCCACAACATTGCCCAAGCATCCAGTTCCGCCAGTGTTTTGGCGGTTTTGGGAACACCGGGATATCGCATTATGTCCGAAGACGCATACCATTTTGTGCATTACGGAAACAGCACCGTCAGCGGCAGCCGTGAAAACGAAATGGAAATAGCGGCACAAAACAGCAAAAAAAGCCGTGAAATGTTGTTTGCTATTTATCAGAAATATACAAAATTAACCGCGGCGGAATTGGAAAAATTCAAATCCGTTGAAAATTCGGGGCAATTATTTGCTAAACAATGCCTGACCAAGCATTTGTGCGATTGGATTTTAACATCCGACGGTCGATTAATTGGCCGTGGTCGATAAAAAAACGGGGCGTTTGCCCCGTTTTTTTATTTCTTTTTATCGGATTTTTTATCCGACTTTGAATCTGATTTTTTACTTGATTCATCATCCATATTTTCAGCATCTTTGTCATCCGATGCGACCGCGGGTTCATCGTCCGGTGTTGCCGGCACAAAGGTTAACCCGTCACGAACACGCGCCATGGCAATTACCATATCCATACCACGCTGTAACTGATAATCGCGCGCATCTTTCTCTGCATCGGTTAATTTTGTTTCGTCTTCCTCTTCTTCGTCTTTATCGGACTTTTTTGAATCTTTATTTTTCTTTTTTGCCGCATCATTTTTCAGCGAGTTTTTAAACGAAGCCTCGGAATATGTGCTTTCTTTTTTCTCAATAACTTCTAACTTGCTCTGCAAAACCTCGACATCGGGGGTAATACCCTCGTTCTGAATCGAATGACCCGACGGCGTATAATAGCGCGCAATTGTTATATGAATTGCGGTTCCATCGCCCAACGGTTTTTGTTGCTGGACGGACCCCTTGCCGAAACTCTGAGATCCCATAACCAGTCCGCGATGATTATCCTGAATCGCACCGGCAACAATTTCGGATGCCGAAGCTGATCCGTGGTTAATAAGGACAACCAGCGGTTTACCATTAATCATATCGCCCGGCTTGGCAAAAGCACGTTCAATGTCTGTTTTTTCCTTGCCCCGCGTGGAAACAATTTCGCCGCTATCCAAAAATGCATCGGACACTTCGATTGCGGCGGTCAAATACCCACCGGGATTATTACGCACATCCAAAACATAGCCGACGACATCTTTCTTTTCCAAATCTTTTAATGCATCGTGCAAATCACGGGTTGTGGTGGCACCAAAATCAGAAATACGGACATAACCAATCTTCGGCGCATCCTCGTCCGCATCCGCCAGTTGTTTAGTATCGTATTTTACCGATTTAACCTTGATAATATCGCGTTTAAGGGTGATATCGCGTGGTTCCGCCCCATCCGATATAACGGTCAATTTAACCTTGGTTCCCGGGCGACCCTTCATTTTCTTAACCGCCTGGTTCAATGTTAAATCAAAAACTTGTTCGCCATCGATATGGGTGATATAGTCGCCAGCCTTAATCCCCGCGCGTGCAGCCGGCGTATCGTCAATTGGCGAAATAACGCGAACTGCACCCCGATCGGATGTAATTTGAATACCCAGCCCACCAAATTCGCCATGCGATTTGTCATTAAATTCCTTGAAATCATCCGCCGATAAGTATGACGAGTGCGGATCCAGTTCCGCCAACATACCGTTCATGGCCGCTTCCAGTATTTTCTTTTCGTCGACCTCTTCTACAAATTCTTCACGCGCGACCTCGAACACCAGCGCAAGTTTCTTTAATTCATCGTAAATTTGGGCATCGGTTAAATGTTCGATTGGTTCGTCTTTCTTGTTTTTAGGCGCAGCGTTCGCCATTATCGGCATCAATATCGCCATTAATAAACATAATTTCTTGAACATACTTATTTTCCCTTGGGTAGAATACTTGTCTAATGGTACACCCAAAACACCCAAATCGCAACCCGATTTTTAAGATTTTTTCTTGACAAATAGCGTTTATTGTCTATAATATCAAGTATGAAACAGACAAAGATATTGAAATCAAAGATCCGCTATAACGTCGCCGTCTTGAAAGAACAGATGGCTGCTTTTGATATGACCAAGCGTATGAATAACTTTAACTGGCTGCGCCACGAAATGTCATATTCGGAACCGATTACCCTGTTCCATGCGCCGGACCCGAAAAAGGCCCGTGAATATATTGACTATACGTATATTCGTAATGCGGAAAATCTGTATGATTACATTGCAAAATTCGCAAATATAAACGCCAAATACGAACTGACACTGGATCAAATTTGCGACATTCACAAAATTTTATGCGCCGGCACCACATTAGAGACCCGTGGCGGTGTCATATCCGAAATCAACAAACGTGTCCATATTGACGATATGATTTATCGCTTTAACGCCGATCACAGTTCGATATTGGACAAAGTATTCGATTTACACTATCAATTAATCGAATTGCAACCGTTTGAAGATTTCAATAAACGTACCGCACGCGGTGTTATGAATATGGCACTGGTCCAACACGGTTATTCACCGATTGTATTTAATTCCAAAAACGATCATAATGGGTATATGAACGCATACCTGGCGCGCAATGAAGAACATCGTGACGAATATAACGAATACATGTTAAATTGCATGTTGCGTACGCAAAAACAGATTATGAATGTCTTGCGTCAATCAAAGATATTATAAAAAAACCGAGATACACAAATGGGAAATAACGATATACGCAAATTGAAGCATCATGGTCGTGAAACATACGCTGTTTATTACGGCGACGGATTCGTATTAAAACGCCCGTTACCCAACATGTCCGAAACCGAATGTGCAAAATGGTTGAAAAAACAGCACCAAACCAAGGATGCCATTGATGCCATTCGTGCTGTTGGCAATCCGGTCTATAATGTTCCATCAATGGTGTTCATTCGCGACGACGAATATCAAATATTGGAAGAACGCGCCCCAGGCAAACCATTAACAAATGACCTGTATCGCACATTGTCGCGTCGCCAACAATACGAAATCATCAACAGTATCGGCAGTTTCTTGGTCGATATGAACGAATTAAAACCCATTGGCGATTTGGTTTCACATAAAATATCGGACGAATTAAAATTCCAACGTCTGGACAATTTCATCAATACTAAAATGCCGAACTGGTTCCGCAAAAATGAAATTCGCCAAATGGCACGTATTCGCGACAGTATCGGTAATTTTGAATACACAACCCGCATGGCATGGTCACACTGCGACTTAAATTCGGGTAATGTTTTTTATGATGCCGCGACAAGTCGTTTATCGTTCATCGATTTCGCCGAAGCGGATTACTTTTTCATATATCGCGACATATTTGCGCCACTGCAAATCGAACTGGGGATATACAAACCAGTGTACGAAACATACACAAAATTACACAACAAAAGTTTGTATCCTATGCCCAGTATTAAAAACGAAAATCTGCGCGAAATTATGAAAAACAGGATGATTGTTGTATGTCTGAAACGCTTTATCAAGGCGTCCGATGACTTGCGTACAAATCCAAAAAACGAAAAAAGTATTCATAATAACGCCGCCAAGATTGAATTTATGCGCACACAAATCGCTGCAATTCAAAATATAGAAAAACAATTTTCTAAATAAAACTAATGCGCATCATCATCACGGAAAAGCCGTGCCGGGTCAACCGATGCGTTGCCACGACGCACTTCCAGATACATTTCCTGTTTATCGGAACTCATGCGGCCCACGGGTTCGCCCGCCAAAACTTCTTGGTCCGGCAAAACATCAACATGTCCCAGGTTTGTCATTACGGTATTATACCCGTTTTTATGCGACATAATTACAACCTTGCCAAACCCACGGAAATTGTCGGCAAATTTAACAATACCGTCCGCCGGTGCCATTACCAACGCATCACCGCGCGTATGAATACGCCACCCATCGGACTTTAATCCCAATGCGGTCTTTTCGCCATAGCGCACAACCACGCGCCCGCGCACCGGCAAATTCAATTTACGCCGTGAAAAAGATGCATCCACCGACATTTCGGACGAACCAACCCCCGCGGACAATTCAGAAATACTTTTCGCACGCGCCGACAATTCGCGCAGTTTTTTCTGTAACCCAGCCTGTTGCGATTTCAACTTTTCATTTTGTGCCGAACGCGTGCGCAATAATTTATCCAATTCGTTACGTTCGCGGGCATATTTTTGTGCGGTACGATCCAGTTTTTCTTTTTCAACGGCGCGTTCGTTGCGAACCTTTTCCAGTTCTTGTACCTGTTTATTTGCGGTTTCAATCTCGTCCGAAAATCTGTCGACGGCACCCGTTAACACGGATGACATCAAAACATAATCGCGCATATTATCGGTATCAAAACTGGGGTTCATCGCAACAAACAAAATAGAAGCCGCGGAATCGGAAATTCGCCCACGGTTTTTTTCGATATCGCGTGAAATCGAATCGATTTGCGTATCCAGTTCCGCTATTTTCTTTGCAATATCTGCGCGACGCGATTCCAGTGAACTCACCTGGTCCGCGGCCTTGACCAACTGCTTTTTCGTAGCGGCAACATCACGTTCAGATGACGCAACCTTGATTGATAATTCTTCGTTCTGTTTTTCGGTTTGTGCAATCTGGTTTTGGATTTTCGCCAAATCGTCGGCACCGCGCGCGATTGACACACCCGCACAAAAAACCATAAAACTAAACACAATTTGTAAAAACTTCATGTCAATAGAACACTTTATCAAAAACCGCCCCAAAAGTAAACTTTTAAGAACAATGATTTTTTATTGGCTTTTTCCGATAAATTCAATATAATACCAAATGTGATGCGGGTTGCATCATGGGGTCTAAACACTCCTATTCAGGCTGGGACAGTGATGTCCTTAAATATCTCCAACCTTGGTTGGAGTGCGTGAATATATTGAATAAGCGCGGCAATCCAGTCTGATTGTGTTTAACTCCAACCACTTGATATATTTATCTGGTGGTTTTTCTTTTATTTGATATAACCCAAGGAATAAAACCTATGTCACAACAAGATGTTCGTCAGGCTATATTGCAATACCAACAAAAACATAAATTGCCGGATTATGTGATGTGTAACATTCTGTGTATGGACGAAATAGAATGGCAAAAATTCCGCACTTACGGCGCCACACTGACCGTATTACAACAAATATCGTTTATAATGGAAACCAACACGCCTTTGCCCGATTAAATTACTTGCAAACAACGCGCAGGAAAACCTTTTTCCCTTTTTGAACTTTGAACTCTTTTGCGGGCGCAATTATTGTTTTCGGATCGGTAATTTTTTTATCGTCGATTTGAATACCGCCCTGTTCCACATTACGGCGCGCATCAGACTTTGATGCGAACATTCCCGCCGCACACAGGAAATCCAAAATTCCCATCGGTTCCGCCATCTTGATTGTGACCGTCGGCATATTGGCCGCGTCACCCGCCCCACCGAACAATGCCGCCGCCGTCGATTCAGCCGCCACCGCCGCGTCATGACCATGCGCTATTTCAGTTGCTGCAAACGCCAATTTTTTCTTTACTTCGTTCAATTCGGCACCGCGCAATTTCGACATTTTTGCGATTTCGCCCAGTGGAATTTCTGTAAATATTTTCAAAAATTTTTCAACCAAATCATCCGGTGTATTGCGGAAATATTGATAATAGTCATATGGTGACAATTTATCTTCGTTCACCCAAACGGCATTGCCCGCCGATTTGCCGATTTTATTACCATTTGCATCGGTAATTAACGCCGTTGATAAAACGAACGCTTCTTTGCCCAATTTTTTGCGAATAAGTTCAATTCCCATAATCGCGTTGCCCCATTGGTCTGCGCCACACAATTGCAACACGCACCCGTATTTTTTATAAAGGGTCAGAAAATCCACCGCCTGGAAAGTCATATAATTAAATTCCAAAAAGGTCATACCATTTTCCAACCGGCGTTTCACACTTTCCATGCTTAACATATGTGGCACGGTAAAGTCCGTCCCGAATTGTGCCAAGAAATCCAAATGGCTGTAATTTTTCATCCATTCATAATTATCAACGATAATTGCATCCGATTTACCACGACCAAATTTCAAAAATTTAGAATATGATTTTTTCAATCCAGCGATATTTTTGGCCAATGTCTTTTCATCCATCATCGGGCGACCCGAATCACGTCCCGACGGATCACCAATGCGCCCAGTTGCACCACCAACCAGCATAATCGGTTTATGTCCATATTTTTGAAACCAGCGCATCATCATAACCGGAACCAAGTGTCCCACATGTAACGAATCCGCCGTTGGATCCGACCCCAAATAAGCGCAAATTTTGCCGTTATTTAACGCTTCGTTCAATCCATCCATGTTGGACGTCTGATTTATAAACCCGCGTTGTTCCAATTCGTGTAATAATTCGTTTTGCATATTTTTTTCCTTTGTCAAAATAATAACATTTATTTTCGTTCGTTTCAACCGTGCAATGAAAAAATCCGGCATAACCGCCGGATTTTTCTTTTAAGTTGTCAAAATTAATTATTTCAACATTTTTGCAACTTCGTCCGCCAGGTTATCTTCGCGTTTTTCAATACCTTCGCCCAGGACGAAATAAGCGAACCCGGCCAATTTACCACCGGCTTCGTCAATGACCTGTTTAACGGTCTTGGATGGATCCATAACGAACGGTTGTTCTTCCAAAACGGATTCCGCATACCATTTGTTAATACGACCCGCAACCATCTTTTCAACGACTGCCTCTGGTTTACCATTGGTTGCGCCCGATTCGATGAACACTTTCTTTTCGCGTTCAACCGCACGCGGATCGACATCGGCAATTGTCATGAATTCCGGTTTATTCGCGGCAATATGCATCGCGATTTTTGGACCGATTTCATCGATGTGTTCGTTGCCACCATTAATTGCAACGGCAACACCAATCTGACCCATGCCCGGGACCAACGCATTGTGAATATATGAATACACATGGTCACCGTTCACCTTGGCGATACGACGCAGATTCATATTTTCACCAATTGTCGAAATTGTTGCGGCAATGTCATCTTTGACCGCCGCCAGTGTCGCGTCGAAATCACCCGCCAATTCCATTGCCTTGTTTGCAACATCGGCAACCAATTTTTGGAATTTGTCGTTTTTCGCAACAAAGTCTGTTTCGGCATTAACTTCGACCACACAGCCCATATTGTCGCATTTCACAACGGTAACCAAACCCGATGCTGCAACACGGCTGGCCTTGGACGCGGCTTTGACAATACCCTTTTGACGCAGCCAGTCAGCGGCGGCTTCGATATCACCATTGTTTTCGACCAATGCTTTTTTGCAATCCATCATACCTGCGGATGTTTTTTCACGCAGTTCCTGAATTAATTTTGCTGTTACTTCTGCCATAATTTCCCCCATTTTTCCTTTTAATTATTTATCTGCTTTGTCCGCCAATTTGCTGCGACGTGTTTCGCGTGCAACCATATTTTTAGTTTTTTGTTTGGCTTCGGCATCCTTGGCTTCGTCTTCGATTTCATCGGCACCAATCATATCCGATTCAACCTTTTTACCGGCCGAACCGCCCAAACGCTTTTCAATACCGGACAAAATAGCATCCACGAACAAATCGCAATACAGTTGGCATGCACGTGCGGCATCATCATTGCCCGGCACCGGATAGTCAACCATTTCAGGATTTGCGTTTGTATCGCAAATTGCAATTGTCGGAATGTCCAAAATTTTTGCTTCGCGCACCGCGTTCATTTCGCGTGGAACGTCAATAACGATCATCGCCTGGGGCGTGCCATGCATTTCCAAAATACCGCCGAAAACTTCGCGTAATTTTGCGACTTCTTTGGTCATAACGCCAACTTCTTTCTTGGTCAGACCCAGTTTTTCAGCGTTTTCAATGTCGGCTTCCATCTTTTTCAGACGGCGAATTGATTGTGAAACCGTTGTCCAGTTGGTCAACATACCGCCCAACCAACGATTATTAACATAGAATTGTCCGCAACGTTCGGCCGCATCTTTGACAATATCTTTGGCCTGGTGCTTGGTTGCGACGAACAAAACCTTGCCCCCCGCGGCGGTAATCGCTTCCAATGCGACCAATGCGCGATGCAACAACGGCGCAGTTTTATTCAAATTGATAATGTGAATTTTATCTTTGACCCCATAAACATACGGTGTCATTAACGGGTTCCAGCGACGTGTGTGGTGGCCAAAGTGGACGCCAGATTCCATCAACTGTTTCATAGTAAATGTTGGCAATGCCATGATTTATCCTTTGTTTTTCTGTTGTTATCCTCGCCATCGGGGACATATAAAACCGGATTTCCGGACAGAAACATTCCCAATGGTTGTGTTCTTCGCGTTAAACGCGTGCCGCCATATTAAGACAAAAAATGTGAAAAATCAAGAAATAAATGATATAATACACATTATTTAATGATCTGATAAACAACGCCACAAATACTTGACAAAAATATATTTTGCACTACATTTATAAGTGCGGAGGTGAGCGTTGAAATCACTGAATAAAATCTTTACCGGAATCCTTTGTGGCGCGTTGTTAACAACAAACGTGATGGCGGCGGACGATTGTTCAAATATCGCCTATAAACAGGCACATCCGGAACGCTGTCAATATGCCACGAACACCGAATCCGGCAACCTGTTATTATGGGGTGGCGGCGCGGTTGCCATTGGCGGAATTGCCGCATTGGTCGGTATGGCGGCGGGCGGCAATGGTGGTGGTTCGTCCGCGGGTGGCGCGGCAACAACGGCGCAATATACCCGTACGGTCAACCCGACAATGATTATTCGTAATGGTGCCGCACCGGACTTTACCACCGCGGAATTGTTGTCAATTACTTCACGCACAGATTACGCCCGCAACACAACCGCATATGACGACATTCAACTGGCCTATTCTATTGCCCGTGGATACACGGGTGCCGGCACAAAAATTGCGGTTTTTGATACAGAAATGGGAACTTTCACCAACAAATATGGGTTTGACGAAGTTCAACATGCCGAACACGTTATGAGTGTAATCAGCGGTCCAATCGCACCAAATGCGACCATTGAACACCACGCGATTGCACATAACAAAGACGAGTTTTTGCCATATGCCCAAATCGGCACAATTATTAGCGACACCGTTGATGCCAATGTGTACAATAATTCATGGAATGTTTCAGCGATTACCGCCGACAAAATCAACACACGCGGGCAATTAATCGCACAAACCAGTCAAAATTTTGTTGATGCAATATCAAACGCCGCAGTCAACCAAGATGCAATTTTTGTATGGTCTGGGGGCAACGATTACGGCACACAAAGCGGTATGTTGTCCGCAATGCCACGTGTTATGCCGGAATTAAACGGACACTTTGTAAATGTTGTTGCGTGGGATAATGATACCAGCGCACTGGCCGATTACAGTAACGCATGTGGCGTAACAAAAGATTATTGTATAACCGCGCCGGGAACAATTAAAACCCAACGACCAAATTCCAGATTTAATGATGTCAATGTTGGCACTTCATTTGCCGCACCGGTTGTATCGGCGGCTATCGCGGTCATCCGTGAAGCGTGGCCTTACCTGAATTCGACACAAATTACTGATATTTTATTTACAACCGCCGCCGATTTGGGCGAACCGGGTGTTGATGAAATATATGGTCATGGTATGCTGGATATGGAGGCCGCGACTCGCCCCGTTGGCGAATTATCGGTTGCAATTTCCGACAATATGACCCAGCCATTGCAAATCGCGACCGTTTCCCCCGAAATTGCTCATGCAATCGAATCCGCCAACCCAACAATGGCTTCGTTTGACGCATATGGTCGCGCATTTGATACAAAATTATCCGACAATGTTATCGCCCGCAATCGCGGATTGGGATTCGAACGCCTGCGCGGGGACGATGCAAAATCAAAAATCAATATGGGGCCACTGGAATTCGGTTTTTATCATTCGGAATTGTTAAAGGGTACCGGATTTTTGGCGACCGATGACGAAGCAACCACATCATATATCGCCGCGAATAAATCATATAACATCGGTTCGATTGAATTATTTGCGCGTTCACAATTTGGGACATCACATCCGAACGCATCGTCTGAATCAATTATATCGGAATTTTCAAACATTTATACCGCATCAGCCGCATTGGGATTGCGTGGCAACGAATGGTCATTTTCCGTGGGCATACCGGAAACGATTATCAATGGTAATATGAAATTACACATGGCGACGGGTCGTACATCCAATGGCGCACTTGTTTATGGCGACTATCGGATTGATATGACGACCACACCAGCCATTGAATACACGGCAAATTATCGATTCATAACCGCAGGATTCGTTGACAATCCGTATGGTTCGGATGAATTCTATATTTTTGCAAAAACAAAACTGAAATTTTAAGAAATAAAAACTTGTTTTTTTCCATATATATTCTACTATAACGCCAAGGATTGAATGGGGGATATTTTGGTGAAAGGAAAGGAACACACCGGTTTTCGGCGCAAGTGGTGGATTGTATTTGGTTTTATTGGCGCACTGATTATATGTGCGGCATTGTTTTTTGTGTTTCATGGGGTACGCCCCGAAACTGTTTTCACAATGAATGTTGTCCCACCCCAACCAACAACTTTTACCGATGATGATACAATTGCATGGTCGTCAAACGGTTCCACCCCCGATATTAACAATAATCGCGTTCTGACCAATGTTACACCGCTGTTTATTTCGTACAGTTGGAAATCGGGACCATACGCGCCCGCTTTTCGTCCCGACCTAACGTCCGCCGACATTGCGAAGAACGTGCAAATCAATCCATATATTCGCGGCAAATGGTCACCGTTTGGTTCGAACGCAATCCAATTCATGCCTGAATCGGATTGGCCGGCGGACACGCACTTTTCGGTTCGGGTTTCTAAAAAGATATTGAATGATGACATTTGGCCCGATACGCGCAGCGCATCGTTTACCACAAAAAAAATATCCGCCACAATAGACAGTTTTAATGTTTTTCCCGACGCGTCGCATCCACAAAATGTGATTGGGGTTGCGGTTGTATCATTTAATTATCCGATTGACACAAACGGATTTGCAGATCGCGTAACGGTAAAGCGCGGGATGCACCGTGTACCATTTACCGTACGATTTGACCGGTTCAGCCGCACCGCAATCATCACAACCGAACCTATTTCGGTTGACGATTCCACGCATACTTTGCGTATTAAAATAAATCGGATATTGGCGGCCGGCTCCGATGCATCGACACAAAAGGTAAACGCAGCCACAACAATCGAATCCGTCGATAATTTCTTCAAGATTTCAAAACTGGATTCCATTACCGCCGACGATTCGCGCGGCAATGCCCAACAATTAATATTGGTTGATATGACAACCGCCGTGGCCCCCAAGACCGACTGGTCGCGATTTATTGATGCGTATCTTTTGCCCAAAACAAATGGCGAAGAAGATGCGGAATCACACGAATGGGCAAATGATGAAATCAGTGCCGACATAATTAAAAAATCAAAAAAATTAACGTTAAAGCCCACCGATTTTGCAAACCCGATTGGTGTTTATCAATATGCGTTCGCATACGATGTGTCCGATACGACACCACGCTATATATATGTCCGCGTGCGTGACGGAATTAAATCGAATTCTGATTTTGTATTAAAGAACGGCGTTGAACGTGTTTTACCGGTCGCATATCCAGAAAAAACGGTAAAAATTGCCGGCACTGGTGCCTTACTATCACTGGCGGGCGACCGAAAATTGGGCATTGTTGCACGCGGTGGCGCGGATGTCGCATATGTGAATTTGTACAAGGTTAAATCCAGTGAAATAAACCACCTTATTACCCAAACATATAATCTGTTTTCAGCCAACTTGGATTTTAAATCTTGGGCATTCAGTGAATATGATATGGCATTGGCATTTAAAAAGAAAATATCATTTTCCGATTCATCTATGAACAAAACGAATTATGCTTCGATTGATTTGGGGGACTATCTGGATCGCGGGACCACCGACAAAACGGGCATATTTATAATTCAAACCGGTGCAAATGAATCAAGTGTCGATTTTAGCGACCGCCGATTAATATTACTTACCAACCTGGGCATAATCCGCAAAGTCGCATTGGATGCCACATCAACGGTATTTGTATCCAACATTGACGACGGTTCACCGGCGGCGGACACGGAAATTTTCGTGCTTGGGCGTAATGGGAATGCGGTTTGGGCGGGACGCACAGATATGAACGGCACAATTGCTTTGCCTGCTTTTTCGTGGTCCGAATACAGAAATGAACGCGAACCTGTCGCAATTGTCGCACGCAACGATGACGATGTTTCGTTTATCCCATTTGCGCCATACGATACCCGCGTGGAATATTCTAAATTTGATATAGACGGCGTTTATGCATCGGGCAACACACCATTTAACGCATTTCTGTTTTCAGACCGCGGCATTTATCGCCCGGGGGAAACGGTGATTATTGGTGGCGTTGTAAAGAATAAAACATTCACGAAATTATCGGGGACACCTGTAAAGTTGGAAATCGCTGATGCGCGTGGCCGTACGGTGTACGAAAATGCGTTTTCTGTATCAACCGATGGTATGTTTGATGCCCGGTACGCTGTACCGGACACCGCACCGATTGGCGAATACACCATGACACTATACTTATTGACCAGCAAGAATCGTATCCAGGACACAATCGGCACTGCAACTTTCCGGGTTCAGGATTTTACACCGGACAATCTTAAAATTGGCGCAACAATTACTGGTGCAAACGAAAATGGTTGGATTTCACCCGATAACATGACAGCACACGTAACATTGCACAATTTGTTCGGAACACCGGCAACCGATCGTCGGGTTACTGCACGTGCGACACTGCGGCCGATTGACTTTATGTTCCCTGATTATCGCGAATATACATTTACACCGAACTTTATTGCGGGTACGGGATTATCCCAAAATTCTGTCAATCGCGTTCAAACTTTTTCCGTCGAATTGCCCGACACCCGGACCGATATGGACGGCAACGCGACACTGGACATAAAATTTAATCACGGCATACCACACGGCACATATGTCATGACATTGTCCGTCAATGGGTTCGAGGGCGCATCTGGCACCGGCGTTCAAACAACCATAACCGCACGGGTATCGGATGCCAAATATTTGGTTGGATTTCACACGAATTCTAACCTGCGCTACATTTCCCGCGACGATACACGCACCGTCAAGTTGATTGCGCTGGACGCATCCGGCGCACGTACAGAGACCCAAAATTTAAAATTACGCACGGTTCGCCGTGAAAATTTGACCAGTTTGATCAAGGATTACAATGACTACTATAAATATCAAACCATTACACGCGATACAACAATATCGGAAACCAATTTAAAAATCACATCCAGTGGCGCGACCGAAATCCGTCTGGACACCAGCCATGGCGGAACTTATTTTATCCAAATAATCGATGAAAACGACAATGTGTTAGCAAATATAGATTACTTCGTCGCGGACAGTTCAAATACATCAATGCAGTCCGACACAAATGCCGAAATGCAGATAAAATTGGACAAAACGCAATATGCCGCCGGCGATAATATCGCGGTCAGCGTTACCGCCCCATATATCGGAACGGGATTGATTACAATCGAACGCGATAAAGTTTATGCATACAAATGGTTCCAAACAGATTCAACATCTTCGGTGCAATATATTACCCTGCCCGACGAATTTGAAGGTTCCGGTTATGTAAATGTTTCGTTTGTCCGTGATATAAACAGTCACGACATATTCACCACTCCGTACACATTTGCGGTCGCACCGTTCCGCGCCGACACAACAAAACGCGATATCAAAATTAAACTAAACGCACCTAAAACAGTTACAAATGATAAATTAACGGTTGAATACACCACAAATAAAAACGCGCGCATAATGATTTTCGCGGTTAACACCGGCATTTTACAGGTCGCAAAGTACACATTACCAAATCCATTGGCGCATTTCTTTCCAAAATCGGCATTACAGGTTGAAACATATCAAATTCTGTCACTTTTGTTGCCGGAATATAAAATACTGCGTGAATTGGCAAAAACCGGTGGTGGCGACTTTGCCGATATGGACGGCGAAATTGGCGTTGCACTAACTAACCCATTTGCACGCAAAACGAATAAGCCTGTGGCATTTTATTCGGAAATAATTGATGCGCGCGCGAACGAATCCGGAACGGTTATATTTGATATTCCTGGATATTTCAACGGTTCAATTCGCGTATTTGCGATTGCGTCTAACGACACCGCGGTCGGATCGGCGGATACCGAAATTCGTGTTCAAAGTCCAATCATACTTTCCACAACTGCGCCTGTGGTGGTTGCGCCCGGCGATACATTTGATGTCAATACGGTTGTAACGAATATGACCGATGGAACGACGGCAACCGCGGTTGCCGATGTAAGTGCATCTGTATCGAAAAATCTTAGCATCACAACAATCCCAAATATCACAATGAATATACCGTTTGGCACGGAAAAATTGTGGTCTTTTGTTGTGCGTGCGGGCGACACATTGGGTAATGCCGACATCGGCATAAGCACAGAAATACGCGATGGTACAGATGTCGTGTTGTCAGAACGCAAAACAAAATCTACATTATCCGTGCGTCCAACAACCACATTTGATACGAAGATCAAATTTGGCACATTAAAGACAACAACAAATATTCGTAATTTTGCAATTGATACGTATCCAGAATATTCATCAACAAAACTTTATATTTCGTCCAATGCGGCGATTATGGCACAACCGTTATTTGAATACCTGAACAAATATGAATATTCGTGTACGGAACAATTGGTGTCCACCGCATTGCCATTTGCGTTAATGCCGACCAATGCAGTAATTGGCACAACATATGATGAATCTAAATCTAAAATAGAATCGACTGTTTCCGCACTGAAAAACCGTCAAAATGACGATGGTTCGTTTGATTTATGGTCGGCGGGCAATACCGATGCACGCGCCACGGAATCAAATGCAGAAACCGCGTATCTGACCGCATATGTCGCACAATTTTTAGACATTGCAAAAACCGCTGGATTTGATGTTCCGAAAAATATGAACGCACGGGCGGTTGACTTTATGCGGACATTTGCCGGATCCCGCATAAATGATGAATTTGATGCAATGGCGCACGCGTTCGTTATTTATATGCTGACCAAGAACGGGTATATTACAACCGGATACATTGACGCATTTGAAGAATATGCAAATGAAAACATTAAAAATTGGAAATCTGACCTGGCCGGGGCATATATTGCGACCGCATACAAATTGTTGAAACAGGATACCAAGGCCGCGAATTTAATGTCTAAATATCGGGCATCAAACCGCACAAAGTTTGAATATGAAAATATGTTCCGCAATAATGTTGCCGACGATGCGATATATTCATACCTGCGTAATCGGTTCTTTGCCGACAAAGTAACGAATATAAGTGATGCGGTGGTCGAATACATAAACGATGGCGATTACAGTTCATACACATCTGCGGCGATTGTTTTGGCTGCATCTGGAAATATTGATGACGCGTCCGATGAAAATGAATCTTTATCCGTAACGGCGGATGGCAAATCATTAAAGATGTCGGATGTGGGCGGCACCGTGGTTGCAAATATTCCACATAACGCAAAATCAATAATGGTACGCTGTGATAAGTGCAATCGCAAAAATCCGGTTTATTACACCGTGATATCAAATGGATATCCAATGACCGCGACCCAGCAATCAAACGGCATTGATATAACGCGTGAATATTTTGATGATGCGGGTAATCGTGTAACATCTGCAACTGTTGGTGATACGATTACGGCAAAAATCCATATTCGCAGTCGCCGTGGCGACATAATACCAAATGTTGTGATTTCTGATTTGGTTCCGGGCGGGTTTGTCCCCGGCACAGTAACAGGTGACGATATCACATTTGCCGAAACACGCGAAGATCGCGTACTGGTATTTTTGGATGTTACGCGTGAAGGACAAACAATCACATACAATGCGACGGCTGGTGCGGCTGGTGTGTTCCAGATTCCTGCGATTCATGCGGAATCTATGTATAATCCACAAATAAATGCAACGGGCAACGGTGGCAAAACATTTACGGTATCAAATGCATCTGCTGAATAATATTTGGTCACATACAAAATCACATTTTCAGCGGCATCACCGGGGCTGGATAATTTTTGGTGTGTTAATAGCGGTTTATTTGCTGTTACGATTTTTTCTTATGCCGCCGCTATTAAGCGGAACGCACTTTTCCCGTGTTTTTTATGACAGAAACGGAATATTATTGCGTGTAACACTGGCGGCCGATGATAAATATCGTATTTATGCCCCATCCGCGGAAATTACCGATGCCGTAAAACGCGCCACTGTTTTGTACGAAGACAAACATTTTTATCACCATATTGGCGTAAATCCGGTTGCACTGATGCGGGCGACAAAAAATTATTTTTCCGGTGCGCCCCACCCCGCCGGTGCATCCACTATTACTATGCAGGTTGCACGAATAAAATATGACCTGGACACGACCCGTCCGATGGGCAAATTGATTCAGATTTTGGCGGCACTTTATATCGATGCGTTTTATCCAAAGGATGAAATTTTAACCGCATACCTTAACATTGCGCCGTATGGTGGAAATATCGAAGGTATCGCCGCCGCATCCCAAATATATTTCCACAAACGCCCATCAGAATTAACAACAATCGAATCAATCACATTATCAACAATTCCCCAAAACCCGAACAAACGCGGGCTGAACACGGCCACAGGACTGACCAATATGCAACAAATGCGTGCCGATTTGGTGCGCCGCTGGATGGCGGAATATCCGGATTCTGATTCATCACTGACCACATTGGCGCAAATGCCGTTGGCGGCATATGGCACACGTGATTTACCGTTTTTGGCACCACACTTTATCGACCGGCAAATATCAACACCGCGGGGGCGGCCCACAACAACGACGACAATCGACATAAATTTACAAAACAAAATGGCGACGCGTTTGCGCACGGAAATTGCCCGCCGCAAAAATATTGGTATTCATAACGCCGCCGCAATATTGGTGAATTACAAGACGATGGATGAATTGGTTCACATTGGTTCAGCCGACTATTTTGATAAAACGATATTCGGTGAAAACGATGGGGTCACCGCACGGCGCAGCCCCGGTTCAACATTAAAACCGTTAATATACGCGGCGGCGGCGGATATGGGGCTGATTCATTCCATGACATTGTTAAAGGATGCAAAAATTAATTTTGGCGTATACGCGCCGGAAAATTCAGACAACGAATTCTTTGGTCCGGTGTTGGCGCGTGACGCGTTGACACATTCACGGAACATTCCGGCAATTAACCTGGTCCGCGAAGTTGGCACGCATAAATTCCATAAAATATTGTCGGATGTGGGGGTTACCAATCTGAAAAGTCCGGAACATTACGGTATTTCGGTCGCCCTGGGCGGGGCCGAGGTTTCGATGCGTGAACTGGCGGGCATATATGCGACAATAGCGAACCTGGGGCAATATAATGAAATAAAGACCGACCTGGATGCGAAATCGCCCCGCCCCACAAATGTATTAAGCCCCGAAGCATTCTTTTTGGTACTGGATATGTTGGCACACCAATCCACACCAACCACAAAAATTCCATTTGCCGCGAACCAACCACAAACGATTCGCCATTACTGGAAAACAGGCACATCGTCATCATACCGGGATGCATGGACGGCGGGCATATTTGGTGACTATGTTTTAATTGTGTGGGTTGGTAATTTTGACGGCACACCCAATAACGCGTTCAGTGGTGCGCGCGCCGCCGCCCCGATATACTTTGCATTGGCACAAACGGTCGTTGACTATTATGCGCACACAGACACCCCGGTTAAAAACAATAATTTTATGCGCGATGATTTAAATATTTCAGAAATTGAAATGTGCGACACGGTCGGCGGACTGGCGGGGGCGCATTGTCCGAAAACGGTTATGGCATACTTTATTCCAGGCAAATCGCCAATCACCGAATCGTCCGTATATCGTGCAATTCCAATTGATAATGCGACCGGCCGCCGCGCCTGCAACGCCGACCCGAAAAAGACCCATATGGCGGTATATGAATTTTGGGATGCGGAATACCTGGATATGTTTAAACGCGCGGGAATAAAGCGCAACACCCCGCCCCCATATATGGACGGATGCGATTTAAATAATGTTGCGGAAAATGAATCGGCGCCAATAATAACGTCGCCGGCGGACAATACTCGTGTGGTCATAACCGACGACCGCGATATTACGACTGTATCGTTCAGCGCGATTTCAGACGCTCCAGACGGCAAAATATTCATATTTGTTGACGATGCGATGATTGGCACAATTATGCCGGGCGAGATAATCACATACGATGTTCCAATGGGCAACCACACCGTCCGCGCAATCGGCGAAACCGGCACAGGCGCATCAAACAATTTCAGTGTGATTAAATAATATTTTTTTCTTGCACATATCGTATTGTTTTTTATATGCTATCAATGGAAGAAGGGAAAATGAAAAACATTAGCCTTGGAATATTTTTTGGATTATGTGGGTTGTTTTTTGCATTGGATGAATCGTGGGCATATGTTGCGGCGACGACCTGTCCTGAATTTTATACGGAATATCCTATACCACACATCGGTGCCATAGGTAATTACGGCACATCATCCGAAAAATTTAGTAACGACGGTGGTGGTACATGGAATCTGTATGTCAACGAACGTATTGGTACCCCACCAACTGGTAGTTTTTATGGCATAGCCAGTTGCAATACCACAGATGGCACAACAGTTGGCAGCGTTAGTGATACAGAATTTGAAAATACTGTTACGGGAAAATTTTGCTGGTGCAAGGCAACAGGTTTTAGTGGAAGTACGTACCTTATGATTCCTGGCGACACTAACCCCATCAGCAATATAAAATTTAGTGCCGAACTTACCAGTAAATGGGTTTTTGCACATAAATATGATATAGTAGATGGCGGTATCACTGGTCTGGGATGCAGTAATAAGTGTCCCGAAAAATGCCGAGAACTTATGGCAGGAGACAGCAGTTTTAATAACGCGGTTTATAATGCTGTCCAAACAAAAATGTGTGTACTGGAAAATTGTCCATCGGGCTATGTTTATCACGAAGATGTTGATACCTGTATCCAGGGTTGTCCAAATGGTCAGGCAAACCAGCCAATGTCAACCCCATCGGTGAACCCGGCCAGCACTGGTACCAGTGGTTCAGCATGGAATGCGACATGGACATCTGGTGATATGATTGGCGTGGCAACCGGTGTGGCAACATGTGCCGAACCAGGTTTGGTGGATCCTGTCATCGTTCCGCAATATGGATATAAACCATCGGGTTGGGACGATGTATACAATAATGCGTGTTGGTGTAAATTAACATCATGGAATGGCATAGAAACGGTCGGATCTTTGTACACATTGGTTCGCAGATATTATCATGGTTATGATTGTTCCAGCGGATGCCTTTCGGCGTGTGCAAACGCGATGAATGATGCGACAACACGTGCCAAGGTATTTGACGCCACAGCATGTTCCACTTGTCCAGTAGGTTATGCTGTATCCGCCGGTCCCGATAATACCACCGTATGTTCGTTCAGCGAGTGTCCCATTGGTTACACGGAATCAACAGAAAACGATGTAAAGAAATGTACATTTTCTGGATGTCCCACCGGTTATGTCGAAGGATTTGATTCCGCAGGCAATAAAACCTGTACACTTGGCGATTGCCCGATTGGGTATTTTAAATCTGTTGATGACAATAATAATGACACATGCGTATTTGGCGGATGCCCCATTGGTTATACGGAAACGACACAAAACAGTACACAGGTATGTATCTTTTCTGGATGTCCGTATGGTTATGTCCAGGAAGCCGGTAATAACGGTACAACAATTTGTACATTTTCTGAATGCTCGGTTGGGATGTACGAAACGAGTGTATCATTACAAAAACCAACAACGGTTCCGACAGATCAGCAATATGGTACGTATAGTGGCGACCAAAACCCCGATGGTGATTTGGATGCCATGGGATGGAAACTTACATGGACAACCGGTGATGTATTGGGAACCGCCAAGGGGACATCTAAGTGTGGTTCGTATCCAGGGATTGACACAAATGCTGATGGTGGAACTATTGCGCCGGGGGAATTGAGTTCTGGAAGTGATTGTTATTGTAAATTAACACAATGGAATGGTGTGGATGTTACGGCCAAGTGGGTAAAGAACTCACTTAGCGGCGGTATAACGTGTGTAGCATTGTGTGCCAGTTTGTGTGCCGGCTCGATTTCTGGCACCGCATTAAATCCCACGGGCGGTGCTGTGCGTGAAGCAATATTCAGACAATCGGTGTTGGGGTGCACAATGTGTCCAGATGCAAATAATTTTTATACCAACAATGCATTAACAATTATACCGTCCGTTTCCAACAGCAGTATCAGTTCCCCGGTACAAAGTACAGCCATAACCCAGTGTTACGCCAAAAAGGCAACTTCGTTCTATAATGAAAAGGGGCGATTTAAGTTTCCGGACGACTGCTATTATACGGAATAAAAAACGCGCCGATGGCGCGTTTTTTATTCTTCGGATGACTTCATAAAATCGTATTTCATAATGTAATTGAATGATATGCCGATTTGAAAATTACTGCCATACACATCGGCCTGGCGCGATTTAGCGCGGCGATATTGAACATATGGGCCCATTGTAAAACTGTTCCACAAATTGGTATCCAGTCGTAAATCCGCACTAAAATCACGACGCAAATCGGTATCTTCATACGCGGAATATGTTAAATATTCGCGATAATATCCGTTGGTGGAAAACTTGACACCCTCGCGAACCTCGTATTCCAAACGCCATCCCGTTTCGACCGCGCCCTTGTTTACCGGATTATCGGTATAAGTAAAGTCGTATTCATACAACCCGGTCAGATATAAACTTTTGATAATCGGATGATCAAACAACGCCAAACCGGCATTTACACGAATAATATTTTGCCGTGGCGCACCCGGATTGGGTCTGAATTCCGTTTGATATGACGCACGCGCCATTGGACCAAATTTCAAATCGCCCCAATGCCAACGCGCCCACGCCAAATCGGACATCAATAAAATCTTATCCGCGTTTTCATTAATAACCGCATCACTATCATATGGTTTAAGTTTCGTGCGACCGTATTCCATAAACAAACTGTTGGTCCAACTTAGATCGCCAACGGTATATTCCAGCGCGGTGTCCCAAACGCCCTTAATAAATTCCTGGTCATCGGCGCGCAGTGCCGCCACCGGCGAATCCTGGTATGCGTATGCATGACGAACATCGGTTTTAGACAAATCCAAACCAATACGACGAACATCCAACACCAACGAACGATCGTCCGCCGCACCCGCCGCAAACGGCATTAAAACAGTCAACACCAGCATTGATATTTTTTTCATTTTCCGCCCTTTTATTATTAAAACTATTTCCAAACGCGCATAAATCCGTCATCGGCGGCGGTTTTCCAACCCGCCCCACGCAAAGCAATTGTGAACGATGTTCGTGATGCGGTTGGTATTTCCACGGTTACCACACCACCGGAAATGTTTTTTGTTTCCAAATCAATCCGATCGGCCCGCGCCAACGATTTTAATTGTGCCCAATCAGCAATCGGATCGCGCAATGTAATTCGCACTGTAAACACATCGACATTGGTGCCATCGTTTAACCAATTCTGAATGTTATTATCGTTCATCCATTTCCGCGCGGCACTTTTGTCCACCGTCATTGTAATATTAGCGGAATATGTGGTGTCCGATATTTTTTCGCCATCGATACTGGTTTCGGAAATTAAATCTGTTAATTCGGCGCTTTTGGCACTACGAATTGCCGGCACCAATTGGTCGGTCATCGCATAAGGCTTTAATTTATCCATCAAAATTTGACGACACGCATCATTGATTGCCATAGTTTTTGCGGTCGCTGACGTATCACTGGTCATACGCACAGACGCCGTTCCAACCAGGTCGGCCGCGTCCGCAGCATATATCGCCAACAACCCCAAAAGTGTAACAAGTGTCTTTTTCATAATTCACACAACATTTATCAGAACCGCGCGTTCAGCCCGACACGAATGCCCAACGACCGATAGAAAGAATCGATTTCTTTACCGACCTTGCACGTCCATCCGGCACAAGTTTTTTCAATATTCTTGATTTGTATTGCGGTCGGATCGCCGGTTTCCGGATCCAGCATATCTGACTCGGTTTTGCCGGCGGCTTCCCATTGGTCCAGCAACTCGTTATAATAAGTCAGGTAATATGAACCATTCAAATACGTTTCCGCATCGGCACCACTAACATTATAGTAATCGTACGTAACCCCAACTGTAAACGATACAGAATCCGATATTGCGGTCATCCAGTTTGCGCCCAATCCCAAATGAATTGCCGAAAACATCCCCGACGTATCCTTGACACTTTTCGGATGTTGCCAATCGAATCGATATGGTTGGTCACCCTCGGCTGTATATCCGGGGAAGCCCAATTCCACGCGCGCATCGACGGAATTATTATTATTGATATCATACACCATATCCAACGCGATATATGGTCCGGCCCATGCAACCTTGTATGAATGGCTGATGCCCGGCTGCTGATAGTAATATGTCCCGGCGGTATCAATATAGTCAACACCATCTGCAACATCGACATGCCCATCAATGCTGTCACGCCATATAATCTGGTTTGTACCATTGTCATAGTGAACAATAATGGCCGGATCACACTGCACCTCGTCACTGCCCGGGACGGTAAAGCACGCAGCCGTATCAACCGACAAACCGTAATTTTTCTTGGTTTCCAATTTATATTTTAAATAGCGATAACCAACCGACGGTGTCATTTTTAAATTTCCGATACGCAATGCCGCCGGTAACCCAACACCAACGTTGAATCCCATCATGTTGCCACCATCACTGGTACCGATTGATAACGCGTGTCCAATTTGTTCACCAATAACATGGTCATCCGAATCAATCCATTGAGTAATAAAGTATCCGCCCTTGGAAATATCGTCATCAACCATTGTTGATTCGCCCCATTGCATACCATATTTAAATCCGGCATTTATCTGGGCGTACGTATTACCCAAACCAAACACATACTTTCCATTTACATCAAAAACATTCCACGCGATATTATCATAGTGCAACATAGACGCGGATTCTTTCATCTCCATTTTCCACATTGCATTTTCGTGCGTGATACCACCGCTTAAACTGAATCCTTCGCGAATACCACTGGAATTTTTAGACGCCGAATTTCCGGACGTTTGTTGTTGGGTTTGAACCTGGCGCTGTTGCGTTCCAACGACAACATTGTTATATCCATTGTACCGAGTACTGGCGTATCCATTTGTGCTATACCCCGCCGGGCGCACATAGCCGGTCGTCGTATTATTGTTGGTATACGACGCGCTTTGACCGTAACGTGATTGTGCCGATTGATAGTTTGCACCGGTATAATAAGTTCCCGCGGCATGCGCCAAAAATGGCATCATTGCGAAAATCGAACAGTTCATCAGAAATTGTGCGGTATTTCTCATATTTGAATCCTTCTATTCAATATTTATAATTATTCTATCACAAAATAGTTGAAAAACAAACATGTTTTGTAACAATATAATTCCGTGGTTGCGACCATGGCGGAACTGGTATACGCGCAGCACTAAGGATGCTGTGGAGAAATCCTTGGGGGTTCGATTCCCCCTGGTCGCACCAAAAAATGATTTAAACTGCTGTATTTTATGCTTGCCCGGCGTTTTACAATTTTGCTAACATTCAATTGCAGAGAATGAAAAAAGTTGTTTCGATTTTGATTGGGTGCCTTGGATTTATTGGTCTGTACGGCGCCCATGCCGACGACATTGTCGACGCGGTTCGCGCCGCGGTGCGTCGTGATACGACCGACACGGTCATGTCCGGACGCACTCGTTCGGATTCCCCCGCCCCCGCAACAACCACACGATCCACAACGAACAAGTCCATGGCGGCATCCACACGTAGCGGCACAAACAGCCGCGAATCCAATGTTGTTAATCGTTCCGCCACCCCGACCGAGGCCGCACCCGTAAACGTTGTTGCACGCACCGCCACGACACCGGTTGCACGCACCACCGGCACCAACACACTGGCCCCGCGTTCATCCCGTGGCACAACCGCACGCACGGCGGCACGCACGACATCAACCCGCGACATAATTCGCGCCACCACAGCCACCGCAACCCGCGAAGACATATTGAAACGCAGTTATTCCAAGTGCAAAAACGTATTTACCGAATGCATGGATGAATTCTGTGCTAACAAGGATGCCCAGTTAAAACGTTGTGCATGTTCCGCCCGAATTAATGACTTTAATAAAATTCAAAAGCAACTGGATGAAATCGATGATAAAATGCTTGATTTCAACCAGCGGTTGCTGACCGTCGGCATGGATGCACGGGATGTCGCCGTCCTGAATACCGCGACCGAGGGCGAAAACGCGTTCTATAACACCAAGGACATATCCGAATCCAAAAAAACACTGGACGCCATCGCAAAAAAATTAAACACTAATTTTGATACAGACAATTCTTCGTCCGGTATCGGTCGCGTTTTGTCGTGGTCGCTGGACTTTGATAGCGCATTTGACGACATAGATTATATTGGTGGCGTGGCAACAACCGCCAAATCTGGCACCGCATTATATTCCGCGGCGTTACCGGTGTGTCGTGAAATGGCGGCCGAGGTATGCACGGACGAAGATTTATCCCTGGCCGAAAGCGGGTACCAGGTCTTGATCGGTCAATCATGCGATACCGTTGAAAAAACATATCGCACCGCCGTGGAACAGGCACGAAATAAAGTCATGGAAAGTTCGGCTTTGCTGGATATGTCCCGACTGGATAAATACCAGAAAGACAACGCCGACGACACATTGACATGCAAACGGAAAATGTTGACCATGCTGACCGATTCCACGGTATGTGGCACGGATTTGGGTAAATGTTTGGATGTCACGGGGCAATATATTAATCCGGCGACCGGCGAAGCGATTCTTAGTGACGAACTGGCCAACTTGGGTACTTTGATTACCCGCCCGGATAACACGGAACAAAGTTGGGCGAAACTGCCCGGGAATACAACTTTTGTCAAATTCCTTAATTCCAAGAAAAAGTTCCTGGAACCTGCAATGGAAAATTGCAAGTCCATATCAGACAATGTTTGGAACGACTTTATGGAAGATGCACTGGCCAAGATAAAAATCGCGCAAATTCGCAAATTGGACGATGTCCGTCAATCTTGTACGACTTTGGTTGCCGAATGCTTGACGGATGCGAACGAATCGATTACGAATTTTGATGCACGCGCATTATCCACATTTGGTGTGGCGGCCGACGAAACGGTCTCTGCAATGTGTGACGATGTTTTGACATCTTGTACGACATTATTGAACACCTATAACTCCGCCGACAACAAAATAGTCTATGATGATGAATGGGCGCGCGGCATGACCAATATTCAAACAGATATCACATACGACACAATCAAACAAACCTGTGACCAGGTTGGACGTGCCTGTATAATCCAGGTTTGCACATCGACATCGGGCAATTTCGGCCTGTGTGAAAACATCGACACATCAATTAACCGTAAATCCATTATCAATCACACCGCATGCTGGGACGAAGTCAAGGAATGTGTCGCCAGTGCCGGTACCGATGCGATTGGTGCAATATTCAACAAGCACGGTCTGGACAATAGTTACCAATTATATGACGAAGTGTATGGAATTTCACAACCAGAAATATCCAATTATGATGCCTCGACTTGCATTAACGAAACTGGTACTTCAAATTGCATATATGATTTATGTATCGACGAATGTGCATCCGGCGATTTGAACAAGTGCCGTGTGTGCCGTTTGGCGGAAAGCATTTGGGGTAATTGCGAAGCCACCCCAACCACCGAATTAGCCAAAGAAGAATCACACAACCATATACTGATTCCAACGGGTGATCGAACCACCCTGCTATACTGGTTTGCACAAAATACCAACACGGAAACTGCACCCGACAATTGCCGCGACACGACATGCGGTCCAGGATTCACGGCTAAACTTGACCAAACGACCAATGCGGTCATGTGTGTTTCCAGCGAAAAATTTACAGATGACGGCGAAATATGCGCTGACACAAACAACATTATCCATGTTGCTACTGGTGTTAGAAATTGTTGTACCACCGGCCAAAAGGACAGCAATGGTAATTGTTGCTTCAATGGTGTCAGGGACACCAACGGTATATGTTTACCATCCGGTGCATCATTGGTTGCGACATTCAGTGTTGAAACCGGAAATTCGTATTACCCGGCGGGAAATTATTCCTTGTATTGCAGCAGCGGTGATACCGGCACATCGTGCAGTGGTCACTATATTATCGTCAAAACAACCGCACCAATGCAATATATGGATCCGCAATATACTTCAACACCGCTGTCACAATATGTTAACGAAACATTTATCAAAAAGGATACATATCAAAACACATACACCCACAAATACCAATCCGGTTCATGGGGATGGTACAACAACAGCGAACAACCATTTGGTGGTGGCACAGTTAATAATTGGATGGTAAAATTCGGGCAAGGACAATAAAAAACCAAAGGATAACAAAATGAAGTTTCACAAGATAGTACCATATAAAATACGGCGCGCGATCTCGATGGCGGCAATTATAGGCGCACCAATATTACCCATCGCCGCATCATGCAACGAAATCGAACCCGAACCCACCCCAACCCGCGATGTGGAGATTAAGTTTAGCAGCATAAATGCAGACAAAGTTCTTACAATGGAAACATTGCAAAGTTATGCAAATGATGAAACTGTTCGTACAATATATATGGTTCCAATTGAACATTGGAATAGTAGCATGGCGGGAAATATCACATTCATGCGAAAAAATTTTTTACAACCACGATTAAATATATCACCAAAAATTCATGGCCGCGGCGATTTTGATTTCGTGCTTGGTGAAGCATCAAAAGTCCCGGATGACAGTTTATGGTTCGTTAAAAATGGCTGGACAATAAATAAAAAATATCAACGATAAAGACATAAATTATGTTAAAACATGTTTTGTTTATCTTTTGTATGTGTTTGATAAGCATTGGCGCGAATGCTATGCCAAATTGTCCAACTGCGGATGGAACAACACAAACAGATTGTGAGCAAATTACTGGATGTGTTTGGACTATTGCGAGCGGGTGTGCTGCTTGTACAGAAAACAATTATTACGACTCTTCTTCCAAAACCTGTAAATCGTGTCCATCGGGGTATCCGAATTCCGCCGTTGGTTCAGTAAATGGCATTTCCGATTGTTATAAACCCTGTGAAACAGAAACAATAACTGGTGGGAAAAGGGTTCCGTCGTCGGACAAAGCATATCATAACACCCAATGCACATACACAACCCAGTGTGATAACGACGGCGGTGATTGTGACTTGGGTTTCCACCCCAATGGCGACAACTGTGTTTCAAATGTGACGTCATGCGATAACAATGGGTTCAAGTTTTATAATGGAACGGGCTTTAGCGATTGTTTTGTTTCTTCGTCATCGTGTGGATCTGGCGAACAACTTGTTGGACGGGGGCATACATGTAACAACATACCGTATGGCGTATGTAAGACCAGTGCATTTTCATGTAGCACCGCGCCCGGATTAAATACGTCGGCATGCAATGGCGGTACAATATCGGGCGATGCAACGTTAAACGGCGAAACATATAACCTTTCGCAATGCACATGTGAAAAAGAAAGTGTGCCAGTTTCTAACGGCAACGCGGGTGAAAAATGCTTTTACAATGCGTCCAGCAATATATTCAACATCGATTGCGTACAGACCGCTTTAAATTCTTGCAACGATGGTTATTGCAGTACAGATGGTCGAAATTGTATACCAATCCCAGAAAATTACTATAAAAACGGGGCAAGGGATTGTGTACAATGCCCCAACGGTTCGTATCGTTCGGGCAGCGAAACCACATGTACCTGGGACAGCCGGACAGAATTTTCCGATTCAATCGGACGTTTCACAATACCTGCGTCCGGCAAAATCATTGCAAAATAATCTTAAAACAACTTAATTTCGCCGATTACCGACATAAGTATCGCCAGTTGTTCGTCGTCAAACCGCGCCAGCACCCAGTCCGCCGGATCCATTTTCAATTCAAAATCACGCGGGTGCCCAATGCCAATGCGAATACGCCGATATTCCGGGCCAATCGCCGCATCAATTGATTTAATTCCATTATGCCCTGCGCTGGATCCGCCGACTTTTTCCTTCATTTTGCCAACTTTAATGTCCATATCGTCGTGAATAACGACTATATTTTCCACCGGAATTTTATAGAACCGCGACAGCGCGCCAACCGCAATTCCGGAATTGTTCATAAATGTCATCGGTTTCACAAAAATAACATCGTGTCCGTCAACCTTGGCCCGGCACGTCAATGCATCGTGTTCGTTTTTCCATGTTGCATCCGCCCCCGCCAAATGTTCCACCGCGATAAATCCAATATTGTGACGAATCCGCACATATTGCGGTCCCGGATTTCCAAGTCCAACAACCATCATAGGTTTATTTTCTTGCATAGTAACGCCTCTTTTTCTACTATATTATTACACAAAGGAGAAAAATATGAAGTTAAATTATACATCAATTTTAACCGCCGCGACATTGATGGTCGCCGCAGCCAACGCAAACGCCGGTATGATTATGGACTGGTACGCGGGCGCAACCGCCGGTTACGGCAGCATGGCGATGGTTATCGACAATAACGGCCATGACCATACAAGCGATCATGCCGCACAATCATATGGCGCAATTATTGGTGTGGATTTGCCCGTTGTCCGGTTCGAAGCCGAATATGATTATTTGGATTCTAAACGGGTTGATATGCAAACCCTGATGGGTAATGCATATGTTAAATTGCCGGGCCTGGTTGTTGTGAACCCATACATCGGTGTTGGTGTCGGCGTAATGTTTGATGCATCGGCTGATTCTAAATATTATCCCGATATTAAACTTGATACCGCCATCGCATACCAGGGTATGTTGGGTGCAACACTGAACATTCCGGCATTGCCGTTCAAGATTGATATTGAAGGTCGCGCATTATTTGTGCCTGAAATATATTCCAAGTACGGCGTCGAAGTTGATGGTTTGCAATATGATGCCCGCATCAAATTGCGTTATGTATTCTAATATTGGGGTTGAATCCGTATGCTGACACTGATTGATGGTAATTCGTTGCTTTTCCGCGCATACTATGGCGTGCACAGCCGCCTGACGCGGCGCGACGGAACCACAACCGGTGCAGTATACGGATTTTTCAATATGATTTTGCCGGTTTTGGCGGCGGCAAAGCCAACCGATTCGTTCGTGTGCGTTTTTGATGCATCGCGCATCACTTTCCGCCAAGATATCTATCCTGAATATAAATCAAACCGTGCGGAAACACCCGCCGACCTGTTATCCCAGGGCGTTATGATTCGTTCGGGGCTTGCCGATATGGGTGTGCCGGTATTGTGTATTCCCGGGGTCGAGGCCGACGATGTTATCGCAACATTGGCCACACAAAATACGGATGGTCAAACCCGCATTATTACCAGTGACAAGGATTTGATGCAACTAATCAACGACCGTGTGTTTTTGTATGACGGTATGAAATCGCACGATGTTCGCGAACCCGAAGTTCTGGAAAAATTCGGCGTGCGTCCCGACCAAGTGGTTGATGTTCAGTCCCTGATGGGCGATTCGACCGACAATGTTCCGGGTGTGCGCGGAATTGGTCCGAAAAAGGCATCGGAATTAATAAATCAATTCGGGTCGCTGGACAACCTGTACGCGCACATTGACGAAATTTCAAACGAACGCACGCGCAATATGCTGCGTGACGGTCGCGAAATGGCATATGTGTCGCGGCAACTGGTAACACTTAAACGCGATGTAGATTTGGATGGTCTGGTACTGTCGCCGTTTGTTTTTAATCGCCCGGCGGCATTGCAATTTATGCGCGATTCGGTGGAAAGCGCATCACTGGCCACGAAAATAGAAAAACTTTTCCCGGCATCCAATTTTAACCCGGCGGCGATCGCACCAACGATGACTTTTCCGGGCTCCGCGTGTCCGACCGATATTGAGCCCGAATCGCCCCGCCCCACCGAATCGCACGTGGCACCACAAAATAAAATCGCATCTGAATTCGTTGTGATTCGCACCGTCCGCGAACTGGACGAAATTTTGTCGGGTGTGAAATCGGTAATCGCATTCGACACGGAAACAACCGGACTTAATCAGGAAGCTGACAAAATCGTCGGCATATCGCTGGCGACCGATTCGATTCGTGGCGCATATATTCCGATTCGCCATCAAACATCCACCGGCGACCTGTTCGCGACAAATACCATCGCACCGAATCAGTTGGACATTGAAACTGTTCGAAAACATATCTGGCCGGTGTTCACGGACAAGCGCGTGATAAAGGTTGGACATAACCTTAAATACGACCTGCATATTCTGGAAAACGAAGGTTGGAACACATCGGCGATTCGCCCAATTGACGATACAATGTTGTTGTCATACGCGCTGCATGGGTCTTTGCACGGACACGGGTTGGACGAATTGGCGACAAAATATTTGGGACACACCGATATTTCATTTGCATCGCTTTTTCCGGCTGGAACGCGTGATGCCGACCGACATTTTGATATGTTACCAATTGATACCGCCGCACCCTATGCCGCCGAAGATGCATCCGTTTGTTTCGCACTGTATGAATTAATGCGCCCGGAATTGGATGCGAACGCGAAACTGCGCGAACTTTACGAGACATGCGATTTGCCGTTAATGCCTATTTTGATGACGATGGAGCGCAACGGCGTTTTGGTGAACCGCGCGGGATTGCAAAGCCTGTCCGGCGCGTTCCATGACCAGTTAACAAAACTGGAACGCGAAATTTGGGACATGGCGGGCCACGAATTTAATATAGCCAGTCCGAAACAACTGGGCGCGATATTGTTTGACGAACTGCATTTACCCGAAAACAAAAAACGTTCCACGGACGCAGAAACATTGAACGATATGATTGATACGCACCCGATTATTGAAAAGATTTTATCGTGGCGTTCAATTGCAAAATTGGCGGGAACATACGCAGATGCACTGCCTAAACAAATCGCATCCGATGGACGTATTCACACAACATATCTGCAAACCAGCACGAACACGGGCCGTCTGTCCAGTCGCGATCCAAATCTGCAAAATATTCCGATTAAAACGGAACTGGGCGAAGAAATTCGTAAATGCTTTGTCGCGCCCGCGGGTCGCAAATTGATTTCTGTTGATTATTCGCAAATTCAGCTGCGCCTGTTAGCGGATGTCGCCAATGTTAAAACTTTCCGCGAAACATTTAATGCGGGTGCGGACATTCACGAACAAACCGCGCGCAAGATTTTCGGAATCGCACCAACCGCGCCAGTACCCAAAGAAATGCGTCGCGCCGCAAAAACGGTTAACTTCTCTATTATTTATGGTATATCGTCATTTGGTTTGGCGGGACAACTGGGCGTGTCACGCCCGGCGGCGGCGGAAATTATCAATTCATATATGGCGGGCATTCCGGAAATTAAGAAATATATTGATGACATACACAAATTCGCCGAACAAAACGCGTGCGTTTATACTCCATGGGGCCGCCGTATTGAATTACCGGAAATAAAAAATCCTCGTATGCGGGCATACGCACTGCGCGCCGCAGTCAACGCCCCGATTCAGGGATTCGAAGCCGACATAGTCCGCCGCGCGATGGTGGAAATTGATAAAAACATAGTTCAACCGAATCGCGACATTATAAAGATGATTATGCAAGTTCACGATGAAATCATATTTGAATGTGATGCGACTCGTGCCGAAGAATTCGCGGAAAAAATCAAGGACGCAATGGAAACCGTTACAAAGATATCAGTGCCGCTGGTCGCCGAATATGTAATCGGTGAAAAATGGGGTAAATAAAAAACCGCCCAAACGGGCGGTTTTTTATTTCAACACAAAATGCACGACATACTGTGGCTTTTTATCCGCGCCAAGTGATGCACGAACAACCTTGTTTGACGCAACCTGGACTGCACGATACAGATTATCCTGGTTCTTGCGTTCTGTTTTTGTCAAATCGTTAATAGCCTTGGTAATTTCGATTTGAATTTGCCGTTTCATAAACCCGGTTTCATCCGTTTCGAAAATACCTGCGCTGGAAACCTCGGGCGTACCCTTTAAGAACCCGCGTTTATCCACCGGCAATGTAACGAACACTGCGCCACTGGTTGCGATTTTACGACGATTTTTATAGACCTGGTCTTCGGTACTGCGTTCGGTTTCGCCCTCCATCACGACCATACCCGTTTCAACGGTTTCACAGACATACGGTTCCACACCGTCACACAGCGCAATCATTTCGCCGTTATGCACGACCATCATAGATTTTGCACCACCACGTTCCATCGCCATTTTTCCGTTTAACATTTCGGTTATGTATTCACCGTGCATCGGAATCGATACCTGGGGATGAACCATGTCATAGAATCGTTCATATTCCGGACGGCCGGCGTGGCCGCTGGCGTGGACATTGTCGGTATCGAATATCGTGTGCGTTTTAATACCCATGCGCGCCAATTTATTGTACAAGAACGAAACATCTTGTTCGCGTCCCGGAATAATAATCGCGCTGAACACAACCGTATCGGTCGGCATTAATTTCATTTCCTTTACGTGACCGCGGCAAAGACGGGTTAACATTGCGAACTGTTCACCCTGGGACCCCGTCAGGTATATCGCCTGCTTTTCCGCGGGCAAATCCTTGATTTCATCATACAGATAAACATCGTCCGCGTTCAGATAACCCATTTCAATTCCCATTTCGCGGAATTCCGGCAATCCGACATATGGCACCGGATTTGGGTTACTGCGTTCCTTGATTGCGGCAACACGCCCCGCGTTGTGCGCGGCGATTGAAAACATTTTCATACGCGCGATACTGCGGGAATAGCCGGTTACGATAACACGACCCGGCGCATTTTTCATAATTTCGGTCAAAGACTCGCTGACTTGGACTTCGGTCGTCTGGGGTGCCTGGCGATCTGTATCCGTCGAATCGCACGCACACGCCAATAATTTTGGATCAGAACCAATCTCGCGCAGCCGCGCAAAGTCGGTTGCCGGTTCAATTGGGTTGTCGTCATTAAATGTCCAGTCGCCCGTGTGCAGAATCTTGCCAGCCGGTGTCTTGATGATCAACATCTGCGCCTCGGGGATACTGTGCGTAACATGGAAAGTTTCCACTTCGAACGGGTCGATTTTTAATGTCGCCCCGTTGTGGTCGAATATGATGATGTCTTTGCCATCACGCAGTGGCATTTCCATCCCGGCAAAAGTACGTTTGATAATTTCACCCGGAAAACGAGTGCAGTAAATAGGTTTTTTGAATTTCGGCCAAATGAACTTCAACGCACCAATATGGTCTTCGTGACCGTGGGTCATAACAAACCCAACAACATCTTTTTTATGCTTTTCCAGCCACGTTGTGTCACAGTATTGAACATCACCGGCACCGATTTCTTCCTCTAAAAACCCCATACCGCAATCCACGACCAGATATTTACCTTTGTATTTATATACATACATATTCTGGCCAATATGTTCCAACCCACCAAGCGCAACAAAATAAATTTTATCGTCGTTTGCGTCGGATTCGTGTGCCGGCATATCGGCAATTTTCTTTGATTTTTTAACTTTTTTTGCGGACTCTTGTTCCGCCGTTTCTGTCGCTATTTCTGCGGCTGTTTTTTTATGTAATCTTACCATTTATAATCCTTTTATTATGTTTACATTTTCGCCGCCACTTTAATCCATTGCCAATAAAGAAAAGTCCTTTATTTGTAGTGAATCTGGGGCGACGTACCATTCCCATGCGACAAATATTGTTCCAGAAATACATGGGATAAATTTTTCATAATCGTACCCGTCACGGGGCATCGATATTCTCTCTGGTACACACATAATAGTATTTTCAGCGCAAAAATCAAGAATAAACGCGAAATTACAAATTAACCCTTTACAATAATAATCGCGTTATGTTACGATTTTTACCAAGGAATAATGAAAGGATTTTCACCATGAAGAAACCTATTTTCGGCATTTTATCCATTGTTTGTGTATTTTCCATGATACATATGAACGGGGTTTGGGCGTATGTCGAACCTAATTGTGCGGCCGGAACATGCCAAGACGCTGTTTGGGACTCGCAACTTGGCATGTATATGGAATGTCTCCACGGTGGCGGGGTTGATTCCAACGGTGAGCAACTGACATGTACCTGTTACGAGGGCGAGTATGCGGGCGATTATAAATGGCAGACCTATGATTGTGAGTGTAATAATGATCAAGAATGTGAAAATTATGGTAGCAATGGTGGATATTGTAATCAAGGCAAATGCGTACCTTGCGTATCTTATTCCGGCGGGGGCTGTTCCGGTACCACACGCACCAAAATTGATGACTGCAATTACAAGGAGGTAACGTTATCATTGGATTGTCGCACGGGTTGTTCTTCGTCCACATCCTATGGATGCTATGACGGTGGCACGGATTCAATTGGTTCATATGAGTGTCAATAACGAGCGATAAATTTAGAAAACAACGAAAGGATTTTTACAATGAAAAAATTTATTTTAGGCATTTTGTCCATTGTATGTGTATGTTTTGTGATGGATGCACAAACGGTGTCTTGGGCCGCGGACGATCCCTGTCTGGTCGAAGGAACTTGTCATGGTGGCACATGGAATGGATCGGCGTTTGAAGGCTGTGACAACGGTCCCGGCACATGTGAATGCACAACCACGTCTGGCAAACAAACTTTTACCTGTTTGTGCAGCGGTGATCTAGAATGTGGCGATGACAAATGCTGCAACAATGGTTATTGTGAAAGCAAATCTTGCGACTGTGATCCGACAACCCAAAAAATAGATGCGTGTAACTATAAAACAACAAGTTGCAGTGACTGCACATGTAGCGGAGCATGCACATCTTGCACGACCTCTTACGGATGTTATACCAGTGGTTCCGATTCAACTGGTAACTTTGATTGTGTAGAAGACTAAATCCAAAACATTGTAACACGGGCGGAAATGGTTGCCGCCCGTTATTTTTTTGCGGTTTTTCGATATCCGTTGACAAAACAACTACATGTGAATAGAATACCGCCGCAAAAACAAGTAAAGGAACATTCATAATGCAAACTGAATATGAAAAATTGCGCGCCGAAGAGGCCGCAGCGTTCGGCACGTATAAAAACGAACGTAAAAAAATCGCAGATACTTTCTATACAAATATGCAAAAGCAAACACATCGGACCAATTTAATCGCCGGCGCATGTGGTGCCGCACTGTTTGGCATAATTTTTACCGGACTAACCGTCAACACCGCTGCAAACACGTTGATGTATAACAAAGAAACCAAAAAGGTCGAAACCAAGCTGGACAAGTACGTTTTATCGCATTATGCGCCATGGATTATCGCCGCATCGTTGTTATGCGGGATTGGTTTGTTTGCTATAAAGACGGCCAATGACACCAAACAAAATCGCATTGAATCCACAAAAATGGCGGGCGATATCCTTAAAAAATATTTTGATAAAATACTATCGCCATTGGATGCGCAAAACATGCCTTTGCGCGCCGCAACCGCCGCCGCGTTGATTATGCATAATATGCAAGAATACGATATAAACACACTGCGTACATTGGCGGCGGACAGCATGACCAAGGATAATAATGGGCACTATATACTGTACAACGACTGTGTAAATCTGGCATCGCAAATCGTGACAAAGTATATGGCACAAAATCCTGATTTGGCATATAATGTCATGCGAATAATGCGTGGCGAAGAACCAAAAACCTATTTTGTTTCGAACCAATCGCAGAAAACACGATAAAAAATCCGACCATTTGGTCGGATTTTTATTTGTCCCCTATTCTGCCAATGTTCCAACCGACATAGTGATTCGGCGAATACCACTGCTGATGGACTTTTCTTTGTTCACTTTTGCCTTGATAATTTCGCCCGTATGATAGACGTGTGTTCCACCACAAAGTTCGCACGAAACATCACCCGCGGTAATAACCTTTACGGTGTCTCCATATTTTTCATTAAACAACGCCATCGCGCCACGCGCCTTGGCCGCATCCAACGACATTTCTTCGTGCTTAACCGGCATATCGGCGGCAATCCATTTATTCACCAAATCTTCGACCGCCTGTTTTTCATCTGCGGTCATCGCACGACCAAAGCGAAAATCGAATCGAACAGAATCCGGCGAAACCTTGGACCCGCGCTGTTCAACATCGTCGTTCAGAACACGTTGTAGCGCCGCCTGTAACAAATGTGTTGCGGTGTGCGCACGTGCGGTCTGTTGCCGCACATTTTCATTTATTTGCGTTGTAACCGTGTCGTCAACCGCGATGTCCGCGGTCAATATTCCCTTGTGCACAACAACATTATCGACACGATTTGTTTCCGCAACGTTCATAACGGGTATACCATCACGCAGAATCGTTCCCATGTCGCCAACCTGACCCCCCATGGTGCCATAGAAGTTAGTTTTATCCAGCGCAACCTCGACCTCGTCCCCGGTTTGCGCAGATTTTACAAATTCATCATTACGCAAAATCGCCAACACGCGCGATTGTAAATTCGAATCGGGTGCATACTTGGACGAATCGTCGGTCGCCGGCAAATCGGTCTGGGATTCCCACAGCACCCGCGTACCCTTGGTATCGGCACGCGACCGTTCCTTTTGTTCCGCCATGCACTTTTCAAACCCGGCAACATCAACCGCAATATTTTTATCGCGCAGAATCATTTGTGTTAAATCAATCGGAAATCCGTATGTATCAAACAATTTAAACGCAACATCACCCGGCAAAACGCCGTTGTTTATTTTCGGCAATTCAGCATCCAATAACTTCATACCGTTCTGTAACATATCCGCAAAGGCGTTTTCTTCGTTTTCAATAATTTCTACAACATGCTTTTCATTTGCCGCCAATTCCGGATATGCATCACCCATTGTCGCAATCAACGCCGGATACAGTTTCGACAACAACGCGCCACGATGCCCCAGCATTTGTCCATGACGCATCGCACGACGCAAAATACGACGAATCACATAACCACGATCCGTATTGGACGGAATAACACCATCAGCAATCGCAAAACCAACCGCCCGCAGATGGTCTGTAATAACCTTGAACGAAGTTACATTGTCTGGCGTTTCGCGCACGCCCGTCACATCACTGACCGCGCGTTTTAACGCAACAAATAAATCGGTATCATAATTATCGGTTTTACCCTGTAACACCGCCGCCATACGTTCCAGCCCCGACCCCGTATCAACATTTTGTTTTGGCAGTGGTGTTAAATTACCATTTGCATCACGGTCGAACTGCATAAAAACATCGTTCCAGATTTCGACATAACGCCCGCCATTTTCGTCCGGCGAACCCGGCAAACCGCCCGGCAATTCCGCACCCATGTCATAGTGCATTTCGGTACACGGCCCACACGGTCCGGTATCACCCGCCGACCACCAGTTATCTTTGTCCAAACGAATCGCGTCTTTGCCAGTTATTTTTTTCCAAATAGCCGTTGCATCATCATCGGAAATATGTGTTGTAACGACAATGCGATTCGGATCCAGTTTAAAAACCCGCGTCAATAATTCCCACGACATCGCGATTGCCTCTTCCTTGAAATAGTCGCCAAACGACCAATTCCCCATCATTTCAAAGAATGTATGATGACGGCCATCGAACCCGACATCTTCCAAATCATTATGTTTACCACCGGCACGAATACATTTCTGGACATCCGCAACGCGTGGTGCAAATGCGGGTTCAATGCCCTGTAAAATACCCTTCCATGGAACCATACCCGCAACCGTGAATAACAATGTTGGATCATTTGGAATCAACGATGCCGATGGCACAATTTTATGTCCATGTGATGCAAAATAATCTAAAAACGCTTTTCGTATTTCGTTGTATGTCATTTATATTCCCCATTTTTATCGGTGCAATTTTACCTGCAATTACGGCTACTTGCAATCTAAAATTGCAACACAACCGCATTTTATGATATAATGGTACGACCAAGGGGAAAATAACCGTGAAGCCAGTTATGCTGTATGCGATAATTGCAGTTGCCGCGATTGCCATCGTGGCTGGCTTTGGTTTTCAATTGGGCAACCCACCACCGGTCATACCCGAATCTGTGGCCAACAATGTTTTATTTGTTTGTCCCATGGAAAATGCAACATGGGATTCGATTGCGTTCGGATTGTCCCCAATTAACCGCTATATTGTTGGTGCTTTTTTCTTTGCGGCGGTGTTATTGTTGTTTGGTTGGGGGTGGCAATTATATCAAAATTTATTAAGTGATAAATTCAAACGCGATTCATTTAAAACTATATGGGGATTTACCAAGATTTGGTTTTGGGCATTGGTTATTGTCACTTTATTAATATATACACCAAATTATTTCAGACGCGTTGAGATTACCGGTGCATCGGGCGATTGGGTATTGTGTAATTCAACGGATATGTGTCCCACGTCCGTGCAAAACTGCCCGAATCATATGGTTCGTGCGAATGCGGTGAAATCACATTAATTTTGTCAACATATAAAAAATTTTCAAATTTTAAAATATGCACTTGACTTAGATGGCGGTTTTCTCTACGATTCGTTTAAGCAGGACGGGCAATGTCCTTGGAATACTGGATTTCAGATTATATTTCAAAGACATTGCCCCGAAATGCGGGACACACCTTAATTAAATATTTAATGAAAAGGAGAAAACAAATGAACAAAGCTCAATTGATTGAAGCTATCGCAAACGAAATCAACGTTACCAAGGCAACAGCCGCAGCAAGCGTTGACGCATTCATCAACACAGTTACAAAAGTTCTGAAGAAGAAAGGCGACGTTCGCTTGGTTGGCTTCGGCACATTTACAACAGCAAAACGCAAAGCAACAACTGGCCGTAATCCTCAGACTGGCGCTGCTATCAAAATTCCAGCATCCGTTCAGCCTAAGTTTAAACCGGGTAAAGCTTTGAAAGATGCTTTGAACTAAACTGATTTTGTTCAATACTTTTAAATCGGGCCCCTATCGGAGGCCCGATTTTTTATTTTTGTGCTGGACAATAAAAATTATATTGCTACAATCGCATCGTCATAAAAAACAAAAGGAAGGAATATGCCACAGAAATCTGTTAAAAAAGCCCCGGCAAAAAAACCGGTTAAAAAAGTTGTTAAACCAGCGGTTGTCGTGAAACCCGTTGTGGATGAAATACCATTGCCGGATCCGTATTGCCATTGCACAAAGCGCAAAAGAAATACTATTTTGACATGTGTGTTCACGGGTTCGTTTATAATTGGATTTTTGGTTTCACAATTGTTCTTCTGTGGTTGCTGCCACAAAAAGCATATACCACGTGTTCAATTTGTAAATGGCTGTGTTGATGTCACAACGGTTAAATGTCCAAAAATGTTAGAGGACTTACCGGTAATTGATGCCGACCACGATGGTTGCATCACAAAAAAAGAACTGCGTGCAGCAAAAAAAATGATGCGTCGCCATGCAAAACCGGCACCGGACGCCGAACCCACGGTTAATGTCGAAGAAGCAATGGCGCCGGCCGTCGCTGAATAAGTTTTCTTGTTAGTGGTTGTTGTTTAAACCGCCCATTTGGGCGGTTTTTTATTCTTCGGTTTCCAACGCACGCGGATGGGCATGCATATAGATATTACTTATTTCCGCCATGTTGACCTTGGTATACAACTGTGTTGTGGAAAGCGATGCATGGCCCAACAATTCCTGAAGCGAACGCAAATCCGCCCCACCCGCCAGCAACGCCGTAGCAAATGTATGTCGCAATGCGTGTGGTGTCACATAGTCCGGCAACTGTAAATAATGGCGCAATTTTTCGATAACTTTTTCCGCCATACGTGGCGACATTGGCAAACCGCGCACACTGCGAAACAACTCGTCGTCTGGCGCGGCACCAAACGGACGGATCGCGATATATTTATCAATCGCATCATAAACCGCAGGCAAAACCGGAACGATTCGTTCCTTGTTTCCTTTACCGGTAATGCGCAAAATTTCCGGCCGACCACGAACATCACTATTTTTAAGTCCCAGCGCTTCGGATATACGCAGCCCACAACCAAATATTAACGTCACCAGCGCCCAATCACGTGCAGCAATCCATGGATCATCACCCTCGGTTTCCATAATGGCTGTTTTCATATTTGCAACGTCCGATGGTTCAATCGCCTTGGACAATTTTCGCGGAACCTTTGGCGAAGAAATTAACCCAATTGCATCATTTTTTACACCGTGATGTTTTGCCAAATATTTATAAAACCCACGCAACGACGACAACGCGCGTGCCGTTGATTTATGCGCCAGTCCGCGCCTTTGCCGGTCAGCTAAATATGCACGGAAACAAATTGTGTCCGCAAGTGACATATCCGATAATCCGACTGTGCCGCCCGCAAATTTTTCATAAAATTCGATAAATTCGCGAATATCCGTTTCATACGCCGTTGCGGTATGTTCGGAATAATTTTTTGTTCCGGTCAGGTATTCGATAAATTCGCCAATTATTTCATTCATCTTATTTCAAATGTCGCCGATACAGACACGGAAACATCGGTGTCTTTGGAAACCAAACTGCCACCAACATCCATTGCTGATTCTGCGACTGCACCCATTGCCATCATACGTGGTGCAATGTTTTTATACATACTGGTATTATTTGTCGCCGATTCATACGACACCGACAACATACGTCCCGCGCGTTTATGGTCGCCCACCGCCAGCGCATTCGCGCGTACACGTGCGTTTTCAACCGCGACGCCTAAGCACTTTTCCATTATCGGTTTCAACACTTCGGCACTGGTATACATCCGCAGGTTTTCCGAAAACACGTTTTCATTTCCCGCAAATTCGTTAAGAATCGTTTCAATTGTTTCAACGTTCTTGGCCGAAATCTCGACCGCGATGGTCGTTTCAATGCCCATTGACACAGATTTTTGTTTTTCGTGATTCCATTCTGTCTTTTCATACGAATTGAATTGCGTTGTTTGCATTTCCGCATCATCCAACCCACGCACAAAATCGGTAATTTTTGCGACTTGTTCGGTTGCCATCTTCATGGAACGTGCCGCCGATTTATCCAATGTTGTAACACGCAATGTAATTGCCGTTTTATCGCGCGGCGCGGTGGTCAAACATTCACCCCGAACCGCAATCGTGCGCGGAATCGACGGCTGATTAATCGCATTAAACAGCAACATTAAAATCGCGCCACAACCAACAATGGATAACCCCCACACACCCAGAACGGTCAATTTTACGGTTTTCATTATTTTCATTTTCCCCTCCCCTTTTTATTTTTTATCCCAACATTACATGATGAACGTGGTCAATCGTTTCCGCCGCCACAACACGCGCACGCGACGCACCATCTGCCAAAACCGCATCTAATTCTGTGGTATTTGCCATAAGCCGTTCATATTCACAACGCGCATCCGCCAGCACTGAATTGATTTTTTCAAATAATATTGTTTTTGCGGTGCCATACCCCATGCCACCCGCAACAAACATTTCGCGCAGTTTCGCAATTTCGGGTTCCGTAGCAAAATGTTTATACAACTGGAATATTGTCGATTCATCAGGATTCTTTGGTTCGTCCGGCGTTTTACTGTCCGTAATTATTCGCATAATTTTTTTCTTTAATTCGGATTCCGGTACAAACAACGGAATTGTATTATCGTACGATTTGCTCATTTTACGACCGTCCAGCCCCGGAATAATTCCTGTACTTTCACCAATAACCGGTTCCGGCAATTTGAACGTTTCGCCATAAATGTTGTTAAAATAACCGGCAATATCACGCGCAAATTCGACATGCTGTTTTTGATCCGCACCGACCGGCACAATGTCTGTATTATACAGCAAAATATCCGCCGCCATCAATATTGGATATGTATACAGCCCCATATTCACACCAGCATCAACATCCTCGCCGGCGGCAACATTTTTTTCAACCATCGCTTTGTACGAATGTGCGCGATTCATCAAACCTTTGGGGGTAACATTTGTCAGTAATGTTGCCAATTGATACACCTGAACAATATCGGATTGACGAAACAATACTGCATTTTTCAAATCCAATCCCAACGCAATTAACATTGCCGCAATCTCATAGGTATGCCGTTTTATAATCGCGGCATCATGCATGGTATTTAACGCATGTAAATCAGCAATAAACATATACGTGCGATTTTTTTTCGACAATTCAACCAGTGGTTTTAACGCACCAATATAATTTCCCAAATGAGGGGTCCCAGTTGGTTTGATACCTGTTAAAATAATTTTATCAGACTTTTTTACCATACCATTTACCTTTTCTATTCATGTTCTTCGGCCGATTGTTCAATCGACGGGCGGAATATTTCCACATCGCGCGTCATCGCCAGGAACTTTTCCGCACGCCGCGCCGGCAATTCGTCCACCGGTATCGTTTCCAGTTCTTTTAACTGATCAACGACCGCCGCCGCCAACATTTCCATTGTGGTCTGCCAATCTTTATGCGCACCACCCGACGGTTCGGCAACTATTTTATCAATTACGTTCATATCCGCCATATCGCGTGCGGTCAATTTCATTGCCGCCGCGGCATCTGCCTTGAACTTATTATCTTTCCACAAAATAGACGCACAAGATTCAGGTGCAATAACCGAATAAATCGCATTTTCCAACATTAACACGCGGTCGCCCGTTCCAATCGCAATCGCACCACCGGAACCGCCCTGACCCACATTGACGGCAACATAAGGTGTCTGAACACGCAGCCCCGCCGATATGGTCGATGCAATCGCTTCAGATTGACCGCGTTCTTCGCCCTCGCGCCCGGCAAATGCCCCCGCCGTATCAAACAGTGAAATAAGCGGCAAATCAAAACGTTGCGCCAATTGCATCATACGCTGTGCCTTGCGATAACCGTCCGGATTCGGCATACCAAAGCGATGTTTTTGACGCGTTTCAATGGTGCGACCGGTTTCCTGACCAATAATTACCGCCGGAATTCCGCGCCAGTATCCAATCCCCGAACCCATCGCAGGATCTTCGGCATACAGCCGGTCACCCGCCAGATATGTCCAATCGTCAACAATGCCGTTAATGTAATCCAAGAAGTGCGGACGGTTTTCATGCCGCGCCAGCAACACTTTGTCATAGGCGTCGTTTTCACCCATACCGCGAATTTTCTTTGTTCCATCATACTTTGGTGTCGTAACCGAAATCGGCTTTGGTTCATGTGGCTGCTTGGTCAACACAGACAACACCCGCGCCAACGCATCGTGCAATTCACCCCGTGGCACCACCATATCGACCATACCATGTTCATACAAATATTCGGCGGTCTGAAAATTAGACGGCAATTTTTCACGAATATTCTGTTCAATAACACGACGACCGGCGAACCCGATACGCGCGCCAGATTCCGCAATCTGAATATCGCCCAGCATCGCAAACGAAGCCGTCACCCCGCCAAACGTCGGATCAGTTAAAATCACAATATACGGAATTTTATTCGCATGCAGTTTATTTACCGCAACGGTTGTGCGCGCCATCTGCATCAACGACAGAATATTTTCCTGCATACGCGCACCGCCACTGGATGTGACCATAACAAACGGTTGATGTAATTCGATTGCGTGTTCCATACTGGCGATAATTCCGTCCCCGGCGGCACGCCCCATGGACCCCATCATAAAGAACCCATTTAACACACAGACCGTCGCCGGCACACCACCGATAACTCCGTCGGCCGACACAACCGCGTCCTTTGTTCCGGTGTCATTGCGCGCATCGGTCAGTCGTTCCATATATGGCATACGATCAACAAATTTTAACGGGTCGTCCGACACATTGGGCAATTCCAACTTTTTCCAATCATTACTGTCGAACAGTAAATCGAACCGCTGTTTTGGATTCATCATAAACGCATGATTGCACCGCGGACAGATATATAAATTATCCTTGTAATCCTTGTAAAAAACAAGTCGCCCGCACGATTCACACTTAATCCACATCAATCGCTTGACGCGTTCATATTTATCGCGGTTGTCGTTTTTTATTCCAGATTTTTTTCCAAAAAACATATTAAAATCTCGTTTTATTTTTCACCGTTCATTTCCTTGGTCAGTTCACGACTGGGCTTGAACAAAATAGTCGTACTGGCCGGCAACGACATAGGTTGCCCGGTGCTGGGGTTATATCCGCTTTTTGTTGCGCGTTTGCGTGGCTGGAAAGTGCCAAATCCGCGAACTTCTATGCGATTTCCATTTGCGACCGCTTCCACCACATTATCGGAAATTGTATCCACAATTGCCGCCGCATCCGCCAAGCGCATACGTTTAAATTTAACCTGAATAGACCTTACTATATCTGAACGTTTCATGATTTCTTATCTCCTGTTATTCATAGTCATAATTATTGCCCGAAAACGCCCTTTTTTCAAGGGAAATATATTTATATTAAAAAACGATGGGCAAATCACGAATGTCCATTGGCACACCATCGCGTTCGGGGTCCCATTGAAAATGTTCCAAATCGACGGTTTTGTCTTTCCGAAACTTTAACCCTTCGGATTTAAGGGTTTTATATTGAATATCATGATACGGTTCACCACACAATGAACCATCTTTAAAAACAACGCGATGCCATGGTAAATGCCAACTGCTTTTATTATTGGACGCATATCCCACAAATCGCGCCATACGTGGCCGCCCAATCATACGTGCAATTTGACCAAATGTCGCAACGCGCCCATATGGGATTTTTGCCACAATGTCATAAACCTGTTCATTAAATGTTTTCATAGCAAGCTAATTTTATACCAGTACACACAAAAGTCAATTTTTTACCCTTGAAAACCAATCTGGTTTGTGTATAATACCGACACGTTCGGAGATGTGGCAGAGCTGGTTGAATGCGCGCGACTCGAAATCGCGTATACAGGAAACTGTATCGGGGGTTCGAACCCCTCCATCTCCGCCAGATCTAGTTTCCTTTATAAAACATGAATTTTGAAATCCTGCATTTTAAGAATTCGAATGATATCCCGCAAGATATTAAAACTAAATCAACCGATTTGGTACGCGATGTTTATGACGATGATACCGCAACAGAATTCCATAATGAATTGGCAAGCAAAAATAACCCGTACGAATATATTATTGTTTTTGATAAAGCAAAAAAGATTGTCATTGGATTGGGTTGTCTGATGAATTCCGGGCTTGACTTTGATATATGGGAATTTGCATGGGCCATGGTTCGTGAAAGTTATCGTGGAACTGGCATTGGTAAATTGTTAAATGACGAAAGAATAAAAGTAGTCAAACAATATAACGGCAAAAAAATTTTATGTGTAACACAAAAAACATGGCACCTTGAAAGAAACGGATTTCATGTCGTACACACGTTTGCAAATGGCGATAATTTAATGGTTTGCGAAATTTAATTTTATAGCACAACTTATACATCAAAATTGTAATTCTTTATCGAACGGACGATGGCGGCGACCAGTCGGTTTTGATGGTCGGGATTCTTTAATAATTTTTCTTCCGACGAATTAGACAAATGCCCCAATTCAATCAATGCCCCCGGCACCGTTGAACGCAAAACCGCGAACGGTGCGTGACGAACACTGGGACCCGGCTGGGCTTCGACCTTGTTCGCACGAAACGCACGTGCGCAACCGTTGGCGTATTCTTCACTCATTTCCGCAACGGCATGTTGTTGCAACGACGACAATGCCGCACGAATATCGCGTTCAAATTCGGTAAATCCATCCACCCCGATTTTATCGGCGGCGTTTTCAGATTCCGCCAATTTTTTTGCTTCTTCGTCCGACGCTTTTTCGGAAAGGGTATAAATTGAAAAGCCCTTAACCGAACGGCTGGGGTTCGCATTGGCGTGTAGCGATATAAACAAATCGCCCTTTTTCTGTTCCGCGTATTCGGCGCGTTCCGCCAATTTAAGGTATGTATCATCACGGCGCGTCATATATGTTTTGAAACCGGCATCCTCTAACTTCGCACGCAAACGTTTTGCAACCGACAGCACAACATCCTTTTCGCGCGTGCCATTGCGTCCAATACAACCCGGGTCTTTGCCCCCGTGACCGGCATCAATAATAATCACATGCTTTTTCGGTGGTGTTTTTGTCGCCGGTGCGGATGTTACCGATTCGGCAATTTTTTGTGCCGCCGCCGCAGATGCAGAAAAGTCCAACACCAAACGATAATCATTGTCACCATTTGGTTCCAACAACATTATTTGCGACTTTTCCAGTTTGGCAATCGGCTTGCGCAACTTTGCAACAACATGCAAATGGTCGCCGGATTGAACCTGGCTTAATTCCGACACCAACGTTCCCGATGCCAATGTTGGTTTCACGGACGAATCCAACGCCATATTCGCAATATCAACCACCAACTGATTTTCCGGATACGACAATGAATATGATGGTTTTGATGATGTTTCAATTACTAAACGCGTTTTATTACCGGGCTGAACCCCCGTGCGCATAGAACGCAACGCGTTACGCGCGGCAAACGCGACCCGCGGCAAAATCATTGCCACCGCAAAACTGAACCCACCGACCTGTAAAAAACCACGTCGCGATATTTTCATTTTCGTATAATTATATCAGATTTTCACCCAACATTCAAGATTTCGGCAAACAAAAAACCGCCCATTCGGGCGGTTTTTTTATCTTCATATTTTATTTGTTCACACAATTTGCAAAACTCTGTGCGACCAATGATTTCTCTTCGCCGGTCATTTCACGTACCGGTATGATATAGCATCGTGCACTATCGCGCATAATGAACACCTTGGTTCCGCGAACGTATGCACGCTGCATGTCGTCTATTTGTGCACTGGTTAAAAACGCATTTTGGGTCATCGATGAATTTGACATTGCTGCCTGGACCACCTGGTATGCGGTATTATAATCCCACATTTCAGACATTGTCGTGACATCCATCCACACAGACCATGATTCATATGGATTTTCCTTGACATTTTCGGATGTCGGAAATACGACACCGGTTATCAATGTCGCCGCCGTTTGTAATGCCGTTGGTTCCGACGACCCAGTCCCCGAATGTGCAACGGTGTTCAATTGCATATTGTCGCCGCACGCCAAGTTCATACGATTTGTATAGCCCGCCAATACCGCATCCACTGCCGCTTGCCAATCTGAACCTTTTTTGTTCAAATCCAAACTTACGATTTTTTCGGCCCAACCCCAAATGTTTGCACCGACATTACCCGCGTTGGCGAAACGGGTTACCATTTCCGCACTGCCCCCCGGAACACCGGCGCCACAATAGTCGGTTAATTGTGTAGTTAACATGCTTGATGTTTCGTTGCCGTATGCCAACGCGACCGAATGACACGACATTGCAGCCTCTAATTCCTGGCGCCGGGTCAGACACAAATTTGAATGTGATTTTGATAATTGTTCCGCCATATTCGCCATGGACAAATATGACATAACTTCCTGTTGCACATACGATGGACACAAACGCGCCGCCGTATTCATACCATTGGCGGCCCCCTTGGTATTAACATTATATTGGGGTAATAATACCGAAGTATCTTTCTGTAAACAGAGCAACGCATAATTGTACAATTCGCTTTCCGTCGCATATTGGCAACGACCCGTGGTTTGTCCCGGAACAACCGTTACATCACCACAATAGTCCGCCAAGCAATTATAAATCTTATTGCGACAGGCAGAATCCACATCGGGTTGAGTAATCATAAAATATGTCGTGCGCTGATTTGATTTGTACGCATTGGCCAAGCCCTGGTTCCCGCGTGCGCCCGTTGTTACAGCCGTCGGTGCATAAATACCGCGCGCAGTGTCCGTTGTGCCAACCGACGCAGCAAACACATCAGCCGAAAACAACCCAAATACCGCAAATAAAGCAAGCATACTTTTCATGGAAAAATCCCTCTCTTTACGCGTAATTTTATCATATAATAATCCCGAACGCAAATACAGATTTCAAAAACAGTTGATTTGGGTAAATAAATTGGTACCATTTTACGTATGATTATGCCGAATGAACTTTTATCGCAAATTGAAAACGATATCGCATCGTTAAGGGGGTTTCTTTGACCCCGATAAATTGGAATCGGAAATTGCGAAATTAACCGAAACAACAAATGACGCGAACCTTTGGAACGACCCGGACAACGCACGCGCCGTATTACAGAAAAAATCGGCACTGGAAAAATCACTGACCGAATTGCGTGAATTGGAATCGGAATATACAAACCTGCGTGAACTCTATGCGTTGGCACCCGATGACGGCGATGTTATATCCGGAATTGAAAAATTGGCAACCGATGCGCATCGTGCAAAATTAATCACTTTATTCAATGGTCCCGCGGACAACGATGGCGCGTTTTTGTTTATCCAGGCGGGTGCCGGTGGAACCGAAGCCCAAGATTGGGCGCAAATGTTATCGCGTATGTATTCGCGTTGGGCGGAACGACACGGGTTCACCATTGAAACGGTCGAAGAACACATTGGCGACACCGCCGGAATAAAAAATGTCACATATCGCATAACGGGTCTGCGCGCATATGGGTGGTTAAAAAATGAAATCGGTGTTCATCGTCTGGTACGCATTTCGCCATTTAACGCAAACGGCAAACGCCAAACCAGTTTTGCGTCCGTTGATGTGTGGCCCGATGTTGACGACAGTATTGAAATCGAAATAAACGAAAAAGACCTGCGCATTGATACATATCGTTCGTCCGGTGCCGGTGGCCAACATGTTAATAAAACCGACAGTGCCGTCCGCATTACACATATTCCAACCGGTGTCGTCGTCACTTGTCAAAACGAACGCAGCCAGTTTCAAAACAAAGATATGGCAATGAAAATGTTACGTTCGCGCCTTTATGAACTGGAATTGAAAAAACGTGAAGAGGAAGAAAACGCCGCCAAGGCCGCGCAAAAGAAAATCGAATGGGGCAGCCAGATTCGAAACTATGTCCTGTACCCGTATCAGTTGGTCAAGGATGTTCGTACCGGCGTTGAAAAGACGGATTCCGCCGCGGTTTTGGATGGCGACTTGGATGAATTTATGTTGGCATTATTACAGCGTGGATAAGCCCCTTGCTTTTCCGTGTTAATTATTTATAATTGCCCATATGCACCCGTAGCTTAATTGGATAGAGCGTTGCCCTCCGAAGGCAAAGGTTGCGCGTTCGACTCGCGCCGGGTGCGCCATAAATACAAAGCGCCACACAATGTGGCAATTTGGATTTATCGTGGGTTCACCCCACGTGGTTGAACGCGCAGCGTTCGACAATGAGTCCGCGCGAACAAGCCATAGCGCAGTTCAAGCGGTAACGAATGCCGCACAGGCGTGGTTTCCGCCGAGCGACTCGCGCCGGGTGCGCCACACTTCGCCAAAGGCTTCGTGTGGCAAGCCATTTCACTTCGCGTCTGCGAGTTTTTTATAGGGGGACAAATATGAAAAGATTCCTTTTATTACCAATTCTTATGTTAACCGCATGTAACAGCGTGTATGTAAAACCAAACACGATGGAACCGGGCACCAAAGTATATTCGGAACGCGGTGGATACTCAATGGAACGCAGTATAAAGGAAGCGCTGGAAAAACGTGGTTATGATGTAAATGTCGGTAAAATGCGTTCGTCATACAATCGCAATACCGATGATGGCACACTTAATGTGAAATCATCCGAAGTTCCATCAGACATCAGATATGTCATAGAAGTTGAAGAACGCAAAGAAAAATTCAATCCGTTTTGGTGTCCGTTTAATGGATTTTGGTGGTGGAATTTTAATGTGTCAATTGCAGACCAGAAAACCGGTACGGAAATTATGACCTGGCGCGGACGCGGTTGCGCCAACAGTTCGATTCGAAAACTGAACGACATTTTGGACGAATTAGAAAAGTAAGCATACATATTTGTTATACCGGTTTTTCTTTGTCATCCCGACTGTGCGGGAACGACAAAAATCTCATTCGGACACCGAAGTGGAATTAAAATCCCCTTCACTTGGTGAAGGGGTGGATTGTGAGTGAAACGAACAAGACGGGGTAGTTATTATAAACCATTGTCACGACTACCCCGTCACTTCGTGACACCCCTTCGCACGGCAAAGGGGATTTAACCACGTTCGCGGTTTTTTCTCGTCACCTGTATTTTCGATTCGTTTTCAGTTTTTTTAATGGAATTGAATCCCATATCTTTTGATATACCCCCAATATAAAATTGATTTACAAACCAAAGGGGGAAAATAAAAATGACTAATGCTGTATTTGACCACATTATAAAAATTGTTCATTCATGTCCGTTTGTCTATATGGCGACGATTAATGCCGATAAATATCCGGAAATTCGCCATTTAATGAACACCATGAATGAGCGGGCGGAAAATCTGAATCTGCACTTTTTAACCGGTATCAATTCGCCCAAGGCGAATCAGTTGGCGAAAAACGCGCGTGTGTGTTTGTATTTCTATAATCCGAATACACATATGGCGGTACGATTGTTCGGTCGCATGAAGTTCGAAGACAACATTGTTGAACGTGGTGCATATTGGAACGAAGCATACAAAATGTTTGGATACACCGGACCCGATGATAAAAATTGGGGATTGTTAACATTTATTCCGGATGGATATAAATTCTATTCCGGTGGCGAAGTTGTATCGGAAAAAATCAAATAAAACAACCCCGGGTATTTTCCCGGGGTTATTTAGATTTTGAAATCGTCACAATTACTGTACCGCATTGAACATTGCAGACCGGAACGCGAGGCAATCCGCACTAGAGCACATCAAATTATATCCGCAGTTGCCAGCGCAGTAGTCAGCACAGTCATTAGCATTGCCGAGACCATAGTCGTAGACAAACACCCACGGGGCTGACAATGGCTGAGAAGTTCCATTCAATGGTGTATAGCCATCAATTTGGCAATAGCAATACTGCCCACTGGAATCGGGTAATGACGAACTTATTGTTGGATTTGTCCATGTTTCATTATTATTTGTTCCACTTTGTGTACTACACCGTGCTTTACCGGTTACTGCTCCTTTATCGCCGTAGTAAGATGCTTCCCACGTCATAGCGACTTCGTCTTTTTCATAATCAGCACCAGTGTCCGCACCGATTATTGTGTTCAGGTCCGGGGCGGATTACTGACCGGGGACGATCGAATCATCATAGATATAGTACGTTGTGGCACCATTGCTGACCTTGAACTTATTGGATACCCCACGTGATATATTTGTTTCGGTTGTTGTGATGTTACCAAAAAGATCCGGCACACCGTCATTGTTAATATCAAAGTTCAACGACGGTATCGTATTTTTAACCGTGCGCAGATACATTGTCGCATTACCAATGTGCAATATACGTCCACACTGGGCTGCCTGGGACATGCCGGTGGGCGCATAACTGCCGGATGGACATGCCGTGATACCACCATCATTTGTCGTGTTGTATGTATAACCACCACCCGGGCAATAATGATTTTCCAAACACGTTGCGCATGTTTCCGTGCCGCGCGGTAAATATGTTCCCGCATCACAATTATACGTTGTTATCGCACACGATGCCGGTTCCGGTGTGACCGACCCGAACATGGCACTGCGGAAGGCGGCGGAGCCGTGAACGAAGATGGTGCAGCGGTTCGCACAACCCGCAGCGCAGCCAGCCGCGGAACTGAGGTCGGTGCGGTACACCCAAGCCGAGCGCGCCGGACTTAACATTTTACACCAACAATGTTGCCCCTCGGTTCCCTGTTCGAAGTTATATTGGGGATATGCTGTCGCCCCTGAACCCGATGTCGTGTTGCACGTGGCGATACCCGTCACGTGACCATATGGCGCCGTCACGTCCCATGTGCCATTCCCACTACTGATTTGCGAATATGTATAATCCGTTGGTTCGATGTCCGGGTCTAAATCTGGAGTACCCGCCTTTACATGATACCCATTCTCACATTCCGTTGGTTCACATGTATCGGTACCCGCGCCGTAATAATCATTACCGGTTAACGCCGTGGCGTGGGCGATTGATGCAATGCTGCCGCCACTGCCCATATTGCTTATATTACATGCACGATAACAATCGGTATTTGCGGATGAACCGGTGGCGGAACTGTTGTACCCGCCGGACAATGTGGAACATGCATGCTGGCCGGATAAATCGCACCAACTATTTGTGGGACAATCGTTATAATTTGCATTTGCAACAACATCCCCGGAATACACACCGGTATTCGCGTATGTTGCCGCATTTGTATATGTGTAATCTTCCAACATATATCCGGGGAAAGTACCCGACGTGTGGGACGGCACCGCAAACGCGGTCGGCACAATGCCCATGGCAATAATGCTGGTCAAGAACAGTTTCTTCACTCTCTTTCCTTTCCACACGACTTGATTTATTTTACCTTATTTACGGGATTCAATACAAGGAATAAATTTAGTTCCAATTAGTTTGTAGTAAAAAAAACATAATGAAAAAACACCGCCCGTTTGGGCGGCGTTTTTATTCGTCTATATCTGCGTACTCACAAAACCCTTCGTTCGTATCACAGCGGGAAATTGTGCCTTCGCTGATAAAATAACCCTGTGGGTGCAAACACGCCGGACAAACCTTGGGCGCTTCGAACCCAATATGCCACATACCACAATTCGTGCAGCGCCACATAACGATTTTATCCTGTTTGAACAAAGTGCCATTTTCAATCGCATCAATCAGCGCACGGAACCGCGATTCGTGATAGCGTTCCGCATATCCGATGTTTTTCAAAATTTCCGCGATTGCATCAAAGCCCTCTTGGGCGGCAATCTGTGCGAATCGTGGATACATATCGGTGTTTTCTTCGTGTTCACCGTATGCGGCGGCCTGTAAATTTTCCAGCGTTGTGCCAATTTTGCCCGCCGGGAAAGATGCGGTTATTTCCAACACGCCACCCTCTAAAAACTTAAACAGACGCGATGCGTGTTCGCGTTCCTGTTCCGCGGTTTCTAAAAATATCTTGCCGATTGCTTGGAAACCTTCATCTTTTGCTTTGGACGCAAAGAACGAATAGCGGTTACGTGCCTGGGATTCACCGGCAAATGCGATTAACAAATTTTTTTCTGTTTGGGTACCTTTTAATGACAAAGCCATTTTTGTTCTCCTTTGCTTTTATTAAATTCGATTGATTTTACCAGTCACACCGGCAAAAATCAAAATTATTTATTCATAATGCGTTCCACCGCGGATTTTAAATCTTCTAATCCAACATGCCCCGCGGCACTTATCATAACGATTTCCGGTTTCTTTTTGCGACCGAACGATTTTTTAAATGCTGTTAACCGTTCTTTTAATTCAGATTCATCAATCGCATCAATTTTATTAATGACGACCAATTCGGGCTTGCCAATTAATCCGCCGCCGTATGAGTCCATTTCGTGCCGAATCGCTGCATAACGCGCGCCCCAATCTGGTTCAGTACCGTCAATCACATGCAGAATCATTTTCGTCCGTTCCGCGTGCCCCAGGAATCGATCGCCCAGGCCGACACCGGTATGCGCGCCCTCAATCAACCCCGGCAAATCGACCATAACATATTCGCGCTTGTGCGCATACATAACGCCCAGTTGCGGATTCAACGTGGTGAATGCATAGTTCGCGATTTTTGGACGCGCGGACGTTACCGCCGCCAACAAAGTGGACTTGCCCGCGTTCGGGAACCCAACCAGCCCGATATCCGCAATCAGTTTAAGACGCAAAATAACCGTACGTTCTTCGCCGGGCAACCCGTCGTTTGCCTGTTTCGGGGCGCGATTTGTCGGACTTTTGAAATGCAGATTTCCCCAACCACCGTTGCCACCGCGCGCCGCCAGGTATTCCATGCCATCGACATTAAGGTCCGCATATTCAATTTCTTCGTTTTCGGACAAAATGACCGTTCCGGTCGGCACAGGCAGCACCAACGTTTCACCCGAATATCCGGTGCGCATACGCCCCATTCCATTCTGACCACGCTGGGCCGCAAAGTTCGTTTTGAACCGATAATCAATCAAAGTATTAACATTTGGCACCGCACGAAAAACGACATCACCACCACGGCCGCCATCACCACCGTTTGGGCCGCCGAATTCGATGTATTTTTCGCGACGAAACGAAGCGGCACCGTTGCCACCATCGCCCGCTTTGATATGAATTTTCGCTTTATCCAGAAATTTCATAATTGTGCCTTTTAACCGCATTATAGCCAAAAAACTTGCAAATTCCAGTATAAAGATTTATAATTTACCCCGTCGCGCAAGCGAAGATGATTCTGAAACCGTTGTGCAATAATCATTTTGGACCCGGGGGCGGTACCCGGCACCTCCACCAATAATACATACGGGGGTGTATCAGATTCGACAGATGACGAAAGACAAATTGGCTGAATCCGACATGGTGTCGTAAAAAACCAAATAAAAACTGAATGGCGATAGAATCGCTGCGAACGACAACGTTCGCCTTGCAATGGCTGCCTAATGTGGCGTTGAACGCGATTGGCAATTGTTAATTGCGTTCGTTATAGCTTTTGCGGGGTCCGCCGGAACCTGGCACCAGAATCCGGCACATAAAATAAATTATAAATAAAAAGGAACAAACATGTTTGGAAAAGTAAAAAAAGTATTCTTTACCGGCGTTTTCGGTATTTTGTATGTTGGTTTTATTGCCCAGTTGGTATTCGTACTGGCAACAATGGATGTGGAAAAAATTATGGCGGCACTGGCCGGATTGTCGTTGGAATGGTTCATTTTGATTGCGGCGCGTTATTTATCAAAACGCAGCAGCAGCAATGCCCAGCAACACAGCCAGGGTGGATTCCGTCGTCGTTAATCGTTGGTAATTTGCCTTAATGATTATTAAAACATCGCCATTTCGGCGGTGTTTTTTATTCCCCTTTGCCCCGCGAAGGGGTGGATGCGAAGCAGACGGAATAGTTACCCACCAAAGCAAAAAACACTTGACAAAATAATATTTTTGACTATATTTATGTCAAACAAATACAAAACAGGGGATTTGTCTATGTTCGAAAGATTTAAAATGAAAATTGCCGCACGTCGCGCAGAACGCGCAAAACGCGCGCGCCGTAACCGTCGCAATCGCCGTCCGGGTTTCTGGGCGTGTGTTTGGTACATTATTTGTTGGCCATTCCGTATGATTGCCCGCTTTATTCGCTGGATGTGGCGTTTACTGTGCAGATTTGTTCGCTGGTTGTGGCGTTTGATTTGTGGGATTAATGTTATCGGTTTGTTAAATATCGCCCTGTTGGTTGCGATTATCGTCCTTTGCGCGATGTTGGTTATTGACATTATTAACAACACTCGCAAGCCGACCGTTATTGTCGCGGATCCAATCCCGGCAAGCCAGGTTAGCAAAACATATAACGTTCCGGTAATTGCCGAACCGACGACAAAACCGGTATCCACGGCATCGGTACGCAAACCATTACCAAAGACAGTTGCATTGCCAATCAAGCGTGAAAAATCACGTCGCGTTATGTCCGAACCTGTTCGCGTTGTAAAAACTACACCGGATGTGGTCGCGGAAAAGCAAACGGCAAAAATCGAAAACAGAATGTATGGCGATGTGATTATCGACAGCCGCGGTGCCGCCCGTATGTTGGTCAACGGTGTCGAAATCAATGGTAATTTATATTTGCAGAATCTGCGCAAATACATTTTGCCGTGCGATATTAAAATTACCGGGAATATGTTTGTTCGTGATGTCAATATGTTGCAGTTCTGTGGTGAATTCGAAATCAACGGCAACATTTATGTCACACCGACTTCATCTTTTGGCCCTATTCCGCAAAATGCGCATGTTGGTGGCCAGGTGATTTTATAAAGAATTGTTTTTCATGTATGCTCCACTTAAACGGCCGTGGGTTTGGGCCGTTTTTTATTTGTGTATTTTTTTGATTTTTGTGATATAATTACATTAACCAAACGAAAGGATGAACAATGAACATATTAAAAAAGTGGCTGGATGTGATGGCAAAAAATATCGGCATCACGCTGGTGTTGATATTGGCTATTATATTCTTTATATGGTCGTGCAATGGTCGTTTATTGGCCGGTTTAATTACAGCATTTGCGGCGCTGATTGTGTACATATCGGCATCGATGCTGTATCACGAATATAAAAAGCCATCATCAAAATCTAAAAAGAAATAAAAACACCGCCCAATCGGGCGGCGTTTTTTAACATGTTTACTATTCCGTAACGGTTGCGGGTTCCGCCGGTGTTTCCGCGGGGGTCGCCGCTGGTGCGTCCGCCGGTACATCGGCGGCAACAATTTCATTACGCAAATCGCTTTGCTGTCTTGCCACATTCATTTTTGACGAAACCAGCGCCAACGCCGCACACAAAATAAAGAATATCACCGCCAACCAAGCCGTCAAACGCGTCAGGAAATTTCCCGCCGCCGCCCCAGTTAACATGCCGCCCAACATGGACGAAGCCGACGAACCGGAAATACCACTGCCCTCGGACTTCTGTAACAAAATCAGGCCGGTCATAAATACGGATACGATGATTAACAATACCAATAAAATTGAAAACATTATTTTTTCCTTTGTTTACTTAATGCATGGATTATGGGACCCAAACCATTAAATTGCAAGTTTTTTCAGCAAAGCCGCCGCGGCATCAATACTCGCAAGTTTTTTGGATGTTCCGGTTCCCATCGCACTTTTCCCCAGCGCACTTACCCGAACCTTAAACACAGGATTGTGCGATGCACCGATCGGTTCCATATATTCGTATTCTGGCAACGCGCCATTTGATTCGTGCTGAACCAGTTCCTGTAATGTTGTCTTGGGATCCTTGGGCGCGACAACATCGGCACGCGCCAAATCATACCAAACATCGTTTATAATTTTACGCACGGTATCAAAGCCGCCGTCCAGAAACATTGCACCCAACACCGCTTCGACAGCATCCGCCATAATATGCTTATCGCGCCCCGCCGTCATATGCCCATGATGCACATAGCGTCCTAAATCGTATTCACCCGCCAATCGCGCCAGTGTTTCGGTCGAAACCAACATTGCATGCCGCCGCGCGAGTTCGCCCTCGGCCTCGTCCGGGTACATATTATAAAGCATTTCCGCCACGGTTAATCCCAAAACGCGGTCGCCAACAAATTCCAGGCGTTCATTGTTGCATGTGGCATTTGCCCCACTCTGGGTCAGCGCCATTTCCAACAATGCCGGATTTTTAAATTTATATTTTACTTCTTTTTTTACCATTAATTAATCCCCATACCAAAACGGCCCCAGCGCATCTTTGAACCCCATGTCCAAATAGCAATCATCGGCGCATAGTAATTATGCGAATACCAAATAAACCACGCACGCCCCAACACATTATCACGCGGAACGAATCCGACATGCGCACGGGAATCCGCACTGTTGTCACGATTGTCACCCATGAAAAAGAAATGGTTTTCCGGAACGGTATAAAGCGACGTATTATCCAACGGCGCATCATCAGATACTTCTATTATACTGTGTCTTACCCCGTTTGGTAAAGTTTCGTCATATTCGGTCAGGTTAAATACCCCGCATGCCCCCGCATATTCTTGACAGAACTTATCGGACTTATATTCAATTGTATAATTAAACGGTGCCGGCGCATTATCAACCCAAATCTTATTCCCCTTTATCGACATATTATCCTTGTAATACCCAACCCCACGCATAGACTTTGGCAACATCGCAACAACATACGGGCGTGGATTTTCACGCGAAACAATTTCACCATTTATGTATAAACGCCCCTCTTTCATCTGAACCGTGTCGCCTGGTTGCGCAATCAGACGTTTGATATAATCCTGGGACTCGTCGGCGGGATTACGAAATACAATTACATCACCGACCTTTGGCTCACTTGCAAAAAAGCGCCCGTTCCACAATTTCCACGAACCGAACGGGAAAGAATACCGTGAATAACCGTATGACCATTTTGTAACAAAGATATGATCGCCCACATGCAGCGTCGGAATCATTGAACCGGATGGAATATTAAACGGTTCCAGCAAAAAACTGCGGAACACAATCGCAATTAATGCGCCATAGAAAATCGTATTAAACCATTCGCGTGCTGTATTTTTATTTCGTGCCGGCATAGTTATTCCTTTCTTTTGTCGGGGGTATTTTATAACTTGAATTCAGCCAACGCAAGTCTTAATATGCCAATATGATTTCACTAAATTCAATTATTTTTAACGGTATGGATGCAACCCGCATTGATGTCCAGGTTCAATTAGCAACGGGATTGTCAAAACCGGACTTTAACATTATCGGTTTGGCGGATCGCGCGGTCAAAGAATCGGCGGAACGCATACGTAATGTTGTGTCTGCACTGAATCTGCATATGCCGCCACGGCGATTGACCGTGAATTTGTCACCGGCGGATGTGGAAAAGAACGGTTCACATTTTGACTTGCCTATTTTATGTGGAATATTGTGCGCGCTGGGTATGTTGCCGGCGGAAAAGTTATCACACTATTTGATTTTGGGTGAAATAGGACTGGACGGTGCAATTGTCCGCACCGACGGTGTTTTACCGGCGGCGGTCTGGGCGCGCCGAAACAATATGGGTATAATCTGTCCCGCACCCCAGGGTGGCGAAGCAGCATTATCTGGACATACCGACATTTTGGCGCCGGCGCACGTTTTGGAATTGATAAATCACTTTTCCGGAGCGGCGACGTTGCAACAACCAACCGTTTCAAAAATTGAACAATCTCAAATAAAATCGCCCGGCGACTTTGCCGAGGTTTATGGCCAAGAATCCGCCAAGCGCGCACTGGAAATCGCCGCGGCTGGCGGGCATGCAATGTTAATGGTTGGTCCCCCGGGTTCGGGCAAAACTATGCTGGCATCACGTTTACCGACAATATTACCGGAAATGACCCCGGACGAGATTTTGGAAACATCGGTCATTTATTCAATTGCGGGGCAACTGGGCGACAAATCTTTAATTACGAACCGTCCGTTTCGCGCGATTCACCACACGGCAAGCCCCGTATCACTGGCGGGCGGCGGCGGTGATGCCAAGCCCGGCGAAATATCGTTGGCAAACAATGGCGTTTTATTTTTGGACGAATTGCCGGAATTTGATCGTGCAACATTGGAAATTCTGCGCCAACCGATGGAGTCCGGCAAAATCACAATTTCACGGGCCAAGCGGAATGCGACATACCCCGCACGGTTTCAGTTAATTGCCGCAATGAACCCGTGTCCGTGCGGGCATTTGGGAAATGCGGCCCTGTCCTGTTCGCGCGCCCCCCGTTGTGCCGAAGCGTACCAGAATAAAATATCCGGCCCATTACTGGACCGTATCGATTTGCATGTTGATGTTGATGCGGTGAACCCGTGGGATATGAAACCGAAACCCGATACCCCGGTGGAAACCAGTGCACAAATTCGCGCGCGCGTTGTTGCGGCACGCGCACGCCAAATCGCACGCCAAGGCACCGTTAACGCACTGCTTGATGGTGCGGAATTAAACGCGGCGGCACCGCTATCCGATGAATTAACTGAATTTTTGAACAACGCCGCGGAAAAGATGTCAATGTCAGCGCGCGGATACAATCGTATTAAACGCATTGCACGCACAATCGCCGATCTGCGTGGTGCGGAAAACATTGAAATATCTGATATTGCCGAAGCGCTGTCTTACCGTCCAATTGGTCGTGGTAAATATGGGGTGAAATAAGAAATGCGCCATCGGCGCATTCCCTAGAATTCCCAACGAAATCCGAAAAGGAAATTTGCATAAAGCATATTTTCCGCATGGAACCAATCGCGCGTATGCGAACCATCCGCATTACTTAATGCCCACTTTATCTTTGGCACATAAGTAAAGCGGAACCCGGTATCCAAAAAGAAAGATTCAGAAATACCGTACGAAACACCAAATGTCACGGTTCCCGCCAAGTTTGATGAAGATTTTTTCGCGGTATAAAACTGCAAAACGCCATAATCATCCATATCGCCATAATTCTGCAAATCCACCGACGATGACAAATCGCCATACAAGTCAGACAAATTCAACACCGTATCGGAATCGGCATAGCCCAATCCAAACCCGGCGTATGGAATAATTTTACGCAAAGGCTTCTGCCATCCATCATAAAAATCGCGAATTGCCATAGCACTAAGAATATTCGTCGTCACGGTCGATTGCACACCACCACTGCGAATATCGACGGATAAACCGCTGACCTCGCCCCCCTCTAACGGCACACGTCCACTAAGCAATGGTAACGCATTATATTCGCTTTCCGATATATAATCCCAGTCAACCTGGAACCGCCACTGCGGGGTCCATGGCAACACCCAACCGATTGCCATACCGCCCACAAACGACATTTCCCGGTAATTTTCCTTAATAGGCACCTTACCAATATCGGCGATGCCGGCATACACATAGTCACCACAGGTTGTACACTTGTCATAATACGCCGCAGACACAATAGAACCATCATTCGGGTTATAATAAAATTCAGATGTTAATGTACCAATGTCGTTTTTCATCTTGGCTATGCCGTATGACATACCGCCACGCACCAATATAATGAAACGACGGCCATCGTCCTGGTAATATCCGTCACGCACATATTCGCCATCATATTCCCAATTAGCCCGCGCGCCCATCGACACCAAACACGCAATCATCGGTAAAACAAATAACATTCTCTTCATCATAGTCACCATTATATCACAAAATGCCCCCCGATAAAAACTATTTTATTTCACAACAATGTCGTGAAAAATTTCCGCCGGTATTGTGCCACCCGTTATCTTGGATGACATTGGTGTAAAATCGTCATTACCAACCCATACACCGATAATAAGATTTTTTGTTGCACCAACAAACCACGCATCGCGATTATTGTTACTGGTGCCGGTTTTGCCGCCCAAAACACCCAATGCATATGCACGATGTCCCGTACCGCCAGTTGCAACAACATCCGCCAATAATTCGGTCATATATTCAACCGTATCCGCCGACAAAACAGTAATTGGTTCGGATGGATTACGTTCATAAATAATGTTGCCCGTGGCATCCATAATTTTTGTAATTGAATAAGGTCGCACCGATTCGCCATCGTTCCAAATCACCGCATAAATGTTGGTCAAATCCAGCAACGACATTTCGGATGCACCCAACACGGTCGAATATTCGCGCCGCAATTTTGTTCCCACCCCTAAACGCCCCGCCATATCCAGCACGGAATCAATACCAAAACTTTCGGTCAGTTTAAGCGGCACCGAATTCACACTTTTTGCAAACGCGGTCGCCAATGATATGTCGCCATAGTACCGTTCGTTATAATTTTTAGGGTTATAGTCGCCAATCGCGAACTGCGAATCGTTCACATACGAATCGGGTCGCATACCGTTTTCCAGCGCAACCAAATATACAACCGGCTTGAACGCGGACCCCGGCTGACGCGCGGCGGTTACACGATTAAACTGGCTTGTTTGATAATCCGCCCCACCGGACATAGCACGAATCGCACCATCGCGCGACATTGCAACAACGGCGCCCTGGTATTCCCCTACTTTATTCGCCAATGTCCGCGCCACGTGTTCCTGTAATTTCATATCCATTGTTGTATAAACATATAAATCAGAATTGAATGTGCCGATACGGGATTCAACCTCGTCCAACACAAAATCCGTCCAATACCGATATTTATTTGTGTCGGGTGCGGGTGTTGCCGGCCCCAGTTCCCGTGCAGCGGCGCGCGCCTGATTAATATCAATATAACCCTGGCGCACCATTTCGGTTAAAATAGTCCGCGCACGTGCAATATTTTTTTCCGGATTTTTAAGTGGGCTGTATGTTGTTGGTGCCTTTAACATAGCGGCGATTTGCACGGATTGAGCCAACGACATTTTATTCGCCGGCACCTGAAACATTACCCGCGATGCCGCGTCAATTCCGCGCATGCCACCGACCAGCGACACACGATTCATGTATAAATCCAAAACCTGACTTTTATCAAATCGATTTTCCAACCAATGCGACAGAATCAATTCTTGAACCTTGCGCGAAATCTTTTTTTGTCGCGAAAGAAAAATATTTTTTGCAGTTTGTTGAGTAATTGATGAACCGCCGGCTGCAAAATGTCCACGAAACATATTTACAATCAAAGCGCGCATGGTTCCCCGCATATCAATCGGACCATGTTTAAAAAATCTTTTATCTTCAATTGCAACAATCGATTGCCACACATACGGTGGTAAAGTCTTTACTGAAACCGGCGTTCCCATAATACGACCGGATGCCCGAATTTCGTTACCATTTTTGTCCAAAAACATAACCGCCGCCGGGCGCGTTTCATGCAAAATAGAATCCAACGACGGCATACGCAGATAGATAAACGCGACATAACCCACCACAAAAACCAAACAAATCAAAACCAGATTAAATAAATACACCAACACCCGCCGTTTAAATGACGGGTTTTGTTTGTCATCTTTTTTGTGTAACTCGTGTTCTTTCATGCCAATAATTATATCACAAAATCCTTGCTAACACACATTATTTATAATTATAATTCACACTGAATCTATGGGGGACGTTATGAAAAAAATATCATTATTATTACTGGCTGCATTAATTGCGACACCGTCAATGGCGGTTGATTATGATGACGATTACGATACGTATTACGAAGACGAACAATATTCGGAACCAACAATAACAAAAACAAATTCCGAAAAGCGTGACACATATGCGGGCTTTCGCATTCACCGCAACGAACACATTGCGCTTAAATACGATGCACACGGCGAACACGGCAAAACCGTTCGCAGCGACAATTTTGGATTCGGATTGGACTTCGGAAATCGCCTAACCGACTATGTCAAACTGGAATTCGAAACGTTGTACACTGGCGCGTCGGAAAACAAATACGAAACAGATTTTGATTATGACATTTGGTCGAATATGCTGAACGTTTATATCTATAAAAATTTTGGCGGTGCGGTTGAACCGTATGCCGGCGTTGGTATCGGGGTCAGTGGTTTATGGATTGATATGAATGGCGCACTTGGTAATAATAAAGAGAATAATTTTCAGTTATCTTTCGCGGCAATGGCGGGCATTAATTTTGCACTAAATAAATATGTCGATTTAAATTTAGGTCTGCGCTATGTGGACTATGGCAAAATCAAACATGACCATGCCACAACACACATTGATGCAACCGAAATATACATCGGCGCCGCATATAAATTTGGAATATTTGATTAAAAAACGCCAACCAATCGTCATCCCGGCGAAGGCCGGGATCCACTGCGCCGCAGGCATGATAAATACCCGCCTGCGCGGGTATGACAAAAAAACGCGCCAATGGCGCGTTTCTTATCTGTTATTCTTATGATACGGGTTTCCGTGCATCTGGGTAGGCAACAGCGCAACAAGCAATCCTATACCCGTGCCATATACCCACTCTTCGCCCGTCCATGCCGGTGCAATACTAAGCGCATAAACCAACCACAGCCACGCAGATAATCCCGCATCATGCATACGGCGTGTCATCATGGAAATCGCCGGAATAATACATGCGATTCCATACAACCCCAACACTGTTCCCAGTAATACAGTAAAGAATCCCGGATGACCCATTGTTCGCATTTCAGCCAACGCGGCACCACCGACAATTAATCCGCCCACGGCAAATACAATTAAATTGCCAATCCATGATAACCAATATTCCGAACGTGAAGATGTTCCAGCCCATTCGGTAAAGCCACGATGCCAAAACGCGCGCCATGCCGCCCAAACACGAGTATATTTCACACTGTCGTTTTTACAGCAATCACACATGCATTCGTCCCGTTTAACAACGATTTTTTTAACTGATTTTTTTGTTTTTACATTTGCCATTTTATTTCCTCCATTGCAAACGATTATATCATAAAAATGCGAAAACATAAATAAAAAACCGCCCGATTGGGCGGTTGGAATTAGAATCCGAAAACCATACGCTGTTTTGATTGACGTTTCTTTTCGTTGCGAACGGCTTCTTCTTTTAAACGTTTACGTTTTGTTGTTGGTTTTTCATAACGCTGACGTTCCTTCATTTCGCGGTACAGACCCTCTTTCTGGGACTTACGTTTTGCAACACGCAATGCCTGTTCAACATTATTGTCGCGAACCAGAACTTTTACCATATATAATTCACCCCCTTTGGCGAACTTGTATCATTATACATAAATTGTTTTGGTGGAGCTGATCAGACTCGAACTGACGACCCCCTGCTTGCAAAGCAGGTGCTCTACCAACTGAGCTACAACCCCAAAACTTTGCCTTTATGGTTTTGTTTCTGTCGGTGACGACCCCTGCGTTACAAAGCAACCCGCCCTCTACCAACTGAGCTACAACCCCAAAACTTTGCCTTAAAACTCTTTAAAAGCCCACATATCTTATATGTAATTGCAAAAAATGTCAAATATTTTGTTGCTTGATTTTATATGCCCGATGGGCTACTATTTTTTCGGCCTATAAAAGGATTTTAATGATAACGCTATTTTTGTTTGCGTGCGTATGGATCTGCACAGCCAAAGGATTGATGAAAACATCCGCGGTTTTGACGTACGCATTTTTGTTATTCATTGTTTTAACGACGGTTTTTCCGATTGATTCAGTGTACCTTTTGCCGGTTGCGGTCGTTTATGCACTATGCGCGATTGTTGCCGCAATGCGTCCATGGTCTGCGTTGGAAATTGAAAAGCCCCGCAAAACGATTAAACGCTGGTGGAAACATCCGCGCGAATTGCTGGGTTATCGAATAATAAACATTTTGTTGTACCCATTACCTGTTTCGTTACTATCGTGGATTGGGGGTAAATCGCTGGAAATATTCGGACCGTTGGTAAAAAAGCGCCAAAAAACAATGTATGAAAATCTGTGCATGACGATACCCGAATGTGCTAATCGCGATTTTATGCGCCGCGTATGGAATAACTGGGGACGTTCTTTTGTCGAAGGGTTAAAGTTCGCGACATATCGCCGTCACATGGATAAATATGTGACTTTTCGCAATCACGGGCTGCTATTCAAACACCCACAATTTATATTAACATCGCCACATTATGGATATATGGGTATGCTGGCATTATCGTTTGTCAATAGTGGCCTTATTTTAAATGTCACATACAGACACTCGAACAACCCGTTAACAAACGACATACTGTTGCAAAATTATGGTAACGGCTATGTGACCGAGGAAAGATTTATCCCCGTCGGCAATGCAATCCCTATGGTTCGGGCTTTACGCAATGGCGAAATATTAAATATTAATTCCGACCAACGTTTTCGTGGTGCACCATATATTGACTTTATGGGTATTCCGGCACAAACTTCAACGGGTTTGACACAATTGGCACGCAAATTCAATTTGCCAATTTTGGTTGCGCACGTGGAACGTACAAGCGGCGCAAAGCACGAAATCGTATTTGATGAATTCATTGATGTACCGCACACTGACGATGCTGAATCGGATGAAATTAACGGTATGAAAATGGTAAACGATGCAATGGGTCGCATTATTCGTCAAAAACCCGACGAATATCTGTGGTTACATAAACGCTGGGCATAACAAGAAGTGAAAAAATGGCAAAAATAATTGAAAAAATAAAAAAGATATTTTCGATTGATAAATCCGATGTCGATGCGGGTCGTGTCAAATGGTCGCTTTACTGGCGCGTTTGGCGCGAAATCGGTATTCCACAATTGAAGTGGTTAATTGCCGGTGTTGTCGCAACAATTCTGGCCGCCGGGGCCGAGGGGTATACAATAACCCTGGTTCAACAGGTGGTTGATAAAGCATTTATTGAAAAATCAATGGCGGCCATTTATTTCCTGGCCGTGCAAATTATCATTGCATACGGATTAAAGGGCGTTTTCACCTATGCCAAGGCATTGATTATGTCCAAGGGTGGGCTTATCGCATATGCCCGATTGCAAAAACGCATCTATAATCATATGATTCATATGAATCTGTCGCGGTTTTATGGTGACGGGATTGGTAAAAACCTAAATTATTTTTCGGTTCAGTGCGGTGCCGTTTTATCACTGGTAACCACGGCGGTTGTCCAATTTATACAAAATGTCGCAACATTGGCGATGACGTTCGCATTAATGGTTTACTATGCGCCACAAATGTGCGTGGTGTTGCTGTTCTTGGTTCCGGCGTTATTGATACCGATGGCGTTAATTATGCGTCGCAAGCGTAAATTATCACGTCAGTCGTTTAAAATCGCGAACGACGTGGCACAATGCCTGAACCAGACATTACGCGGAATAAAAACAATCCAATCGTTTGCAACTGAAGATCGCGAAATGGCAAATTTTACCCGTGTATTGGACAAGTCTAATTCCAACGCATATAAAAACACCCAGGCCAGCGCCCTGCGTTCACCGCTGATGGAATTTATGATTTCCATTGGTTTGTGTATTGCGATGATTATGGGCGGTCACTTTATTACCAGTGGTGCAATCTCAACCGGTGATTTCACGGCTTTCTTGTTGGCATTAACCGCGGCATACAGACCCGCAAAAAGCATTACCGGCACGGGCGAATCAATACAACACGGCATTTTGGCGGCCGAAGTTTTGTTCGCATTTCTTGACAGCAAGCCAGACATCACCGATGCACCAAACGCGAAAAAATTAACCGGCAAAACCATGTCGGTTGACTTTGACCATGTTTCTTTTGAATACAATCCGAACGAACCAGTTTTGCGCGATATCAACCTGCACGTTTCCG